>Ga0315279_10000029_pt1 | contig 319442 bp, 354 predicted proteins | sample YL17G06_20_MG_FD_203694 | JGI IMG/M metagenome (GOLD analysis project Ga0315279, IMG submission 203694) | Sediment microbial communities from Yellowstone Lake, YNP, Wyoming, USA - YL17G06_20 | ecosystem: Environmental > Aquatic > Freshwater > Lake > Sediment | place: USA: Wyoming | collected...
TGTAACTAGAAACACTTGGTGTGAGATAACAACCCATACCAGAACAGGTACCACTATCAGGACCATAATATCTTGCTGTGGAAATAACTCCAGTGACATTAGCATCACCTATAACATTCAATGGCTGCGTAGGACTAGAAGTTCCTATACCTAATTTACCTACATTTGTAATATTATTTGTTTTCATATCCAGATTTCCAGTTATACCAGCAGCAACAAAAGCATATCCAGCACTTGTTATACTAACTCTTGGTTGTAGTATGTTCAAGTTACTTGGATTGGTTCCAACTTTCACTTCCAAGAAATAAGGTTCATCAAAAGTAACATATGATGGTGGACTTAGAACAGTATTAAATAGACCATTCGTGACAGTGATATAGAATTGTTCGGTCCACATACGATTAATGGGGTTTGTGCTCGTGGGATCATTCCAAACAGTAAAGTTAAATAGATAGCTCCCGCTAGCAACTGGTAAATCGCTTGCGTCAGTTAATTTTCCTTGTACAGTAATATACCTTGGTATACTAGCTGCTAGAGCGATGTTGCTAATCAGCAACATGGCTAACACAAAAATAGTTTTCTTCACAAAATCACCCCATGATTTTTATAATAGAAGATAGTAAAGCTTGCATAAAAAAGTTTACAGTAGCTCTACATGGTCTGCAGCATGCTTTAAAGAAACAGCGAGTCCAGGTTCAACACTTATCAATAAGGCAATTTTACCTTTTTCTTTTATTTTTTGCAACAAAGGCAGAAAGTCTGCATCCCTTGTCGCTAATGCAATAATTTCTATTTCAGGATTTTGTATTGCTTCCATTGCATGAACTGCTATTGCAACATCAACATCTGTCTTTTGTTCAGGATCTCCTAAAGCCATTACTGATTCAAACCCTTCATTTGCAACAGCCTCTATCAATTTTTCCGAAGCAAACTGATTAAGAAATACTTTGCCAATGACGATTCTACCGTATTTTTCAACTCTTTTTTTCAGGTCTTTCAAGTCTAGGTTAAACTCTTTTCTGATCATGTTTGGGCCATCAATGAAAAAAGCTACCTTCGGCCTTTCCCCGAGTCCTTTTCTGAATTTTTCAAAACCAGTCTTTAATCCTTCAAAAACCATAGAATCGCCTATATATTTTATTAGACCGACATATTTAAACTTCTATAGGCAGTTTAAAGAATCTTATGGCGTTTTCTCCACATTCTTTCCAAACGTCTTCAAAGCTAAGCTTTTTGATTTCAGCGATTTTTTCAGCTACAAATTTTATAGATGTTGAATCGTTCTTCTCATCTACTCCTTCTAAAAGTTTTTTAGGAGCAAGCCAAGGAGCATCTGTTTCTAACATTAGTTTTTCCAACGGACAATCTTTTGCTATTTTCTTATGGCTTTTGCTTCTTAGGATTATGGTGTTAATTGAAATGGACCAACCATTATCAATTATGCGCTTTGTCATATGATGATTGCTAAACATGTGCATGTCTACTTCCTTTGCGCCTTCATTCTCAAGAATCCTAACAGTCTCTTCATAAGCATCTCGTGAATGAATGACTAAAGGCTTTTTTAATTCCTTTGATAGTTCTATTAAACGAACAAACAAATCTTTTTGTTTTTGTTGCCACTCTGCTTCCTTAACCCACCAGAAATCAAGACCTGTTTCACCTATAGCGACTATCTTGTCTTTGTTTTGTTTGATTTTTTCTATGCAATCATCTATTTCTTTTTCAGAAACTTCCTTTATGTATTCTGGATGAATTCCGCAAGATGCAAAGACAAAGTTCTTGTATTTATCTGCTAATTGCAAAGTTAAGTCAAAATCCTTTGGATGAGCACAGCATGTGATAACTGCTTTCAGTTCTTTCTTGCACTTTTCTATAATCTCATCTCTATCATTTTCATAATCTTTCTGCTCCAAGTGGCAGTGTACATCAATCATGTTAACTTATTTATTTGAAATCTTATTAATAATTTATGAAAGTCATCTTAGATACAAACTTTTTGATAGATTGTATTAGATTTAAGATTGATTTAAAATCTGAACTTGCTGGAGATGAGCTCTTTGTTCTAGACTCTGTTATATTCGAGATAGGAAAAATAGCCAAGAGAGGAACAAAGGAATCTGCGCTTGCGAAATTAGCTCTAGAATTTATTGCTAAAAACAACTTTAAAATATTAGAGACAAGCAAAAAAGATGCTGATGAATCATTGCTTACTTATTCGAGGGAATATGCGATAGCCACACATGACAAGGCCTTGAAAAACAAACTAAAAAAAGCAGGAGCAAAGATTATATATATAAGACAGAAAAAGTATTTGGTAGTTGAATGATATGCTATTGCTAATATCTTTTTTAGCTGGTTTGATTTCATTAATAGCTGCAATTTATTTTTACTTTTATGTCAAAAAGCAGAGTGCCGGCACTCCTAGGATGAAAGAAATTTCAGAGGCAATCAAGGAAGGTGCGATGGCTTATTTGAAGAGGGAATATAAAACTCTGGCAGTTTTTGTGATAATAGTTGCGATTGCTTTATATTTTTTCATTTCACCTAGCACCTCTGTTGCTTATGTCTTCGGATCCTTTTGCTCTGCTCTTGCTGGCTTAATAGGAATGAGCACAGCGTTAAAGGCAAATGTTAGAACTGCCAATGCAGCTAAGAGAGGACTAAGCAAAGCATTTTCTGTTGGCTTCTATGGCGGAGCAGTGACAGGACTAGCTGTCGTTGGTTTAGCTTTGATGGGAGTAAGTGCAGTTTATTATTTTTTCAATGATCCTGAGATTGTTTTAGGCTTTAGCTTTGGCGCAAGCTCACTAGCGCTTTTTGCAAAAGCTGGTGGCGGAATTTATACAAAAACAGCTGACATTGGAGCTGACTTGGTTGGCAAAGTAGAGCTAAATATTCCTGAAGACGACCCAAGAAATCCAGCAGTCATAGCTGATAATGTTGGGGATAATGTAGGAGACGTAGCAGGGATGGGAGCGGACTTGTTTGATTCTTATGTTTCAAGCGTTGTTGCAGCCATGATACTAGGTGCGGTCTTTCTAAAGGACGTATATATTTTGTTACCATTGATAATTTCAGCAGTAGGAATTTTTGCTTCTATAATTGGAGCTTTTTTTGTTAAAACAAAAAAGAATCCTAGCAATTCTTTGAACAATGGAACGTACATGACATGCGTATTATTTGCAATATTTTCTTATTTCGTTATTTACTTCTTGAGTCTTGATATTGGAATTTTTTATGCAATTGTCGCTGGCTTAGCAGCTGGAATTGTAATTGGTTTGACATCTGATTATTATACATCACCAGATAAATCACCGACATTAAGAACAGCCGAATCTTCAAAGACTGGTGCAGCAATAAATATTCTAAGCGGCTTTTCATATGGATCAATAAGTGTTTTACCGCCGTTAATAGGAATAAGCATAGCAACAATGGTTTCGTATTATTTTGCTGGTTTATTTGGGATTGCTATGGCAGCTGTTGGAATGCTAGCAATAACAGGAATGATTGTTTCTGCAGATGCATATGGACCGATTGTTGACAATGCTAAAGGAATTGCTGAGCAATCAAAGCTTGGAAAGAAGGTTATAAAAGTTGCTGATATGCTTGATGAAGCAGGCAATACTGCAAAAGCAATAACAAAAGGATTTGCGATTGGTGCAGCTGGACTAACTGTCATCGCATTGCTAACAGTTTATGCTCAAATTGTTGGCATTAAAGTCATTGACATAATGAATCCCTTGGTCTTGGCAGGAGCATTAATAGGGGTTGCACTACCACCTGTTTTCTCGGCGCTACTAATTTTAGGTGTTGGTAAAAATGCTTTCAGAATGGTAAATGAAGTTAGAAGACAGTTCAAGGAAATACCTGGTCTATTAAGTGGAAAAGGAAAACCAGATTATGCAAAATGCGTGGACATTGCTACGAAAGGAGCTTTGAAAGAATTGATAATTCCGAGCAGTCTAGCAATCATAGCGCCGCTGCTTGTTGGTTTTGTGCTTGGGGTAAATGCTCTAGGAGGATTCTTGGCAGGAAGCATTTTATCAGGTTTGGTATTTGCTTTAATGATGGCTAATGCTGGCGGCTTGTGGGACAATGCAAAAAAATACATAGAAGAAGGAAACTTTGGTGGAAAAGGTTCTGATGCTCACAAGGCTGCTGTGATTGGAGACACGGTTGGCGACCCATTCAAGGACACAGCTGGTCCATCTATAAACACCTTCCTCGTTGTGATGTCACTGACGTCTTCGATGTTTGCTTCGCTCATTGCTACTTACGCGCTGATTCATGGTTAAATATAAATTTGATAATATTACGAACAATTAAAATAAACTTAAATTCTGATTTTTCTATAATAAAATTTCTTGCCCCCGAAGAGATACACTAAAAGGTTCAAATCCCACAAATATTAATTATTCCATTCTAATATATTTAGTATGAAAAAAATAAAGAAGTTTTTTAAAGGAATTTATTCTTTAAAGTATGTTTTATTTTACTTTATGGTTTTCTTTTTCGTATTTACATCTTTTTTAAAATTAATAGAAGAAAAATATAATTTCAGTATAGATTATATTCAGTTCGTATTTATTTCGCTTATATGCTTTTTTACTTTCAGAATAATTGATATTTATTCTACTTTAAAAGTCTCGGATGAGATAGATGATGAGTTTGAAAAATTTAAGTTGGGGAAATATGCTATGGAGAATTCAATACTTTTAAAGAAACATCCAAAAAGAGAAGATGTTCTATCTTGTAAATATATAATAATAAATATAATATTTTTTATACCTGTTTTTATTATTTCAATTTTTTATTCATTATTAAACTCTTATTTGATTGCTTTATCAATTTTTATTTCATTAGTTTTAATGACACCTATAATATATGAAAACAACACAAAAACAGCCTATTTTATACATAATATGAAAGTAGAAATAAAGAAAGCTAAAACCCTTAAATCTTAATTTTTCTATATGATTAGTATGAAAGGTCAATCTATTTGGGGCGATGATAATGATTCTAAGAGAGCTTTGGGTATAAGAGACAAGAAAATACTCTATAGAAATGCAAATGGAAAATGTCAAAATCCCAAATGCGGTAAAGATATTGAATTTGATGAAATGCAAGTTGGTCATAAGACTGCTTGGTCTAAGGGAGGTAGAACTACCTTAAAAAACAGTGTTTGTCTTTGTTATAGATGCAATAATTTACAAGGTACAGATAGCTGGACTACATTCTTAAAGAAGCAAGGAATTGCAGATAAAACAACTACTACGAAAAATTCTCTTGATACTCTAAGTGTAAGTCAATTAAAATCTCTTGCTGAGAAGCATCATATTAAAGTAAAAGGTAGAGTTGAAGAAGGCTTTTTTGAATCAACTAGAAGTGCTCCTACAAAGAAGCAATATATCAATAAACTTGCAGGAGTTGTTTCTGAAGAAGAGATAAATTCTATTCCAAAAGAAGTTGTAGTTAAAAAGAAGAGGAAGAGAAGAAGTTCAGATTCATGGGGTTGGTAAAAATGAGTAAAGATATGAAAAAAATTGCAAGAATGGAAAAGAAAGCCATTAGAAGTCTTAGAAAGGATATGAAAAAGTTAAAAAAATATTAAATTCTCTTTGATTTTCAAACTAACAAACTCATTATATTAAAAGATAAACCTATAAATATTGATTATTTCAATTGTGGTATTATGGAAATAAACAAAGTGGAGACAAGCTCTCCAAACAAGGTAAATGTTTTAATAACCTCAGAGAAGAACTCTAAGGACTTCTGCGAGTATGACGAGCAGTCTGAGACATTCATGCTAATAAAAGTATTATCAAATCCATTCCCAGCATATTATGGATTTATTCCCAAGACGCATCACATAGACGGAGAACCGTTAGACGTATTAGTCTTAACAGACGAGTTACTGAGACAAGGCATAATTATTCAAGCAAGACCAGTCGGGCTGATAAGACTTAGAGGGAAGATACCAGATGATATTTTGATCGCAGTCCTATCATCTGAGGCAACAAAAGATTTATTAAGCCTAGAAAGAGAAGAAATAGAGAAGTTAAAGAACTTTTTAGAAGAGTTGAAAAAAAAGGAAGTTGAAAACGTTTTCGGGTCTGAGCATGCTATGAGGTCTGTTGAAAAAGCAATCGAGCTCTATAGGAGGGAGTTTGAATGAAAGAATACTTTAAGCTTACAGGTAAAAAAATCTTAGGGGTTATAATCTTATTATTTTTCTTTTCATTCATCAGCTTTTTTTTGCAATACATATCCAATCCCGGTAACTATGTTATAAATCAGGAGCAGAATGCCATTATGATTGGTTTGCCTCTTTTTTTCATGTCAATAGGTGGAAAAGAAGGAACCGGTAACTTTAATATATTTAACTTGGTAATTGATATAGTAATTTTTTACTTTGTTATAGTACTTTTTTCAATTGTTTTCAAAGGAGGAAAGAAACAAAATGTACCAAATAGTAACAGTGGAGGAGGAAATCCCAGTCCCCCCAACCAAGCTCAACCTTGATACTGAGAAAGCTGTTATAGAGTCTATAGAAGAAAAGTTTGAGGGTAAGATAGATAATGACGTAGGAGTAATCCTGGCAGTTACAAGTGTAGAAAAGGTTGGAGAAGGTAGAATTCTTCCTGGTGATCCTGCTGTTTATTATTCTGTAACTTTCAAGCTTTTGTCCTGGATGCCGCAAGAGCATGAGGTTGTGGAAGGCGAGATAGTGGATATAACAGAGTTTGGAGCATTTGTAAGATGCGGAGCCTTGGATGGATTAGTCCATGTCTCCCAGGTTATGGATGACTTTGTGAGCTATGATGAAAAGGGTTCACAGTTAGTTGGAAAACAATCTAGGAAAGTCTTGAAGGAAGGAGATTCTGTTAGAGCAAAAATAATATCTGTGAGCTTCAAGGAACAAAGCAAGCTTGGCCTAACAATGAGACAGCCATTGCTTGGTAGCTTAAAATGGCTGGCAGAGCCGTTTGTAGAAAAAAGAGAAAAGCCTGAAAAGGTAAAAAAGAAAAAGGGTAGGAAAAATGTCGGAAAAAGCATGTAAGACCTGCAGACGTTTAGTAAGAGGGAACATTTGTCCTATTTGTAAGAGCAGCGCTGTTACGCCCAGTTGGAAGGGAGTCTTAGTCGTGTTTGATGCTAGTTCTGAGATTGCAAAAGAGGCAACAATAACCGCAACTGGGAAATATGCAGTTAGAGTAAAATAAGCTTAAATCTTTATCTTTTATACTATTTTTTAGTGATAAAATGTTAGAAAATCTCAGACAGAAAGTTAAAAATTTCGTTGATAAAGTTTCTAGCAATGGTCAATTTAGTAGAGATAAAGGAAAATATGTATTCGATCGAAACAGAGGGGCATATCCTGGAAGTTTTGTTCCAGTTGAATCAATTAAAGGGCCTTTAGAGCCTAAAGATTTAGTTTTAACTTACACAGTTTTTCCAAAAAGTACATATAAAAAAGGATTTATATTAGAATTAGAACAATTTGGAAAGCCGGTTACAGAACCTATTATAGATACAATGTATTTCGATGGACGTTCAAATGAAGATTATTACAATGTAATAGATGAGATGAGAAGAATAGCTGGCGACCATGTGATTGATTAATTATTTCTTATTTTTATCTTCTTTTTTCTCAGCTTCTTTGATTCTTTTTCTCTTTTCAAAAAAATGATTGATTATCAATAAGATGATTCCTACAGCCAAGAAGATAATTCCATAATACAATAGATATCTAAAGCCTGGAGAGAAATATTCTTTAATAGCCTTTCCTAAATCAAAAGGAAGATTTATAGATGCTAACATAAATTCTGGGGTGACACCTGAGATGAAGAGTGATATTGAAATTGATACAAAGTCCTTGCCTAAGGTTAGGAAAGGAGTCTTGGATGCAATAAATGCCAATATTCCTGCAATAATGCCTATAACAAAAAACAAGACATATTGGGACAAGAGCGAGGCAAGCTCATCTAAAGAAACCAGGTTAGCAAGCTTTTGCTGATAGATATCATCAACAGTCTTACTTACGCTAGACTCTGTTTCATTAGTTAAAGTCGCCAAGCATTGGTCGATGCAAAGATCTTTATATTCAGGATACGGGGCGCAGTTTTCTTCGCATTGATCATTTATAAAACTCATACTCTCTGTGTTTATGAAAACCTTTATTGACTTTTTTTGAATCAGATTTCCTATGTTATAAGAAGTTATACCTAACAGAATGCTTGACACGAATACGAATGACAATACAAAAACAGCCAAACTTCTTGCAAACGACATAAATTTATATTGTTAGGATATATAAAATATTTGATTAATATGGACGTAAAAGTCATATCTGAGAAGGAAAATCCTTTATTAAAGAGAAAGGAAATCATGGTTGCTTTGGACTATGACGGGAAATCTACTATAAGCAAGGCTGAGCTTCAAAAATTAATATCAGAGCAGTTCAAGTCTGGCGTAGACAGCGTTGAGATAACAACAATAATGTCTGAAGTCGGTTCGTCTAAAGGCAAGGCCTGGATAAAGATTTGGCAAGAAAAGAAAATTCCAATTTATTCTGAGATAAAGAAAGAAAAAACTGCTAAACCTAAAGAAGAAAAAAAGAAAGAAGCTCCTAAAGAAGAAGAGAAGAAAGAGTGATTAAATGGCTAAAGAAGGAAAAAAACCACACAGCAAAAACAAACACAAGACAGTTCAGATTTGGAAAAAATATAAAGAAGGAAAAGTACAAGGAAAATGGTGTCCGCGATGTGGAGCTGGAACAATGTTAGCTGAACATAAGGATCGCGTCACCTGTGGCAAGTGTGGCTACGGGGAAACAAAACAAAAGAAATAATTTCTTCTCATAACCTTATATGAAGTTTAAACACTTTTGATAGGTTTTTATGTTGGGTTTTCTTAATTATGAGTATGAAAAAAATTTTGATTATTTTAATTATTATTTTTATTAGCCTCTGTACTCAACAGAAACTTCCTCCTAGTGGCGGAGGTGGAGGAGGTGGCGGTGGTGGTCCACCTTCATGTTCTGCATCATTTTCTTTAACTTCTACTGGAAAAGATACATGCACAATAACATCTACAATAACAGCTAGTTACTGTGACAACAAATCGTACGAATTAAAGAACGGAGGAACAAAATGTTCTGGGGCAATAGCAGGCGATAGCTTTAGCAAGATGTGCGATTGGACTGTTTCGGTTGGTAATTATAATTATGAGTTGTATGTTGATATTGATCTTAAAGACTCTGGTCCGATTGTGTGCAAAAGTTCGTCTAAATGCTCTGACGGGACTTTTTATGATTCATGTTCTGCGACTAAACCATTATACTGTGATGGCAATGGCAATTTGATAAACAAGTGTAGTTTTTGCTGTTGTCCTACAAATCAATTATGTAACACTACAAGTGAGGAATGTTATCCTATATGCTCGGACAATACACCTTATGGTCAATGTTCTGTAACTAGACCATTATATTGTGACAATGGAATTTTGATTAATAAATGTACACAATGTAGCTGTCCTTCAGATAAAAAATGTAATACGGTAAATCAGGATTGTTACAGTTCCGCAATTTGTTCTGGCTCATTGTTATTGAGCTTAAACCCATCAACAGTTGAACCTAGCAAATCAGTTGTGCCTTCTGTTTCAGGTTTATCTGACTGCGATAGCAAAAACGTATACTTCAGAAAAGATAGCTGCTCAGGAACTCAAGTTAGTTCTTGCACTTTGACTGACGGTGGTTGTACTGGCTTAAACTTTTCAAGCCCTAGCAATGAAGGTTTGTATACATACTATGCTTGTATTGATAAAAATGATGATGGAGATTTTAGTGATTCTGGTGAAAACTCTTCAAAGATATTGAATGTAACAGAAAATATTAATAGAGAACAAATACTGAATTATTTGAACTTTAGTTTGTATCATCCTAGTGATACTTTAAATTTTATTTTTACGCTTGATAGTTATGAATTATTAAATGAAACTATTTCAAACAAAGCACAAGTTATAGAGTATCTAAATAGTTTACAATCGAATGAAGGGACATGGAACACTGGAAAATATCATTATGTTCCAACAACAGCTTCAGTTTTAATGTTTTACAACAGATCTGGAGTTAAACCACCAAAATCTTTAGATCCTTTCTTTTCAACTGTAGATACTTGGGAAGAAGTTAATACACATGTTAAAACGTATGACTCTGATAATTATTGGGGTGGTTTATGGGGCTATGTTGCAAGCTATGTTGTTTACAAACATGAAGCACCCCCTTGGACACCAGAATTCCTAAATGCAGTAAATGTTAATTTCAGCAGTTGGGCGTATTATAGTCATCAAAGAACACATTTGGTCGGAAGTCTGTATATGTTAGGTTTACCAATACTTAGAGTTGATGAAATAGTTACAATTACATTACAGCAGCAAAAAGGAGATGGCAGCTGGGAATTTCATGAGCCGGAGACAGTTTTTAACATTGATGTGTTAAGTTTATTAAGAAACCAAACTACTGTTGATAAAAGTCTAATAGATTCTGCCATTTCTAGAGGAGTTGAATACATTAAAAAATGCTATAGAACTGTTGATAATGAAGGAAAAACTTATGGGCTTTTCGTTAAAAACTCTACTGTGATATGCTCTTCCTCTTGTTTAACTTCCTCCTTTTCTTGGTACACAGCACAAGGCATATTCGCGGTTTTGAATCCAACAAGCGATATTTGGCTAAGATGGTTCGCGTTTCTGACTATAAATAAAACTGAGGTTGATAATTCTTTAGAGTATTTAAAGGCCAGTGGATTAGGAGTTCATGACATGGCAGAATATGTCATTTCAAAAAGTTACCTAGGGATACAAATCCCTAGCGATATCAAACAGCAAATAATAAATTACTTTGATAACAACCAAAATCAGACAGACGGTTCTTGGAAAGGTGTTAACACTCCGATGTTCACAACTCATCGAGTTCTTTTGGCTTATTATATTTTAAATGCCAAGCCAAATCGCAGTTTGGATTCTTTCTTCAGCAACTACGATACTTGGGAAGAAGCACTTGCATATGATAAAAGCATTCACGGCTCATTTGACGGTAGAGACATCTATCACATTATACTCGGATGGTTCCTATATAATAGGACATATCCAACATGGTTGAATGATTTTTTCACTAAAGTGGAAGAGGACTTAACATGGACTAACAGTACCAATTCGCATAAAAGAACGCATACACTCTACAGTTATGTAATGACTCGAAGACAGTTTCCGAACCTTGATGGAATAATAAATGAAACATTAAGAGAACAATCACCTGATGGGCATTGGGACTATCAATGTCTCTCATCTCCTCGATCAGTCTATTGTAATGCGATACAACTCGTTCTTTTACAGCAAATAATTAAATTATATACAAACCATCGGACTGCTGAAATTCAAAGTTCAATAGACATGTCGAGACAATGGGTGTATGATACTTATAATGTGGCAACTATCAATGGCGTGGTAATGGGATATTTCGGTACTACTCTCAATATTGAAGATGCAGTTATGGTAGGTATAATGTCGGCTGGAATAAACGGTTTAATGGATATAAATGTTGACATGGCATTTGAGGATTTGATTGGGCACATATCTTAAACAACAATTACTATTCATTTAGAACACATCTACATTTTTGACGAGAAAATATATAAGTCAAAAAGGAAAGTGGAAAGTGTAGAGAAGAATTTTTATAAACATCATTTTCTTACTAGTATATGAAAATAACCTAATATAGCATTAAAATAAATAATAATAAAATTTAATTCTGTTTATGATTTGTTTAGGGATTGAAAGCACTGCGCATACGTTTAGTGTAGGCATTGTCGACGATAAGAAAATAATTGCTAATGAGAAATCAGTTTATATTCCTAAAAAAGGATTTGGAATAATTCCAAAAGAAGCAGCAGAGCATCACTCGGAAAAAGCTGTAGAAGTTCTGAGAAATGCCTTGGATAAGGCTAAGCTAGAAATGAAAGATGTCGATATAATTGCTTTTTCACTTGGACCTGGACTCCCACAATGCTTGAGAGTTGGTGTAGTTTTTGCTAGAGCATTGGCTTTGAAATACAAGAAACCACTGATTCCTGTCAATCATTGTTTAGCACATATTGAAATTGGCAAATTGACGACAGAAGCGAAGGACCCGGTTGTTCTTTATTTATCTGGTGGGAATACCCAGGTAATAGCTTATACTGAAGGAAGATATAGAGTCTTCGGTGAGACGCAGGACATACCGATTGGCAATGCTTTGGATAATTTAGCTCGCGGTTTGAATTTAGAAATGCTTGGCGGGCCTGCGATTGAGAGTCTAGCTAAAAATGGAAAATATATCGAGCTTCCATATGTCGTAAAGGGAATGGATTTGTCATTCGCAGGCTTGACAACTGAAGCTGTCAAAAGATTTGAAAAAGGAGCAAAAGCTGAAGATGTTGCTTTTTCTTTTCAAGAAACTTGCTTTGCGATGCTGACAGAAGTCACGGAAAGGGCTGTTGCTCATACTGATAAGGAAGAAGTTTTGCTCGTTGGCGGAGTAGCTGCAAACAAAAGATTGCAAGAGATGCTAAGAATAATGACAAGCGAGAGGGGAGCAAATTTTTTCGTTGTGCCACAAGAATATGCAGGTGATAACGGAGCTATGATAGCTGCAACTGGAATCCTAGCTCATCAGAAAGGTTATGATATTCCTATTGAAAAAAGTCAGATAAGGCAAAAATGGAGAATAGATGAAGTAGAATGGTAATTTTACATTAGCGAAATTTCATATTCGTTTGTACTGGTTAAATAGGTTATCTATAAAGGAATTAAAGATTTGGAGTTAAATTTTATGGCAAGGCAGAATGTGCACCACAGAATAACCATATATCAAATAACCAAAAACCAATAAAGGTAAAAGCTGACAAGAAAAGGAAGAGAATTACATAAAATATATATTTAACAATTTTTCTTTCGTTCTTTAATGAAAATTTGTTTATTAAATAAATTATAATAAGAGGAATAACTATTGGCGGTAACAATAATAAAATTGGATTGAAAGTACAAACTGTCATAAGATTAATTTAAAATTTGAACTTAAATACAATACCTTTTTATTAGTTTTAGACCTTTCTCAACTATATTTCCTAGTGCTAAAGAACCTAACCGCCACCTATTTAATCCAACATTATCTAAATTTCATATAAGATGGCGTAAGTTTATTTCAATCTAACAGTTTCTAACAGCTTCGGAGCAAGAGTTTCGCATCTGAAGATATTGTGGCAAGTTCTTGCAAAGTCTACACACTTGCTGTTTTCTCCGTGGTCAACTATGATTCTCTCTGGCTTTTGTTTTAACCTTGATAGATAATTCAACAGTTGTTTATAATCCGAGTGACCTGAAAGACCAGATACGGTTGATATTTCCATATTTACTGGAATAGCAGCATTCCTTCCATTTATCTCCATGGGAACTTCCTTCCAACCTTTTTGAATTCTTTTTCCAAGAGTTCCTTCGCTTTGGAAACCTATGAATACTAGGGAATTTTTATTATCTTCAGCTAAATTCCTTAACCACCAGACTGCCGGACCAGCAGTGAGCATTCCGGATGTAGAAATTATCACGCAAGGTTCCTTGTTCTCCAAAATTTTCCTTCTCTCGTCCTCAGAACCTATTCTCTTGAAATTCTTACCTGTAAATGGATTTGTTCCTTCTTGCAAAATCAATTTCTGCAAGTCCCTGTTGAAATATTCTGGATAAGCAGTATGGATGGCAGTCGCATCCCACACCATTCCATCCAAATAAATAGGATGTTCAAATCCTGCCTTGGATAAGATAACCATGACGTCTTGGCTTCTCTCAACTGCGAATGAAGGCAATAAAACTTTGCCGCCACGTTCCACAGTTTTTTTACAAATATCTACGAGATGTGATTCTGCATCTTGTCTTTTTGGCATGACATCCTCGCTAGCACCATAAGTGCTTTCTATTATTACAGTCTCTGCACGCTGGAAATCATTGCTAGCAGGTTCGAACAAGGCTGTTCTGTCAAATTTCATATCTGATGTGTAAAGCAAGTTATGCATGCCGTTTCCTATGTGGACGTGGATCAAGCTTCCACCAAGGACATGGCCAGAATTTAAAAGCGTGAGTCTCATATCAGGGGTAATATCAGAAACTTCTCCGTAGTCCAAGCATATCGCATGCTTAACTGCTTCCTTTATCCCCTTCGTCGAATAAGGAGGAGTCTTTCCTTCCCTTTGCGTGAGCTCAATATAATCCATACACATCAGGACCATTAAGTCGCGGGTCGGAGCTGTTAAATACAATGGACCATCAAAACCCATTTCATAAAGATATGGAATCATTCCACAATGGTCCATATGAGAGTGAGAAAGAACTACTGCATTCAATTTTGAGATTTCAGCTTCCGGTATATTAAGATAAGGATATTCATTTGAACCAGGTTTGATTCCACAATCAAGAAGCACTCTGCTCTCTGGTGTCTGCAAAAGTACTGCAGATCTACCGACCTCTCTGAAACCACCTAAAGCGCTCAAACGGATCCATTCAGTTGGTTTCCATCCACTGTGGATGTGCTTGCCAACCTTATCCAAGAATTCTTTTCTAAATCCAGACTCCTTATGTATAAGATTTCTTAAGACTTTTACAACATCAGACGGTATAGCTGGCGCTCTCTTTACAGTAGGTAGCCATAAAGTTTGCTTCCTAATTTCCTTTAAAGTTTCACCAGCCTTTCCTATTACTAGACCTGGCTTCTCAGCCTCAATTATAACTGAGCCAAACTCTGGCTCGAAGTCAATGTCTTTTAATCCAGCCTCTGGTGGAACAAGATTTTTAATGATATCAGTTGCCTTCTCCATGTCTATGCATATCGATGGATCGGGTCTAAGGATAATCCTCTTCTTTAGAGAGGAGACTAGTTCTTTTATAGACGAAGAGTCTGAGACAAAGAATTCCTTGCTCTTCGTGTAAAGTACTATCTCACAACCTTCGAATCTTATGTCAGATATTTTCGCATCGTCTGGAAGATTGCTCTTTACTTTCTCAAATAAATCCGTAGTTTTTTCTTCAACCATTTAATTTGCACCTTAAGATAATTAAAACTAAATTGCAGAACTTTTCAATTCATAAAATAATCATTAATATTTTTTCAAGTCTTGTTTACTTAATTCCCTATAGCCATTTTTATCAATGACAGCAACTTGGATATCCTTTCCTCCGGATCCAATGTCCCTTTCAATAGCAGTCTTAATAGCTCTTACTACTAAGGCAGTTGCCTCATCTACTGTCATGTTTTCCTTGAACTCTGCTTCTAGTACTCCATAAACAAATGGAGAACCAGAACCAGTTGAATAGAACTTATCTTTAACATCAAAACCGCCAAGAGGATCCATCGAATACACGCCCGGTTCCTTGTCATAACCTGCTAAAATAAATTGGTTCATGTACGGGAAGTACTTTGAACCTTGTAAGATGTTGGATAATAAAGTTGCAGCTCCTTTGATTGTTATAGGTCCTCTTTCTAGTTTGAAGAGTTTGAGTTGAGCCTTTAACAATCTTACTATTGCTAGTGCATCGCCTACTGAACCTGCTATTGTTAGGCCTATGTGTCCGTCTAATTGAAATATCTTCTGAGCTACTTTCGAATCTACCATGTATCCCATAGTAGACTTTTGCTCTGCAGCTAAAACAACAGCATCTTTTGCGATTAAGCCGATGGTTGTTGTCCCTTTTTTCTCTTCCATTATGTCACCAGAAATTCAATTATGATAATTCAAACTCAATATTTATAAAGTTTATGGTTTAACTTGTTATTTATAAACTAAAAAGTTCAAATAATAAAATTGTTAGGAGGTATCTGAATGATAAATTATGAAGAAGCTTTAAAAAAGCCTTTTTCAGACATTGGCAAATTGGTTCTAGGCATTATACTAAGCGTAGTTCCAATAGTTAATTGGATTGCTCAAGGATATGTAATAGAGAATTCAGGCCTTGGAAAAAACAAGCCTTCAAAAAAAATGCCAGAGTGGGACAACTTAGGAGACTATTTTATAAAAGGATTACTTTCTTACATAGTAATATTCATTTACGCGCTTCCAGCTATTATAATATTTTCAGCAGCAATAGGGTATGCAGCAGCTTCGTTGACAACTACATATATGGGAGTAGTGCCCGAAGGATTCATGTCTGAAATGATGGTAGGAAGTCTTACCAGAGAAGACGTTTCACAATTAGCACAGTTAATTTCACAAAAATGGATGCTAGCAATGCCGGCATTAATTACAATAGCTCCAGTCGTGATACTAGGATTGATACTGTTAGCATTTGCAGTTTACTTGTCTCCAGTTGCAGTTCTAAACTACTTGAAAAACAAAAAATTTGGAAAGGCCTTTGACTTTAACTTTGTTGTGAGTAAAGCATTTACACCCAGCTATTTCATAGTTTGGATCATAGGTGGAGTAGTAGCATTAGTTCTAAAAACAATCTTATCTTTCATTCCGCTTGTAGGGTCAGCAGCAGCATTTTTCGTATCAGGCTTGATAGTCTATAACTTGTATGGTCAAGTTTTCAGGGAGAAAAAGTAATTTTTTAATTTTTTTTGTTTTTAGTATGATTTTGCAAAATATACGACTTCTTTAGCTTTTTTACCACAATAGACGCATTCAGAAAATACTTTTTCCTTTTCAAAAGGCACGCATCTTATCGTTGCTGTAGTTTCTTTTTTTATAGCATCTTCACACTTTTCAGAACCGCACCAGCAAGCTTTTATGAAACCTTTTTTAGTTTTCATTACTTCCTTAAACTCTTTAAAATTATTAACAGTAAAGACATGCTCATAGAAAAGTTTCTTGGCTTTGTTGAACAAGTTTTCTTGTATTTCTTCTAATAATTTTACTACTTTTTTAATTTCATCTTTTTTTATTACTAGTTTTTCTTTCTCATCTCTCCTAACTATGGTAATTTGCTTCTTTTCAACATCAACTGGGCCTATCTCTATTCTAAGAGGTGCTCCTTTTAATTCCCATTCATTAAACTTAAAGCCTGGCGTGTACTGTTCTCTTTCATCGAGCAAGATTCTAATGTTTTCTTTTTCCAACTCTTTTTTGATTTCTTTGCAATTTTCAAAAACCTTCTCTTTAGTGTCTTCCTTGTAAATAGGAATAATTACAACTTGATATGGAGCAATTCTAGGAGGCAGTATCAATCCCTTGTCATCACCATGAGCCATTATCAAAGCTCCGATTAGCCTAGTTGAAACACCCCATGATGTTTGCCAAACATATGCCTTATTTTTATCTTTGTCTAAGAATGTTATTTTAAATGGCTTTGAAAAGTTTTGGCCTAAATTATGAGAAGTGCCCATTTGCAATGCTTTGCCATCTGGCATCATGGCTTCTAACGTGGTCGTGTATAAAGCACCTTTGAACTTTTCATTTTCAGTTTTAACGCCTAGTATAACAGGTATTGCCAGCTGAGTCTCAACTAATTCTTTGTAAAAATTCAAAATCATCATGACTTCTTTGTCAGCCTCTTCCTTTGTGGAGTGTGCTGTATGACCTTCCTGCCATAAAAATTCCTTGGTTCTTAGGAACGGTTTTGCTGCTTTTGTCTCCCATCTCACAATGTTGCACCACTGATTAATTAAGAGCGGCAAATCTCTATGGCTTCTTATCCATTTTGAGAAGGTGTAATACATAATTGTTTCAGACGTAGGCCTTATTGCAAGCTTTTCATTTAATTTAGAGCTTCCACCTTCAGTAACCCATGCAACTTCTGGAACAAAACCAGAAAAGTGTTCTGCTTCTTTCTTAAGGAAAGACTCGGGAATAAGCAAAGGAAAATAAGCATTCAGATGGCCTGTCTCTTTTATCCTCTTGTCAAAATATTTTTGTATATTTTCCCAGATTGCATAAGAGTATGGAGTAAAAATTATGCATCCTTCTACTGGAGACTGGTCTGCCATTTTTGCCTTTTCAATGATTTCTAGGTACCACCTTCCAAAATCTTCAGACTTCTTTACAGACAACCCAAGTTCTTCAGACATAACAAAATAATTAATATTTGACATTATATATCTTTTGTATGCTAGTTGGTATTTTCTCTGATTGCCATTGTGGCTATAAGTTTGGAGAAGAAAGGGGAGAGGATAGCTTTATTGCTTTAGACGAGGCTATAAACAAGACAGCGGATTGCGATCTAATTTTAATAGCTGGGGACCTGTTTGACACTAGGATTCCTAAACCAGAAGTCTTTGCAAAAGTAGCAAAAATACTTGGGAAGGCTCAGCATGCTCAGTCAAATGCAAAACTAATAGAAATAATAAACAAGGAAAAGCATGAACTTTCTCCATCAGCATTAAGAGGAATACCTGTTGTTGCTATTCATGGTACTCATGAGAGAAGAAGCAAGTATCTGATAAACCCTATTCAAACCTTGGAACATGCTGGTCTTCTGATTCACTTGCATTGTGCAACAGCTATTTTTGAAATAGAGGGAAGGAAAGTTGCTGTTCATGGAATGAGTGGCGTGCCTGATCGTTATGCTAAGGATTGTTTCACTCAATGGAATCCGAAGCCAGTAGAAGGCGCAGTAAACATTCTCATGCTTCATAACAGTTTAACACCTTACATCTACTCTCCTCTGGAACCACCATCCATGAAATTAGAAGACATACCAAAGGGATTCGACCTAACTATTTTAGGACATATGCACTGGCATGAGACAAAGCTTTTGAATGACGGAAAGCTATTGCTAACAGGCAGCACAGTTCCGACAACCATCAGAAGGATCGAGGCTGAGCAACAAAAGTGCATTTTTAAGTATGACGGAGATATCCAACAGATTCCTTTGGATTCTCAAAGAAAGATTTTCTGGCAAGAATACGAATTCGGACCAAATATAAAAGGCGTTGTTGAAAACTTTATTGAAGCAATATCTTCAACCAAGCCTAAGCCAATAATTAACATAAAAATAAGAGGAATGGTAAAAAGAGATTCTGTGCTTTTTAATTTCTCTGATATTGAAAACAAATTTAGCAACAAGGCAATAATAAACATAAACAAGGACATCGAGATCGAGTCGCTGCAAGAGCAGTTGGAGGCTATCAAGACCTTAAGGGATGAAAGGCTCTCGCCAGAGGAGCATGGCTTAAGAATTCTTCAAGAAAAATTAAAACAGTTCAACTGCGGAATAAAGGTTGACGAGATATTTGACTACTTGGTGGAAGGAGACATTAATTTGATATTTAACATCTTAACTGGAAACCAGCAGACCTTAAAAGATAAGTGGGCGACATGATAACTAAAGTCAAGCTAAAAAATTGGAGATCTCATTTAGACAGCGAGCTTAATTTTTCTGAGGGCACAAACTGCTTTATTGGACATACTGGTTCTGGAAAAACTTCTGTGATGGATGCGATATGCTTTGGTTTGTTTGGAACCTTCTTACAATTACAACAAAAGAAAATGAAATTAGAAGACATAATAATGAAGAAACCTTCACAAAAAGACCAGGCTGAGGTAAATGTTTATTTTGATATAGATGGAACCGAGTGGAGCATTAAAAGAACTGTTACAAAAGGCAAATCAACTGCTGAACTAAGAAAGAACGGTGAATTAATAGAAGGTCCACAAGCATCAAAAGTTACTGAAGAAATTGAGAAAATACTTAAGATGGATTATGAGTTGTTTTCTAGGGCAGTTTATTCAGAGCAAAATCAGTTAGATATGTTCTTAACAATTCCAAAAGGCCAGAGAATGAAAAAGATTGACGAACTGCTAGCCATAGACAGATTTGAAAAGGCGAGGATGAACACAAGGGCAATTGTAAACAAGTGCTCCTCTGCTTTGGAAGAAAAAGAAGCTATAACCAAAAACTTGGAAGCAGACGAGGGCTTAAAGAAATTTGATATGATTAAAAGAGAATTCATAGAGACAAAGGAAAGAGAAGAAAAATTAAAAAAGCAGCTAGAGGATGCAGTAAACAGAAAAATAAAAACTGCTAGAGACTTGCTAATCTTAAAGGAACAGCAAAAGAAGTTGCAAAACGTAGAAGAAGAAACCAAGAAATATACTGCTTTAATAGAAATTACTGAGATTGACCTTGAGAAATTAAAAGCAGAGCTAGTAGATTTTGCAGAAAAAACAGTAGAAGACCTTAACAATGAAAACAATAATATTTCTGTTGATGTTGAGAAATTAAAAATTCATATTGACGAGGAAAAATCGAATTTAGACAAGCTAAAAGAGGAGTATGCTGAGGAAAATGCTAAAATAAAACTAATAGAAGAAGAAAAGCTATCGAAGATTGAAAAAGAAGCTAATGAGTTCGATGATTTTTCAGAAAAATTAAAGAAAAGTCCTTTGAAAAAAATTGATTCTGAATTAAAAAGCAAGCAAAAGGAATTAGAAAAAGTTCAAATGAATATCCAAAAATCAATGGCAAAGATATCCGAACTAGAAGATGGCTTACATGAACTAAGCTTGGCAGGAAGCGCATGCCCAGTTTGCAACAGCAAGCTGACTGAGAATAAAAAATCTAGTCTTTTAGCAAAAAAGAAAAAGCAGTTGGAAGAACTTAAAAAAGTAATTGATACTTCCCAGCCGCTAATAGAGAAGACTCAAGAAGAAATAGAAAAATTAGAAAAGAAGTTCAGGGAAACAGAAAAGATGGAAGAAAGGCTTGACCAAATAAAGGATTCAAAGCAGCAACTAAAGCTGCTTACAAAGGAATTAAAGGACTTGAAGGATAAGGTGAAAGTTTTTATAAACCAAAAGAAGATGTTTGAGAAAAACATTGAAATGCTTGAGAATAATTTAAAAAGCTTGGATAAAAGACAAGAGGGCATTAAGCAGGTCTTGTCAAAGAAGGAAGAGGCAAACATCAAGTTAGACAGGCTTAAGGAGTACGGACAAAAACTTTCCCAGCTAGGAATAGAAAGAGAAATGCTTTCATCCTTCTCATTTTCAATTCTTGAGAAATTTGAGCAAGAATACCAGACAATCATAGGAATGGAAAAGGAATTACAGGCACACTTGTCAAATCAAGCAGATATTATAAATGAAAAGCAGAAACTGCTAAATGAAATAGAAAGCAAGAAGAACATCTTAGAGAATTACAAGTTGGAAATGAAAAGAACAGAGGCCATTGCCGAACAGCTTCAATTTTTAGAAAGTGCCTTGGAGGCGACGCAAGAGCAGTTAAGGAAGGATTTTGTGACAGCTGTTAATGAAGCAATGCAATCCATTTGGGGAGAGCTTTATCCGTACAAAGACATTTTCAACATAAGACTTGGAATAGAGGAAGGAGATTACGTCTTACAACTACAAGACTCAAGTGGTTGGATTCCTGCGGACGGTATAGCATCTGGTGGAGAAAGATCCATTGCTTGTCTAGCTTTGCGAATAGCACTTTCCTTGGTTCTAGCACCAAGCGTTGGAATGTTAGTTCTTGATGAACCAACTCATAATTTAGATTCAAAATCTGTAGAGGAACTGGCGAATGTTTTAAGGGATAAGATAACCAAGTTTGTTGAACAAGTTTTCTTAATAACTCATGACCCTTCTTTGGAAAATGCAGTTTCTGGCTACTTGTATAGACTGGAAAGAGAAAAAGCAAAGGACGGATTCACGAAAGTTTCTCTGATTTCTGGTCCAGAAAGTTAGGAGAATTATGAACAAAATTAAATCTGTAAAAAGGAAGTACATAAAGCTTAGACCTCATAACGTTATTGCATACCCTAATTATGCTAATCCTAACATAGACTATTTTGCATATTTCAGGAAATTAAAGGGAAAATTTCATTCGGATAAACTTGTTAAACATTGGATAAAAATCATTAGAAGCCTTCATGAAAATCCAAGTCTAAAATTCAAATATGTAAAAGGTGTGGATTCTGTATGTGAGAAATGTGAACATAAAAAAGATTGTAATGATTCAAAGCATGTGAATTATAAAACAGTTCAGGATGCTGACGCCGGTGCAATGAAAAAGATGCCTGAGCTAAGATTTGGTAAAATATATGATGGAAAATTTCTCAAAAAATATTTTAAGAAAAAGCAAAATAATGAATTTAAGAACATTAAACAATAAATTTTCTTTATGCTAATGAAATTTCTAACAGAGCCAGCTTTGTTGATAGGAAAGATCTTAGTAATAGCAGACTTGCACATAGGAATAGAGTATGAAATTTTTCAATCTGGAATAACTATTCCATCGCAAGTCGAGAGACTGGAAAAAAGAATAGATAGTCTAATCAAGCAGACGAAAGCAAAGCATCTGATCATTCTTGGCGACGTTAAACATCAAGTTCCGAACATTTCTTGGCAGGAATATAAGGAGATTCCAAAATTCTTAGAGCATTTTTCAAAAATTAAGGTTTCGATAATTAAGGGAAACCATGATGGCAATATAGAAAGGCTAGCGTCTAAGGGCATAGATATTTGCGAGCCTCAAGGATTCAAAATTAAAGACATACTTCTCACTCACGGTCAGGCTTGGCCAAACGAAAATGATTTAGATGCAGAGTATATTATCATGGGTCATGTTCATCCCGCAGTCGAATTTTGGACTGAAAAATTTAGAACAGTTGAACCTTGCTGGCTAAAGTGTAAGATAGATAACAAAAGACTTGAAGAAAAATTTAAGATAAAAACCGATTTTAAGCAAGGAATAGTCATGCCAGCTTTTAATCATTTGATTGGCGGCATGGCTTTTAATTCAAAAGATTTCGAGCCCTTAGGACCTTTGTTAACAAATGAAGTTTTAAAATGGAAGGATGCAGAAGTCTATCTCTTGGATGGAACCTTTCTTGGAAGTCTGAACAAATTGAAATCTAAATAACTTTTATAGAACCTCTTTTTCCAATTCCTACTTGCAACTCTTCTCTAAATTCCTTGGTAAAGCCGCCGTTTATCTCGACTTCCTTTTCACTTTCCAAGCCGTCAGCTTGTTTTCCCCAAAGAGTTAGTTTAATTGTTCCGGTTTCATCTTCCAAAACAGCTTCAGTCAAAGTGGTTGCAGTTCCAAATTTTGTCATAATTTCTCTCGGTTCTTTTAATTCTGTTATTTTTGCTTTTATATTTACACTATTCATGTCAGGTTTTAGTTCATTTATTTTCATAAACTCACTTTTTAATAATGAATTGATAAGTTTATAAATTAAATGTACGCAAGTTCAAATCCTGCCCTCCGCACAGCTCATATTCTTCACCGCTGATGGAGGGCAGCAATAGACATTTAAAGATTATCTCCCTATTGAAAATCATGAGAAAAGCAATGAGAGCAAAAACATTTGTTAATAGTATTTTAGATAAAGATATTCCGTACAAACAACCTATAGGTATAACGTGCGTATCAAGAGATAGATATCCATGTAGTTTTTCATCTGGCTGTTTTTCACATGGTGGTTTTAGTCCTACAGGTATGTATGTAGAACTTTATGAAGGAGCAAAATATATTCCTCGCGTAGATGAACTAACTAAATTTGATGGTGAAACACATGGTGAAGACATAACTAGAACAAATACTGCATATACTATATTTACAAATAAAGAAAGCTTTGAGAAAAGAATGCAAAGCCTTATGACAGTAATTAAAACAAAGGATAATTTTCCACTTTTCATTAGAGATTTATCTAAATTAAAATGGAATCATAATGAAGAATGTTCTTGATAAAGCTTCTTCTAAAGAAGCTTTGTTCAAATCCTGCTCTCCGCATACACTTGATGTGAGAGCAGCAATAAGCATTTAAAGATTAGTTTTCTATCAGGTTGTATGAAAATAACAAAAATTGAAAAAGGATTTTTAGCGCATGGCAGAGTTTATGTTGAAGATTTAGACGAACAAAGAGTTTATGGCGCATATGATAATCCTGAAATTAGTGAATTAGCCAAAGAACACGGTCTTGTTGTAAGCAATCCAAACGGTCTAGTATTTTTTAGAGGACCAGAGCCTGTATGCGGAATAAATGTTCCTAATAGATATATATTTTTATACCCGGAATACCAAAAATTGGTAGAAAAAGTTTCAAAGTTAGTTTTAGGTGAAAGTTTAAATGAGGCTATATTAAACTTTAAAAAATCGTCTAAAGGGAAAGATGATGAAAAAAGAAAACCGTAGGTTGTCCTTTTCTTTATATCAATTTTCCAACCCAGTAAATTAGCAAAAGAAGAACTAACACAATTAAAAATTCTCCGAAGCCTCCTGTTTTTATCGGTCCGTTGAACTTCAGTTTCTTTATTGGCCATAAAGGAGTAATGCCATTATGCGTAAGCGCGTCGGATATCAAGTGGCTAAAGAATCCAATAGAAATTATTGCTGCAGCAGTTCTATCCAAGCCTAGGTTGTATGCTATAAACAGGACTATCATTAAAAACCAGATGTTGTGGCAGAGCTTGCGATGATATTTTCTTGGTTTTATGTCTAGGTCAGGTAACAGCACTCCGAAAAAAGCAAAAAATGCCATGTAAATTGGAAAGGTTAAGACAACTCCGAATAGCAAAAGAATAAGAAACGCCATTATGATGTGGGTCATTCTCTGCATATAATAAACTTATTAATCATGCACATATAATTCTTTAGTTATGAAAGCCAAGGCAATTTTTTTTGATATCGATGGTACTATACTGCCGTTCGAGGGAGTGATATGCAAACTGCAGGAAACATGCAGGCACTTTGGTACTAGGATTCTCACAAAGAAGGAAATAATGGGACGCACAATAGGCTATAAGATTGAGGAAAGCATACCAAAACTTATCCCGGAAACCAAAAAATTCATAAACGATTTTGCAAATTACTACAGGGACATCTACAACAGAGATGTCAGGTCAATAAAACCATTTCCGTACGTTAAAAGAGTTTTAAATGAAATTAAAAAAAATAAAATTAAGATAGGAATAATTACAACCAAATCTAGAATACAAGCTGAAGTTACTTTGAAATATTATAAACTGCCTTATGATACCTTAGTTGCAGGTGATGATGTTAAAAAAAGAAAGCCAAATCCAGAACCTGTTTTAAAGGCTTGTGAAAATCTGCGACTAAACCCTAGGGACTGCATGTTTGTTGGAGACCATCCTTTTGATATGCAAGCAGCTAAGAGTGCTGGCTCTTTGGCGATTGGAACACTGACTGGTTGGGGCAATAGAAAGAATCTTAAGATTGCTGGAGCAGATTATATTATAAAAGATTTAAGAGGTTTAAAAAAATTAATAGAATAGGTGATAAAGTTCGAAAAATTTTACGTCACGACAGCTATAGACTATCCTAATGCAAAACCTCATCTAGGTCATGCATATGAGAAAATAATTGCAGACATTATGGCTAGATGGAATAGGCTAAAAGGAAAAGATGTTTTCTTCTTGACAGGGATGGATGAGCATGGCCAAAATATAGAAAGAGCAGCAATAAGAGCTGGCAGAACACCTCAAGAGATTGTAGATGGGATGGCTGTTTTCTTTAAGGATCTCTGCAGGAAACTAAACATAAGTTATGATGATTTTATCAGGACGACGGAAGCTAGACATATAAAAGTTGCACAGGAGATTTTCAAAAAAGTTTTTGACAAAGGAGACATTTACAAGGGATTCTATGAAGGATTATATTGCGTTTCATGCGAAGCTTACTATACTGAGAAGGATGCAGTTGATGGGAAATGTCCTATCCATAAGAAGGACTTGGAAGTATTAAAGGAAGATTCATACTTTTTCAAACTTGGTAAATATCAAAAGCAAATAATAGAGCACATAAAGACTAACAAGAGCTTCATACTTCCAGAAACAAGAAGAAATGAAATATTAAACAGACTTGAGCAAGACTTAAAGGACTTGAGCATTTCAAGAGTTAGCTTCAAATGGGGAATACCTTTACCGATTGACGAGAAGCATGTCATCTACGTTTGGTTTGACGCTTTGTTAAACTATATTTCTGCTCTTGATTATCCAAATGAAAAGTTCAAAAAATATTGGCCAGCTGATGTTCAGAATATAGGAAAGGACATATCATGGTTCCATACTGTCATATGGCCTGCTATTCTTTTAGCTGCAGATATAGAGCTACCGAAGACAATCTTTATTCATGGTTTCATAAACATGGGCGGAGAAAAACTTTCAAAGTCAAGAGGAATTATGGTAGACCCATTTGAATTAATTAATAAATATGGCGAAGACACAATAAGATACTTTTTAACTAGAGAAATTCCTCTTGGAGAAGATGGAGACTTTTCTGAAGGGGCCTTGATAAACAGGCATAACTCTGAGTTGGCGGACTCGTTGGGTAATTTAGTAAATAGAGTCTTAGTTTTAGTTGAAAAGAACTTCGATGGAGTAGTTCCAAAACCTTATGGAGAGGATTTGAAAAAAATTGCTTTAAGTGTTAGCAAGGCTGTTGAAAATTCAATGAACGAATTCCAGTTTCACAACGCCTTAAATGATATTTTTTATTTTGTGAACGAGACAAACGCATACGTCAACGAGAAAAAACCTTGGGAGATAAGAAGTAGGAACGAACTTGGTGGCGTCTTGTACAACTTGTTAGAGAGTTTAAGATTTATAGCAATTTTACTTCATCCTTTTATTCCAGAAACATCTGGGAAAATCTTTGACCAGTTGGGATTAGAAAGAAAATTTTTATTTAGCGATTTAGAGTGGGGCAAGCTTAAACCTGAGACCAAGACAAAAAGAGGAAAGATTCTTTTTGAGAAAATTAAAATATAAGAAAATAAAATAATAAATACAAAAACTAAAATCTATTCAAATAATTGTTTTATATTCTTGCTACATGAGCAAATGCTGGTGTTATTATAACAAAATCTTCGTCAATTCCGGCGATGTCACCGTTCATTGCAACACAAGTTTTTCTTAATTTGTCAATAGCTCTCTTTAATTCTGAAATGTCCTTGCCTCTTAATGCCTTGATTTTGACCAAGACTATTGATCCTTCCCTCATTAACTTCTGAATTCTGTCTGTGTCTGAAAAATCTTCTAATTTATCAACTCTTATTGGAATCTTTCCAGAAGGTACATGTGCTTCTTCGGTGTCTAATTCGATAAATTCCTCTTCGCCTATTTCTTTAAAGCCTCTGCCGAATAATTTTTCTAAAAACATTTAACCATCCTCCAAAATTATTATAATCTTAATTATTTTTGGACATATAAAAAGATATGTAATTGATTTTATCCTATTTATGCACGCTTTCTAATATTGAGACGATGTTCCAGACTTGAGTTCTCGTGTAAGTAGGAATATTAGGGTCATTTGAGATTTCATCCATGCTTGATATCACAGTGTTAACCCTTACAGCAAGGTCTTCCTTTTCATTCTGTAGAACTTTTATCGAGTCTTCGCACATGATTCTTATATTTCTTGGTACGGTTCTATCACTAGCGACTTGTTGAATGAGTGGTATAACGTTTTCAAACATAGTAGACACCCTGCCATATGCATCATACTTTCTTTATCTTGTTATTAAGAATTTAAATATCTAATTGATTTGACATTTTCTCTGCACTTTACTAGTTAGGCAAAAATTTCTATGGTAAATTCATTATTATAGAAATAAGCTAATTTTAGTAGTCCCACTTTTTGCGCTCTTCTTCAGATACATATCCCTTCTTCAGAACCCAGCTCAATAAAGATACGTTATGTATTCTCCCAGGTCCGCTGCTTTTTCCAAGCAATTTAATCGCTTCTTCATACTTTTTCCCCAAAGATATGTAATACGCCATGCCAATCGCGACGCTCCTACTACTTCCAGATTCACAGCAAACCAAAACATTCCCTTTGTTTATATATTTTTTAATAAAGTCAACAGAATGGTCAAAAGCCCAATCTGATATATGAAAGTCGTCATGCAGTGTTATGCCTAGGCATGGTTTGCCATTTTTAATCTCTTCATCGCCATTGCCATGTAGACAGTTAATTACAGCTGCTGATGTAGAGTAAGGTGGTGTGTTACTGTAACACATGTCTTCAAAACATCCTATGATTATTTTGTGTGATAACCTTTTTGGCATAGTATAATTATGCTTCAAACAAAAATATATTGCTAATAAAATAAACTGTTGAATAATTTTCTTACTGATGGGACATATTTATATGTGACAAAAAGGAAGCCATTCTCAGCGTTTAAAGTGCGAAATAGCGGTCAACCCAATTAAAATTTAAATTCTTAACTGTTGAGTAATTTATAAAAATAAATTCTTTCGTTATCCTTTTTTATATATGAATAATAAAATAAGATGTCTTGCTGACTATAACTCAGATTTTTCTTTAGAGTGGGAAGATAGCTTTGAAGGTTCGATTTCTACTTCAAAAATTTTAAATGGAATAGTTGTAATGAAATATTCTTCTGTTCCATATTTTCTTTATATTTTATCAAAATCCATAGATGATTTTGGGTTCTTAGAAGAAAGAACTAAAAAAGAAATATTAGGGTGTAAAGAAATAAGTTTTGCAGATCGTGACTATGAGGAAATAGCCAAGCATGTAGACGGTGAGGCAGAATATTTTGGAAGTATCTGGACAGGAATTTTAAAAAACAGAAAAACTGGAAAAGAAAAAGCAATAAATAATGAGGTTCTAGAAACACTTAGAGAGAGTTCTGATATTTCTCTTCTCATGAAAGTTTTGAAGGCAAAAGGAATAAAGCACGAGACTTTAGAATATGCTGGAGTAGTTCCAATTAGTCCTGAATACCCGAGACCAATTCATGTGCTATTATCTCCAGAAAAAGAAAATTATGTTTCGCAATACTGGCAGGGAATGAATATTTTAAGGACAAATGAAGAGCAAACTAAAACAATCATTAATGATACTGTTAAATTATATGGCATAGCTGTTTCTGGTGCATTAAGAAGTTTATTAGAAAAAAATAAATAAAAAAAATTAAACAGCTCTTATTTTTTCAGTTTTTCCCTGAGTTGCTTTTAAAAATTCCTCAAACTTCTCTTGAGACTCTTTTAACCTATCCTTTAGTCTTTCTTCTTGCTTTTGCAAGCTTTTTAATCTTAAGTCTAAGGTCTCTTTTTTCTCACCTAACTCTTCCTCCAAATCTTTTTTCGTTGATTTTATAAGAATAGGCCCGACAGCCTTGTAAACATCCTCGGTGGTAGCTTTCTTTAATTCTCCCAAAGCCTTTTCAATTTCAACGTTTTGTAGATTCAAACTTTCTTTTTGTATCAAGACTGTTTGCATCTGCTGTTGAAAAGTTTGTAAATCTATTAGTATCTGTTGCGCCTCAGGAGTTATTTTTATTTCAGACATATTATGCCTCCATAGCATCAATTGCTACTTTTACTAGTCTAAGGTAAGAGTTTATTCCAGCCAATAAGCCTGGGATGTCTTTAGACTCTACTTTTATTTTTAGCTTGTTTTTCTCTGCTGACATCTTGACATCAAATTTTTTTATTTCCCCTTCATCAGGCTTTATTGACCTAATAACTATTTCAGGTTCTTTGCATTCTATTTCTATCTCAGCCTTCATTTTAATCTGCTTTAACCTTTGTTAAAGTTGTTGGAGCTTGCTTTACTACAATTCTGTATCCACAGTAAGGACATCTTATCTTGTCCTTGACTTGTTTTACATCTATCTCTTTCCCGCACTTTAAGCATTTATACATTTAACCACTCTTGGGAAAATATGCCCTTCCAGCGAATTTTGTCTTGCACTTCTTGCAATACCAAATCCCTGCTGCTAGTCTTTTCAATGCTGATCTTTCGCAATAGGGGCATACCTTCTCTTTTTTCTGCTTAGACTCTATTTCCAAGACTATCTTCTTTGTTCTAGTCCCGTAGCGTGGACCAAATTTTCCTGTTAAACCAACTTTTTTTGTCATTTAATCAACGCTCTTAATTCTTTACCCTTTTCAATTGATAAATCTGCTGCTTTCTTTAGTTCTTCGGAAGTAAAGAAGCCTGTCCCACCTTTTTGAATCGCGCACAAGTCTCCATTTTCATTTGTTGCAATAGTTATCCTTGCATCTAAGGCACTTTCTTCTTCTAAGTTAGCATCAATTAAAAGTTTGTTAGATATCTTTGTAACAGTAACTGCTATTGGTGTGTCTTTTATTGGAATTTTACCTTCATATTCACCGTAGACAACTTTTTCATCTTCGTATCTTGGGATTTTAGCATTTAGCAAGGCTGCCATTGCTCCTAGTGCTGACGCATCTATCAAATTTCCATCATGATCTAGGACATGGATGTCAATATTTATGTTCCATGCTTTTTTCCCTTCTTCTATGCATAATTTCTCTAAATCTATGCAATTACTTTCCCTTATTCCTCTATCCACAATCCTTGCTAATTCAATAGATTCTTCGTCTGGTGGTCCTGGATCAAAGGTTGGAGATGCTACTGGAACTAGTTCTGCATTAACTATTAAAACACCTTCATCAGGAGTATCTGGGAAAGGCACGTTAACAGACATTTTAACACCAACTAAAACGTGAGTGTTACCAAGTAAAACTCTTGCTGAGCCTTCAGCCTTTTTAATTACATCAGTTTCTATTTTTATTTTTCTGAATTGATCAAAACCTCTTTCATCAATTCTCATTCCCTCTTCTATTAATTTCCTAACATAATTTTCACTAGCTTTCAACATCTATTTCACCTGTTTTATATTTTTCCTTTAAAGCATTTTTCTGTTTTTCGTAAACTTCTGCGCATCCTTTTCTCGCAAGATTAATTAATATATGGAATTCCTCTTTTGTAATTATTCCATCCATTTGTAGCAGTACAAACTTATCTTCATTGCCAATAGTTGCGGTTGATATGTCTACGTCACCGAATTGGTCTTCATCTCCTCCTATGTCTAATACTATTTGATTATCAACTTTTCCTACTGAGCAAGAACTTATTAGGTCTCTGATAGGAATGCCTGCTTCTGTCAATGCTAAAGATGCGGCATTAAGACCTGCGCATCTCGTCGAAGCGTCTGCTTGTAATATCTCTACGAAGACGTCTATTCCAGTTTTTGGATAATCCTCGAAGAATACCACATTTGACAAGGCCTCATTTAAGACTTTTGATATTTCAACACTTCTTCTACTTACTCCTGGCCTTATTCTCTCGTTTGTTGAGAAAGGAGCCATGGAATACCTGCATCTTAATATTGCTTTCTGAGGATCCTGCATATGCTTTGGGTGCATAGTCCTTGGTCCATAGACAGCTGCTAATGCATACGTGTCACCGAATTTGAAAATAGCTGAACCTTCAGCCCGTTTTAAGACTCCGACTTCTGCAGTTATTGGTCTAAACTCTTCAAAGCTTCTGTTGTCTATTCTCTTGCCGTTAATAATCATTTTTTCTGGTTGTCCTACTTTACTCATATCATTCACCTTTCTCCAGCATTGCTGTAATTTTATCTGTAAGGCCAGATATGTGTGATTCGTTCTCTATGGTAAGAATAGCTTTTGCAGCTAATCCTTCTTGTTCTCCTTTTATCCAAACAACTCCATTCTGTCCAACTATTATCTGACACTTTGTTTTATTTTTTATAAGCTCTATCATTGAACCTTGCTTACCTATTAATCTTGGAACCTTGGAAGGAGTTATGGTTAAAACTCTTCCACTTATCAGCTTTCGTGCTCTGTGATCATTCATTGTTAATTGAACTTGCTTTGATTTTGAAACATTTAAAACTTTTGCATAAATCAAATCGCCAATATCATAGTATATCGATATATCTGTTCTGTTTAAGTCTACATATTCTCCAACAGCTTCGCCTAAAGGCAATATAGCGTCATACGGTGAGTTTATGTCAACGATCCAGATTGTTGTTTGCATATCCTCTACTAAACCAATAATACCGTCACCTGTTTTTGGAATGTAAACTCCTGCTAAAGGAATTATCCCAATAAATCTGTCTTTTAACTTTACCAAACCTAGCAATTTCGATTTTAATTCATTATTTACTCTGTAGCAACCTGAAGACGGCAAGAAATCCAAGCCTTTTGCCAAAATTTCTCCAGGTATAACCAATTGTCTTTCCTTAACAAATATTTCCGATTTAACTTCTTTATCCATATTAATCACTCCTATAATTTTTTAATAATTTTTACCTCAACTTGACCATGAGTTAGATTGTTTAAACGATCATAAACTTCTGGCTGTGCACCAGCTGGTATTTCTAATAAACAAATATAACTTCCATTGCCTGCCCATTCCTCTTTTAACAAAACTCCTAAACTTCTTACTACGCTTCCAGCTTTTCCTGAAAATTCAGGCGGAATCTTAATTGCAATTTGAATCTTTTCAAACTTTATTGGAATTATTTTTTGTATTTCCTCTAGAACAGACTCCAGCTGTTCTTCAACTCTTTTGTTCAAATCGATTCTAACTTTTGCTTGTTCCATTGTCCTTAGTACTCTATCAACTGGATGTGGGATTCCACTCTGTGGATTAACCCCACGTTTAGAGATTAAAGTAGCTATTGCCTTTGTCTTTTCTTCGAGCATTTGTTTCTTTTGCTCAGTTGTTATCTGAACTTCTCCTTCAGTTATTATTTTCTTTGCTATTACATTCAAGTCGTTCGTGCCAAATGCATTGTTTATTTTTTCATTAGTTGTTCTTGTCCCCTTTCTTGCATCCTCGAATATCTCCTCGGATGCTATTAGCTCTTCTAATGGAATATCCTTACCAGTCTTAAACTCCATCGCCTTTTCAGGATCAACTAGTATTTCAAATTTTTCTCCAGATTTTATTAACCTGGCTATAACAGCCTTTTCTAAAGAAATCATTTAACCAACTTTCTAAAGTAATAATATCACCAAAACTTCTTGATGTATTTAATCCCTTCGTCACCATAATATTTTTTGAATCCTTTATCATTAATCATAGCTAGTTCAACTTCTTGTATCTTAACTCCCTTTTCTCCACCTTTTAATGCTTGTATGCCTAGTTTAATAGCGTCCTCTTCTGTTAGTCCTTCCTTCCATCCTTTTCTTAAGATTTTTAATGCTTCTGGTGCACCTCTTCCTATGGCTTGGGCTTGCCAACCATAGAATGTGGAAGAAGGATCTATTTCGAAAAGTTGTGGGCCTTTTTCATCTAGTCCTCCTAATAAAAATGCGACACCGTATGGTCTTACTCCACCATATTGTGTAAATAATTGCATCCTGTCTGCAATTTCTTTAACTGCGCCTAAAACATTTAATGGTTCGTCGTATGTAAGCTTGTACACCTGTGCTTTAATTCTGCCAACGTCAAGTAAAATTCTTCCATCTGCTAAAAATCCTGATATTGCTACGCCTAAATTATCGTCTATTTGGTGTACTTTGTCTCCTCCACTATCAGGAATGGCCAGTTCTGCTAATGGACGTGAAGCAAGCAAAATCACACCGTTTGCAAACAAAAGACCTATAGATGTGGTTCCTCTTTTAACAGCCTCTCTCGCATATTCTACTTGGAATAATCTTCCATCAGGAGAAAATGTTACTATTGCTCTATCATAACCCATCATTTCAGGAATAGCTTCGATATTATATCACCTTAACTATAAATTTTATATTAATTCTAAGTTTATAAAGATTTTCTAATAATTTGTTTTAAGACTTGCTATTAAACCTTCTGGGTCGTGCTTTTCAGCATATACTTCAAAGTCTCTTGTAAATTGATATCCTCCATGCCCAATAAAAAAAATTCTCTTTGTACAACCTTGATGTATTTCAGATTCTTCTGGTTCTCTAGAATCAACTAGCTCTTCTTCCTCTAAAAAAGCTAAATATTTGCGCAGTGGCTTCTCAATATTGACCTTTCTAGCAAGTCTGCAAGTATTTACTCCTCTATTGCCATTTGATGTTGTTATTCCATTTAATATTTTAACACAATTTTTTATTCCATTTAAACCATTATCAAGTAATTTTATTCCGATAGCAGTTTCCAATCTTTGCGAAAAGTCTTCATACATTCTAGATTTTTCAAGATACTCCAATCCTTTAGGATCTAAAAAGTATACAGGTTTATCTTTTTTACTATCCTTTCTCACATCTCCTCTCTTAACAGCTATTTCTAAAATTTCTTCAGCAGTTTTTCTATGAGTTCTTAATCGACGTGCAACACAATTTACTGCTCTATGTTTACCATCTGAGAGCACATCTAGCATATTTATGTAAGTTTGTGTTCCATTCATCATAAAAAATAGAACAAATGCTTAAAGATTTAAATCCTATGTGAATTCAGTTAATTTTGTTTCCGAAAAGAATTTCAATCTTGCGGCCTTGATTGAACCAGAAATTCCAAGAACCTTAACAGTAATTCTAGTGTCTCCTATCCTTTCTATAAGTGCTAAAGCAGCTCTTACATTTTCTACTTTATCATGAGAGCATCTAATAATTCCTATCTGCCTCTTCTCATCATAAATATCTCTAACAATCCACAGATCTGCCTCAGCTGCACCTAACTCGCCTAATAGATTTAGCAAGGAATGCCAGATTGAGTTTGACAAGTCCTGGAAAATAAATTTGTCTTCAGAAAGAACCTGGTAGGCAATGTATCTTCTTCTGCCTCTAAGGCTTGAAGGCAAAGGTTTTGGTCTTTTCTCATCAATCATATTCATCAACTACTTCAACACCTTCTGTTATTTTGCTTCCTTCTAGTGTCTTTTTATTTTCTTCAACAATTGCTTGTGGAATTGACGTGGCTGAGGCAAAGGCTTTTCCTATATCTAAACCTAGTACGTTTAACAATGAAACAAACTCTCTAGGATTTCTCATGCCCCATGTGCTTTGAGCGCATGAGCAAATCACAGTAGGAGTTCTAAAATGATTACAAAGCATCAGGTTCCTTGATATGTGATTTAAAATATAAGCCCTTGGCTTTCTAAAGTTATAGAGGATTTCTCTAAAGCTTATGCCTATGGCGACATTGTTCTGAGTGGCAGCTTCAAGAGAAGGTTCGTCCAAACCGCTGTCAACCCTGCCTAATTCTGGACGCATTAATATGTCAACTCTCGAGTCATCGCACGCAGATCTATTAATAGAGTAGTCACCGCCACTTACGACTATAATATCAACCTTTTCTCTTGTCTTGTTGACAATTTCCTTCATTTCATTGACATCCTTTGCTATTATGTTAACTCCAGAATAAACTTCTATATCAGCTTTTAAAGCGGAGATGCTGTTTTTTAGTTCGTTTAATTTCTCTAGACCTTGATAACTGTCACATATCGCAACTCCTGAATAGCCTAACTTCTTAGCAAATTCTACTAACTGCTCTATTGTGTTCTCGCCGCCAGATAAGTTGCTTTGAACAAACAAGTCGTAAAACTTCAATCTAACACCTTTTTAGAATTTGATTTTTAACTTTAAAAATAAGCCCTAACAAGTTTCCCTTGATTTCTTCCCAGCGGAAGTTAAACCTCTAAAGACCCTTCTTCTGTTTGCAGGATTGCATATCCAATTTAATTTTGGATCGTTCTTTATGCAAGGGTGGCTTGGATCAATAAGAATTACTTCAAACCACTTTGACTTTCCATCTTCTGCAGCATAATAGCTGTTTAAGACCTCTAGATTTGGGAACTTTCTTGCTACCCTCATCTCCGCGATATGCTGTAAATTCATTTTAGGAGTTATTTTAGTCATGCCTGCATGCAAGGGCTTTCTTCCACCAGCTGGCTTTTCCCTCTTACTGGCTCCTTTTCCAATTCTTATTCTTGTTATAACAAAACCTTGTTTAGCCTTATATCCTAAGGCATGTGCCCTGTCTAAGCGGGTAGATCTATCTATTCTTAATATAACAGGCTCTCTTCTCCAAGAAATTAGTCTTTCCTTTAAAAGTTTATCATGTTCTGGACTTCCCCAGTAATCTTTAAGGTACTTCAAATAACCCATCTCATATCACCATAAGGTTTCAAGCTTAATTATCTATAATTCTAAGGCTTTTTATTCTTTATGGTTTAAAAGCTTTTCTGTTCAAAATAAAATTATGAGAAGCGATAAAGAAAGGGAGGCAGTAAGACAAACTGCCTATCAGATTATGGAAGAGATGGTTGATGGAAAGAAAAAGCTTTTAGTTTGTAGTGATGAAATTTCCGGCAAGACAGGAATCGACCAACTAAGAGTAGGATTATTTTTATCTTCAAATTATCAAAAATGGGGCTTAGAAAGGACAAACATTTCACCTTACCATCTACAAAATATATGGGCATATTTTAAGAAAACTGAAAACAATTCCGTTGGAGTTGATACTCTAATGGTCGTTGATGCATTAAAAGAAAAACTTGTAAGCGAAAGAAAAGAAAGAAAATTAGCTAAAGAAAGAGAGATTGCTGAAAAAAGAGCAAATGAAAAAGCATTAATGAAAAGTGAAGATTTGTCCCAAAGAATACAGAGAATGATAGACGACCTTCATAAGAATCAAGGAAAAGTCAATTTTACTGATATAAGATTAAAACTTAGAATTGAGATTGGAAAAATCCCTGACAGCGATACTGTAGCTTTAGCTTTAGATATATATGAGAAAGATATTGAAAGAAAAAGATACATTTGGAATTTTGAAGAAGGATATAGCACTATGCCTGTTTAAGAAAAATCTATTTAAACAAGAAACCCTATAAAAGATTTTAGGTGAGTTAATGGGATTAGGAAAAGTAATAATAGGATTAATTTTGGTAATAGTTGGTTTATGGTCGATAATACCTTATAGCTGGGGTGGATTAAATGCTATTGAACCGTTGTTATACGTACTTGAAGGTGTTATTCCAGCATTTCTAGTTTTTATCGGCGCTATCCTAGTTTGGATAGAGTGGGAAGAGATAAAGATAGAAAAGCCAACTAAGAAAAGAAAGTGATATTTAATTTTTTTATTTCTTCACTTTTGATGTCAGAAGCAAGAAGTGCTTTTGATAAATTCTTTTTTCCATACTTTACAATAGTCTTAATCTCTTTCGAGTCAGAATAATGAAGCGTTAGACTAGCTGCTAAGCTTATAGCTTCTTTTGTTTTATGTCCCTGCAAGACTGTTATAGGGCTTCCAACTTTTGGAACTTCAAAAATATAGTCAGAACTGTCCCTAAGACTTTTAAGTTCTTTATTTTCTTTTTCATCCCTACCAACAATTATCTTGCTCCTTCCAATGCGGAAGTGCCTGCCAATTTTTAATAGTTTGATGTCGTTTAGAGAGATTCTTTTCTTGTTTTTTATCAAGTCTCTAACTTTGCAAGCATATTCTCTTTGTGTCAGCAGGCAACCGCCAGCAGGCCTTGGATAATTTCTTATTCCAAATTCTTTTGCTAGTCCTGTTTGCCTATCTCTTCTCCTACCTTGAATATCCAAGAGATTTTCTCTATTAATCCATTTTTTCTCAGCCTCTGTAATAGATAGTAGCTTAGCTGACAAAGGCCTTAATAACTTTCCTTTTAACCCAGATTCCTTCTCTATTAATTTTAATGCTTGCGTGTTTTGACTCATTGGCCTTTCGCCTAAGACCTCGCCTGTGAAAATGAAGCTTGCTCCAATTTTTTTAGCATATTCTTTTGCTTTTTTTAACATGAATATCTTGCAATCTATGCAAGGATTCATTTCAGAACCATATCCATGCTTAGGACTTTTAAGGATTTTTAAATAATCTCTAGTAACATCAAAAACTTTCAAAGGTATTTTAACTTGTTTTGCCATCTCTCTTGCATTCTTAGGTGAAAAGAAAGGTGTTGTAAAACTAACGAGTTCTACTTTTATTCCTTGCTGCTTGATAATTTTAGCAGCTATTATAGAATCCAAGCCACCTGAAAACAAACCTAGTGCCTTAACCGCCATAATAAGTATACTCTGCTAGTAAATCATATTTATAGCATTTCTTCTTGAAAGAAGCCTCTAAAATAAGACCACCGTATATTTTTCCTGTCAGATTCAATTTTGTTGTTATGGATATTTTATCTCCTTTCATTGTAGTTTTGGACTGATTAAACAAGTTTTTACTTATTAGAGGCGGTCTTACATATGAGATGTTAAGGAAAGCGTATTCTAATCTGTTTCTAGAAGAAACTATTGTAAAATTAAATAATTGTGATACATTTAATGGACCAGGCTTTGGAGTTATCCAATAGCTAATGTCCTGCCAAAAGTCATATTCCATTTTTTCTATGTCGCATTCAGAAAGACTTGTAGTCAAATTATGGCAGTATAAAGTTATGTTTGAAATATTGCTTAGCATGCAAGAAGAATAGCTACCAATGCTACCACTTTCGTTACAGACTATTGGTAAGGTAAAGTTTCTTCCATCTTTCAACTTAAATTCATTTACAGAAACAGTAGATTTGTTAGTTTTATTTAAGCTATAGATGTCCTTCCCTATGCCGATCATTTCAAAGGAATTACTAGACCAATTTCTGGCATAACTTATAGAACTTTCAGTTTTATTAAAGAATCTTGCTTCAATTTCTATAAGATGATTTATATTATCAACATTTTTTATGTAATTTCTTATTGAGTTTATGCAACTTAACTTATATACAGTATCATTAAATGTTTTGTTGGTTTGATTTACTGTTTGATTTAAACTTTGATTAGATGTCTGGTTAGAACTTTGATTTGACTTTATAGGCGGTTTTGTTTCATTACTTGTTGGGGCTTGATTAAAATTATTGTTCTCAAACGTAGGAATGCCTTTTGATACATTTGGATTTAGTACTATTACAAATATTGCAATATTTAATACAAGTATAACTAGTAACCAAGGTGGTATATGAAACATATAATATGATTTAGTTTTCTGTATAAAAAACTTAAATAATTCTAAAAATAATTCTTATTCATGCTTTCTGAATCACTGTGCGCCAAGTGCAAAGGAAGATTATGGTGTGGTAAGGATAGATGCTCTTTACTCGTAAAATTCTATGCTCAAACCAAAGTAAAACCTCTTATAGATTCTACTTCCTTAGAGGGATCATCTCCACCTAGCGTCTTTATTGGCAGATGGAATTATCCTAAAGTCTTTGTAGGACCAATGTTGCCACCCATTCATGGCGATACGAGCATAATGGATACGCCAGAACTTTGGACAGGTATGTCTATTGATGAGATAGTTAATTTTAGATTCCAATTGGTGAGAGGAAAGTATTTGACTAATATAAAAAATTTTGATGGGAAAATCGTTGAAACGACCAGAGAGATAGCTCTAGCGGAGAACTCACTAGATGCAGAAGTAGAGTTCAAAACAAAGCCAACAGGAAGGATAGTTCTAAATGACGAAATACAGCCATTTGGTCCATCTGCACCTTTGCTAAAGCTAGATATAGGAAACTTTAAAATTGATAACAAAATCGAGAAAGTGCATTATGATACTGACCTAAAGGCAAAGGATGCAGTCATAAATCTCTACGAGAGTAATGTCTTGATTTCGAAAATACAAAAAGCCTTTTCTGTAGGCGCGTTTGGACTAGAAAGAAACAGGAAGTTTGTTCCAACACGCTGGTCGATTACATCTGTTGACGATACTATTTCAAAGAGCATGATGGATTATACTCGAAACTTTCCACTAATGAATGAGTTTAGAATTTATGAACATAATCAATTAGACAACAGATGGATTATCCTACTTCTTCCTCGTGAGTGGTGCTATGAATTGATAGAAGCTTGGTATCCAAAGACCATATGGAATCCTGTCGGAAATAGCATATCAATATTTTCTGATTATGAGTTTTATGATGGAAGGAAAGACTATGCAGAAATCGGAGGCTGTTATTATGCTGCCAGGCTTGCTGTGAGCGAGTTATTAAACAAGGAAGGAAGACAGGCTGGAGTAGTAATAATGAGGGAAGCTCATCCAGGATATATAATGCCTGTTGGTGTTTGGAATGTTAGAGAAGCTGTGAGACAGGCTGTTAAAAACAAGCCAATGAGTTTTGCAACTTTGAACGAATCGTTGGATTATATCTCTAGGAAATTAGAAATTCCTATTAAGACATGGATAGAACATAGCGGGGTATTGAGGGATACCATGCAACAGAAAAAATTAATAGACTTTCTAAAAGTGAGAAAATGGAAGTAAAAGAAATAAAGTGTAAAAGCATACTTAGCACTTCAGGACTTCGTGACAGCAAGTATTCTATAAATCCTTATAGAGGTTGCTCTCATTCTTGCGTTTATTGCTATGCGCCTTACATCCTGAGGGAAAAAAGACCGTGGGGAGATTTTGTTGATGTAAAAGTCAATGCGACTGAGGCCTTGGTTAAGGAAACGATAAGAAAAAAGAAAGGAACTATATTGATAAGCAGCGTTACAGATCCCTATCAGCCTGTAGAGGAAAAATATAAGTTAACTAGGAAGATTCTGGAGAAATTAAAGGACAAGGAATTCTCCATTTCTATACTTACAAAGTCTGCTCTAGTCATAAGAGACTTGGATTTGCTTAAAAAACTGAACTGCGAAATCGGAATGACCATAACGACTCTAGACGAGAATTTTGCTAAGATTTTTGAGCCGAATTCGTCTTCTCCTGAGAGGAGATTAGAAGCATTAAGATATTTTAAAGTTTCTGGATTTAAGACCTATATATTCTTTGGACCTTTGCTTCCTTTCATAAGCGATATTAATCTTGAAAAAACAATTAACAGATTTGCTTTATCAAAGCCTAACAAAATTTACGTCGACAAACTAAACATAAAATGCCTGGTTCATTGGGAGAAGATTAAAGCTGTTTTAGAAAAAAATCTTCCGGATTTGACTGGAAAATGGGAGCAGACTTTATTTACTAAGAATGATTATTATGAAAAACTTAAAGAAAGAATAAAAGAATTTCACGATACCTTAGGATTAAATTTCGAGTTCTGCTATTGAAAATCAAGTTTATTATATGAAATTCAAATATTAGTTTATGCCTCTGCAACAGAAAAAACTTGATAAAGCACTGAAAAACTCGATAAAAGAAGGATCTGCATTTTCAGCAATGGACGGCATAACAAGCACCTACACAACGCCATTTGCAATAGCACTGGGTGCCAGCAATGCTGAAGTAGGAATCCTTAGTTCAATCCCAAATTTTTTCACTACCTTATCTCAAGTGTTTGCAGGAAAGTACATAGAAAAAAGAGGCAGAAAAAATGTAGCTGTAAGATTAAGCTTGATTCAAAAGCTCATATGGATACCAATCATGCTGATACCGATATTCTTCCTTAAAGGAGGAGTATGGTTGTTCATAATATTTTTAACCTTGTCCAATGTCGTATTAAGCTCTGCAAACACTGCTTGGTCATCCTGGATGGGAAACTTGGTACCTGAAAAAATAAGGGGAAGTTACTTTGGAAAAAGAAACACAATCCAGGCTGTTTTTAGCTTTTCTACTACTTTATTAGCAGGTTGGCTGCTCGGCTTAACAAAGAGCTTGTTCGGCTTTTCATTGGTATTCTTTTTAGCTTTTATTTTTGGTTTAATGTCGTATTTCTATTTAAGGAAAATACCAGATGCTGATTATAAAAAGTCAAACGGAAAAAACAGTATAAAAGTCTTAGACTTTCTTAAGGAAATTAAAAAATACAAGAACTTCTATCCTTTTACAAAGCACATGTCACTGCTAAGCTTTGCAGCCAACATTGCATCGCCGTTCTTTACAGTCTACATGCTGAGTGTAATGAAAGTCGGTTACGCTTGGTATGGCATAATAATCGCTTCTGAGATACTGACTAGAGTCTTGATGTTAAGGTATTGGGGAAGACTTTCTGACAAGTTTGGAGACAGGACAATAATGAGCTTATGCAACATCCTGATAGTCTTTTATCCATTTTTCTTCTTGTTTGTAAAGAGTACTTTTCATTTGATACTGATTAGCATATTTTCTGGAATTGCATGGAGCGGATTTGACTTGACATCCTTCAATTATTTGCTGGATGTGACGCCTCCAGAAAAAAGACCTTCCTATATTGCGAACTATAAAATATCAGTCGGAACTGCCTTATTCTTTGCTCCTTTAATAGGAGGTTACATAGCGCAAAACTTAACAATCTTGTTTAATGGATTACAACTTTTGTTTGTAGTGTCTTTTATTTTAAGAGGCATTGTGACTGCTTACGGTCTGCCGAGACTAAAGGAAGTGAGGGTTAAAAGAGTTTTGCCTGTAACTGATGTTTTCCTAAAGGCTTTTGCAATCTATCCTGCTAGGGGAATAACACATGAACTAGTTTACGTTCAAAACAGGTTCGAATATTTTGAGAAGGGCATCATTAAAAAGGTCAGAGGCTTAAGAGAAATAGTAAAAAAGAGGTGATTTTTTGAACAAAATAATTTTAGTTGCAGTTCTAGCCATAGTCTTGACAACCACTATAGCATTTGCATTACCAAAACCAATGCAAGCTCATAAAGAAAGTTTCAAGACAATGCTAAAGAATTATTTAAGTCCTGTCATACACGGCTATGGAATAGGATTTATCGGTGACACATATATTACAGCAAAATGGCACATTACTGGTATAAAAATTCTAAACAGGACTGAGATAACAGACATAGTCAAGCAAGCAAAAGCAGAGAATGTTACAGATTGGTCTACTGTAAAAGAAAGAATAAGAACCCAGATAGAGTCTGGTGGAACAACTGTTAAGAAAGGAAGAATTAAAATTGATGGAACAATGTACCTTCTGACAAATATAACAACTACTGAAACCAGTGCAACAGCTGATATAAGAGAGATACCAAATTGGGAAACTTGTAAAAGTCAAAACATCTCAGCAGAGACTTGTGAAGACAACGGAGCAAAGATTGGTGACATATCTTTAACAAAAAAGACTAGAGCAAACCAAGAGATTGCTAATGAGGCAAGAGTTTGGGCAGGAACTTTGAACCTTAACAGCATTGCTTACACATTTGTAACTCTTGTTTATCCAAGGTGATATTATGAAAACAAAGATAGTAATTGTTGCAATAGCAATTATAGTGGTTGCCCTAGCATTTCTAGTTTTCAGACAAAAAACTACCATAACACAAGTTCCTACCGGAACGGCTGGAATAGCAGTAACAAGCGAAGAAGCTTATATTTTAGATGATCAGATACAATCGATAACAGAAGAACAACTAAATGCTATCTCAGCAGAAGATCCTACATTTCTAACAGACTCTCAAGACAGCATAGCAGCAGATACAAGCATGTTTTATTATGAGTAGTTTTTTTATTTTTTATGATTTTTCATGTACTGATTTAAAGAGCCCTTAATTTCACCCAGTTCTCTTGCAAAATCAGTTAATTTGTTAGATACATTTATCCACACACTTAATAAACCAGCAAAAAATGCAAATCCAATCACAGCCATAGCTGAATAAAATTGCTCATGAGTAAGATATTCTGGGCCATGAATTTGAAAATAGAAAATTAAGATAAGGAAGGCCAAAATTGATAAAAGCATTAAAACAACTGATAGTATGTTTATTATTAAATTTTGATTTTTGCTAGTCTTCAAGGAGATGCACCTTTAAAAAAGTTAATAATATCTGAAGGTTTTATAATACCAACAATAAACAAAAGGAAAATTATAACAGCAATGATAAGAATAATAGTTAGTGGGTCTAGTGTTCCTTTCATATAATTTATATTATTTTTATGATTTATAAGATATGCTACCACTTTTAGTGGTAATTATGAAAACATTTAACAATGAAAAAATTCTAAACCTTAGGTGATACTACACTTCTTAAACTACATTTAAGTCTAATTCTATCATCGTATACATCATATAAACTTCTAAACCAGCCCCTCCCTATCATATGTCCAACCTGAGATTCCCTTAATGACAGTCTTTTCAGCTTTCTTACTGTTTCTTCATCAAATCCTTTCTTAGAAGCATATTCTTCGAACGCCTTAGAAGTATAAGTTTTAAAGTCTTCTGTTTTAACAGGTTCTTTCCACAATTGATGTTGTCCAGAAGCTAATAAACTTGAAACAACACATCTTGCTGCCTTAGAACCGTAGGGAAGATATTTTCTTTTTTCAGTGTCGTATTCCCTAGTAACTACTTTTAATAAATGCCTATGGCTAAAATCTAATTCCACGGTTCCTTCGGTTTCAGATTTTTTAAAAAAGGGTGGTGTATCATTAGCAACTAATAGTAAATGATATCCGTCGTCGTTTAAACTTTCTCTAAGCTCTTCACCATTCATAATAATCTTTAAGTAACTAAACTTTAAGAAATTATTTAATTAATCTCAACCTTCTAACTGCATCCCTTACGGCTTCAGAACGGTTAGGATACATGCCAATCTCTATTAGATTATCGATCTTCTCTATTAATTCCTTTGTTAGTCGAATTTGAACTGGATGCATTTTTTCACTAAAAAATACTTGGAGGGAAAAGGATTTAAACTTGAATTTTCTTTAAAATTTACTATCAAAGGCAGTAAGCAAATTTCTTTTTATTAATAAATGTCTCTGTGGATAGATTATAATTGTTACTTTGCTATAGTTAGTTTACCATTAATTGGCAATTTCAATTCCTTTATTTTTTCAAACCTCTTTGTTGCATTTAGAATAGCAAACCCTATAACTTCACCCTTTTGATCCAATCTAATAAATATATCCTCTCCAATATCCTTCATAAAACCCTTTCTTTTAGCGAATCCTACTTCTAGCATATCGCCTTCCAAATCAAACCAAACTTTTAGTCTTTTTTCCATATTATCTCATCTTTCTTTATTTTGTCAGTAAAAAATGCGGTAATAGCAAAACCATCTTTGTTTAAGATTTTGGTTACAACAAGCATATATTTATTTGTTACTGGAGTTTTTAAATAAAATTTATAAAATAGCCATACTGATTTGACGCACAAACTTTCTCTTATCTCATCCGGATTTTCTAACGTTTCTTTTATTTTGCTTAGTTGGCTTTTCATTTCAGGATGCTCAAAAATATGCTCTATCCTTTTTTCGTCCAATAAAATTGTTTTATCTAATTTTGCCTTGAAAAATGTCATGTCTGGCAGTTGATTTCATCAGAAAATAAGTTTTTGTTACTGCTGTAAATGGTTAGAAAAGTTTATCTAGAATTTGGATATGCTTGCGCAGTTATCATAATTAATCTAATTGCAATGCTTACAAAACCTAAGAAAAAATCTATTACTGACGCTATTGTAATGTTAAATCTTTCTGTATACTTTATGCAATTTATTTCGTAAACCTTATCGACTTCTAACGTAGTGCTTACGTAATGTCTGAAAGGTATAAGAAGGTTTCTTTTTATATTATTTTATACATGAATAAAATTCTTTTAGACACACAGGATGTAGCTGAGAATGAAGACAGCATGATATTTAACCTTAGGCCTGAATTTAACAGAATTTGCTATAACTCTATAAGAGCTTCTATAATCCATCTTCTTGTTAAGTCTAAAGAACTTAATCATTCTTTATCTGTTGAGGAGATTGCTTACAAGCTTGGGAAAAGACACTCTGTTGTTATTCATCATTTGGAAAAATTAAATCAATGTAAAATTGTTGAAATTATAAGATTATTAAAATATGGGGATAAGGAGAGAAGAAGCATATGGGGCTTGAACATGAAATATCCAAACCTTGTTCAAAACATATATTCTCATATGTTAAAGACCTTTTATACGGCAAATGAATTGGATAAAATGTGTTGCATTAATAAGAACATTAGAAAAATACTTTGATTGTCGTTTTTATTGATTTTTGGCGTAATTGTGGCGTAATGCTGGCTTAAGTATGGATAAGAAAAATTTGGCTTATTTCTGGCGCATAGGGGTTTTAATATGTTTTTGTTCAATTTTTGTTTACTAACATGAACAGAATTTCTCTAAAAATAGGAGGGGTGAGAATGAATTTGTTTAAAAGTCTTAAGAATAGAAAAGGTGCTATAGGTGCCATTGGCGCCATATCAGCAGGTATAATAATTCTCATTCTTGCCTTTGCGATAGCTAGCGTGAGCTTTGCAAAACCCGTTTTAGCTAATACTCATACATCTACTGTAGATGTAACACCTCACATAGTACCAAATGTTTCCTTTGTTATGTTTACTGCACATGTTACATGGACAGGAGGACCTGATCCAATACATGAATTTAGAGTATATCAACCATTAGATTTTACTGGTTTAGTATGTTACGAAGCTGAAGGTTGGTATCCTCCACAATATGGTTATACTACAATAAACAGTACTGAATATTACTATTGTCAATGGAATGCTAAAACAGGTTATCGACTTGATGCAACAAATCCGACAAAAGATTTTACTTTTTCTCTTAATACTGCTAAAACAGAATGTTGTAGAAACTTATTCGTAGAAACAAGAGATGATCACGGATTTTATGCATTTCATAACCCGGGGGTATGTATAGATACTAGTGCTCCAATCACAACTAAAAGTTTTGATGGACCACAGAAGAAAGATGGTTATGTTGAGTGGATAGATGGTGTTACCAAAGTTGTCTTAGATCCTGTTGATCCAGAACCACACCCAGCCGGTGTTGATAAGACTTGGTACTTAAATGTTATAGATAATTCTGAGGAATCTTGTTGGTATCCTGAAACATATTGTAATCCTATTAGAATTGAATATCCTTTAGAATGCATAAATGAAATGCAAATATATTGTGATAAACACTGGGAAATAGAACATTTTGATAGTTGGGAAAAATGTGTAGAATTTTACGCATACGATGAATGTGATTTTGGAGACGGGAATTGGAAGTTATACACCGAACCTTTCACGAAAGAAGAGTCCTGTCATGATTTATATTATTTTAGTGTAGATAACGTAAATAACATTGAAGGCGTAAAAGCAAATTGTTTCTTCGTTGATAAAACATCGCCAATTTCTCAAAAATCATTTATTGGAAAAACTTACACTGATCCAAGCGGTCAGGTATGGATAACTCAAAACACTTTAATTAATTTATCTTGTCAAGATCAACCACCTCATCCATCTGACGATGTAAAAATATACTTCAGATATCAGGTAGATGGTGGCGCATGGTGGCCATGGGCACTCTATACTCCATTAATGTCTTATGTTGAAGATTCAAATCACACTTTAGAATGGTACTGTGTAGATGCAGTTAATAAAACTGAAGCAACTCATACAGAAATGGATAGAGTTGATACAACTCCACCGATAATAACAAAAACAGTTATTGGACCGCAAGTTGGAGTATGTCCTCCAAATAGTCCAAGTGATAATTGTTACATAAAAGACACAGCAAGTGGAGATGGTACAATAATTCATGTAGAAGCAGTTGATAATGACACATTAGGTTGTGCAGTTGGCCAAGTCAAATGTGAATGGGGTTATTATTTAGATGGTAGATGGAGTGGTATGATTGGAGATGATGTAATACCTCCATTTAATGTAACTTTTAGTGAAGATTCAACTCATATATTAAGAATTAAATGTTGGGATAAATTAGGAAATAAAGTAGAAGAAAATGAAACATTCTTAGTAGATTCAACACCACCAACCACAAATAAAACTTATGGAGAACCAACAAAGGTAGAGCGTGGTTATCGTTGGATAACATCTGATACACCAATAGATTTGACTTCAACAGATGTAAAAGTTGGTGTTGATAAAATACAATGGAGAGTTACAAAACTAAACGTACCAGATGAAGATTGTACAGAAACTTGTAGTAATGGAGAATTCTTTGATTATGGTGAAGGTGACTGGAACGATTCTTCAACAAATTTAACATTTACAATAGGGGAAGATTCATGTCACTTGATAGAATTTTATGCTAATGATAGTTTAGGAAACACAGAAACTGTTCATAGACAGTGTGTATTTGTTGATAACAAAGAACCAAAGGGAATAAAAGAAGTAGGAGCTCCCAATGTTCCGATAGGCAGTGTGGGTGTTTGTGGAACTGTCACTGGTGATCTTGATGTGTTCTTCCTATTTGACCTTACAGGAAGTATGGGAGGAGTCATAAACAGTGCAAAAGCAAATGCCATTGATGTAATGGATGATATACAAGCTCTAGTACCAGATGCAGAATTTGGTACTGGGTCTTTCAGGGATTATCCTAGCTACTACAGTTCTTGTGGATATAGCAGCACTTATGGAGATAGTGGAGACGCACCTTGGAGTTTAGATCAAAATATAACAAACGATACTACTGCTGTAAGCACAGCTATAAACACTTATTACGCTGACGGTGGAGCTGATGGACCAGAATCATATGCTAGAGCTTTATATGAATCACAGTTTATTAATTGGAGATCTAGTGCAAAGAAAGTTGTTGTGATATTCAATGATAATGTTCCACATGACTGTAATCTTGGAGATTACGATGATTGTTACTCGACAACAGGAACGGACCCAGGTCCGGACGGTATAGCGGAAAACGGAGACGATGTAACATGGGACGACGTTACAGCACAATTAAAAGCAGCGGGAATATCCGTCATCTCGATTGACAGCGGATATTCAGACTCGTGTAGGGATGCAGTCTGGGGATACATTGCTAACGAGACAGGTGGAGCAAGCGCTATGCTCGGAAGCGATTTCACAAAAACAATTGTAGACCTTGTCACTAAAGTCATTGGTGATTGTAATAAAGATTGGTGGGTTAGAGATCATGTGACACCAATAACATTAGACTGTGATGATAGTTGGAATAGAACAGAACCACATCCAGTTGATGAAGAGACTGTGTGTTACAAAATAACATTTGATAGCTCAACATATCTAACATCACAATACTGCAGTGAGTTCGGAGGATACTACAACAGTACAACAGGAGAATGTTGTGCAAAAAGAGACGATGGAAAATTGCCTTATATATTCAATTTCACTGAAGATTCAAATCATACTTTAGAATGGTATTGCAAAGATTATTTAGGAAACATGGGCTTGACAGAATCAGAATTGTTTAGAGTAGATTCAACACCACCAGTAATCAATGAAACAGTTGGTGATCCAAAAGTTCAAGTTGATGGAGATTTGTACATAAGAGATCACGTAACACCTATAATGATAAACCCATATGACAATGAAAGCTTAGGCTGTGCAGTTGGCGAAGTTGAGTGTAAGTGGAGATATCAAATAGATGATGGAGATTGGAGTGACTGGTATGATACATTCCCAGTAATATTCAATGAAGATTCAACACACAACTTAGAAATATACTGTGAGGATGCATTAGGAAACTCTGTAGATAAAACATTTACATTCAAAGTAGATTCAACACCGCCAGTAACAAGAAAAATGTATTCACAACCTTGCTATCCAACTATAGATCATAGTTGTATTGATACAATACCTGCTTGGTTGACAAACACTTCAAACATAACTTTGTCAGCAATTGATCCAATTGTTGATGGTTGTCATGTAGGTGGAACTCAGATATGGTACAGAGTGACTTTAGTTGGTGATGACTATTGTAAGAATGAAACAATCTGTCAAAGCGCAACAGGATCAGGCGATTGGCAAGATTCGACTATACCAGATGTAACAAAAACATTTACAATTCCAAACGAATCCTGTCATTTGATAGAATACTTTAGCAATGACTCACTTGGAAACACTGAAGATGTTCATAAACAATGTGTTTACATAGATACAACAGGACCATCAGTCAACAAGACTATAGACGATCCAAAAGAACATTGGGCAGGAGACAACACTTTCTATCCTAACTTAACGGATAGATGTTGGAGTACAGATCCTGCGAAAATGATAGAATGTTGGAAGATAACATTAGGAACAGAATTATCATTAAAGTGCAATGATGACATTGGACCACATCCAGTCGGTTATAATAAAATGTGCTTTAAGTTAGAATTGGATGGAGACGATGTAACAGAAGATTATTGTACATTGTATGAAGGAAACATGAAAGATGGATTCTGTTGCGGAAATGAAATACCTAGCTTCCACTTCAGAGAAGAATCTCAACATGATTTGCAGATATACTGTGAGGATGCATTAGGAAACAAAGGTCCAACAGACGAAGAGAAATTCAAAGTTGAAGGATGTCCATTTGAAATATGTCTAAATAAGAAATGGAATTTAATCTCAGTTCCGTATGTATTATTCAACGATGATCCAAATGTGGTATTCAATGAGTCAAATGATAAAATAGTTTCAGTCTGGGCATATGATAACGGAAACTGGTCCACTTGGGCACCAAATGTAAGTGGAACATTAACAGATATCAAACCAGGCTGGGGATACTGGGTACTGTCAAAAGAAGACGATGTATGTTTTGAGATTGCAGGAAGTTTATTCAGTCCATTAGAAATTCCACCATCAAGAACATTGCAACCAGGTTGGAATCTTATAGGACACTATGGTAGCGATGGGATATTCAGAGAAACTTGTGAACTTGAAGGTAGACCAGTTTACTGTGCGTTGAACTCACTGATAGATACTCAGGAAGGATTCCCAAGATGGAGTTCATTGTACAATTACTTCAATAACGGAAGTGACGATGCTGGTTGGACTGGTCTAGACGCATGCATATCGAAGAGATGGGCACCAGCTGAGATGGAACCTGGAAAGGGATATTGGATAGAAATGGATGTTTCAGATGGATACGCACCAGCTACTAACTGCATATGGAACAGTGATCTGAAGTGCATAACACCCATCTTGGCTTAATTTTAAGCCCTTTTCCTTTTATTTTTAACTTTAACTACATGTGATAACCTTGAACAAAGGATTAATAGGAGCAATAAAGTTGACAATGATTTTCTTAGTTTTACTTATTTCTTTATTTTTTATTTATAATTTTGTTTTACCAACAGCTGCTGAAATTTCAACGACAATATGGACAACAGATGTTTATGGAAATCCAAAAACAGATTTTGCTCCTGAAGAAACAGTTTATATTCATGGTTCTAATTTCTTAGCAAATAATAATGTTGATGTTTCTATAACAAGACCTGACGGAACTATCGATTTAGGCAATTCTTTCTCTGACGAATTTGGAAATTTTAATTATGATTATATTCTTGATGGAATAACAGGAACTTATTATGTTACTGCTACCGATGGAACAAACACAGCTGAAACAACATTTGTTGACACGCCAGCAATTCAATATAATTTAGAGCAGTGGGCTGACAAACCACCAGCAAACTGGCAAAATGGAGATTTGAATCCTACAAATTCTCAATATCATGAAGGTGAAGCTGTTCCATTCCATTTGTTAATTGATAATCCTGGAGTTTCTAATATTTCTGTTCGTATTCGTTACAATGCTAAAAGAAGTGGTATAAATGCTTATGACTTTTTAGTTAGTTATGACAGAGACAGATTACCTGATGTTCCTAGTGGAATTCCAAATACAACCTCCATACCTTACGATTCCAGAATTCCTTTTTCACATGATTCAGGTGTGTTCACACTTTATAATGGAACTATTGTTTCAGTAAGCCAAGTTCAAAATACTTCAAGCGGACCAAGCGATACTACATATGATAAATATTATGATTTGACACTTCTTCCTACTGGTGGAAATATGGTATTATTGTGGGGCGGACATCTTGCTTCAGAAGCAGACTGGGGTTCAGGAATGGGAGCAAGCAGCATTTCTGGTGCACCTTTCCACATGCATTTTGGTAAAATGCCAGGAGACACAAGTTCTCAGGATAGAAGTATACAGCCAGCTGCGATATTACCTCCTCAATTATGTGAAGAAAATGAAAATGAAACAGATTTTCTTTATGAGTCGAAACCAAACTATGCTTATGTTGATAGCTCTACTACAAATGTTTCATACAAGCTATGTAATAGCACTCAAATAAGCGTTGATACGAGCAGTGGAATTCATTATATTTATATGAATTGGAATTCCAATCAAATTAATATTTCAGATTATGATGGAGCTGTTTATTTTGATTTATTGCTTTATCATTATGAAGATTCTACTCTTGTAAAAGTACAACTTAAAAACCAGACTGGATCATGGATTGATGTTTGCGATCCACCAGAATCAGGCTCTTTCATTTGGAGCACTTGTAACTTAATGCCTTATCTGAATATTCTAAAGAATGTTTCTATAATAGAATTAAGATTAGTTGCATGGCAATCTGGAACTTGCCACGAATATCTTGGTTGTGCAAAACTTAAAGTAAAATTATACAAATGCCAACCACAAGAATTTTGTGGGAATGGTGTTGTAACTCCACCAGAACAATGCGAACTTCCAAACACAAACAACAATCCTTTTTGTATACAAACAACTACTGAGTGTTTAGGAAAGAAGCTTGGACAAAGGGACGCTTATGGAAATTGTGACAATATTTGTGGTTGTGTTAATGATCCTTTCGACTATTCTTGTGTTCAAGGCCAATGTGGAGCAAGTTGTGATGAAAACAGCGACTGTCAAAATAAATGTATAGATAATATAAGGTACTTTAACGGAAACTGTGATTCGAACTCTTGTGACTGTTCTTACTCTACTGAGGACTGTAACAAAGACGGTTGTTACGCTTATGACAGCGGTTGTGAAGACAGAGATTATTTCTGTCAAATAGGAGGATGTAATTATACATTCTCTAATAGGCACACAGACTTTAATGATTCTTCTGTTTATTACTGCTCAGACGGAGCTATAAGGGCAAATGAAACTTTCCATGACTTTTATTGTAATGGTCATTGCTCGGATCATACAAGTCAGATAAACGACCGTTTAATTGAGGATTGTAATTTACATGACGGTTGGTATAACACTACAAACACTAGATGGATAAATGATACACAGTGCACTGAGAAGGAACAGGTTCAACAAGAATATAGAGACTATACTTGCAGTCCACCAGCAAATTGTACTTATACAGTTAACAACACTCTTTGGATCAATACAACTAACACAAGGAATAAACCAAATGGAACTCCTTGTAACGATGGATTATTCTGTACTAATCCAGACACTTGTACAGGAGGTGTTTGTGGAGGACCAAGTAGAGACTGTTCAGCATTTAATCTAAGTGAAATAGCTCAATGCAATTGGATTCCAGATGGTTTTAGTTATACTTTTGATTATTCTCCAGGATTTACGAGTGTGTGTGATGAAACTTTAGATGAATGTACAGAAGGTTCTTACAATTTAACTCATACATGCGCAGATTCTAATTCATCGGATGGCGGTCCAGTAATACCTGTGAGCGATGGTATTAGAAATTGTACTGCTGAGTGCGATTATTTTGGAATAGAATGTCAAAACAAATGCATAGGTAATGTTAGTTATTACAATGGAGATTGTGAATCTTGTTTTTGTTCATATGATACAGAAGACTGTAGCAATCATAATGGTTGTTACGCTTATGACAGCGGTTGTGAAGACAGAGATTATTTCTGTCAGATAAGTGGTTGTAACTATACTTTCTCAAATAGAAACGTAGATTATTACAGCAATTATTCTAATTACTGTTCTGATGACACTATTAGATCAAACAGAACTCTTCATAATTTTTATTGCAACGATCATTGTTCCGATCATACGAGCTTTGTAAATGATAGTTTAATACAGAACTGTAGCCTTCAAAATGGTTGGTACAACACAACAAACACTAGATGGATAAATGATACTCAATGCACTGAGAAAGAACAATTGCAGCAAGAATATAGAGACTTTACTTGTGTTGAACCATCAATAACATGCAATTATACTGTTATGGATACAAGATGGATCAATACAACTAACATAAGAGATAAACCAAATGGAACTCCTTGTAACGACGGACTATTCTGTACTAATCCAGACACTTGTACAGGAGGCATTTGCGGAGGACCAAGTAGAGACTGTTCAGCATTTAATCTAAGTGAAATAGCTGCTTGTGATTGGATTCCTGACAATTTCTTGCCTACTTTTGATTATTCTCCAGGATTTACAAGTTTATGTGATGAAACTTTAGATGAATGCACAGAGGGTTCTTACAATTTAACTCATACATGCGCAGATTCTAATTCATCGGATGGCGGTCCAGTAATACCTGTGAGCGATGGTATTAGAAATTGTACTGCTGAGTGCGATGGATATGGAATAGAATGTCAAGACAAATGTATCGGTAACGTTAGTTATTATGCTGGAAACTGTAATTCAGACCCTTCATCATGTTTCTGCTCTTATTCAACAGAGAACTGTGATGATAAAGACCATTGCTATGCCTATGAAACTGGTTGTGAGATGAGAGATTATTTCTGTCAAATAGGAGGATGTAATTACACGTTCTCTAATAGAAACGTAGATTATAATGATACTTCTGTTAATTACTGTTCTGATAGCACCATAAGAGCAAACAGAACTTTCCATGACTTTTATTGTAATGGTCATTGCTCAGATCATACTAGTCAGATAAACGACCGTTTAATTGAGGATTGTAATTTATATGACAATTGGTATAACACAACAAACACTCGATGGGTAAATCTTACTAGATGCACTGAGAAAGAACAATTGCAACAAGAATTTAAGGATTATACTTGTAGTCCACCAGCAAATTGTACTTTCAGTGTCAACGATACTCAATGGATTGATACTGGAAATACTAGGAATAAAACAGATGTACCACCATTAAATCCACCAAACAAAACAATTGGAGAACCGAAGACTAAATGCTCAGAAGGAGAATGGTGTGATTGGAAGATCACAACCCTTACGTCAATTGTATTAACATGCGAAGAAGGTAAAGTTAAGTGGAGATATGAATTAGACGGCGATTGGAATGATTGGCATGTTGACGATTCACCTGTTACAATTTATTTCCCAGAAGAGTCTAATCATACTTTAGAAGCTTATTGTATAGATGAGTGTAGCGAAAGTATTCATGATATAGAAAAGTTTAAAGTTGAGGGAACGGCTTTTGAGATTCCTTTGTACAAGAAATGGAATCTGATTTCAGTTCCATTTGCATTAGCAAATGAAAGTATTTCAGAAGTTTTCAAAAATATAAGCGATAAAATAGTTTCAGTTTGGACTTATGATAATGGTAACTGGTATGTTTGGATACCAAGTTTAGGCGGAACATTAACTGAAATTAAACCAGGTTGGGGATACTGGGTAATAGCAAAAGAAGATACAAAGTTGTTAATTAGTGGTAGTTTATTCAGTCCTATAACAACACCACCAAGCAAAGAATTACAAAATGGTTGGAACCTTATAGGATATTACGGAACAGAGTGGCAAACTTATGAATTAGAAGAGGATAGTTCCTGTGGATATATCAATCCTGTTTATGGAAATTATGTTTACTGCTCACTAAACTCATTAATAGATACACAGAGAGGCTTTCCAAGATGGAGCTCTTTGTGGGGATATGACAATTGCGGAGAAGACGTAGCTTATTGGCATCAATTAGAATCATGCACAGGTGAGCATTGGAGCGACAATAGAATGTATGCAGGCAAAGGATACTGGATAGAAATGGATGTTAGGGACAGTTATGCACCAGCTACAAACTGCATATGGGACGAAGATTTGCATTGTTCGTTCCCAACCATATAAAAACGAAAAGTATTAATACTTTTCTATTTAACTATTTGTAGGTGATAAAAACGAATTTTAAGTTACTAATAACAACCTTAATCGCTATAGCGCTTTTTGCTAATATTACTTTGGCAGTGCCAGGAATACCACATGCATTCTATGGATCTGTTACTTGGAACGGTCAACCAGCTCCTGACGGGACAACTATAGTAGCTAAAATAAATGGTGTTGAAGTAGCTAGTACAATAACGTCAGGTGGAAAATACGGTTATCCTATTGGAGCCTTTTATGTTGCTGACCCGAACAATGATAGATCAGGAAAAACAATAAACTTCTTTGTGAACGGCGTTGATATAGGAATAACAGCAAACTTTTGCACTGGATGCTTTAATCTATGTGGCATTAATCCACAAAATTGTGCTTCAATAGATTTGTCTGCTAGCGGCGGAACCTCACCTCCAGCACCTGGTGGCGGAAGCACAGGTGGTCCAAGCGGAGTAATAGGAGGAACAACTGGAAATCAAACAACTGGCGGAACAACACAACAAGGATGCCAAGAAAAATGGACATGCAGCGAATGGGGAGAATGTAAAGGTGGTGTTCAAGCAAGAACATGTAACGATGAAAACAAATGTGGAACAAGAAACAACGAACCATTCTCATCTCAGCCTTGTACGTCAGAAGAAAGAAAGGAAGCTGAACAAAAAGAAGCAGAAGCTGCACCAATAACAGGATTTTTCTTGGGAATGGGGATGACAGAATGGACAATAGCAATTATTGCAGGAATAGTTATTGCAATAATAGTGATATTCTTAGCAAAAAGAAAAGTTTCAAAGAAATAATTTTTTTAATTTATTTTCTATTTTATTTATTTTTAAATTCTGATTTTTATTTTTTATGCTCTAGTTAGAATCTTTATTATATCATTATGCTTTAGGATATGGTCTGAGCCAACTTTTCTTCCTGTCCTTGCGTCTATTGCTCCAATGAATTTTTGTCCAATATCTGTATGGACTTTGAAAGCTAGGTCCAGCGCCGTCGAGTTAGGTGGCATCAGGAAAACATCAGGAAGAACTTGGCCTTTCTTATTTGATAGTTTATGCTCATTCTCGACGGGATAGACTGCTATATATTTCATAAAGTCAAAAGCAGCCTTGTTTAAACATTCTTGCACTCCAGTCGAGCCATACTTGTCTAAAATATTTGTCTTTATCAATTCCAAAGCTCTTTTCTGTTTTTCATTAAGCTCTTTTTTGATTGTAAAGTCTTTTACACCAGAAATATAATCTATAAAGCCTGCTTTGGCGGCAGCCCTTAGAGCAATCTCAGCTTCAGCAGAACATGGTATTATTGTTAGATGAGGAAAATCCTTTCTCATTTTCTTAATGTTTTCTTCAGCTTTGGGCAAATCCATTTTGTTAGCAGCGATTATCATTGGCTTGGAGAGCTTTCTAAGTTCTCTTGCAAATTCCTCTATATCATCCAAGCCGGTTCTTTCCATGACTTCTTTGACGTGCTTGTCTTTTATTCCTAAGCCTGCTAGAATTCCTTCAGCCTTTTTCTCGTCCTTGATTTTTTCTAAATTTCTTTTAATAACAGCAGCAAACCACAAGTCTATTTCCTCTTCCAAGAATTTTACATCATTTGAAGGATCATAATCAGAGGTGAGTTGTCCCTTTGCATCAGTTGTGCCAGATGTGTCTACCACGTTAATGAGCATGTCAGCTTGGATTATGTCATTAAGAAATTGATTGCCTAATCCTTTTCCTTCGTGTGCACCTGGTATCAAGCCTGCAATGTCCCAAAGCTTGACAGGTATAAGTCTTACGCCGTTTATGCACTGGGAATTCACAGGATTGCATTTTATTTTTAACTCGGTGCAGGGACAGGATGATGTCACGTAAGTTATTCCTACATTTGGCTTGATGGTACAAAAGATTCTGTTTGATATCTCAACATCTATCATTGTTGCTGCTTTGAAAAACGAGCTCTTGCCGACGTTGGTTTTGCCGCATATGGCAATTTCCATATTATCTCCTCGTTTTATGTATTGTGTAAGCAATTTCAAATAAAACTAAAATTATAAGGCAGATATTAACTGAAAAAAACACATAATCATTTCGTTGATACGCATAGATTGTTAGTAAAATTGTGCTGGTTATATAAATTAATGCAAATTTCAAGTCAACTAGTGCCTTATGCCTCTTTATTGATTCGAATGTTTCAAAAAGCCAAGCAAATAAAAGCAAGATTGCGCCAGCGATTCCTATTTCAATCATATAACTCAAACTTTATATTCAACTTGTAATAATATAACTCTTATGCAAGCGCCAATATGCGGAGTATGCTTAAAATCTAATATCTTGTGCAGCGGATGCCAGGAGAAGTTAAACACTGGGAAGATTAACCAAAAGGACATTGAGATATCAAGATACCTTTACAACCTAAGCGAGAGGATGAGAAGCATAAGAGATATTAAAATTCTGAAAGTTGTTGACTGCGGGACCTTGATAATAATAACAGATGTAGGAGACGCTGCAAAGCTAGTGGGAAGAGGCGGTGTCATAGTAAAGAAGATAGCAAAAGACTTTAAGAAATCAATAAGAATCCTAGAAGAAGCTCCTACATTCAAGGGCTTTGTAGAAAACCTCTTATCTCCTGCTCCAATAAGCGGCATAAACACTCTATACAAGGAAGATAAGGAATTTTATAGAGTAAAAATACCCTCAATTCAAAAGAACAATGTTATAATAAGCCCAGAGATTTTCTCTCAAATTATATCTAATTTTTATAACCTAAAAGCCGAGATAGTCTTCGAGAATTAATTTTCTTAACTGAAATAAGCGATGCTATTTTACCTACTATAATGCCATTTATAGAGCCAATGAGAACGTCCAAGGGATAATGCACTCCAATGTAAATTCTGCTGAAAGCAGTCAGTGCTGCTAAAACGTAAAATAATAAGCTATACTTCTCATAATACTTGGACAATATCATTGCTCCTGAGAATGCCCTTTGGCTATGGCCTGAAGGAAAGCTAGTTCCAATGTCAATTTCTGGAATTTCAAAAGGCCTGGGTCTGAGGAATATCTGCTTAAACAAAAGTAAGGATAGACTGTCTATGATAAACACATAAAGCAAGTGCAAAGAGAGTTTCTTTTTGTCTTTAAACCAGAATAAGACTATCAAAAGGACCCAAAACAAAGAAGAGCCAAGATATGTTACTATGTTAAAGAATACCAACAGGATGTCATTCGTTGAACTGTTTATTATAAGGAAAAGATACTCATCGAGCTTAAAGACATCGTTTAAGAATAAGATTATTAAAAACAGGAAAAAAACATAAAATATAAGGCCAGCAAATATTTTTCTAATAGCTTCCATAACATTATTAGAGCAAAAACTTAATATAAATTAAGCGATTTTTATGAGAAAATTAATGTTTTTGATGGCGCTTTTGTTGTTTGTCCAGTTGGCAGAGTCAAAGACAATTTTATATGTTGCGAACACATCTACTGACTCGTCATGCAATGCCATGCAGTCGTCAGACTCTTTATATTGCAGCAGATTGCTAAGTCTTGGTTATAATGTAAAAGTCATAAACGAACTTCATGTAAAGGACAACACGACAACGTGGAACGAATACGCAGATGCTTCTGATATGATATTTCTTGGGAATAACAACTTTGGCATGGCTAACAAAACCAGGTTCCAGAATATTTTTTGCGGTAACATAAGCTCAAAAAATAAACCATTATTTTTTACATATGTGAACACATGGACTAACAACAAAACCACAGAGGGTTGTGCCTTTTATCCTCCTATAAACTTGGTGACTGCTAATTTTTCAGACAACAAATGCTCTACAAAGGCATTTAAGATTGCTAAAGCTGGATTTATAACTGAAGGCTTTAACATCGGAGATAATATAACAATCTATCCGTCTCCTAAAGTTGTCAAGTTTTATAATCCTTCAAATGGAGGTTGGATTAGTGCAGAATGCGTTCCTCCAAATGGTTCAATAGACTTTTATCCTGTTCTTTTTGCTAATGACAAAGGAGTTTTCTGGGGATTAGATGAACCTTCTAGTTTTTCTCCGCTCACTTGGGACATCTTTGATAGGACTATACTATATTTTTTGAATGACACAGTATGGTCAATATCTGCTTTTGCTTTGCCGAGTGTAGCATCCGTAGACCAAGATATTTTTATTTTTGCAACTGTGACTCAAAGCAATAAAACAGTTACAGGAATAGTTAACTATACTGTTGATGAACTAAAAGGGAACATGAATTATGAAAATGGATTGTGGAAATCAAACATAAGACTTAGCGAGGCAAGGCAGCACAACATAATTTTGACAGCGTATTCAAAAACGCTAAGAGGAGTCTTTAGCTTGCCTATTATTGTTGGTGACTTGGTTTTAAACATAACCTCTGGCAATTTCAAGCCAAACTCGAGATATGTTGTGAGCGCAAGAATACCAGGAGCAACATCAGCCTCTTATAGGATTTTAAACCCTTATAATTATTCTGTTCTACTCACTGGGGCATTGAGCTGTGAAAACGATAATTGTGCAGGCGTTGTAGAAAGCATGCCAGATGCAGTTAATCTTTTGCTTGAGGTAACCACTCCTAATGGCGGTACTTTGAAAGCCATAAGCAAAGAGTCTATTTCAACTGATAAAAACTTTTACAAGCCAGGAGAGGTAGTGAGAGTTGACTTTTTCACAACTGATCCTGTAACAAAGGTAAATTTAACCATAATAAGACCTGATGGGACTAAAGAGACGCCAAGTCCATTGTTCATGGATAAGATATCAGCAAACTTTTGGAACAAAAATTACACCCTCGGGACAAACTCTTACAACGGAACTTATATAATCAATGTAAAAACAGCTAATGGAGAATACACTAAAAATATCAGTGTGATTGCATGGAATCCATTTGCTTATTTGAATAAGAATGTTTTAAATGTTTTTGAAAGTTTTGTTTTAACAATTGGTACAACAGAAGCATACTCAAGTAACTTGGATATTTATGTTTCAACTGAGATTACAAGACCTGATGGGAACATAACTGCATTAGAGAGTTTTACTGTTAAGGGAAACAAAAACTATAACATCTCTTATACAATACCAAGAGGCTATCCTAGCGGTTCATCAAGAATTAAGATAAACCTTAAAGACTCTGACAACAGGACTTCAACTTTGTACTTGAACTTCTCAACAGACATCGCTCTTTTACAGCCTAGCTTGTTTGTTACACCTTCTATAATATCAATAACTACGGTTCAAGGGAAAACAATAGAGAAGACTGTTACAATCGAGAACACTGCTCAAGTTAAGACAAATACTTTAATCTCATCTGTTTCTGATATAGATGCGACAGTGAATGCACCTTCATCCTTGGAAGCCAAAGAAAAAGGCGAAGCAAGGATAATTATAAATACAGGGGGTTTATCAGAAGGGCCTCACACAGGAAAAGTTAATTTTTACAGTCAAGTGGGAGATACTGAGGTAGACGTGATCATAGAAATCATAGGAGATATTGCATACCAAGCTTCAGAAAAATATGCGGAAATATCTTCACTGGAAAATAACCTTACTTATCTAGCTAAGATGTGGGTTAACACAACAGAAGCATTGATAATGCTAAATAATACAAAGGCCATGCTAAATGAAACTATAAAAGAATTCTATAAAGAAGACTATGCTAACGCTAAGGCAAAGTTTGAGGAGGCTTCAGTAAAGGTAACTGAGTTAGAAACAACTGTAAGTGGCCTTTACGGGAAGATGCCAGACTATAGCTTCATAATATGGGACTTTGCTGCCGCAGTCATTATCATAATCATTACAGTGGCTGCTATTAAGGTCAAGGGAAGAAAGAAAAAATCCAAAGTAGTTAAAAAGCAGATTCCTAAAGAAGAGCCAAAAAAAGAAGAAGTTTATTTCGAACCTAAGGGCGGGGAATACAGGACAGAATACTATTAATTATTTTTCAAAGGATTCTAATTTTTCTTTCATTCCATCTGTATTAGCAAGTATTATCAAAATTGTAAATAATGCTAAAGAGAAGGCAGAAAAAGCAAATACTAAAACAAAAAATAAATTATCTACATTCATCATGTAACATCTACTGCAACCACCACCGCCACCTCTTGGAGGTGGTGAAGGTGGAACTTCACTATACATTCTAAATGAACCTACATCAAGTTCTGCTACTGCTTGTATAAGCTCAATTAATATTTCTGATTGATAAATGTATGTTGTCGCTCTGTTGAAATAAATTCCTTGAGATGCTGCTGCAGAAATTGCAGCATCAATGTGGGAGTTTAGCTTAAAATTACAATGATACCATCCTCCCGCACCACACACAGCTGCTTGGTAGTGGAAAACTTTACCATCCCACCAAGGACTTCTAATTGGAGTAGGGGACAATGTCCACGTGAAAAAGATTAAATCAAGAACAATTATATTGCCTGTTGCATCATCTTTCAGCCAAATATCAAACATAAATGCATTATGCGAACCTGTATAAGAAATTACATTATACCAGGAGTCTATGTATATGTTATATCCAGAATTTATAGAAAGTTTTGGTGGAACATTCCATGGTACTGAACCACCCCACACATTCCCTTGTACTAACTTTACAACTCCAGTTTTATCTAAGCCCAGGCTATCCCCAGCTAAATAAACATTATAATCAGATGAACTATATGAATAAGATTTTATCTTGTACCAATCTATAGGATAAGAACCACTATTGCTATCCCATTCATAACATGAGTATCCCCATTTCCAACTGTCAGGAGATGCTGAAACAAAAGTGTTTCTTACTATTCCAGTGTCAAATGTAAGAGCAGGATTAGTGAACTGAGGATTAAGAAGCCAATCTGTTTGTGCATATACAGCACTTGATAAGAAGGTTGCTGTTAGAAGTAAGCCAATTAAAAAAACAAACTTTCTCATAAGTATAATTTAATTACTAACTTATAAATAATTAATAAGTTTAGTTTAAAATATTATTATGCCAACAAACGTGACAGTTGAGTATGTAAAAGCTCAACAGAAATACCTTAACGCAAAGACAAGGGAAGAGAAAATAGCTGCTTTAGAAGAGATGATAAGCACTGTACCAAGTCATAAGGGATGCGAAGTTCTAAAATCTCAGTTAAAGCAAAGGCTTGCAAAATTAAAAAAGCAGACACAATCAAAAGCAGCTAGAAAAATAATAACGATTCAAAAAGATGGAGACGCGCAAGCATGTATTCTAGGGCTGACGCAGTCTGGTAAGTCCACGTTGCTATCCAAGCTGACGAACGCAAAACCAGAAATTTCTGATCATCCGTTTACAACAACTAAACCAGAGATTGGTACTTGTGATTATGAAGGCGTAAAAATACAGCTAATAGAAATTCCTTCAAGCTTTCAACCAGCTCTTATGAGCATAGCACAGAATGCAGATTCTGTTATTTTGTTATATAAAGATGAGAATGACCTCAATGAATTAAAAAACATTTTAGAAAAATTTAGGCTGAAAAAACACATTATAGAAGTAAGCAGAGATGATAAGGCAGAAGATATTAAGGATAACATATGGAATTCATTGGAATTGATAAGAATTTACTGCAAGGAACCAGGAAAGAAACCAGAGTCTAAACCAATGGTAATGAAAAGATATACTACTGTTAGAGACGCAGCTAAAAGATTGCATAAGGATTTCTTAAAGTACTTCAGATTTGCAAGAGTTTGGGGTAAATCTGCTAAGTATAAAGGAGAGAAAGTTGGTTTAGACCATAAGCTTGAGGACAAGGATATTTTAGAGATTCATATAGGATAAACATTTATAGTTTCTAAGTAAACTATTATTATGGCTGAAAATACTTTACCAGAATCATGGTATTCTCAGATAGAGAAATCTAAGGAAAGAGCCAGAAAAATGCTCAGGAAAGTTGTTGCAATTGACCTGAATGATGCAATATTGGTTGGAAAACTAGATGATGTTACTTTAGACAAACTCTTTAGATTAAAATACCCTTTTTGCAAATTAACCTTATCTAATGCGAAAAAATATAGTGCAGATGGGAAGTTTGAGAAGCATATAGAAGGAGAGCAAATATGCTTCGTTAGCAAGCCTCAGATGATTATGGATATGGATGAACTTTCCAAAAGACACCCTGAGATATTTCAGGACACGCACGTTGACATTAAAAGAGGGAGATTTGATTAAATGGCCTTGAAGCAAATAGAAAATAAAAAGCAAAGTGACATGACAAGATGCCCAAGATGTGGAGAGGATGCTATATTAATAGATGGTAGATTCGTTAGATGGTTAAACTGCCCAAAATGCAAGTTTAAGAAACTTTTAGAGAAGGAAGACGAAACTACAAATGTTAAAATCACAAACTTAAAGTAAAGCACTTAAAGCTTTCTTTACAATTAATAAAAATGAGAAAGAAAATTTATAGAGAAAGAGTTGAAATTATAGGGTCAATTTTACAGGGAGCATTAGAACCCAAAGCAAAAACTCATTTACAAAAATACTCTAATACAGCTTTTGCACAATTTAATGAGGTATATGATGCACTCCTAAAAACTGGTTATTTAGTAAAAATTAATCAAGGTACGAGATATAAGACTAGTAATGAAGGTGCTGATTTTCTTAAAAAAATTAATGAAATAAAACCACATTTAGATAGAGTTAAAAGATGTATGATGGAAACTTAAATCTTATTTAAATATAATTTATCATAATTCTTATTATGCTTAACAATTATTCTCCGCAAGTTCAGAAAGCCTTGAAGAGTGTTAAAGTAGGAGATAGAATTTCTATTATTAAAAGCAAAAAAAATTATGAAGGAATGCTTATGCCTAGATCAGAGCTAGGAGATAGAAATTGTATAGTCCTAAAACTTGATTCAGGCTATAATATTGGGATAAGACATGAAAAGGGAGTAAAGGTCGAAAAATCAAAGAAACCTGAGCCAAAGGAAGTAAAAGAAGAATTTAAATTTGAAACTGAAAAGGAAAAAATCAAAGAATTAAAATTTGATTCAAAAAAACCGAAAGTAGCTTTGATAATGACAGGCGGAACAATAGTTTCTAGAGTAGACTATAGGACTGGTGGCGTCTATGCTTTGGAAAGACCTGAAGAACTTTTAATAAATATACCAGAACTAAAAAATATTGTTTTTATAGATGATATAAAAGTTCCTTTCAAGAAAATGTCTGAGGATTTTAATTATAAAGATTGGCAAGTTCTAGCAGAACTAGTAGCTAAAGAATTAAACAAGAACGAAGGCGTGATAATAACTCACGGAACTGACACTCTGCATTATACTTCAGCTGCTTTGTCTTTCATGCTTAAGAACCTTTACAAGCCTGTTGTCTTAACAGGCTCTCAAAGGTCATCTGACCGGGGAAGCAGTGATGCCTTCATGAATTTGATTTGTTCAGCCTATGCTTCTATTTCAAATATAGCAGAGGTGGGAGTCTGCATGCATGCGACTACTGATGACAAATGCTGCTATTTCATAAGAGGAACAAAAGTAAGAAAGATGCATTCTACTAGAAGAGACGCGTTTAGGAGCATTAATGAAATGCCTTTGGCAAAATTCTGGTCAGATGGAAAAGTCGATATCTTAAACAATAACCATAAGAAAAGGAAAGATGAAAAGGTTATAGCTGATGTTAAATTTGAACCAAAAATTGCTTTGTTAAAGGCTTATCCTGGAAGCGAGCCTGAAATTTTAGAATTCTTAGCTAAGAAAGGCTATAAAGGATTTGTTATTGAAGGAACCGGTATGGGTCATGTTCCAACTGAAGCAGAAAAGTCATGGATACCTTCAATTAAGAAGTTGATAAAAGATGGAATTCCGATTGTAATTGCACCTCAAACAATTTATGGAAGAATTAATACTGATGTTTATACGAATCTAAGGATTCTTTATCATGAGGCAAAGGCTATTCCTGCAGAGGATATGCTGCCGGAAGTTGCCTATATTAAATTGGGATGGATTCTTGGTCATACAAAAGATTTGGAAGAAATCAGAAAAATGATGCTAACTAATATTGCTGGAGAAATCACTGCTAGAAGTGAGGTAGAAACTTTCTTGGTGTAAGAATGGATGTCAAAAAAGCAATTGAAATAAGAAAATCAATAAGAAGATTTAAAGAAAAAGAAGTTCCAACCAGGCTTATAAAAGAAGTGATTGATGCTGCAAGAAGAGCTCCTTCAGGGCACAACTTACAATCATGGCACTTTATTGTTGTTAAAAGCAAGGAGAAATTACTCAGATTTAAAGAGCGAGAAGTTTTTAATCAGAAAGAGTTGTATGAATCACCAGTCGTTATTGTATGCTGCACAGAAAAAGAGTCTTATTCTCCGCATTCAATAAAAAAATATGAAAGAGAAATCCCTTTAATAAATTTATCTCTTGCAAGCGCTTTCCTCGTTTTGAGAGCAACAGAACTTGGTCTCGGAACTTGCTTTGTTGCGTGGTGTGACAAGGAAAAGATAAAGAAAATCCTTGGCATACCAGAAGATATTATAATGCCATACGTCATTGTTATGGGTTATCCAAATGAAAATCCCAAGTCGAGAGGGAGAAAAGAATTAAATAAAATAATGAGTTTTGATAAGTGGTAATATGGCAGAAATAAAAATATTGATTGAAGGTTATGCTAAAAAAACTGAAAACGAATGGATAGCCTCTCCATCAACTGTTTTGATTAAAGATAATGGTTTGAATATTCTGGTTGATCCAGGTTCTAATAAAAAATTATTGCTCAATGCACTTGTCAAAGAGAAATTAAAACCCAAAGATATAGATTTAATATTCCTAACACACTATCATTTGGACCATATTTTGAATATAAGACTTTTTCCTGATTGCGATGTTTTAGATGGTGATACAATCAATAGAGACGATAAAATTCTTGAATACTCTGGAAATATACCAAAGACTAGCATAAAAGTCATTCCTACTCCTGGTCATGCACACGAGCATGCTTCTTTGTTGGTTAAAACAAGCAAAGGAGACATAGTTATTGCAGGAGACTTATTTTGGTGGAGAACAAATGAAGAGCAAAAAACAGATTATAACATCTTGGTAGAGAGAGAAGATCCATATGTTAAGAATAAAGCTGAGCTTGAGGAAAGCAGGAAAAAAATTCTAGAAATTGCAGACTATATCATTCCTGGTCATGGAAAGATGTTTAAGGTGAAAAAATGACAGACTACCAAAAAATTGGATTCAAGTGTGGCATAGAAATTCATAATCGTTTAAACACTAAAACAAAACTATTCTGCAACTGCAAACCGAGATTCTCTGAAGTCAAACCAACTGAAGTAATAAAAAGAAAATTAAGAGCAGTTGCAGGAGAACTTGGACAAGTGGATGTTGCTGCTTTGTACGAATATTTGAGAGATAGAAACTTTCTTTATCAATGCTATCCTGAGGAGACATGCTTAAAGGAGACTGATGAAGAGCCGCCAAACTCGATAAACAAAGAAGCTTTGGAAGTTGCTTTACAGGTTGGTTTGTTGTTAAAAGCAGAAATACCAGATGAGATTCACATAATGAGAAAGACTGTTATAGATGGTTCAAACACTTGCGGTTTCCAAAGAACAGCTGTTGTAGGGTTAAATGGAAGCTTAGAAACTTCTTTAGGAAAAGTAAGAATAACTAACATCTGCTTGGAAGAGGAATCTTCAGGAATTGTTGATCAGAAAGGAGATGACATAACTTATAGATTAGATAGGTTGGGAATTCCGTTAATAGAGATTGGAACAGCTCCTGATATAAAAAATCCTGAACATGCAAGAGAAGTTGCTGAAAAACTAGGAATGATTATCAGATCGACTGGAAAAAGCCAAAGAGGACTTGGTGTGACTAGACAAGACATTAATGTTTCAATAGCCAAGGGTGCTAGAGTTGAAATAAAAGGCGTTCAGGCACTAGACCTAATATCACAAATAATTGAGAATGAAATACAAAGACAACAAGAACTAATAGAGAAGGGAGAAAAACCAAAAGAAGAAACACGAGTAGCAAACGAGGACGGAACAACAGAATTCACAAGGCCTTTGCCTGGTGGTGAAAGGCTTTATCCTGAGACTGATCTCGAGACAGTGATTATAACAAAAGATTTTCTCTCAAAAATAAAAGTACCTGAGACTTGGGAAGAAAAAGCTAAAAGATTTTCAAAAATTTTACCAAAGGAAATGATAGAACAAGTTCTAAGAAGCGATTACTTAGATTCGTTTGAGAAATTCTCCAAGAAACATGACCCTGTTATTGTTGCAAACACCTTTATTTCAGTTATCAAAGATCTAAGACGTAAAGGTTTTGCGACAGAAAATTTGACAGACGAATATTTTGAAGATTTGTTTTCTTCTGTTAGTAAAAAAGCAATTTCAAAAGAAGCTATTCCAAATGTTTTGGAAATTCTTTGTAAAGAAAAGGTTTCTGTTAGTGAAGCAATAGAAAAAAGTGGCTTGAAAGCTTTAGACGAAGTAGAATTAAGAAAAATAATAAGAAAGATTTTCGACAAGTATCCTCATCTTGTTAAGGAAAAGAAAATTTCTGCTTTAATGGGAGAAGTGATGAAAGAAACTCGCGGAAAGATAGATGGCAAGACTGTCTCTAAAGTTTTAAATGAAGAATTAAAAGGGTGATACATTGAAAATACTAAGTGTTTGTGGTAGTCCAAGGAAAGGAAACTCCGAAGCAGTCCTTAACAGACTTAAACAGATTTTTGAAAAGAAAGGAATAGAAAATGAAATTATTCTTCTGAGAGAAAAGAACATAGAAAGATGTGACGGTTGCATTGAATATTGCAACAAGAATCTAGATTGTCAAAAGAAAGATGATATGTTAGAAATTTTCGAGAAAATAAAGAACGCAGACAGATATGTATTCGTTTTACCAAATTACTTTAAGATGCCACCTGGAATTTTTAAGAACTTTATAGACAGATGTAGCATATTTTATACTGCTCATACTGATTTCTCAAAGAAAAGAGCGGTCGTTGTTATTGTTGGTGCTGATGTAACTAAAGAAATAGACGTTTGCCTGAAAAATATTTGTGACAACTTCTGCAAGACACTTGGTATTCCTGTTGTTGCTAAAAAGAGTTTCCGTTCAAGAAGCGAGCTTAAAGGAAATTACAATGATATTTTTGAAAATAATCTAAACAAGAATATAGATAAAGAAATTGAGAAAATGGCTGATGAATTGTGTAAAAAATTGCCTAAAAAATAATATTTACTCTAGAAACTCTACAGAATCTATCACTCCATCATTATCTTTGTCAATGCCTTCTACAATTCTTGCAAAAACCTTAGAGTCGTAAGAATTTCCTTTACATATTTCATCAAACTTCTGCAAGAAGGCTAAAATAGCAGCTCTTGTTCCACTCATTCTTCTGCCTGCAATGACTAAGATGTCCTTACTCTTGTCAAAAGGATTCTTTGCCTTAACTATTAGTCCGTAACCTTCTTCATAGTAATTCTTGTCAGAAACACTTGAGTGAAATCCAGAATAGAAATTTTCTTGGTCTTTTATTTTCTCAAATTTTATTGGAAGCTTTGAATTAACTTTGGCTGTTATAAAATTTACTCCAGGTCCACCTATCAGTATCAAGTTGTTTTTCAAGTCATCTTCCTTTACTTCAGTGTCTAGTTTTGTAAACAACTCTGGCTTGTAATTAAGGAATGTTCCTAGGAATAGTCCTAAGTCTGTAGCAAACAAACCGTCTTTTGCCCTAGCTTTCGCCAAACCGTGCGGTTCAGGGCTTCCCATGATTATTAAGGCATTTAGTCTGCCGTCGCTTATGAAAGGCTCTAGAAAATTCTTGTATTCTTTTTTAATGTGAAATATTTTTTGAGATTCTTCTAGTGGCTTTAGCAGAATAGTAAAAGCATAGTCAGTTAATGTGTAGAACTTCGCCAGCGCTCCCTGCTTTTTTTCTTCTTTTAATTTTTCTATCAAGCCAGATCTTTCCAAGTTCCTGATATGATAATAAATATTCTGTTCATTCATTTTTAGTCTAGTGCCAATCTCTTTTGGATAGCTAGGTTTTTCTGCTAGTATTTTAAGAATCTTCCAAGCTAAGGGCGATAATGCGACTTTCAGTTGTTTCGGTTCTAACATTCTTGTAGCTAAACTAAGAGTCTTGCCATTTTTCTGATCAATTACTATTGCCATTAAACCACTATAACTATTTTTTTAGTACTATTATAATATTTTTAATAATATTTATATCTTTCTATTACCATACTTTCAAGTTGAGAATATGTGTGGCATAATAGGATATAAGGGCTCAAAGAAGGCTTCACCCATAATCTTCGATGGTTTGAAGAAGCTTGAGTACAGAGGATATGATTCTGCAGGAATAATCACTCATGATTCTGACTTCCAAATGCAAAAGGATATAGGAAAAATAAACGACATAAATTTTGATATTGATTCGTTGGAAGGAAACATCGGTTGTGGGCATACTAGGTGGGCGACAACAGGTGCTGTTACAAAGGAAAATGCTCATCCACATATATCAAACAACGGAAAGATAGCCATTGTTCACAACGGTATAATCGAGAACTATCAAGAAATAAGAGACTTTCTGATTTCAAAAGGATTTAACTTTTATAGCCAAACTGACACTGAAATCATACCAAATCTGATTGAGTATTTCATGAGAGAAAAAGATTTTTTCGAGGCAACGAAGCTTGCATTAAACAAACTAGAAGGGAGCTATGCTATTATAGTTCTTAATAACGAGGAAAAAGGGATGGTGGCAGCAAGAAAAGATTCACCTTTAGTAATAGGAGTTGGGGATAACGAGTATTTTGTTGCTTCGGACATTCCTGCATTTTTAGAGCATACAAAAAGAGTGATTTATCTTTCAGAGAAAGATGTAGTGAACATAGGAGATGACATAAAAATTTTCAATCTTAATGAAGATTCTTTTGTTAGCAGACCAATAAATACAATTGAATGGAACCTGGAGCAAGTAAAAAAAGGAAATTTCGACCACTATATGCTTAAAGAGATAATAGAACAAACTGAAACAATAAACAAGGCAATTGAGCAAGATGAGAAATCAATAAAAGAAGTTGCTGAACTAATTAAAAAAGCAAAAGGAATATATCTCGTTGGTTGTGGTTCTTCTTATCACGCTTGCCTTTCAGCTGCCTATAAGTTTTCATCTCTAGCTAAAATGCATATAAACGTTGCTCTAGCTTCTGAATTCTCAAACTACAAGGATTTTTTAATTCCTGAAAGCTTGGTGATAGCAGTTTCACAATCAGGAGAGACTGCAGATGTTCTAGAAGCTGTAAGAGCAGCTAAGGAGAAAGGAGCAAAGGTAATATCATTGGTAAATGTTATGGGATCTTCATTGGCAAGAGAGTCTCACAAGGCATTGATGATGAATGCTGGACCAGAGATATGTGTGTTATCAACTAAAACTTATACCTCACAACTAACGCTGCTGACATTATTGGCTTATGCTGTTGCTGGAAAATATGATATTGGAAAGAAAAAACTAAAAGATTTGATAAACTATGTTTATTATCTAACTTCAGATAACACAAGAAAATACATTAAAGAAGTAGCAGAAAAAATCAAAGAATCAAATCATATCTATCTTATAGGTAGAGGTTTGCAATATCCAACTGCCTTAGAAGCTGCTTTGAAAATCAAGGAAGTTTCTTATATTCATGCTGAAGGATTTGCTGGTGGAGAATTAAAGCATGGAACCATCGCATTGATTGACAAAGGAACACCTTGCATAGTTTTTAGCTCTGATCAGACTGAAAAGGAGATATTGAACAACGCAGCAGAACTAAAAGTTAGGGGTGGTTATATCATAGGTATTGGTTCTAAAAACAATGAAATTTTTGATATTTTCATAAAAGTAAGAGAGGCAGAAGAAGCCAACTCGATTTGTCAGATAATACCTATTCAGATACTTGCTTATCAATTAGCATTGATGAGAGGATGTGACCCTGACCGTCCGCGAAATCTAGCAAAATCTGTAACAGTAAAGTAATTAAAAATATAGAAAAAAATATAACAAAAGCTAACATCTAGTGTTCTTTAATTCCAAATATTTCTATTTCTTAATCTTTTTGCCTATGAATCCACCGATTGCACCTAGGATAATACCTGCTGCTATAAACCATGCAAATGATGCGATCATTGGTAGGTAACCTGTTAAAGTTGTACCTAGCATGCTAACAATGGAGTCCATTAATGTAACACCTGTTGTGGCTGCCATTGGCATAGGTAAGAAAGGTGCTATTATACCTGCTATAACTCCACCAATAATTCCTGCAAATATTCCATCTATTGCTCCTTTCATTGGTGTTGCTGCCTTCATACCTACGTACATACCTGCTATCAATGCTGCAATTAAAATCGCATATCCTGCGAATGCTCCACCTACCATACCTAGGATTATCGCTAGAACCACGTAGATTATTCCGCCCATAATATACATTTTAAAATTCATAATTTTCACTTTAAAGAATAGGATTTTCCTTAAATATAAAGTTTTTGTCTTTTTGACGTATAGATTATCTATCCGTTTATCTGTCCTACCAAATGAGAGTGAGTAAGGTCAACTACTTTAACATTTAAAACTTTTCCAAGAACATTATTTTTACTCTCAACTAAAATAGGTTTGTAAGCAAAGTTTCTTCCAATCCACTGTCCAACCTTTTTTCCTTTTTCAGAAATTAAAATTTCTCCTTTCCAGTTATTCCATTGTTTGTTTTTCTCTAATGAAATTTTTCTAACCATCTCAGAAGCAATTTTACTCCTTTCATTTACAATTCTAGGATGTAATGGCTTTAGCTTAGCAGCCTCTGTTCCTGGTCTTGAACCAAATTTTGAAACATTAACCCAATCAGGTTTCACTTTTTTAATTATTGCTAAGGTTTTTAGGAAATCCTCTTCTTTTTCTGTTGGATAACCGACTATGACGTCTGTCCATATCTGGCATTTGAAGGATTCTCTAAATGAATTTATTATTTTTTCAAACTGAGAAACTGTATGACCGCGATTCATTGATTTAAGAACAGTATCTGACCCACTTTGCAATGGCAAGTGAATAAACTTGTAGATCTTATTGTTTTTGAATGACTCTATAAGATCAGAAGCAATAGGAGTAACACTTTTTATATTCATCATTCCTACTCTTATGAAAAAGTCGTTAGGAATCTTTGCTATTTCTTTTAACAATTCTGGTAATTTTTCTCCTTTATCAAAACCATAAGAGGCAGTATCCTGAGCAGTTAGCCATACTTCCTTACATCCTTCTTTTAGAGAATTTTCTATTTCTTTTATTATCATTTCTTTAGGGAAAGAGAATAAATTTCCCTTGGCAAGTCTAACACAGCAATAGGTGCATAGAGAATTACAACCACTAGAAATTGGAACAATGCTTATTAATGGATTTTTTCTTATTCTCGGTAGGCATAGCTTTACTTCATTTGATTTTCCTAGGTATTCTACTCTTTTCCCTTGAAGAGTTTTTTCAGCTGCTTCGACAATGTCTTTTATGTGATGGGTACTTACCAGACTAGAATTGGGAGCGACGCTTGTTATTTTATTATAAATTCCTTCTGGCATACATCCAGCTATAATCAGTTTTTTATTAGAAAGTTGCTTTATTCTAAAAAATATTTTCTGTTCAGTTGGAGACTTCACATAACAAGTTACAACAATTATCAAGTCAGCTTCCTTTTCATTTTTAACAATATTAAAATTAGTTTGCTTTAGTAGACCTGCTATTATTTCTGCGTCTGCTTGGGAAGCAGAGCAACCATAAGTTTCTATATAAATGTTTGGCATTTTATCACAGAATTACTTTTAATTTAACTTTTAAGAATTACGTATGTTATATGAAAATAAGATGATATAACATCCGGATAATCTGACCCATCTAAAAATGGTTGTTTTTGACTGAAATTTGATGGTTTTGACAGATGTTTTGTAGCTAGTTTACCTATGTTTTAATTCTATCTGTTTCATTGCTTCTTGCCACGGTATAGCTACTTTATTAGAGGTAGAAAGCGAATACAGCTCTCTTACACCATCGGTTCTGGTAGCTAAATTACCATATTCATTAATTCTTTCTGACAACTTATCAGTAAAGTTACCAATTTTTTGTTTTAATTGATTTTCTGTTCTCTCAGCTCTTTCTACAACTTGTAAAACTTTATGATAAAATAAATGATTAAGAATTATATCTGAAGGTGTACTTGGGTCAAAAATACCATATACAACATTACCTTTTTCATCTTTTGTAAAGGATTTGCCAGTTCCACTGCTTATAACATAATGAGGCGAAAAACTTTTTCTATCTGGCATAATATCAATACATCCATCAGCAAATCCAAACATAGGGTTTGCTAAATCCTCTAAATCATTTTCCAATTTTTCATCATTAGGCACAATTCTTGCCTTTTCAAACTGGTAGCCAGTTGTAAACCCCTTATCTCTTAGTTCATCTTCTGTAAGTAAAAACACTTGTTGAATATCAGGAGGATAATAATCTATTCTCCTACTTAAAGCTTTTTCTAATAAAGAAACAGATTCTAATGAAGATTTATTTCCCAACCATCTTCCAAGATACCAAAATCTATTTACACTTCTCTTGGCATTTTCCAAATGTTTTAATCCTTCTTGATATTTTTCTGAATCTTCTTTAAGAGCTTTTGAAAGAACCCATAAATCAAAATCTTTAATAGAAAGTGGTTCATCAACAACTGGTTTCATAATTATAATTGATTTTAAATAAATTTAAATCCACAACAACAACTAAAACCAAAATCGCAAATTCCAATTTTGCTAGGTTATATCTATATAACCTGCGAAAAACATCTTGACAGATTAACCAGAAGTTGATATCATATACGTTATATGAAAATAACCATGGGAACCAACTAGTTTAGATTGACTTCTGGGATATGTTAGAAATAGGCTAAATTGGCTAGATTTTGACCATTTCGATAGGTTTTTATGTTTAAATCTCAAATCCTTTATTCTTTAGCCAAACAAGAGTAGCTTCTGTAGGCATCTTTCTATTCAAATTACTTTTGCTTATATAATTTGATAAATCTCCTATATCGCTAAAACTCAAACTTTCTGAAATTTCAATTGATTTCTTATCTATAGCAGATAGAGGCAATCCTGTTTTGTATAAATAACCTCCTACAGTGTCTTCTGGAAAAGTTTTTGCTACTAATTCTCTTGTATATGGTTTATTAAATGCGATTCTTCTATTAAGTTCTAAATTATGATTAAATCTGTAAGGCATGTAAGGAAATTCTTGTTTTACGTTTGGCACCTTTTCATGGAGAATGTGTAAGTCATGATCTGCTCCAATTACAATTAATATTCTTCTATCTTTATTTTCTCTATTAATTTTAACTGCATGTTCTACAAGTCTTTTATCTCTTTGTTTTAACATTTCAGACTGTTCTAAGAAAAATTTTAATCTTTTTTCTATAGCTTCTTCTAAATTTCCATCATAGAATAGCTTCCAAGAATCTGTATAAATTTTATCAATTCTTTCAACATCCTTTAATCTAATCGGAGATTTCTCAAGTTCTATTTGCTTTCTACTATTTCTTATAAAAGAAAAAAGCTTCTCCTTATAATCACTAAATTCTTCATCAGGTACTATTACATATGAATTGCTGTTAGATAGGCGTTGCATAAATTGTTTTTGATTTTCATAGCCTTCTCCAATTCCTAATTCTAATAGTAGAGTATCAGATGAATTGAATAATCTTTCAAATTTTTCATTTAACTCTTCAGGATGATGAGCACATCTATAAACTGTTATTGTCATAATAAAACAAAGAATAGAAAAAGATTTAAATCCACCATGCAACTTTTCTATGGATATATCAATATAACCTATGAAAAACCGCCTAAAACGCGTCAAAAACAGGCGGTTTCTAGTGGTTATATGAAAATAACCTAATGTAACATTATTCTCCAATAACGTTCACAACAACTTCTCTTTCCCTATCATCAACATCAAAGTTTGCTATCATTATGCTTTGCCAAGTTCCTAGAATGACTTTGCCATTTTTTACTGGTACGGTTTGACTGCTTCCTATGAAAGACGCTCTTATATGAGAATAAGCATTTTCAGCATGATGATATATTTTTTCTTCAGAAGCAATCTTTTCTAAGGAATCTTTTAAATCCTGAATAATCATGGGCTCATTTTCGTTTATAAAAACAGCAGACGTTGAGCCGAGAGCAAAAATCGTGCAAATGCCATTTTGGATTTCAGAATTTTTAACAATCTTTTCTACTTTGTCTGTTATTTCAACGAATTCTTGAGATTTTATTTTTAATTTTATTGTTTCACTATAACTCATAATAAGAATTAGACAACTCAATATTTATTTATTAACTAATTTTGCGTCTTTTACTTCCATCAGTCCTGCGTTGTCTTTCCATGTTTTTTCTGACTTTGTTATCTCAATTTTTCTGGAGAACAATGGACAATCCAATACTAGGGATTCGTATTCTCCACCCTCGCCTAAGACGCTAATCCCATGTTTTCTGTTAAGGTTAATCAAATCCTCTATGCACTTTTCATCAATTTTTCTACCAAGCCAACTTTCGTCAAATCCTTCAGCAGCAACAGCAGTTATAATAACCTCAAAACCAGATTTAACAATCTCTCTTATGAGATTCTCTTGATCCAATCCCCATAACGGTGTTAGAATTTTTAATCTTAAGTTTTCGCAAACCTTCTCTACTCTTTCCTTCTGATATTTGCTTGCAATCGCACCGCAAACAACTCCATCAGCGTCAAGATTGTTCAATAAGACTTCCAAATCTTTAACTTCTTTCTCTTTTTCACCAAGAGATTGTTTGGAGACCAGTTGAATGTTCAAGCAACGAGACTGCATTAGCGTTAGACCGATGTTCGGTGTATGGTACATATAGCTATCAGGATTCTTAGACTGGACTGTAGCCAAGTATTTTATCTCATGGCCTTGCTCTATTGCTTTCTTTATTGCAAATAAAGAATCTTTACCACCACTGAAAAGAGCTATTAATTGCATAACACTTATTCTTAACTTTAAGATTTATAAACTCTTTCTGTGAATTTGAGAAATAATACTTCAAAAATCATGTAAATCTTTATATGTGAGGAAAAAATATTATTATTGTGATAAATTGAAAGGTATTGAACTTCCAGTAAACGCTCTGATAATAGTTATTTTAGCTGTGCTAGTCTTACTAGGGATTTTAGCTCTGTATGGTGGAGTCTGGTCTCCAAGCTCTGGCGGAATAAATTTAGAATCTGCAAAAAATAATGGATGCCATATGCTTGCTAGTACAAATTGTCAATCAGGTCCGGAAACCATTGCAATCAGCAATTTTGATGCTAATAAAAACGGACAATCAAATGACCCAGGTACTGTATCAGCATGGGGAACTGCTTGTCCTAATGCTGCATGGACTAGTGATAATTTAGCTGCTCTGTGTGCATGTTTTTATTATAAAACAAGCTCAGAAGATTGTAAAAAACTATGCGGATGCCAAGTTTAGTTTTCTTCCATGAGAAATAAAGGCTACATTCTTTATAAATGATTTAAATACTTTGTATTATATTAATAATACTCAGCGAAGTGGTTTAATGGGTTTCAGAATTAGGATTGAGAATGTTGTTGCATCAACTTCTTTGAATGTCCCAATAAAACTTGAAAAATTAGTTTCTAACCTTGACAACGTAGAATACGAGCCAGAACAATTCCCAGGTCTTGTTTTAAGATTAAAGGACCCAAAAGCAGCAGCTTTAATTTTTTCTTCAGGAAAAGTCGTTTGCACTGGTGCAAAATCACCGAAAGACTCGAAGTTAGTTATAGCAAAAATTGTAGCGAAAATGAACAAGATAGGAATAAGAATTCCAAAAAACTATAAAGTCCAGTTAGAGAACATAGTCGCATCTGCAAAGCTTAATCGTGAATTGAACCTAAATAATATTGCTTTCTCATTAGAGAATACAGAGTACGAGCCAGAACAATTCCCAGGTCTAGTGTATAGGATGGATGATCCAAGAGTCACTTTTCTTCTTTTCGGGAGTGGTAAAGTTATTTGTACTGGCGGAAGAAGTATAGAGGACGTGAAGAGAGCTGTAGCTAAGGCAGACAAACGCTTAAGAAATTTAAACAAGTAAGTGTTTTTATGGAAGTTGATGAATTTGAAGAGTTTTTTAGTCAGGTTTACCAAAAAGACTTGATGACAGCAGCTGCTCAAGGGAAAAAATCGATTGTAGTTGACTTTGCTTTGTTAGATCAGCGTTATCCTGATTTGGCTGACAAACTTTTGAATGACCCTGAAAATATTTTGAAAGCTGCTAGAGAAGCTCTAAAAAGCGTAGACATACCTACTGAGAATAAAATAGAAATTGAACCGAGATTCAAAAATTTGCCAGAAAGATTTAATATAAGAATAAGAAATCTTCGTTCTGAACATATTGGTAAATTTGTTTGCTTGGACGGAGTTGTAAGAAGGGCCTCGGAAGTAAAGCCAGAAGTTGCTGTTGCTATATACGAGTGTCCTGACTGTGGAGCAAAAATCTCTGTTGAACAGACTGAAAGATTCATGAAAGAGCCCATGGTTTGTGAATGTGGAAGAAGAAGTGGCTTTAAATCAGTTGACAGAAAGCTGTTTGACACTAGATGGGTCTTTATAGAAGAGCCATTTGAGATTGTGACAGGAGAAAGGCCCGGGGAGGTTTCAGTATATTTGAAGGATGATTTGACGACTCCGGAAATGCAAAGAAAGACTGATCCAGGAAATAGATTGAAATTAGATGGAACTGTAAAGGAAATAAGAAAGATATTTAGGGGGAAGATGAAAACCCAAATGGATATTTATATTGAAGCAAATTATGTTGAGCCTACTGAAATCGAGTGGGAAGAAGTATTGATAACGCCTGAAGACGAGGACAAGATAAAGGAACTAGCTCATGATCCTAAAATTTATGAAAAGATAGTTGCATCAATTGCACCTTCTATTTATGGAATGGATAAAATAAAAGAGGCAGTTGGACTTCAACTCTTTGGTGGTGTGGCTCATAATCTTCCAGATAAAACAAGAATTAGAGGTGATATTCACATCTTGCTCATAGGCGACCCATCAACTGGTAAGAGCCAGTTGCTAAAATTAATATCTTCTATAATTCCAAGAGGGAAGTATGTTGGAGGAAGAGGAGCAACTGCTGCAGGATTGACAGCAACTGTCGTCAAAGATGAAGAGTTTGGTGGAGGTTGGATGCTTGAAGCAGGAGCAATGGTTTTGGCAAATAAAGGCGTTTTAGCTGTTGATGAATTTGATAAAATGTCCAAAGAAGATCAAGTTGCAATGCACGAAGCACTTGAACAACAGCAAATCAGCATTGCCAAAGCTTCTATTGTCGCGACTTTACCAGCTCAGGTTTCTGTTCTAGCAGGTTCTAATCCAAAATTCTTTAGGTTCGACCCTTACAAGTCAATAGTAGATCAGGTCGATATACCTGATACATTATTAAGCAGATTTGACTTGAAGTTTGCTTTGAAGGATGTTCCTGACAAAGAAATGGATGAGAAACTAGCTACGCATATCCTTGAGACCAGGCTACAGCCAAGCAGAGTTGAACCGCAAATCAAGCCAGAGTTTCTTAGAAAGTTTATAGCTTATGCAAGAAAGAACTGTAAGCCTGAGATGACAAGAGATGCAGCTGAAAAATTAAAGAACTTCTATTTAGACATGAGAAGCATGTATGCAGGCGAGTCACTTGCAATAACATTAAGGCAGAACGAGGGATTGATGAGATTGGCTGAGGCTTCTGCCAAGATAAGGCTCTCTGAAAAGGTTGAGACACAGGATGCAGAAAAGGCGATAGACATCATGAGATTCTCCATACAGCAATTAGGTTATGACTACGAAACTGGAAAGATAGATATTGATAGGACTGAAGGTGTTTCAGCTTCTCAAAGAAGTAAGATACATGTTTTGTTAGACATAATAGACATGCTTGAGAAAAAACTTGGAAAGCCTGTTCCTAAAGAAGAAATAATAGCTGCTGCTGAAGAGCAAGGAATTAAAGGTGATGACACAGAGGAAGTATTAAGAAGATTAAAATCCGAAGGTTCTATATTTGAACCAAAAATAAATTATATTGAGAGGATAAGATGATTATAGAAAAGAAAACTTGGCCAGATTTGTTTCAGAAAGTAAAAAATAATAAAAAGCACTTTGACGTTAGGTTGGCAGACTTTAAAATTAAAAAAGGAGACACCCTAGTCTTAAGAGAGTGGAATCCTAAAACAAAAAAATATACTGGAAAAAAATTAAAATTCAAGACTGGTTTTGTTTTTAAAATACCTAAGGATATGAAAAAGTTCTACTCTAACACTAATATAAAAAAATACGGATTCTATATTATAGAGTTAGAAAAGTGATTTTATGGACATGAGAAGAATAACAGCCAAGAAAGCTTCAATAGGAGAAATAATGAACGGGAAGTTTGTTAAAAAAAGTGGGTTTGAAAGTAGCTATGTTCTAACAAACTTAGGAAGAAGACTATCTAGAGTAAGAGTTTTAGGCATAATAGTCGATAAGTTTATTTCTACTGATGAGAAATATGCGACCGTAACTTTAGACGACTCAACTGAAACTATAAGATGCAAGGCTTTTATAAACACAAAGATATTTGACGGCTTCGGCTCAGGAGACGTGGTTGACAGTTTTGGAAAACTGAGAGAGTATAACGGAGAAATATATATAATGCCTGAGGTTATTGCTAAAGTTGAGCCTAATTTTGAGATTCTAAGGAATCTGGAATTAGAGAAAATATTCAGAGAGCAAAGAGAAAAAATAAAGAAGATAAGAGAGTTACAGAAGCAGACATCTGACCTTGTTGAGATAAAGGCTGCTACCAAGGATGTAATACCTCTGGAGGAGGTTGAGGGAATATTGGAAGCTCAGGAAATGATTGAAAATTCTGTTGAAGAAAAGGTAGTTTCTGCCAGTGATGTAAAAAATAAAATTTTAAAGTTAATTGAAAACTTAGATAAAGGCGTAGGGGCAGACTATCAAGAAATTCTAATAAAGTCTGGCTTAGCTGAAAAAGAAATTGACTTTGCAATACAAGACCTGCTCGAGTCTGGTGTCTGTTACGAGCCGAATCCAGGAAAAATAAAGAAAATATAGGTTTTAATATGGAATACGAAACTTTGTTAGAAAAGGCATATGAAAAACTACCAAAAATAGAAAATCATATAGATAGATTTAAAATTCCTATTGCTGAGACTATTGTTCAAGGAAACCAAACTATAATAAAAAACTTCTCAGATATAGCTGAAATATTAAGGAGAGAGCCTTCACATATTTTAAAATTTCTAACAAAAGAACTAGCAACGCCAGCAGGCATAGACGGAAAAAGAGCTATTCTTCAGGCAAAAATCCCGCAGAAGATGATTCAACAAAAGCTTGAAGCTTATGTTACTGATTATGTTTTTTGCAGAGAATGCAAAAGACCTGATACAAAACTAATGAAAGAGGGCAGGATATTATTTTTAAAATGTGAGGCTTGCGGCGCAAAGTCGTCTGTAAAGGCAATTAAATGAAGGGTCAATTCTTTGTAATGGCAACTGTGATAATGATATATACCTTTATGACTCTGATTCAATACATATATGATTTTTCTGATATCAACTTACTCCAGTTAAAGAGACTGTCTGAGATTTATTACATACAGTACATCAAGGACTCTTTAAACAAGACTGTGATAAGCTCAAATCTAAGTTTCGATTGCAATAAGGTTGAGATAGATGTAAATTCAACTGAAAAATTATTAAGAGATTCAATGATAGCAAGGGGCGTAAACCTAACAATAAGTCACAATGTGGTTTGCCCTTCTTATGTCAATTTTAACTTTTCTCTAAGAACACCTGAGCTTAGTACTTTTACAGAGTTTAGAAGCCCATAAACTTTTTTCCTAGAATTATTTTTAAGAAAGGTGCTTGCTCTCTCATTTTTTTCATTGAGCATTTAAGGCCTAAGCTTTTGTAGAATTCTTCTGCTTCCTTTCTTGAAACTTTTGTAGAGCCTAATGTGATAAATCTTCCTGGCGGTCTGTATAGCATAAATCTCTTTTGAGGGTTTTCTAGCAGAGAGATGCTTGCCATCATATCTTTCATGTATTTGTTAAACCTATAGTTTTGATTTTTCGTTATGCTGCTCCTGAAAACATCTGCTTTGCTGAGAATGTCAAGTGCCTGCGTTATTAATTCTTTGTTTTGATATTCCAACGGGATGTTTTGCTCAATCCACCAGAACAGCTCGTCTAAATCTTTGCCAGATCTATCAATTGCTTGTAAAGTTTTTCTCAAGTCCTTGCTCCTAAAAATGATGTTTAAGACCTCGAAAATATTCTTTTCCTTATCTCTATAGACGCTTTCAGATGAGAAAATCAAATCATTCATAGCAGAGCGCATGTCGCCATCAGCGTTTTCAGCTATTCTTTTTATAGCTTCACTATCAATCTTCATTTTCTCCTTTGATGATATCTCAATCAGCTTCTTCTCTATTAAATTTTTTGGTGTTCTTCTAACTTTTAATAGTTCGCAATAGCCTCTTAATGATTTTAGCTTAGCATCATAAGCGTCACTTGCTATCAGTATAATTGGATTGACGCTTTCCTTTATTGCTTTTATAACTTCTGCTATTCCTCCTCTATCTGATTGACCAAAGCTGTCAGCTTCATCAATCAATATCAATCTTTTGTTAAACAAAGAACCTTCCTTTGCTGCAGGCAATAGTTTTTCTTTTATTGAAGAAGCAGATCTATCATCACTTGCATTTAGTTCGAACAAGCTCATTTTCATTTCTTTTGCTATCAGTTTTATTACAAGAGTTTTTCCAGTTCCAGTAGGACCATAGATAAGCAAGGCTTTTCCAGGCTTCCATTTTTTTAACCAATCAATCGTTTTTAATATAAAATCTGTTTGTCCGACTATTTCCTTTAGATTATTTGGTTTATATTTTTCTGATAACATACAATCAAGAATCTTTATATAAGGCAAACCTAGCTAAAAGTGCTTCTAATTGTATCTGCTCGTTACCTGTCTGTAACCTGTATTCGAAATCGCCAACTTTCTCTATGAGTTCTACTTTAGCCTTTTCAGGAATGTCTAAATCATATATCTGGCTAGAAATCTGTTTTATTATATCCTCTCCTGAGACTCCTTTTCTAAGTAGAAGTTCTTTTAGAAGTTCCCTAGATTCTGAGAACTTTCCGTTTAAAGCGTAATCTATCATTTTTCTAACTTCTTTTGGTTCTGCTTGCATTGAAACCTCGTAAATAACATCCTTAGTTATTTTCTTGTTTAAGATTGCAGATGCTTGCAAGATGTTTGCAACTTTTCTCAAGTCACCTTCAGAAAGTTTTACTATCTCCTCGATAGCGCTTTCATCAATTCTTAACTTTTCACCCTTAGTTATTCTGTCAATGTAATGCTTAACGTCAGCATCCTTTAATGACATGAATCTAAAAACTGCGCATCTGCTTTGAATAGGTTCTATTAATCTTGAAGAATAGTTAGCAGCTAGAATAAATCGGGATATGCTAGTGAAGGCTTCCATCGTCCTTCTTAAGGCTTGTTGGGCTTCTGGAGTTAAAGCATCGCTCTCATCTAAAAATATTAGTTTGAATGGCACATTGCCTATTGATTTTGTTCTAGCAAAGTCCTTAACCTTTCCTCTTATAACATCAATGCCACGTTCATCTGATGCATTAAGATTTAGTATGTTTTGGCGCCAATTTTCTTCATATAGCTCATAGGCAATTGCTAGAGTAGTAGCGGTCTTACCACAGCCAGCTGGACCAGCAAAAAGCATGTTAGGGATATTCTTCTCTTTTACAAATTCCTTTAATCTGTCAATAACATGCTTTTGGTTTATTACTTCGTTCAATGAATGCGGACGATATTTTTCGCTCCAAATTTCAAACATACTATCAACTTAATATATTATGAGATTAATAAATTTAAAGTTATGAAGAAAGTTCTGTTTTTAATGATATTAGTTTTAAGCATGCCAGCTTTTGCTGATATAACAAATCCTCAGTTAGTTAATAAAATGCGAGCAGAGATTGTGGAAGTTGGATCAGTAGAAGTCTCTGGAAACGTAAACAACATTGACCTAAACCTATCAATCCCACAAGAAGATTCTTATCAAAAAATAGAAAGCTTTGAAGTTTCAGACAATAATGGATTATGCAGCAATTCCTGTTCTTATAAATTTATTTACGATAAGTTTGGAAACAAACTTCTAAGCATTAATTGGAAAAATCCTTCAAGCAATATAAATTTTAAGATAAAGTCAGTAGTTTCTGTTGACAGGAGATATTCGATTGAAAAGAAAACAAACCAAGAATTCCTAAAACCTACTATCCTTGTCCAGTCGACTGACTCTGAAATAGCTGATATAGCTTCTAATGCAAGAGGAACTGACTTTGAGAAAGTTGCTTACCTATCAAAGTGGATAAATGAAAATATAAGGTATAATACGGTTTACTCTGACATTAACATACCTGCAAAAGAAATCCTTAACGTTAAAGTTGGCGTTTGTAAGGAGTTCTCAAACCTTTTGGTTTCATTCCTAAGAAATTTAGGTTATTATTCAGCTGTTGATGTCGGATATGTTCACCCAGGAAAGATTTATACTACAGGAAACTTCCAACCTCATGGATGGACAGAGGTTTACGCTAATGAAGGGATTATCTCAGACCCAACATGGGGAGAAGTCGGTTACTTGGATGCAACTCATATAAAGTTTGCTACACTTCCTGATAGCAGTTGGACATTTTCAAGCATTTACTCAATTGGCTTTGGGAACTTTAAGGTTATTTTAAGGGATACTAACGTTTCTGTTAAACTTTTAAATTACGAAGAAAGTCCTATTCTATCTTTTAGCTCAGAATTCTTAGAAAATAAAATATGGGAAGGTTATGCAGTTTTAAAAACTGATTTAACTGCAGATAGATGCTTGCTGACCAGGATTGACATAAGAAGCTGCAGTTCTGGTGAAAGAGAATTTTTACAAAAGATAACAAAAGAAAATGTAACGTACTTCTGCAACAAAAAATCCTTATTCACAATCTTCAAAGTACCTGAATTACAAAGAAACATGCAATACACCTGTCCGATTGGAGTTTTGATTTATGGTAGTGAACAAAAAAACGTTCCTTTGACCATGTCAAACGTGGAACTAGGCACTACAAAACTAACAGTTGACAAGAGCACGGCGTCTCCTAAAGAAACGATAATAGCTTCAGCCCCTGGTTCTTATATTTTTAGCAGCAATGGTGATTACGCTTCTGAAAGACTAGAGATTACCGCGCCTTATAATGATTTTAAGATATACTCTTACAACAAAGGAGCTTTAGACCAAAAAAATGTTTCAATTACTTTAAACAAACCTCTGTATATCTCAATGACTTCTAACGATACTCTATATGCTGGGAAAGAATATGTGATAACAGTTAATGTTAAAAACCTACTTGAGATTTCACAAGACGTCACAGTCAAGTTTAGGGATCAGATTAAAAAAGACCGTGTCAGCGATTTAATGGAATTCTCATTTAACTTTACCCCGCAAAATGAAAAAGATAATTTGATACAAGTTATTGTAAGCACAAATGACTTCTCAACAACTTTATCAAAGCAGGTGACAGTAATAGAAGAAAAAGGAACTGGAAACATAGTCGATAGCATACTTCAAGCTGTAATTAACTTCTTTAAATGGCTTTTTTCTTTGTTTAAATTTTAAACTTAAAGCGTTTATGAGTTCACTTGTTTAGTCCTATTGGATTCCTTTTCTCATTGCTCTTCCCAATGCTTTTCTCTGGTCTCTTGCTGATTCTTTTATTGTATTTTTTCTTTTAGCCATAAACATACACTTTTACCATTTTGACCAATTCAAATCAACTAATGGTTTTGACTTTTCTGTTTTGGCTCTATTTCCTTTATCACTTTCTTTTATTCGAGCATCATCATGTATATCTTTGTGGCAATCATGGCACAATCCAACACAGTTTTTTGAGACAGTTTTACCACCTTTTGACCATGCTTTGAGATGATGAAATTCCATATGACTCATTTTTATAGGCTTATGGCATTTGTAACATTTTCCATTCTGATTATCATATGTTTTTTTCTGTAGAGTAACTCCAAAACTTCTTTTACTGTCGAGTTGAGTTTCACCTTTCTGAGAACTCAATCCAAAACCTATACCAAGAGGAGAGTCTTTTTTCCCTTTCTTTTTCTTTCCCCACTCGTTAAGTTCTTGCATTACAGATTTTACCATGTTAATCATATATGAAAATCAGAATTTAAGGGTTATTTTTTCTTCGTTCATATTATCACCTTGCTCCTTTCGTTTTATATACACAGGTCAAAGGAATGAACTCAAACAAGACTTAAGTTTTAAATTTATAAACCTCTAATTTGATATTATTTAAGTGATTATATGATTTGGTGGATGTGGGTAATACCTTTGGTCATAATAGTAATAATAGCTTTGATAGTGGTTTATTACATAAACAGGATAGTAATTCTTTCGAACAGAATAGACAATGCTTGGTCGCAAATCGATGTCCAGTTAAAGAAAAGAGCAGACCTTGTTCCTAATCTAGTTGAAACAGTTAAAGGATACGCCAAACATGAGAAGACAGTCTTTTCTGAAGTTACTAAAGCAAGAGAGAACATGCTTAAAGCAGGATCTCCTCAAGAGAAAATAAAAGCAGGAACTGCTTTGGCAGCATCGCTAAGAAGCGTTTTTGCAATAGCAGAAAATTATCCTCAGTTAAAGGCAAGTGATAATTTCAAGCTTTTGCAAGAGCAATTAGAAGGCATAGAAAGCAAAATTGCATATGCAAGACAATTCTACAATGACTCAGTTTTAACATTTAACAATACAATAACTACAATTCCAGGCGCTTGGTTCGCTGCAATGTTTGGAAGAAATAAAACTAGAGATTATCTATCTGTGGAAGAGAAGGAAAGAAAAGCAGTTAAAGTAGAGTTCTAGTAGTCAGTGACGCTATGGAGAAGGTAAATATATTTGACCAGGTTGGAAAGAATAAAAGAAACTCTGTTTTATTAAGCTTTTTAGTTTTTGTCATTCTTTTTGCTTTAATTTATTTTATATCTGAGGTTTTCCTACCAGAAGTAGCATTTTTTATGTTGATTTTTGCATTAGTTTTTATAGTAATCGATGTTTACGTTTCTTACAATTATGGAGATAAGATTGTTTTAAAATCTGTTAATGCAAAGCCAGCTGATGAAAGGAAACATAGATACTTAATAGACACAGTAGAAGGCTTAGCAATAGCTGCTGGAATTCCTAAACCAAATGTTTACGTAATGGAAAGCAATGATATAAATGCATTTGCCTGTGGAAAAGACCCTAAGCATGCCTCTATTTGCGTGACGACAGGTCTTTTAGAGAATTTAAAAAGAGACGAGATAGAAGGCGTGATAGGACATGAGATGTCTCATATAAGAAACTATGATGTTAGATTCGGAACTTTGGTTGCAGTTCTTGTTGGATTGGCGGCAATAGTTAGCTATATGTTTCTAAGAACAATAAGATTTAGCAATATTAGAAGTGAAAATGAAAGAAAAGGTGGAGCAATCATTTTAATAATGTTTATAATTGCTATTTTGCTTGCAATAATTGCCCCAATAGTGACGAGGCTTGTACAAGCTGCTATTTCTAGAAGAAGAGAATTCTTAGCAGATGCGAGCGGAGCAGAGCTGACAAGATATCCAGATGGCTTAGCAAATGCATTAGAAAAAATAAAGAAGATAAATGAAGGGAAAATGAATGTTAGCGAGGCAGTATCACATTTGTTCATATCAGACCCCAACAGAAGTCCTTTAGACAATCTATTTGCCACTCACCCTGATATAGATTCCCGCATACGAATTCTAAGAGCAATGTAAGTTTCAATAGGTTATATGAAAATAACCTAGTGAACATCTGTATCATATTGATTCTAGAAGAAAGGGTTTAAATCTTTAATCTTTCATTAATTTTAGTGATGATAAATGACTGAAAAAACAGATAAAACTGAGACAAAAATAAATTATGGAAAAGAGTTTATTACTGTTTTAGACTGCTCAACAGAACTTTTGGATTATGTTTCAGCCCCACTTAATAATATTAGGTCGTTTAGTCAGCAGTTAAGAACCACACCCCAAAGAATAGGATTTTTAGGATATAGAAGTAATCCTGTTTATGAAAATGCTAAGACTGCACTCTCTACAGGTATAGCAAACCTAAAAGGCTCTGCTAAACATGTTTTAAGAGAATTTCACAATAAAAATAAGAAGTATATAGGATTAACATCACAAGAGAGTGTCGAAAGAGATGGGTATAATTGTTCAATAGGAATGAATGTAGGTAATGCTTCAATAAGTGGACATATTTGGTTACCGCCATTTCCAATGGAAGTATCTTTAAATGGAACTTTTAATTTAAAACCTTCTATGCTATTAGATTCTCTTAAAAGTCTTAAGGACATAGGAGTTGGCTCCTTTGAAATTAAACCTTTGGAAGATATGCAGTACAGACCGCCAAGCACAGTAATACTGCCAACAAATATGTTATCTGACAGAAAATTAGGTGAAATAATAGAAGGTTTAGACGACGACGTTTGCGCAGAGTTAGGGTTGCGAGAATATAATGTAGAATCAAATTTTTTCTCGCAAATTGTTTTTAGACCTAAAGAAGCAGAAAATGTAAATATTCGATATAGAGCAGAGAAAGCTTTACCTAAAAAAGAAAAAGACTGGTTAGAAGAATCTGTAAATATAATAACAGGCTTTAATTTAAAACCTTCTTCTTCATAAGAACCAAAATCACAAATTCCAACTTTGCTTTTCACTCATTTATATCAATATAACCATTGAAAAATCGTCATTTTTCCATACGTTAGATGAAAATAACCTAATATAACATCCGGATAGTCTGAACGCATTGAAAATCGATAGGTTTTGGCTGAAATCTTAACGGAAAATGGCTGATTTTTGATAGGTTTTTATCCCATAATTTTAAATTAGTTATTATGAAAGTTATAGAAATATATCAAAGGTGAGGTGTTGTATGTGCCTAAGAGAAGAAAAGTAAGTTTCTATGCGAGAACAAGGAGAGGTAAGAGGAGAAAAGTAACTTTTTATGCAAGATAATGGTGAAAGAAATGGTTACAAAGTATCATAGAGATATTGATGCCGCATTAGTAGAAGTTGGTAAGAGTAGTAAATTTGTTAAAAAAGTTTTTAGAGGTAACGAGAATCCAATACCAATTGCAGACTTTTCAACTAAAAAAGTTGTTAATTATAAACCAGACGTGTACTTCTTGCTTAAGAACAGATTCAAGCTAATATTTCAGGTTTTAGAATCAGAGATTAAAAAGCAAGATACATTGATTGCAGATGTTGTACGTGCATGCCTAGTAGAAAATTGTATCGGCTTGATATTCATACATCCTTCAGAAGATGAAAAAGACAAAGAGCGTATTCTAGAATCATTATATATCGTTATTAAAGGCCTAAATCATAAGGGTATTCCAATCGACGAGCTTCCAGAAAAAAGCAGTTCTTATTTCGTAGACAGATATGCTGCAGAAAACAAGCAGTTAGTTGTTAAGGTTTTAAAACAAGCATTAGAAGAAGAGAAATGGTTCAAAAAATCTTGACTCATTTCACCTTCATCCTCATTCACCCCTAACACAACATAACAACTCAATGAGATTTAGAGGTGTTTATAACAAAATATAAAAAAGAATCTTACTAATTAGAATTCATATAAATAGTTAATTATATTATAGAATAAGTGATATTATGCCTAAAACAAAAATTGATGCTGTAATGAAAAGATTATATGAAAGGGTTTATGTTTGCATGAAATGCAATGCAAAAATCAGAGCAGATCCAAGAAAGGTTATGGCTGGGAAAGTGAAATGCAGGAAATGCTTTTCAAAAGACTTGAGACCAAAATCTAAAGAAAGGAAGATATGATGCTTTCTTATTTAGAAGTATTAAGAATTCCAAATGCTCTTATGTCTGTTCTTGCTGTCATAATCTCTGCTATTCTAGTAGGTTTCTACAATCCCTTACAAATACTAATTGCTTGCTTAGCTATTTTCTTAATTTCTGGAGGCGGAATGGTTGTAAATGATTATTTTGACTATGAGGCCGATAAGGTAAACAGGCCAAAAAGGGTATTACCTTCAGGTAAAATCTCTAGAAGGAATGTTTTGACTTATTCTATCATTTTATTTATAATAGGCAATGCTCTTGTATCTTTCCTGAACTTTAAGATGCTTATCCTTGCTTTATTAAATACTTTTTTGCTTATCGTTTATTCATGGAAGTTAAAGAAAATTATTTTATTAGGCAATTTCATAGTTAGCTGGTTGAGCGCTTCTATATTCTTGTTCGGAAGCCTACTTTCAAATTCAATAATGGCTGTTGTTTTTATCCTATTTTTAGTTGCTTTCTCTTCAACAGTAGGAAGAGAGATAGTAAAGACAATTGAAGACATGGAAGGTGATAAGAAAATAAAAGCTAGAACCTTGCCTATGATTGCTGGAAAAAATCTTGCAGGTTGGGTTGCAGTCATTTTCGTCGTATTCGCGGTTATTTTTTCTCCTTTGCCCTATATCTTTAATCTTTTAAATGAGGGCTATCTCTACATAGTCACTATTGCTAATATTATGTTTATTTTTTCTTGCTTCATGATTTTTATATCACCTAAAAAATCACAGAAGATGATGAAGATTGCTATGTTCATAGCGTTAATAGCTTTTTTAATCGGGATTTTGTAGAACCGATAAAAATATAAAACTTATTTGTGAAATTCTATTCATGTTTGATAAAATTGATAAGATAATAGTCGAAAGGGAGCTAACACCTGCTAGCTGTGGGTATCACACATTAAGAGCCCTAGAGAACAATGGAAAAATAAGAGCGTTGGTAATAAAAGGAGAAAATGTAGTTCATATAGAACTCATATGTCCGAAGTGCGGGAATTATGATTATCATACTCAAGAACGGAAACAGGTTTCCAAGGGAGCAAAATTCAGATTTGAAACGAAATGCCCTAAATGTGGAAACATTGTAAAGGTTGAGAAATTAAAAAGCGCTAAGAACAAATAAATTCATATACTTAGTTTCTATAATCGAAAAAGAATAAATCTAATTCAGCCAATAAGTGTTTATATGATGTATAGTGCTAATTTACCAAAATGAAATATCATTATTGCCCATGGAAATTTAATGGGCATTCATATCATCAGATTTATTTAAATAAAGAAGACTCTATAAAAATTTTAGAATTCATTCCGTTAAGGAATATGGAAAAGATAGAGTTTTTGAAATGCCTCAGTGGCTCAGCTTGGTAGAGCGTTAGAAATGTAAATTTCCGCGAATGCTTGGTAAGCAAAAGGTCATGGGTTCAACTCCCATCTGAGGCTTTACGTTTTCTACCTAATAAAATAGCAATATATTTAAGCCAGAAAGAGAAGTTGAACTTGGAAATAAAATAGCATAAATTCAAAATTTAAATAATCTAACTCTATATTCTCAAGTACGGGCCCCTAGTATAGCTTGGTCCAGTATACTAGCTTTGGGAGCTAGTGACGAGAGTTCAAATCTCTCGGGGCCCACAAAGTGTAATTATGAAAAGTAAAAATAAATATAAACTGCCTGTAAAACTTAAAGACGTAATCCTACCTAAGAAAAAATTACCTTCTCATTCGAGTCAAAAGTTAAAAAACTTGAACCATGCAATTGATTTCTTAGTTCCAATAGGAACTCCTATTTATGCTGCTTATAGTGGAAAAGTTGTGTGGATAAAAAACAACTCAAATGTTACAGGAAGAAATAAAAAGAAATATTGGAACTTGGGTAACAGAATTGTTATAAAACATAAAAATGGGGAATATACAGCTTACGAGCATTTGAAGTACAAAGGTGCTATAGTTAAAGTTGGTCAAAAAGTAAGAAAGGGAGAAATTATAGGATATAGTGGCAATACTGGTTGGTCAACAATCGGTCCACATCTCCATTTTGAAGTTTTCAACTGTCCTTCAGAAGACGAGTCAGAGGGTGCAACTCTGAAGGTATCTTTCAAGAGATTTAAGAAAAATAGTATGTGTCGTAGGTGAACAAGCTTAGCCCACAATTTTATATCTTTTCAAAAACTAATTAATAGAGATGATATTATGATTTTATCGGACAAAGACATTAAAAATTATATTCAAACCGGAAGAATTTCCATAGAGCCAAAACTAAAGGAAGAACAGTTTCAATCTGCTTGGATTGATTTAACATTAGGAAATGAATTTAGAATATTTAAGAGTACACAAACTGCTTTGATTGATCCAAAGAATCCGCAAGACGTAACTGAAGTTGTTAAACTAGATGGAGAAAAATCATTCATAATACAACCAGGAGAATTCATCTTAGGAAATGTTAACGAATACATAAAATTTCCCAACGACTTGGCAGGAGCAGTAGATGGCAGAAGCTCGTTGGGGAGACTAGGCGTAGTTGTTCACGTCACGTCTACTTTTGTTGACCCAGGATGGGAAGGAAAGCTTGTTCTAGAAATAACAAACATAGGAAAAATGCCAGTTGTATTGTATCCTGGAATGAGGATTTGCAAATTGGTTTTCATGCAATTATCTTCTCCTTGTGAAAAACCTTATTACATGAAAAAGGATGCAAAATACTTTAAACAAGACAAAGTAGACCATTCAAAAATAAGTCAAGAATTCAAGAAAAAGGTTTGAAATGAAAGGTAAATTGATTGTGATTGAGGGAATAGACGGTGCTGGCTGTGGAACCCAAACTGAGTTCTTAAAGGAAAAATTAAATGAAAGGTTGTCGCAACCAGTCTTACACATAAGATATCCTAATTATAACAGCCCTGTTGGCGTCACGATTCACAAGTTTCTTCACGAGGAGCTTGCGCTTAGCACTGATATGCAATTCTTCATCTATTCATTGGATATGCTGAAGGACATGAAGGAAATTAAAAAAGCCTTAGATGAAGGGAGAGTAGTTTTGGCTGACAGATACTTCACATCAACCCTAGCCTACCAGTGCTCTCAAGGATTTCCCATAGAAAAGGCTTTAAGATTTGCAGATTTGTTTGATTTTGTCAAGCCGGATTTGATAATTTATTTGAAAGTCCCTTCTGAGATTGCTATGAAAAGAAAGAAAATGGAGAAAAATAATCTAGATTTGTTTGAGAAAGATTTAGATTTCAGAAAAAAAGTTTCTAAGAAATATGATGAATTAGCTAGTAAAAACATTTTTGGAAAATGGGTTGTAGTAGATGCTGAAAAATCAATAGAAGAAGTTGCAAACGAAATAGAGAAAGCAGTTGAGAAAATTATCTAGCATTGTTAGGTTTGCACCGAACAAAATTAAGCAATATATAAAACTTTTAGAAGTATTTAATACTATGGAAATAGACAGAAAAACACTAAAGGCGTTAGCAGCAGACACAAGACTGAATATTTTGAAAAGCTTAGGCAAGAGAAGAAAAATGCCTTCCGAGTTATCCAAAGAATTAAGCTTGGCACCTTCTACTGTTGTTGAGCATTTGAATAAACTAGAAGAAGCTGGCTTAGTAAAAAGAGAAGAAACAGGGCATAAGTGGATTTACTATAACTTAACTGAGAAAGGAGAAAGTTTAGTAAAACCAACAATACCTATTCAATTTGTTTTAGTAATAAGTGTAAGTGTTATAGTCATATTTGCTGGTTTTATTTATGTAAATTATACGAATAACTATTCTTTAGCAGCTTCTAAAGGTGCTGGTCAGCCAGCAATTAATCAAGGGACTGGTATTGGTGAAACAACTAGAGCTATTGAATGTACAGTAGATGTGGATTGCTCGACTGGTGGTTGCTCTAATCAATTATGTGGTAAAAAAGGAGAAATTGAAAAAACTGTAACGACTTGTGAATGGAAAGAAGAGTATGATTGTTTAAGATTAACTCAATGCAATTGTATTGAAAATAAATGCCAGTGGGAACAAACAAAAGAATATCAAGATTGTTTAGTTAAAATTACTTAGTTTCTTTTGTCATTTGTTCAAAGAATTTCTTAATGTCTTCTGGATTTTCCAAGCCAAAATAATTAGCAAATTCCTTTGTTGCTATCAATGCTTTTGTCCTCGAGCTTTTGACTGTCTTGATTAAACCTCTTTCCTCCAGCCTCTTTACATATTCATAAGTCCTGTTGCCAATAACCTTGACAACTTCCGATTGCGTTATCGGTTGCTTGTATGCCACTAGCGCTAAAACTCTTAGCAAACCTCTTCCCAAGTCCTGGTAAGGAGTAAGGTTTCTAACATGAGAAGCAAATTCCGGCTTAACCCGGATTTGATAGCCTACAGAAGTTTCTAACAAATAGACACCGTGATGAGCTTCCTCAAGTTCCTTCTTTAGTTCGTTTAACACTTCCTTTGCATCGTTTATATCTGACTTGAACATCTTTGCTAGTTCTTCTGCAGAAATAGGATCATTAGACATGTACAAAGCAGCCTCTATTGCTGACTTTAATCTTTCTGTTCTCATTCTAATCCCAATAAAATATTGTTAATTGTGTTAATATCTATTTTTATTCTTTATTATAGATTTAATTACTATGAGAATTTACGATGCTCATGAGCTTATGAAAGTAAAGAGAAAGTTGACATTAATTAAAGATAACTATGGTGATGTGTTTTTTAGAAGTTATTTACTAATATTTCTTTAAACGATATTATTTAGCAAGAGATATTTTTATAAATTTAGATTCTTTAATTCTCAAATTTCTAATAAAAGAATGAGAAGTTTAAAAGCCAGAAAAAACCATATTTTTAGCATGGTTAAAGATAAGGAAGAGGCAAAGTATTGGCTTCAGTTTGCTAATGTTATTGCAACTTTAATGTTTTCTCTAGCTTTATTTACATTTGCATATGATAGCATTATGTCAAATCCACAGACCTCAGCTACTTCTAAGATTGGAGCAACTTTTACGTTTTCACTTTTAGGAATAACTCTAATGTTTTTTGTTTCGAATGCTATTGGACTAAGCGTAGAAAAGAGCGGTTATGGATTTCATTTAATAACAGAAAAGAAAGCAAAAATAATATCTTTAATATTATTTATTGTTTATATATTGGCTGTGGCTGCCATCTTTTTAAATTTAGGAAAATGACCCTTAAATTCTGATTTTTCTATTTATTAGAATCTAAACTAAATTCTTCTTACGAACAAAAATCTCTTTGAATAATTCTTCTTGCTGTAAATTAACTTTTCCGTCTTGTGACAAATGCAAGAGTGGTATTATAGCCTCTACTATTTCCTTTCTTCCCCATCTTTTAACAATTCTTGAGAACTCTATGCTTTCTACCTCTAACAAGGCCTCGTTTATTTGAGTTAATAGCTTGTTTATCCTCTCAGTTATGTCTTCTGCTTCAGCCAGAGGAAGAACAACCTCTACAGCCTTTTTAATCCTTACTTTCCTTTCAATTCTTCTTTCTTGAATCTCATATGCTTTTTTCAAAGCTGATATCAATTCTTCTAAAGAAACATTTCTAAGAGGTATTCTTTTCAAAGGCGGTTGTAAAGGTGGCAAAGATGCGAGGACCCTTAAAGTCTCGTCTGTCTCTCTGTCAGACTCTGGAATAAACATCTTCTCTTCTTTTTCTATTAAGACATCTGATTTCATTCTCAATAGAATTGCTGCTATTAGAATAAACCTGGCAGGCATTCTTAGGTCCAACTGTTCCATTTTTTCCAAATAATTCAAGAAAATGTTTGAGAGCTTTATTATGTCTACAGACCAGGGGTTCATCTGTTCTTCAGCAACTATTTTTATGATTACATCTTCCCAACTTGGTTCAGACACCATGAGATTAATCAATTGTTGGTCAGATAGCATTTTATCAACTAGACATATTCAGCATCATTATACAAATTGCTGCAAGAATTAAATAAAATAAAATTAACAGGGCAGATATTGGTTTCTTCTTCTTTTTACTCATGTTCCTCTAGTAAAAGCTTTAATATCAATATCTTATAAATTTATCTAGAGCGTTATGATGAGGAAAGTAGTGATAATGGGAGCAGCTGGAAGGGACTTTCACAACTTCAATGTCTTCTTTAGAGGCAACAAAAACTACGAGGTAGTTGCATTCACAGCAGCACAAATTCCAGGAATAGCTAACAGGAGTTATCCAAAAGAACTGGCAGGAAAGCTATATCCAAAAGGCATTCCCATTTATCCTGAAAAAACTTTACCGCAGATAATTAAGAAGGAAAAAGTTGATGAGGTAGTTCTTGCATATTCTGACCTCTCTTATGTCGATGTTATGCATAAAGCTGCTATAGTCTTAGCAGAGGGAGCAGATTTCAGATTAATGGGTCCTCAAACGACGATGCTCAAATCAAAAAGATTTGTTATCTCTGTTTGTGCTGTTAGGACTGGTGCGGGCAAATCGCCAACAACTAGGAAGATTTGCCAGTTACTAAAGTCAAAAGGAATAAAGTTCGTTGTCATCCGACATCCGATGCCTTACGGCGACTTGAATAAAATGGTTGTTCAAAGATTTTCTAGCAAAACAGATCTGGACAAGTATGGTTCAACTATAGAGGAAAGAGAGGAATACGAACCCCACATCGAGTCAGGCAACATTGTTTATGCTGGTGTTGATTATGAGCAGATACTTAGACAGGCCGAAAGAGAGGCTGATGTCATTGTTTGGGACGGTGGTAATAATGATTTACCGTTCATTAAGCCGAATTTGCATATAGTTATTGCTGATGCACGAAGGCCTGGTCATGAACTTCTCTATTATCCAGGTGAAGCAAATCTCAGGATGGCTGATGTTGTTATTGTTAACAAGATTGACACAGCCAATCCAGTGGATATAGAGACTGTCATAGGCAATGTTAACATGATTAATCCAAAAGCAATTATCATAAAGGCTGCTATGCCAGGCTTCATTGATAGACCAGAACTAATAAGAGGCAAAAGAGTTTTAGCAATTGAAGACGGGCCGACACTAACTCATGGTGGTCTGAATTTTGGTGCAGCAAGTATAATTGCTAAGAACCTTGGAGCATACATGATTAGTCCAAGGGACAAGGCAGTGGGCTCTATAAGGGAAGTCTACTCACAATATCCTCATTTAGGAGCAGTGCTTCCTGCAATGGGCTATTCGAGAAAGCAGATAGATGAATTAGAGCAGACTATCAACTCCGTTGAGTGCGATTCTGTTCTTATCGGGACGCCAGTTGACTTGAGAAATATATTAAACATAAACAAGCCAGCTGCAAGAGTTAGATACGAAATACAGGAGATCGGCAAGCCTAATTTAGAAGACATTCTAAACAAGTTTCTAAGAAAGGTTTAAATAGTTTTGTTTTTAATACCTGATTAGTGATTACATGGCAAGTGTAGAAGCTCAACATATGATTGATTATGAACAAAACAGAGGCAAACATAGGAGATTTAATTCAAGAGGTTATACTACTGGTCTTGCTTTAGTAGAAAGAAAAGTGATACCTATTGTGGAAAAATTAGGAGATATGATTATAAATGAAGAGACGGAAAAGATTACCGATGAGCCTGTTGTTTTGCCAAGTGAAAATTTCAGAGCTACTTATTTAGTTCCACATCTTTCAAGAAAAGGGAAATTTAGATTAGATGAGGTTACAGGAAGTCAAGGATTACGTTTGGAAATAAGATATATAAAAGGAGAATATGTTAAAAAATATCTTGCTGAAGGAGAAGTTTTTCCAATTCCAAAAAATAATAAAGTAGTAAAAATTATAATTGAAGGAATTCCAACAGAATATTCAGGACTTCCTATTTTAGTTCAATCAGACAAAATATTAGGATTTCCAGATTGGCAATCAGAAAAGCCTCATTCAAGTTCTAAAAAATAATCAGCTAGGCATTTTTATTCCTATTAGTTGTGATTCTCCTTCAGACATTGACACGCCGTAGACGCAGTCAGCAGCTTGCATCGTTGTCTCGTTATGAGAAATGACAATGAATTGAGAATGCGGAGAATATTTCTTTATCAGTTCGACTGTCTTTTTAGTGTTTGGTTTGTCCAACGCAGCATCTATTTCATCTAAAATATAGAATGGTGCAGGTTTGAATCTTTGAATAGCAAAAAGGAAAGCTAGGGCAGTCAATGTCTTTTCTCCACCAGACATGGAGTCTATGTTCAAAAGCTTACGGCCAGTTGGATTGGCTTCTATTAACAAGCCACTGTCCATTCCGCCAATGAGTCTTATGTCAGCCTCTCCGCCCATCAAGTCTTTGAACACAATCTTAAACTGCTCTCTTATGCCTTCAAGCGTTTTCATGAAGACATCCTTTCTTTTGCCTTCTATCTCAGCCATTATCTCAAGAATCTTATTCCTCTCCTCTGAGAGCTTATCGACCTTTTCCTTTAAATCATCATGAATAATCTTTTGCTGGTTGTATTCTTCCAAGGCTTTCATGTTTATTGCACCCAAGGCATTAATGGCTTCCATGGTTTCTCTAATCTTGTTTTCAAGAGTGGAAGGAGCTAATTGATAAGTCTCTGATTTCTTATAATTTTCAAATTCTAGTTTCAAATTATCTAGTTCAGCTTCTAATCTTGCCTTCTTGATTCTTAGTTTGTTTATCTCTTCTTGAGAATTCATTTTTTCTTCAAAAAGTCTTTTTCTCTTTGCTTTTAATGATTCATATTTTTGCTCTACTACTTCCCTTTCTCTTTGCATTTCAACAATTTCTTTGCTACCTACTTGCTCCTCAGTTGACAGACACTCATATTCTTTGCTTAACCTGACAATTTCTCCTCCTATTTGCTCGATTTCCTTCTCTAACTGGTTTTTTCTAGAAGAATAATTTTTAATGTCTTCGGATTCAGTGAAAACTTTCTTCCCAGCATAGAAACCACCTATTATTGCACCTGACCTTTCTATCAAGTCTCCGTCTAGAGTCACGTAACGTGCTTCACCAATTCCTAATTTCCTTGCTGTTTCAATCTTGTCTATTATCAACGTTTCTCCGAAGACAAAGGAGAATGCATTGAAATACTTATTATCAAATTTTATCAGATTTATTGCTATGCCAATAACACCTTCTTTTCCTAAAAACTTCTTTAAATGGTTGCTATCTCTTGGCCTTATCTTGTCTAATGGAAGGAAAGTTGCTCTACCAATCCTATTCTTTTTTAAATAATTCACGCACTCTATTGCGATGTTCTGATTAGAAACGATGATGTCGTGGAGATGAGGCCCTGCTGCAATTTCAATAGCAGTTTGGTATTCAGAAAGAACAGATGACAGTGATGCTATTGTTCCATAGATTCCTGTCCAGCCTAGTTTTAAGACATCTTGAACAGCCTTGCTTATAGAACCTTCCATTTCCTTTTGCTTAATAATTTCCAGTCTTTTTAACATCTCATCTATTCTTCCAATCTCCATTTTATTAATTTCCAACTTATCTTTCTTTCTGTTAATCTCGGATTTTAACCTTTCAACTTCTTTTACTATGGCGATGTCCTTGCTCCTGTCAAATAATCTTTTTGAGATGGTGTCTTTCTTCTTTTCAAGCCCCTCTATTTCTTGGTCCATACTTTCTAGCTCTTTATCAATTTCTCCAGAAGTTATTTCATCTATTTTCTTGTCAAGCTTACCCATAGCTTCTTCAGCGACTTGTAACCTTTGCTTCGCTAAAGAACCTCTTAATTTGTCTAGTTCGTTTGTTAGTTTTTGATACTGTTGAGCAGCTTTCATTTCAACTTCTAATCTTTCAAGATTTGACCTTTTTTCTATCAGAACTATGTTTGATTCTTTCAACCTTTCTTCTACAGTCATTAATTCTCTTTGTGCTTTCTCTCTTTTTTCATCAAACTCCATCACACCTGAAATTTCGTCCATTATCTCTCTTCTTTCTAAAGGGCTCATCTCAATAACATCCGTTACATCGCCCTGTAGGATTATGTTATGACCTTCTGAATGGATTCTAGCAGGCCTAAGAATTTCTTGTATAGTTTCTCGTGTAACAGTCCTACCATTTAATTTGTAAATAGAAATTCCTTTTTGATTTATTTTTCTTGTCAGTATAACCTTATCTTCTTCAACAGGAAATTCCTTTTCAGAATTATCAAAGTATAAGGAAACTTTTGCAACTTCTGCTGGCGGTTTGGTTTTTGCTCCATGGAAGATCATTTCCATCATTCTGTCTGCTCTTAGGCTTTTGGCAGACGTCCTTCCAAGAACAAAGCATATGGCATCTAGTATATTTGACTTTCCACTGCCGTTTGGACCGGCTATAACAGAAAAGTTGCTTGGAAATGTGACTAGAGTCTTTTTTGCGAAAGACTTGAAACCTTGCACCTCTAATTTTTCTATTCTAGTCACTTTATCACTAAGAATAATTATAGTTTATCTGAGTTATTTATTTGTATTATATCTTCTTTTTTCATAAAATATACGAGTGAAACCCTAAAGAAATTAAAATCTAAAGCTTCAAAACTAAATTAAGTTTTTAGCTAGCATTATTAATTTTGGTTTTCTCATTAAAGCTTTTGCTAAAACAGAAAGTTTTGAGCCTCTGGAAAATTCTATTAAATCTTCAGGTTTTAATGCATCTGCTAAATCATTTAAGTCTTCATCAGAAAGTTTTTCAACAACTTCTCTTAATTTCTCGACATTTCTTAAACGTTTTCCCCTCATTTCCCACCAAAGGTCATTGAATTTTGATAAAGTTTTTTTAGAAACATCATTTTTTTTCAAACAATCTTTTATAACATCTGCTGCTAATTGGCCTGAACCGATAGCTTCTTTAATACCACCGCCATGAATCGGGTTAACATGATGAGCAGCTTCACCACAAACCAAAAAACCGTTAGTAACCATGTCTTTTACCAAACCGCCAACAGGAACACAGCCGGCATTGACCTCTATTATTGACCCTTTGTTTAATTCAGGATGTAACTTGATGAATTCATCTAAATAAAATTTTGGTTTTTTCTCTCCAGGAACAATTCCTACCCCAACATTTGCACGTTCTTTACCCTTTGGAAATATCCAAACATACCCTCTAGGGGCCAATTTATTTCCTAAATAAAGATGAATAAATTCTGAGTCTATTTCAATTCCTGACATTTCATACTGGAGACAAGAGTCGATTAAGTTCAATTGTGAAAAAATTCCTAATGCCTGCTTACGCAATGGAGACTCTGCTCCAGTTGCACAAACAATCATTTTTGCTTTTTCTTCAAACTCATCTCCCATAAATTCTCCTTTAACTCCGGTGAAATAACCATCGTCCTTGATGAGACTGGAAATAAAAGTATTTGATTGAATTTCTGCTCCTGCTTTTATGGCTTGTTCTGCGAGCCATTTGTCAAAAACTTTTCTTTCAAGCACAAATCCACCAAGGTCTAAGACAGCATCTAGGTATTTTCCGTTGGGTGCATAAACTCTAGCGCCTTTAATTTTTTGAGCAATGCATCTTTCTGGGATTTTTCCTATTAATTCTTGTGTTGATTCGCTAAGGCCCTCTCCACATCTTTTTGGTGAGCCTATTTCTGCTCTCCTATCAAAGATTTTTACAGAAAAACCATTTTCCGCTAACATTTTTCCACATGCTGTTCCAGCAGGACCAGCTCCGATGATTATAACATCTATCATTTTTCCACCTTTATTGCTTCTACAGGACAAGCTTTTTCACAAATTCCGCAGAGAGTGCATAATTTTTCATCATGAATTATATTCTCTTTTAATTCTAAGGCTGCAAATGGGCATACAGAAACGCATCCTCCGCATTTAATACACTTCTTATTAATTATCCTCCAGGCCATAAAATCAACTTTTGAAACTTTTCAAAACTTATAAAAGAATGTTTTTCAAAATATATAAAATTATGGTAAAAGGCGTTCTGTTGTCCTTGGAAAGAGGCTGGTTTCTCTTATGTTTGGTAACTTCAAAAGGGCCATGGTAAACCTCTCCAGTCCGATAGACCAACCTGCATGAGGTGGCATGCCATATCTAAAGGCATCAATATAAAACTTAAAGTCCTTTGGATTCAAACCTTTCTCTTTAATATTCTTAATAAGTTCGTCAAGTCTATGCTCTCTTTGTGCACCGCTGCTAATTTCAATCCCGTTAAACAGCAAGTCAAAACCTTTGCTTAATTTAGGATCATTTTCTTCTTTCATGCAATAAAATGGCTTTATTTTTGATGGCCATTTTGTAATCAATACTGGATTATAAAATTCGCATATTTTTCTTTCAGCTTCAGGAGTCAAGTCTTCTCCCCAAGGAATTTTAATACCATTTTTCCCCAATTCTTTTAAAGTTTCGTTGTAAGTAAGTCTTTTTATAGGAATATCTATGTCTTGTATTTTAAATTTTAAGATTTCTAATGAGTTAGCGCATTTTTTATCAATGTTTTCAATCACGAACTTTATGTATTCATCAAAATGCTTTAAAACGTCCTCTTCATCTCTTATGAATGCTTCTTCTATATCCATTTGTAAGATTTCATTCAAGTGCCTGTAAGTGTCATGAGGCTCTGCCCTAAAGACGTGAGAAACTATCAAGGCCTTATCAAAGCCAGATGCCAAGACCATTTGCTTATACAACTGTGGACTTTGGTTAAGGAAGGCATCTTTTCCGAAATAATCTAGTTTGAACATTGTTGCTCCGCCTTCTGCAGCAGCTCCAACAATTAAAGGCGTGTTTAAATCAATAAAGCCTTTAGATATGAAATAATCAACAAAGCTTCTTTTCAAGAAGTCTGATATTTTGAAAATAGCTGTTATTTCAGGTTTTCTCAAGTCTAGGACTCGGGCATTCAGACGTGTAGTGATATCTGCAGGAGTCTTTTTAGTCTCCAGTTCCAAAGGCAAAGGTTTTTCAGCAGTATTAAGAATTTTAATGTCAATCGGTATTATCTCTCTTCCTTGAGGAGCTTCTTTGTTTGCTTTAATAATGCCCTTGACAGCGATAACATCTTCTCTCCCAAGATTTTCAAATTTTTTAAAGATATTTGGTGAAGCTACTCCTTCTTTTGCAGTTATTTGTAAGAAACCTTCCCTATCCGCTAATTTAATGAATTTTAATTTACCTATATCTCTAAGCTCTCTACACCAACCCATTACGATAACTTCCTGTCCATCCATCTCTGTATTGATTTCATTAGAGTAATGGGTCCTAATCCAGTTTCCCAAACTTTCTATCATACAATCACAGTTTGATTGTAAAATATTATCCAAGCTATAAACCATATGAATATATAAATCCAACCACCGTTTGACAAAAACCATTTGAACTTCTCATTTATCTTGAAAATTCTCTTGAATACTTCAGCTCCTATGTAAAGGAAGACAATAGCCAGTGTTGGAGCTAGATAATTGTTTTTGAAAAGATAGCTTACGTATCCAATTACTATTCCTAATAGCGTAAATGCTAAGGTTGTTTTATTTTCTGTTTTCATGCTTCACCTCTTTGTACAATTATATTTAATTATTTATATTCTTTTAATGACTTCTGTTCTTTTTTAGATTTTAGGCTATCTACAGTTACCCAGGATTGTCTTATATATTCCAAGAATTTTTTCTCTTTCAAGCATTTTTTAACAAATTCTATGCTTCTAGCGTCATGGGAATAACCTACACCGAAATCAAAACCGACTATCTTTTTTATTTTTTCCACTTCACTATCTCTTTCGACTTTAGCGATTATCGAGGCTGCTGAACATACTGGGTAGCGTTCGTCACAATAATTCTCAGCTATTATTTCAGTATGACTTTGTGCAAGATTTAAGAGTATTGCTTTGAATTTTCCAGTTGAGGCCTGTGGCGTGTCTACGTAAGCTTTGTCAGCTTTTAACGCTTTTATTATCTGAGCCATTTTTTCTGCTTCTATTATATTTAGATTTTTCTCCTTTCTCATCTCGTCTATTTCCTTTGCAGAAACTTTTAAAGCAACGTAATCCTTGGCAATTTTCTTTATTAGCGGATAGAGCCGTTCTCTTTGATGAGGAGAAAGCATTTTACTGTCTTTAGCTCCTATTTTTCTTAACTTACCTTCGTCTTTTTCATCTATCATGACGCCTGCTATAACCATTGGTCCAATAACTGAACCGCGGCCAGCTTCATCAATCCCTAATATTGTTGTCATATTTTTCACTTCAAGTTACATACCTTTATATAACTTTCAATCTCTTATAATTTTAACAATAGCGGGGTAGGGCTTCTATAGCCTTGCGAGACTATAGACCTGAAAGCCTGGAGTGCCCGTCGGGCTCATAAGATTACTAAGAAACCCGAAGGTCAGAGGTTCAAATGAGCTATAAATGCTCTGAAATTCCTCTCCCCGCTACCTTTTTTAATTAACGTCACTTATTATTTTCTATGAAATTAAAGGTTGGATTATTTTCTTTCACGAGCGATGAGGGATGCTCAATGATTTTTTTGGAACTTATGAATAATCATTTTTTTGATTGGGAAAAACTGATAGATTTTAAGTATTTCAAGCTTTTGAAATCAAAAGGCGAAATAAAAGATTTGGACGTTGCCTTTGTGGAAGGCGCGATTTCAACTTTCAAGGAAGAGAAAAGACTGAAGGAAATAAGAAAAAACTCAAAAAAGCTTGTGGCCATAGGTAGTTGTGCTGTCAACGGTAGTCCATCGAATCAAAGAAACTTCTTTAGTGATGACACTAAAAAGGAGATAAAGATGGTAATGGATAACTTTGGACATAGGGATAAGGTTTCAGCTTTGAATGAAATAGTAAAAGTTGATGACAACGTTCCAGGATGTCCAATGGAAGAGGACAATTTTTTAGAAGTTTTAAACAAATATCTGAAAGAGTTTAAAGTGATTTAATGCATGAAGATTTCGAGATTTCAATAGAAGGCTTAAGCAAAATAGAAGGTCATGCTTCGCTAGACGTTAAAGTAAGAAGAGGAAAGGTTGAGAACGTTAAACTAAAAATCAGCGAAAGCAAAAGATTTTACACTCAGGCTATAAGAGGTAAAACGTTTCAATCTGTTCCACAAGTAGTTTCTAGAATATGCGGGACTTGTAGCATAGCTCATTTGACTTGCTGCACAGAGGCTGTTGAAAAAGCATTGAACATAGAGCCTTCTGAACAAACTGCTCTTCTTAGAAAACTCATGACTTATGGGATGATGATAAGAGATCATGCAATGCATCTTTATTTGTTTTGTTTGCCTGATGTTTTTGGGAAAGATTCTGTTCTTGATTTCGATGAGAGGCAGCATGAGTTTGTTCATCATGCATTTGAGGTAAAGAAAGCAGGTAATGACCTGTCTAAACTTATTGGCGGAAGAGCAATACATCCACCTTATGCACAAGTTGGACAGTTTTCACACTTACCTGACAAAGAAGAGACGAAGGATGTTATTAAAGAGCTGAAAATAGTCAGGTCCAACGTCTTTGAATTAGTGAGAATTTTCTATGATTGTCCCTTTTCTTTCAGGAAAAAGACAAGATTCGTGGCATTAACAACTCCTGACTTTAGCTTTTTGGAAGGTGTAATAAAGTCTTCTCAAAAAACTATAATTCCTGAAGAACACTACTGGGAGCATTTACATAGAGTTATAATTCCTTATTCCCAAGCTGCTGGCTATCAATTCGAAGGAAAAGACTTCATGGTTGGAGCATTAGCTAGGATGAACCTAAACAGGGAAAAGCTTCATAAGGAGACTAAAAGAGATTTAGCAAAATACCTTAGAATGTTTCCTTCAGAAGATATCTACCATAATAACTTAGCTCAAGCAATTGAAATCATGCATTGCATAGACCATTCAATAGAAATTCTCGAAAGCAGTGATTTTAAAAAAGAACCTGATAAAAAAGTGAAAATAAAAGAAGGAAAAGGCGTAGGAGTAATAGAAGCGCCAAGAGGAACGCTCTATTACGCTATTGATTTAGACAAAGATGGAAAGATTCTTTATGGAAACTTGGTCATACCAACTGCGCAGAACCAGATAAAAATGGAGAATGATATCAGAACCTTGGTCTCTAGAAACTTGGATAAAGATAAGAACTTTATACAATATGAAATTGAGAAATTAATAAGAGCTTTTGATCCATGTATGACATGTGCTACTCATTTTCTTAAAGTAAATTGGGTTTGAATTTATATAAAACACGGGAGTTGCTACGGACTTGAGGTTTAAAGCAGCGAAGTTAAAATGATTGTAAAGATTATGTATCTAAATGTAATGAATATAAACTCCAAGATTTTTCTTATTACATCCATGCGTATTTTTCAAATACATGACCGATTTTTATTCCATCTTTTTCTACTTCAAACTGCCATATTTTTTTATCGTGCGCAGAGCCACGCATCTTCAATATATTAATAAGTTTCATCACGCTTTGTTCTCTTTCCACATATCTTAGTATAATTATCCCATCGATAATTGAACTTAAACGTAATTCGTTTGACGGTCCTTTTCCAAGCAATTGTCCTGACTCCGCACCAAATATATTCTCTGACAAATAAGTCATTATACATGTTACACCCTTTGATTTCAGAAAGCCTGTAAGCTGAATAGAAAATTCACGTAACTTGTTCTTGTCTATTGCCGCTGATTCTAAAGAGGACATAGAATCTATAACCGTTCTTTTGGCATTTGTTTTATTTACAGCATCTAATATTTCATAAAGAAATTTATCAGGGTACATGTCTATCAAACTAGGATTAATAAAAACAAGGTTGCCACTTTTTTCATATTCCTCCAAGTCCCAATCATGTTCAAGCGCAGTTTTCTTTATTTGACTCGCAGATTCTTCCAAAGCAACATAAACTGCCCCTTCTCCATTTTCGAGTCCTTCATTTAAAAACTGCAACGCTAAAGTGGTTTTTCCTGAACCTGAATTTCCAGAAAGCATAACTACATGACCCTGAGGAAATCCGCCGCCACAAATGCTATCTAATTCTTTTATCCCTGTATTCAATCTATTCTTAAATTCTGTTGTTGCGACACTCCTATCTATTGGTATTTTTGGATAAAGGATTATGCCTGATGAAGTGATATCAAAAGTAACTTCCCCACTTCTGAAGTTGATTCCACGCATTTTAATTACGTTCAGCTTTCTTATTAACTGGTTTTCGCCAATGCTATAACTTAATAAAATAATGCCATCTGAAACAATCTCCTCTATAGTATACGCGGAGTATTTTTTTGGTTCAGCAACGTTGCTTGTTAAAATTGTTGTGCATTCAAGTGCTGCAAGAACTTTTTTTAGTGCAATCATAAAATGCGTTTCTTTTGCTTTGTCGTTTATTGCATGTATAATTGTGGTTATAGGGTCAATAACAAGCCGTTTTGCATTATTTTCTTCAACAAGTCTTTTTATATGGATTAGAAGTGATTGTGCATCAAATTTTTCATAGTTTAAATCTTCCTCAATATTAACTAACATTAATTTTTTTTGTTCTATTGCCTCTTTATCATAAAATTCCATTGTTTCTATATTTTTTACAGCCACATGAAGAGGCTCTATGATAGAAATATAAATTCCATTCTCCCCTTGTTTTACACCTTCAAACAGCCATTGAAATGATAATACAGTTTTACCTGTTCCTGACATTCCTGCAAGAAGTGTTACAGAATATTTAGGAAGACCGCCATTAAGAACTTCATCCAATTTGGGGATGCCTGTTTTTTGCTGAGGTGCTGGATGATTTTTGAGAGAGTTGCCTCCCACTTCAATTACATCATCAATCTTTTGTGACGTTACGACCACCACCTTTAATATATATTTTGTAACAATTAATATTACAAATTCTCTTATATATATTGCTGTTCTCAAATGATAAAAAACTACGGCAACAAAAAATTTGATGCCTTCGAGGCTCTGCAATGTTCACCATGCTACGTTCTCCTTATTTCATTCGTCGAGACAGATAGCAACGATTTAACGGCTACACTTACAACAAAACCTTTCTTATTAATTTCTCGTGGAAATGATGAATATCTATTTTCTGAAAAGATTAAATATCAGTCTTACCTATGTTTAATTGTAATATCTATTATTACAGATGATAAAATGTCTAGCATCAGTACTGGTATAAAAGAATTAGATGATATGTTGAATGGAGGCATACCTAAAGGAAGAGTCGTCCTTATTTCTGGATCTTCAGGAACAGGAAAGACTACGCTAGGCATGCAATTTATTTATAACGGTATTAAAAAATTCAACGAGCCTGGAGTGTTTATAACACTAGAGCAAGACAAGAAAAAGATTTTAGAGGATATGAAGCCTGTTGGAATGAACCTAGAAGATATAGGGAGCAACTTTCAGCTAATCGGTGGACCCATGGCTGAAGTGATGTATTATAAGGATAAGACCAAAGCAAAGATAGAAGACTTTATTGCTGAAATTGAAGAAGTAATAAAAAAGACCAATGCAAAAAGGGTTGTGATAGACTCTATAAACTTGCTATTGATGTTGTTCCAAACAGATGAAGAAAGAAGAAAAGCTTTGCTGTCATTAAGCCAAATATTAAGTAAGAATGACTGTACGGCTTTGTTAACATGCGAAGTCAGAGAAAACACCTTTGATTTGAGTTGGTACGGATTTGAAGAATTTGTTGTGGACGGCGTAATTACCTTATATAATGTAAAGCAAGAGGCAGTTTTTCATCAGGGAATAGCAATAAGGAAAATGAGAGGTGTAGAACATACCAAGAACATATTCCTTTACAAGATAACCGATAAAGGCATTAAAATTTATCCTGATGAACCTTGGTTGAGTACAGAAAAGGAGGAGAAATAAATGTCATTAATAATGACAGTAGATAATGAGCCTGATACACTAACTTTAGTTAAAACAATTTTAGAAAAGAAAGGGCATAAAGTTGTAACAGCTTTAAGTGGAAAGGAGTGCCTTAAAAAAATAAAGGAAAAAAAGCCGGACCTTGTCTTGCTTGATATAATGATGCCGGACATGAGCGGATGGGACGTCTATCAAAAGATAAGGCTAAAAGACAAGAAAACTAAAATAGCGTTTCTAAGCGTCATAGAAGTTTCTCCTGAAAGAAAAAAGACATTATTAAAAAGCGGTGTATCGGATTATATAACAAAGCCATTTTTACCGGATGATTTGGTAAGAAAAGTGAACAGCATTCTCAAATAATCATATTTTTATAGGCAATGAAACGTAAAAAGTTGAGCCTTTTCCTACTTCACTTTCTGCCCATATTCTACCTTTATGTCTTTCTATTATACTTTTGCATATAGCTAAACCCAGACCTGTGCCACTATATTTTCTTCTCTCTGTACTATCTTCTTGCTGGAATTTTTTGAACAATTTTTTCTTGATAAATTCCTTGTTCATGCCTATGCCACTGTCTTTTACAGAAATAATTATATTTTTACTTTCTATTTTTGATTCAATAAGAACTTCGCCTTTTTCTGTAAATTTAATCGCATTATTTATTAGATTTTCAAAAACTTCTGTAATTCTGCTGATATCACCTTTGATAAGAGGCAAATTCTTATCTATTTTGGATGTTAACTTTATTTTCTTTTCATTCGCAAATGGCATCATGCTTTCAACTAGATTGCTGATGAGGGCAGTTAAGCTTACGTCATCAATATAAAATTTCATGGCTCCTGTTTCTAATTTTGATATGTTAAGAATATCACTAACTAATCTTTGGAGCCTTTGAGCACTTCTTAGAGCAATAGCCAAGCTCTCTTTTTCCTTGGGATTAATCTTTCCCATATCACCTTTTATTATCATGTCCAGATATCCTATTATTGGAATCAATGGCGTTTTTAATTCATGAGCAGATATATTCATGAACTCTGCTTTCATCTTATCCAGCTTCTTTAATTCCTTGTAAGTTTTATCTAGTTCTATTCTTGTTTCCTCCGCATCTTCAAGAATGTTTAAAGTTGCAATCCTTGTCTCTTCAGACTCTTTGATTTTTTTATCTAATTGTTTTGTTCTCTCGTTTACCTTTTTTTCTAAATTTCTTGAATAACCTTGTAATTTTTCTTGAGATTTTTTCAGGTTAATAGATAACGTGTTAAAAGCATCTGACAAAGTCTCAATTTCGTCACCAGTCTTAATTTTTATTTGATGTTCATACTCTCCTTTACTGATTTTAATTGCTATATCTCTTAGTTTTGTTATTGGGGTTGTTATTGTTTTTGAAAAGAAAAATGCAATCGGCAAAACAAAAGCAATCGACAACAGCAAAATAATAATTGTTAAATTCCTTAATTCAACAGCAGGAAGAAATGCAATCCTTGTTGGAACATGAATTACCAGTGTCCAATCATTTCCCTTAAAATCAAAATATCCTTGCTCATGGGCAAAAACATAAATCATCTCTTCTTCTCCTGGATCAGTATGCACACCGTTTCCAAATTTCTCTCCTGCTCTTGACCTCTGAAAAGATTCCCATTCAGTCAGATTACCTTTTAATATTCCTTTTTGGTTATGATTAGAGTATAACAACAAACCATCTTTATCAATTAAATCTACCATAGATTCTTCTCCTTCGTGAATTCCAGCAGCTTCTTTTGTTATTTCATATAATTTTGTAATAGGTACTCTTGCTACAACAACACCAAATATCTCATTAGTTTCATCTTTAACAGGGGATGCAAAATAAATTATAGGCTGATTTAATGTACTGCTCATCTTAACATCTGATGCAGCGCTGATTCCCCCCTGCGCAGATTCTTTAAAATATAATTCAAGTTCATTCTGCTTTCCAATATCCATTCCAGAAGTATCAGCAATTCTTATCCTATTTGTGTCAAAAAAAGACACAGAAACATAAGTTTTATATGTATTTCTAAAGGCAATTAATCTTTCAGTTATCTCTTTGGCAGTAGAATTTCTTGAGCTTATTACAAGGTCGCCAACCAATCCTTTTATATCATTATATCTTTCAAAGAAGTTTCTGTCAATATTATCTAATATATTAGATACTATATCTTGTAGATGATGAATTTCATTTTCTTTTAATATATTAAGATTTGACTGATAAATAAAAAGAGAGATAGCTAGCCCGAATACTATTATAATTGCGGATAACAAAGCAGAGAGTTTTATGGCAAATTTCATTTTTTACCCACGTTATTAACAAATCTTGGCTATATAATACTTTCAAAATCCGGCATTGATGATAATTGCCCTCTTTTAATGTAAAAATCTGTAATAATCGCACCAGAGACATACAAGGATGTTATTTCTTCTGATTTTTTCATTGCTTCAATGTTTTCATTCAAGTTAAGCTGATGAATTCCATTTATCTCAGACTTTATTTCCTCTTCAGTCATTTCTTCTTTTTCAGCCATTATTTTTATTGCTTCTTCTGGATTTTTATCCAAAAACTCCTTTGCTTCCAACATTGATTTAACAATTGCCTGAATATCCTCAGGTCTTTCTTCTATGATTTTATCATTGAAAGCAAGCACATCAGTTAGGATTCCAAGAATGTCTCCTGCTTTTCCTAATTGCTTGTATCCTTTTGCCAAAGCAGCTGATTTAATCGGCTCCCATGTATGTCCTGCATCTATCTTTCCTTGTTCTAATGCATCTAAAACTTGTTGAGCAGGAACATTTTCAAACTGAACCTCGCCTTCTTTTACGCCAGCTTTCTCTAAATCAGAAAGAACAAATAAATGAGAAAAACTGTTTATTCCATCTACTCCAACTTTCTTGCCTTTCAAATCAGCAAGCGAGTTTAGACTAGATTTTCCAACAATAACATCTCCTTCATTAGAATAATCTATTATATAAACAATCTTTGTTTTTATTCCTTCTGAATTATGAAAAATTGTATCTGAAAATACTTCAAATATTCCATCTACTTCTCCATTCTTGTACTTCTTTTGAGACGGAAAGTATTCTTTATCAAAAACAAGCTCAACCTTAACATTATTTTTCTCGAAAAATCCTTTTTCTTCAGCAATAAAAGCATAGGCATAGCCTGACCATTGATTAATAGCTATTTTAACTGGAGTTTCATTCATTGAATCTTTAGATTGAGAATCCCAGTAATAAAAGCCTCCTGCTATAATCAATATTCCTATCAAAACAATTGCTATCCAAATTTCTTTTCTCATATTCTTCATCTTTATCATTCTTTTTTTTGATTCTAAACTCATTTTTTCACAATACCTTTTTCTTACCCTTTATCCAACTGCCTCTCCAATTCCCCTATTCTTTTCTTTAGCTCAACCATCTTCAATTCTCTGCCAATAGCAATTTTATTAAATTTCTCAAGTTCTGTTACTTTATCAGCTAACTCATTCCTTGCTTTTTTGATTTTTTCTTCTGATTTCTTTTGTTCTGTTATGTCTCTCACAGTTGCCTGCAAAAATTTCTTTCCACTTTTCTCAATTCTTGTCAATAACACTGTGGTAGGGAAATCTCCTCCCTTATATCTCTTGTGAGTCCATTCAAAGAAATTTGAACCTTCTTTCATCGCTTTCATTATCATGGCTTTTGCTTTTTCAGAGGACAACTGCCCATCTAGCTGTTTTTCAGGAGATAATTGCCAAGGCCCTAAATAAGTAAATTCTTTTTCGTCTTTAGTATTAAACATCTTGACAGTTGCAGGATTCCCAGAAGTGAATCTCCAACTAGGCGGTTCCAGGGTCATTATTGCATCAGCAGAACTCACAAACAAAATTTTGTATTTTTCCTCGCTTTCTTTTAGTTCTTCTTGGGCTTTCTTCATTTCTGTAACATCCCTGAAGAAAGCAATCACAACCGGCCTCCCTTCCATCTGCGTTACTATTGCCCTGATGTCGCAAATGATTATTTCCTTATTCTTTCTTTCAACTGGGATGCCAACAGCTAGCTCGCTTTTTCCTGTAGCAATTTTCTGAAACTCCTGCATGATCCATTTCCTATCTTTTTCTGGATGAATCTTATCTGTAGTGATTTTAAATAATTCCTTTCTGTTGTAGCCTGTTATTGTTTCCATTTGCTTATTAAGGAAAATAAATTTCTTTGTTTGAGCATCAACAGCAAGAACACCGTCATTGCCACTTTCAAGGATTGTCTTGTATTTTGCCTCACTTTCCTTTATTTCTTCCTGCGCTTTCTTCAATTCTGTGATATCAATACAAGTGCCAACCCATTCATGAATACTTCCGTCTTCTTTAAGTAAAGGAACTCCTCTGGCTAAAAACCATCTATATTTTCCGTCTTTTCCGCACACGCGATATTCAGTTTCATAGGTACTTTTTGTTTTAACTGCCTTTTTCCATACTTCTGCAGTGCGCTTAGCATCATCTGGATGAATTGCTTTAACCCAACCCCAATTTTTAATCTGTTCAAAACTCTGACCAGTATAAGCTCTCCATGTAGGTATGTCTTCGGTAACCATTCCTTTAGCATTTGTAGTCCATCCTAGCTGTTTTGTTACTTCAATATAAGATCGATAACGAGTTTCGCTTGCTTCCAATTTTTCTTGTGCTTTCTTGATTTCTGTGATGTCCTTGAATATAGCTTGCATGTACATCTTATCGCCAATTTTAATTGGACCTCCACTGAGAATAACTGAAACTCTTTTCTTATCTTTTGTAAGAATCTCTGTCTCCATAATTGCTATAGTTTGAGTTTCTGCTGATTTTTTCATACTCGCTGCAATTTCTCTAATTTTTTCCTTAGGATGAATCAAATCGAAAGTCATTGAAGATAGCTCTTTCCTTGAATATTCAGTGAGCTTTTCAGCAGCATTATTAAAATCTACAAATTTCCTTGTTTTAGGATTTACAATAGTAATGGCATCACTTACATTGTTGAAAAAAATGTTATATCTTTCTTCAGCTTTCTTTTTTTCGGCACTTTCAACACTTATCCACCTATTATTTCGTTTAATAAGGCTTAGTTGATGAGTACTTACAACGTCTATAACTTCTGAGGTCCCACATTTATCAAGAGAATAAGAACAAATAGCAATTATTCGATGTTTATCGATTGTATTGCTTATTGCTACTTCATAATCTGCAAATTTTTTCCAGTCTTTTTTCTCAAGCCAAAAAGTATTTCCTGTAAGGCGTAATCCATCAAATCCTTTCTTTATAGCTTGTTCCTCTTTTTTAACCCATCCTTGTAAAACTTTATCAGCCTCAAACTTTCCAGATTTAGTGTACCACTGAGTGTAGTCGAGTATCTCTATCTGACCATTTTTAATATAATCATCTAAATTCTTTACTACCTTTTTTAATGCTGCCTTTGCTTCTTCAGTCATTAAAGGTTCTGAAGTGACCCACATGCAGAATTCATTGTTTTCTAATCCTGCCTTGAAATAAGGAACCAAAATATCGATTAAATCTTTTTTAGTTCTATAAAATTGACAAAAGTGAGCGCCCCAAGGAACGTTACCTACAATATCAATTCCAGATTTTCTATTTTTTTCCTCCGATTGTTTTTTCATTTTTTTAAACATAATCTCACTCCTTTCAATTTGCTTCAATTATTTTATCAAAGAACATGGCTATCTCATCTGCTAGCTTTTTATCACCATCTGATGTTAGAATTATTGTTTTTAGTTTGAATTTCACGGATTTTCTTATCAAAGACTGAGTAAAAATAGCAACTGTGTTTATTTTATTGTAAATAAGCAATGTTTCTAAAGAATCTATCAGCAAGAAGTCTATCTTGTTATTTTCTAAAATTTCAGTAATGCTTATTCCAAGGTCGTCCAAGTCTCCTGCATTGCTTATGTAAAAAACATTGTTCTTTTTTTCACGGCCTTCAATTGATCTCGATATACAATCTATAAAAAATATTTTTTCTATGTTAATGTTGTTTTGACTAAATATGTTTTTCAAAGTCTCATACGGCTTTGAGAAGCTGACATAAATGCCACTTAAACTCTCCTCTGAAAATTTTTTTAATACGTTGTTTATTCTTTCTTGAAGCTTTACGATGGGGGTTATTACCAATATTGAAAATTGCTCATTGATATTTATGTCCTTAAAAATGTCTGTCATTTAAAACCTCTTTATATGTAATACTTATTATTACAAATATAGATTGTGTATTTGTATTTATATTCTTAATATGTGTTTTGGCTTTGGAGTTGGCAAAAAGTTTGCCAGAATACCGACGGTAAAGCCTACAAAATGAAAAAACTCGCCTTTGAAATAAGTCAAAAAACACATTCCACAAAGAATAAAGTTTAAAATAGAGAAGGAGAATATTAAAGCTGTTAGTAAAGGTACTGTTATTTTCGAAGAAACCAGTTTTCTAGCCTTTATTAAACACAAGGCCAGTATTCCATAAATTCCAGTCGAATTGCCTGCCACAGTGGCAAGCGGAAAAACAAGTATAACGGGCAAAAAGACTACAAATACAGATAACAAATACACAGGCAAAAAACTCTTAAAATCAACATCTAATTCGATGGCAATAAAAGCGACGAATATTAAGCCTGCCACATTTTCTAATAAATGAAAAATGTCAACGTGAAAAAATTGAAACGTGAAAAACCTCCAAGGTTCATTTAAAGGCAAAGAAAGGTTGAACGTGTAATAAGAGCTAGGCACAAAGAAAAACAAAATGATATTAATTAGACAGATTAAAACTGCAAATAACAAAATTTTATTAAAAACTATTTTATTCATTAATTATATTTTATAATCATTTGATATTAAAAGCAAACCTTATTTGGATGATACCAATCATAAGTTAAGTAATGTAAAACTTACTTCTCTCTTTTAAAAGAATTAGAAAAGAGGTTAAGATTATAAGATATGAAAATATGTTTATCAAAAGCTTAGAACCTAAAGACATATCTAAGGAAAACAAATATCTGACTACATTTATTTAACTAATTTTTGATCCTTTCAACTGTTTTTCAAGTTTCTCTACTTTTTTCTTTAATTTTATCATTTTCAGTTCTCTGCCAACTGCAAGTTTGGTGAACTTTTCAAGGTTTTGAATTTCTTCCATTAATATCCTTCTTTCCATTGTTTCGGACAAACACCATTTCCTATTTTTCTTGTATAGAATTAACATATGTGATTGTAAAACATCAACAAGCTCTGGAATTGTAAGTTTGTTTATAGGGTAAGCACATATAAAAAGAATAAATGATTTTTTGTATTTCTTTGTAATGCCTTTTTCATAAACCAGTACTTTTTTGAAAAACTTGCTGTTAACCCACGACATGTCCGATGCTGTTCTCACTCCGTCAAAATCTTTAAAGCCAACTTGTTTGATTTTTTTATCAATAAGCCAGTATATCTTTTCTTTAATAAAGATGCGATTTCTAAAATAGAAATTTTTGTAATACACAAATTCAATTTTTTTCTTCTTAATATAAAAGTCAATATCAACAAGTTTTGCTAGCTTTTTATGAAGTTCTTGTTTAAGCCTTAAATTAGGATAAACGACAATACATAATTCATTGTTTAATAAACCTGCTGCAAAGAAAGGAGGAAAGATTTCTAAAAGTTCTTTCTCGTTTTCATAAAGCATAACAATATGAGTTCCTATCTCAACGCTTCCTTTAACGAACCCCAAAGGTATGTATTTCATTATTTTATATTATTAAGAAGGCTTTATTTATTTTAGTAACTTCTTGTTATTAATAAATAAGTTAAAACGATTTCGATAATCAAATCTTATTTGGATGATACCATTCATAAGCGTGATACTTTTCTTTTCTTAGAAGAATGAAGGATATGACCAACCAAAAAACTATTAAAAACATCAAAGCCGCCCCAAAATTTAGAGGGATTGCCGAATGTTCGCCTCTCTTAGGAGAAATCACCATTATTATCATTGAAAAAATTGTGATGATAAATGCAAGAGAAGTTATAGCGATCTTATCTATCTTTTTCATGAAATCACTCAAATTTGTGTTTTATTTGTTCAAACCTAAGCACATACTTCCTAAGTTTTTTGTTTATTCTTCTTAAAATAAAATAAAAAATTGACGCAAAAATGGCAGTTAAACCCAAGCTTAGTAAAATTACATCATTCATTTAGACAACCTCTTGTTTTGCTTTCTTTTCTTAAGAATTATAACTGTTATAACAATTGAAATTGCTATTACTACTATTAATCCTACTCCTAAACCCAATGGTGTTACAGGTACAATTGGAGTAGTTACTGGAACCGAAGTGCGTGCTGGTGTAGGAGTTGGAATTGGTGTTGGCGAAGGTGCTGGAGTCGGAGTTACATTTGAAGGTGTAGGTAATACAATACATGTCTGTGATTCAGCAGGCTTTCCTTTATTATCTTTGCATGTTCCTTTATTGTAGCATGCTCTTGTTTGGATACCTGCTAAACAATCAGACCATTCTGTACATGACCAATTATAAGTGCAACCTCCTCCGACTGTTGTCCCTCCAGTTACGCCACAGTCTGAAGGACAATTTGCATTGCTTTCTCCAATGTCACAGTATCCATCTCCGCAATAAGGCAATGAAACTCTACAAACATTATGAACACAATATCCAGAAAAGCACTGTGAGCTAGAATTGCAAGATTCTCCATTAGCTAATAAACCCCCTAATCCATAATAGCTAAAGCTCGTTAAATTGGCCCAAACATAATTACTTGCAGTATTCACTCCGCTTGAGGTAACTGCTAACCACAAATTATTTGTTGCATCATAGCGGTATAGTTTTAATGAGCTTTCATCTAAATCAGAAATATTAATTTCAGCATCACTATATGAGATGTTTATTAAAATCCAACTTAAACTCGAGTTAAGATATGAACTAACATTTATATCAAAGAACTTATGTAATCCCAATATTCCTATGCTTGTTGTGTTTGGGGGTGTTGAATTATAGTCTATTATAATAATCGAAGAGTTTGTTACATTAGTTCTTGTAACTAATTGTATTATTATACTAGTGTTGGAAGTTGTTGTTGCATTTATTATTGTTGTTGCATTTGCTACGGTTGAAATAGTATTATTGGTATAAACGCCTTTCGCAGATTCAGGTAATAATGTCGTAGCTATGCTAAGACCAGAATTGTTTTCTGCTGATACAGAATTTAATAACGCCATTTGTATAAAAACAATGGCTAAAATAAAAGTTATTTTTTTCATAATTCCACTATTTTTACATCGATCTACGCCTGTACAAATAGACGGCAATTAATACTGTCAAAATAATTAATACAGCAAATATGATTGAAAAGTCAACATTGTTTTCTTTAACAATTGCAAATGAAGTCGGCGAGCTAGAGTTTTCAGTTTCATTGATTATCTTCCTGCTTTCTTCTCTTTTAAGTGGGCTGTAAAATGGGCTTTCATTGCCTTCTATTTTTACCTGAAATTTTTTTCCAATGCCTTGTCCAACTTTAACTTGACCTTCCTGTTTGCTTACTTGTTTTATGCTTATTGTTACGTTGTAAACATCCCCTTCTTTTGCATCTTCTGGTGTTGTAAGTTCGATTAGAAATTCTGACCCCCTTGTCACTGGTGCTAATGTATATTTGCTTTCATTTAACAATTTTGTTATGTTTTTTTCGCTGTTCACATCTATCATAACTGTTGTTTCTTCATCCTCCATATTCTGAAGTCTGAAACTAAAAAAAGCTGTTTTTTGATTTAATGGTACGTTTACTACTTCTGAACCATAGTCGGTAGCTATGCCTAGCGCATAAGCATATCTACATAAGATTATGCTGATTATCAATATCGTTACTACCATCAATTTCATATTATCTTCCTGTTATCCGCTTACTAAGCTGTTGATATTGTCCATTGACCAAGTCCTGCTGTGTTATATATCTGGTATGACAAACCGCTTGATGGAACTTCCTCTATGTAAAAGTACAACGCTTCTGTTGAATCTGCACCTTTTGGCAAAGATGTACTGCTTATTGTTACTGCTGTATTGTTGACCATCGCATTTCCGCCATGAGCATCTGTTGTTTTGACTGAAAAGTTTCCTGCTGGTATATATTGAGTTGAGTTAGTTGCACCTGTCAAATCCAAAGCTGTGACTTGTATTACTCCAGAAAAGTCATGGTTTCCTATGTTTGTTAATGTTATTGGGTCGTCTGTTGCACCGATATCTGTTCCACCTAAGTAAATTGCTCCGAAACCTATTGATGTTGGTGTCATTGTCCATGATTCCAGACTATTGTAAGTAAACGTAGAAGACATAGTATCACTTGAACTACTTGCATCTTGTGCATAGCATTGATAATTCCATTCTCCGGTTGTATCATAGAACTGCATATCTATACTGCATTCGTATTTTTTTGCAGTCGTATTTACAGTTTCTACTACTGAACAAGTTGAATCAGTTCTGTTAGTTTCTGTTGCTTTATAGAACGTTGCATTAACTACTGTCACCTCAGAGATTCCGTCTAGATCTTGCACGCTACAGTTGAAAACAACAGTTTTTGTTGTTCCTTCAGCCGGATCTTGTGCTGAAATTGTTGATAATGCATAGACATCTGGCGCTCTGTTAGTCAGTGTTGCTGAAACAATTGTCGTGTCTGAAGAGTCTCCAAAAACTGGGATATTAAAATATAGCATAGTCACTGAAACAATCACTGCTATTAAGCTTATTCCTATTTTTATTGATTTCATGTTTTTTCCTCCTTTTTATTTTCATATCGCATGCTAAATCTAATATGTATTTTTTACAAACACGCATGCGATTTTGGTGAGCATTAATTTTTTAATCATAAAAATCATTTAAGTTGATATTGTCCATTGACCAAGTCCTGTTGTGTTATAAACCTGGAATGACAAATCAAGGGGCACGTCCAATATGTAAAAATACAATTCTTCTTTTGAAGATTCACCTCTATTCAAAGACGTTCCTGTTGCAATTACTGCTGTATTGTTAGCTAAAACATCTCCGCCCTGAGCATTGTTCACATTAACACTGAAATTGCCTGCTGGTATGTATTCTGAAGAATTTGTTACGCCTGTCAAATCCAAAGCTGTGACTTTTATTTCTCCAGACAAGTCATCATTGCCGATATTTTCCAATATCATAGGATTTTCTGTTGCACCAATATAATTTTCACCATGATAGATATTTCCAAAATTTAGAGAATTTCCATCCATTACCCATGAAGTTAAAAGATTGTATGTAAAACTCGACCATTCAGTATCGATTTCAGAAGAAGTGTCTTCTGCAGTTACCATTACACTCCAATTTCCATTAGCATCATAATATTCCATATCGACTAAGCATGAATAATTCCTTGCAGTAGAATTTATCACATTATTTTCGTTACAATCTCCAAATTTAGTTTCCTCTCCTGTCTTATTGAACTCTGCACTTACAGACGAAATATCAGAATAACCGTTAATATCACTAACTGAAACTATAAAAATAACAGTAGTGGTTGATCCTCCTATCGGATCTTGATTTGGTATTGATTCTATAAAATAAATATTTGGAGGTTGATTTGTTGTTATATAACTGAACGGATCCTGACAAGATGTTCCATTCCAGTTGTTAGAAGAATCATTGGCATAAATACACCACTTAACATTGCATCCAATAGTAGAATTTATTATTTTAGTGACATTAGACCAATTTCCATTTCCAGTCATATCATTCCAAGAATCATTCGCGAGGGAAGTTGTACAGTTGTCAAAACTAAATATATAACCCGATAAACCCATATCATCTTGCCAATATAAGCTATGCGTTATTGAAGTTCCTGCTAGAATCGAGCTGGTGGAATTACTTGTATAATTTAAAGCGTATACGGATATAGTATTAACTAATAAAAACATTGCTGTAGTTAACAATAACGTTTTCAAGTTCATATTTTGTAACATTTAATATTACAAATAGTTAGTATTTAAGTATTCTATTTTGTAAACTACAATATTACAAAATATAAATAGTATATCTACTAAAATTCTATTATGAACAACGAAGTTTTAAAAATATTAAATAATGCTGTGATGGAAACCCAGGTAAATGCAGATGATATTCTTTATTTCTCTGGGAAGTTTGCCGGCTATGAACATTTGAAAGGAGTTAAAAAGAAGTATGAAAGCTTGGAAGAAGTTAAAAAAATGTTAAAAAATAATTTGAAAAAGCTATCAGTAGGCAATATTCAAAATATAACAATAAAAAAGAATAAAATTTTAATAAAGATAAAGAATTGTGCTTTCTGTGAAAAAAACAAGGCTTCAAAAGTCAAATGTTATTTTTTAATAGGTTTTATTTCTGGGTTAGTATCAAAAGCTTTAAATTATAACTTTTACAAGTTTTCAGGAAAAGAAATGAAATGCAAAAACAATATTAATGAAAATTGTGTTTTTGAGATAACTAGCGTTTAATTTTAAAAGAAACCTTTATAAATTAATATAAGTATTTATTTCTTTTATAATCATGATTGTTATGGATAAAATAAAGGAAGGTTTGGCTCTCATTGGTCTAACTAACTTAGAGGCTGAAGTCTGTTTAAAACTCTTAAATAAGAAACAAGCTAAGGTAAGCGAGTTAGCTAAGGAAACCAAGATTACAAGAACTCAGCTTTATCCCCTTTTAGAGAAACTTGTAGAAAAAGGTATAATAGAAAAAATAGACAAAAAGGTTATAATATATAAAGTAATAGAACCAGTAAAATTGCTAAAATTAATTGAAAATTGGGAAAGCGAACAAGCTAAAATAGTAAAGGAATTTAAAAGTTATATTAAAAATTGTTAATTATTCTCACTTCTTAGAATTTGAAGATTAGAACTTAAATAATTATTAATTTTAAAGCTAGTGCAAGAACCGCACTGAAAGGTAAATGCAGGGGGCCAACATTTTTAGAATTAAGTTCCGTATTTTAATAACTAAAAATGTAATTATAAGTATGAATTGGAAACAATTTTTAAAACCTGACATAAGAAAAAGTTTTCCTTTTGTATTAATATTTATTATTTTTTCATGTATTTATCCAATTTGCACTTTCAGGTGTGATGTTTTACTTTCATATTATGTCACGGTTTTGATTGTTCTAATTACATCTCTTAATTGGCCGCTCTCTGTAAATGATTTTGTAATCTATTCATTCTATACTATTTTGTTCCTAATAGTCTCTTATCTTCTCTCCTGCGTCATAATCTGGCTTTATGATAAGCTTGGAAAGAAGAAAAAATAACTTCAAGATTCTAATTTCTATTACTTTTAGTCGGAACTGAATTATAAAAGTGCAGGGGCCGGATTTGAACTGACGCATCGGTTAATTCATAAGATATAAAATGCGCATTTTAAGCTTCGAATTTTCTGATGATTTTACTCAACTGTTCAAAAGCTTCTTTTTCATTAATTTTCATAGGAATTCCAAATATTCTAACCTTATCAACCATTTTCATTTTCTTCAAAAGCTTTAGATTGTAGCCCAAATCAAAATCGTGCATGGAATAGATTTTTTCTGTTATTATATTATCAATATCTTCTATCAACTCGACTTTCTTTATCCCTTTAACAGAATCTATTATATTTAATTCCTTTTCAATTTCCAAATCTTCGACTGTATCAAATTCTTTGAACACCAAAGAAGGAAACTCTTTTCTTAACTTAGCAATTAACTTCAGAGGTAGGCTATCCTCTCTTACCAAAGGATTCCCGAAAACATAAATTGTTCTCATAATATCAGATGTTTTGGAATTCACTCTTAACATTGGAAACAATATATGCTCCTATTAAAATCAAAGCAGAGCCTGCTATTTGTATAAGAGGAGCAGGTTCTCTCAAAACAATCATTCCAATAAGAAGAGAAATAACAGGAGATATTAAAAGCAGAGTTGATGCTTTGGAAACGTTTATGAGCTTTAGGCTCCAGTACCAGAAGAAAACATAGCCAAATAAGATCACTGTTGAAATGCCTATATTGATCAGCTGTTGGGTGCTTAAGCTCAAGATTATATCATACTTTCCAATTAATATTGCAAATGCGAAGAGTATGACGCCTCCAAAAAACATTCTTACAAAGGAAACAAAAAAGTTGTTCTCACCTTTAACCATGGCTTTTCTTGCTATTACAGCTTCAAATGCCCATAGGATAGTTGCGATGACAACTAGAAAATCTCCTAATGAAGGGTTTAGCCAAAGTTGAGTCGGAATTATTTCAGAAAAGAATATTGCTACGGTTCCTAGGAACATTATCAAAAGGCTGTAGAAATGTTTTTTAGATACTTTTTCCTTTAGGAAAATAAAAGCTAGCAGGACAGCATATAAAGGCAAGGTTTTATTCAAGAAGGCTCCTCTTCCAGCTGTTGTTAATTTCAAACCTGTAAAGAACAACAAAAATGCGACTGCCCCACCTATTATCGCTATCATGGCTAATTGCTTTGCATCTGTCTTTATCTTAGCATGCCCACGACTAAAATAAGCTATCACAAAAAATGCTATTCCTATTACAAGAGACCTAAGGGCAGTGAAGACCAAAGGATCAAGATTAACCACAAAAATCTTGTTTAGTGGGATTGAGAATCCGCTTATTATTGCGGCAGTTATTGCAAAAATAGTTCCGCTGGTCTCTTTGTTCATATTATCTTATACCTTGTTTGATTTAAAATAATTTTTCTTTAATTTCCAAAGCCTTTTGGCTAGATTTTCATTTATCTTCTCTACAACAAAATTTCTATGGACCACGACGTTGTCTCCTGTCTTTAGATTTTGAATAAAGTTTGTTTTGTATTTTTTCTTTCCTATTGTAGTTTGGACAAGTGCTCTTCTGTTTTTCAGGTTTAGAATTCTTCCAGGATATGTCATACATGCTAATGAGTCAAAGTCTCTGAAAATTTTGTATCTTTTATCTACGATTTTGTCGTGTTCAAACAAAAAGTATTTTCTTATGGCAATTTCATCTATAGACTTTTTTTCAAGCTTTTTTGCTATTTTTATACACATTAGGATGGCAGTCTTAAAAATTCTTTCAGAGTCCTTTGGTATCTTTTCATTAAAGGAGACGTTTTTCATTAGTTTCCTTATGTAATCTTTTGATACAATTCCTCTTTTAATCAAGGTCTCTACACATGGCAATGCGTATCTTAAGAAAAGCAACCTTGCTTTCTCATTTTCAAAATCCATGGTATTAATAAATAGTTCGAATAATTAATACTTTCGTATGAAGGATTTTGTCTTAAAATTAGCAAGAGAAGCAATAGAGAATTATGTTAAGACAGGAAAGAGGATTCCTGTTCCTAAGGAATATCCGAAGGAACTAGAAGGAAAGAGAGGGGTTTTTGTAACAATCTACAAAAACCCTAAGGAATTAAGGGGCTGCATAGGCCTTCCATATCCACAGCAACCTTTGATAGAAGGCATAATAGAAGCTGCTTGCGAAGCTTGTGAGGATCCTAGATTTCCTCCCTTATCCAAGGAAGAGTTAAAGGACATTTTCATTGAAGTTTCTGTTCTAACGAAGCCAGAACTAATAAAAGTAAAAAATTCGAAAGAATATCTCAAAGAAATAAAGATAGGAAAGTATGGTTTGATTCTTATTAATGGTTCTTCTGGAGGATTATTCCTTCCGCAAGTCCCAGTCGAGCAAAAATGGAACTGCGAGCAATATTTGGAGAACCTATGCTATAAGGCAGGGCTTACTTCTGATATTTGGTTAGACCCTTTAACCAAGATTTACAAGTTTGAAACTAAAATTTTCTCTGAAGAATAATCGTTATATGTCGTCTATAATGCTTTATTATAGAAAGTTTTAAGAATGGGTTTTCCAAAAGAAGTATAGGTGAAACAAATGGCAAAGAAATCAGCAGGTTGGGTAAAACTTAGTGGCTATCTATTCTTGCTAGGAATTATAATATCAATAATAGCAGGAATATTTGAGGCATCTTTGACGGATTATATAACAACGATACACAGCTTACTAGTTATTTTCGGTTTTGTAATCGGTTTACTAGGAGCTGCAGGGATGGGAACAATTGATAGAACAGACACACAAATATTCTTACTGGCAGTTGTAGCTTTGACAGCAGCTGGCGGTTCAGGAGCAATATTAAGAGAAATAATACCACCAATAGGAACATACTTAGCTTCTATTGTTGGTTACATAGCAACATTGGTATTGCCAGCAGCAGTAATAGTTGCTTTAGAAGCGATCTGGAGAACAGGTTCAACAAAATTCTAGTGACATAATCTTTTTTATAACCTTCCCTTTTCTTTTTTATTTTCTCTTGAAATAACTTCCAGATTCTAATTTTCTTTTAAATCTCCAAAATGAAGGAGGATCATTCTCATTTACATATTTTGCAGTTCTAGCAACGCTTGCAAGTTTTTCTTCAGGAATTCCTTGAATTTCTCCATTCTTAATCAAGCCAGCTTTTCCTGCAATTACTGTACTTTCAATTTCTTCTGTTAATCTATCAAGGCATTCCTTTACTAACTCTGACATAGAAGGACCTGGTGATATAAGTTCATACCATTTAGAAGGTGGAACTTCATACCTTCCCAATGAACCATCACTTTTTATATTATTGAACAAACTAAAAGCATTATCAAAATCATCTTGTAAACCTGACTTTTCTTTATGATATAAACCTAGTTTTTCCAATTCATTCTCCATTTGTTTTGGAGTTTTAGCTAAATATGTTGGAAATCCACTTTTTTTAGGTGTATACATGTCTTTTAGCTTTTTATCTAAAGAAAAATTATCTTTATCCGGTTTTTTGCTTCTATTTTCCATATTTATTATTACTTAATGGTGGTATATAAACTTATTGATATTAATTATAGAGTTTTTATTTTCTTAAAACAAATTAGATTCTATGAGTTTTTATACAAAACTAAGATCTAAGCTAAAACTCGATGAAAGGGAATCAGATGCTTTACCACATGGCTATCAAATAATTGGTAAAATTCTTCTGATAAAGCTAAAGCCAAAACTCATAAGGCATAAAAAAATAATAGGAAAAACTGTCTTAGAGTTATTTCCTTATGTTCATACTGTCTGTTTGATGAAAGAAATTAAGAACAAAGAAAGAAAACCTAAAATAGAAATAATAGCAGGTTGCAAAAATACTCAAACTTTGCATAAAGAACATGGCTGTCAATTTTTAATAGATGTCTCAAAATTAATGTGGTCTCAAGGAAACAAAGAGGAAAGATTAAGACTGGTAAAACTGGTTAAACTGAACGAAACGATAGTTGACATGTTTGCTGGCATCGGCTATTTCTCAATATTTATAGCTAAATACTCAAAGCCTAAGAAGATATATGCAATAGACATTAATCCAGAAGCAATAGAATACTTAAGAAAGAATATTTGGATGAATAATGTTGAGAACAAGATAGAAATTCTTCAAGGTGATTGTAGAAAATTTGCTAACTTGCTCGAAAGCGTAGCAGACAGAATAATAATGGGCTATTTATTTAATACTGAAAAGTTCTTGCCTTATGCTTTGAAAATCGCTAAGAAAAACGCTGTTATTCATTTACATCGAACCGTAAAACAGGAGGAAATAGAAAAAATAAAGAGAAAAATCATTGAAATCGGAAGAAAAAACAAATGTAAAATAAAATTATTAAATGTGATTAAAGTGAAGTCGTATGCTCCCAAGGTTTGGCATGTTGTTTTTGACTTGAAAGTGATTAAAAATCGAAGCATTTAAATCTTTTTCTATTCAATTAATTTTAAGTGATTCTGATGGGATGGCTTAGAGGAAGAAAACAAGAAGATAAAAAACCTACAGAGCCTGCTAAGGTTGGTAAACCTGTAATTTATTTTGTAACTAAAAGCGGTATCACAGATAATAGAACAGGTGGAGGGCTCCTTGCCTACGGTTGTGATTTGACAGAACGTCACAAAGCACTAGTCGACATTGGGGAGGCATTTAGAACACAATGCTTTAGCTATCAATCATCGATTGGTCTAATTTTTCAAGGAGAAAATGAAGAAGACGCAAAAAACAAACTTTTCAGTCAAAGAGATAACAAAATAACTGAAGATGATCTGAAAAAGCTTGAAAAAAAATGGACAGAAATTCAAAAGGCTAAAACATCTGAAAAGGGAACCGAATCTAAAAAACAAGAGACTGGAAAGAAAGAAGAAGATATAGAGAAATATAATATAATACCAGAAGAAATGAGGAAAAAACTAATAGGAAAAATTGGGATTGAAGCAGAATACGGAATAAATGTAGATTACGAAGCTGCAGCTAAAGACTTACATATATGGAAGACATTTAAAAGCTAAAATATTTTAATGTCAATTCTAACCTTTTGTATCCGTGGTGCGTAAGGCAAGACATCTTGTCTGCCAACAATTTTATATTTTATTTTATGTTTTTTTGCTATTTTTTTAACTTTTTCTTCTAAATCTTTAAATTTATCTTCTTTTGATAAACCATATAAATGAATTATGGTTCCTTTTTTAGAATGTGAAAAAGCTATGTCTAAATAATCGATTGCTTTCTCAACCAAAGGCATTATTATTCTATCAACTTTTCCTACTTCCTTTGCTTTTCTAACATCTTTTAGAATTGGAACTATTTTTTTCTCTAAGTTGTTTAACTTAACATTTTCTAGGGCGTATTTATTAGCTGCTGGATTTAATTCTACAGCATAAATTTTACTAACAAGAATTTGTCTTTTAGCTATAGCTATAGGATACGGGCAAACACCAGAAAACATGACAAGAACTTCTTCTCTTGGCTTTACCATTCCAGCAATTCTTTGCCTTTCAGTTGACTCTCTTGGAGAGAAATAAGCTTTTTGTGGATCTAATTTTAAAAAATAACCATATTCCTTATGAATGACTTCAGTGTTCTTTTCTCCTGCTAATAATTTACAGGGGTAAAGGCGAAAAGTATCTTTTCTTTCAGATAGCTTTTGTAGAACAGACTTGACAGATTTGTGTCTTTTCATTATTTCCTTTGCCGTCTTCTTAGGATTTTTAACACTTACACCTAACAAAGCTATAGATTTTTCCTTGTTTCCAATGATATCGTAAGCTATTCGCATAAAATATGTTATACTAAATTACTTTATTAGTGTGAGTTGCTGCAAATCCTAATATACCATCACATAATCTTGAATCATCTTTAAACATACAACGGCTTTGTTCACTACAACTTCCATTTCTATATGTTGTACATGTTCCAAAAATTGCATAAGATGGATCTTTTGGGTCAGTAAGTTTAAAAGGTCCTGTATAAACTACTGAATTGCCATTCCTAGGATTTACTGGACATGTTCCAGTAGTTACTTTACTTCCGTTTCTTAATGCAGCTAAAATATCTTCTGTAGATGCCATATTATCACATATAGTAATTACTAATAAGTGGTATATAAATCTAATGGTTTTATTTATTTGTTTATTCCTAATCTAAATTATGCTTTACCTAATAGGCTTGGGACTAAATGACGAGAAGGATTTGACGTTAAAGGCAATAGAAATAGCCAAGAAATGCGATTGCTATTGCGAATTATACACTTCTATATGGAACGGTTCTTTGGAAAGTCTAAAAGAACTAGTTGGTAAAGATATCAAACTATTAAAAAGGAAGGACTTGGAAGAAGAGCAGGAAGTGTTCCTAGAAAAGACCAAGCAAAATGATGTTGCTTTGTTTGTTCCGGGGGATCCACTTGCTGCTACAACGCATATAGATCTGGTTTACGAGGCAAAAAGAAGTAAAATCCCTGTTAAAATAATACATAATGCTTCAATATTCTCTTCTATTGGCGAGACTGGCCTTCAAATATACAAATTTGGCAAGACAGCTACCATTCCTATGAACGGAAAGCTAGAAAACGTTAAATCTACATTGAAAAACAACAAAAAACTAGGTTTGCATACATTATTGCTTTTGGATATTGATAGGGAAAATAACATAGATATGGCAGTTTCCGAAGCCATGAAAATGCTTTTTAAGGCAAAACTCATAAAAGACTTTGATGAAATAGTTGTCTTCTCAAAAGCAGGAGAGGAATCAAAAATCTATTATAATATTGCTAAAGAGTTCTTAAACAAGAAAATTGACTTGCCGGCAGTTCTAATAATTCCTGGAAAACTGCATTTTAGGGAAAAAGACTTTTTGGAGCTGTTTCAATGAGAGAGGAAACAATAAAAATGATTGAGAAAATCGAGCCTTTGATTGATAAGATAGAAATTAATGGCAAGAAAGGAGAGGAAATGATGGAAAATATGAAGGCTTACGTCTCTGATAGTAAACACTTTCTTAAAAACAAGAACTATCTAAAGGCTTTTGAGGCTATAGTCTGGGCATGGGCTATACTTGAGATCTGCGAGGAATTGGACGTTTTTAGGCTAAAACGATAGTTTTTTATATTTACTATATAGTAATAAATATTAGTGAAAGCTATGCCAGATGAAGGAGATATGTTAAATGCTTTAGCGGGAAGATTAATTGAAGTATCTAGTGTTGTAAGTTCTCAGAATGCTTCTCTACAATCTTTAGAAAAAGAATTAATAGCATTGAAATCTGGTAAGAGTAATCTTCCTAATTACTTTGGTAATAAAGATCAGATAATTGAAGAATTGGAAGCTCAAGGTTATGGTAAAAAAGACGAACCTGGATTACAAGATGACTTGCATGATGCTTTTAGGATGTTTACAGAAGTTACTCCTGAAGGTAGATTAGTTGAAGGTTTGCAACATGGTAATAGACCAGCAAGCCTAACGGAATTATTTCAAACAATGGATTTGAGAGGTTTGATATGGAATTATGGCCTAGGTTGGATAAGCGCTTTTAAAGGAGGATATAATATAGGAGCTGAATCTGGAAAAGATAACGCTAAAAATTTCATTAAAGAGGTTAAAGAAAAAACAATAGTTAATACAAAAGAACTTGCAGAATTCATGAAAAATTCATATGATTTAGATGATATGGGTGATGCTAAAAATATGTTGTCAGATCAAGCAAAAATGCAGCGTTATATTAATCATAAAAAAACTTGGGAAGAATATAATCAAACATTTAAAAAGCCTAGACAAAAGAGAACATATAAAGTTGGATACCTTATGAAAAATCCACAAACTGGAGAGCTTGAATTTAAAAAATTATTAATTAAAGGAAAATTTGATAAAGTAATTGATTTTACTCAGCAATATCAGTCTTCAAGTGGAGGAACACCGATAGCATAATTTAAATACAAAGATTTCTATATTCTTGATATGGCTACTGATTTAATAACTTTCCTTTTTTCAGAAGTCTTGAAGATAGACTCAATGACATTGTCAAAGTATCCAACTCTGTCAGATCAAACTGTCTATCTTTTTTTAATACCTCATGTCATATTATTCTTATTTTTATATGCATTTTCATTTGGTATTGTTCAAAGAGTCACTGGTCCTCATAAAGGATTTAGCTATTTGGTTGGTATAGTTTCTTATATCTATGTTGTTTATGCAGGTTGGTATGGAAGATTAGTAACTTGGTTCGTAGGTTGGATTTATATTGCCTTGGGTATGGCTTTATTCCTATTTTTCGTAAGCATAGTTTTTCATCCATCAGCGACAACTGCAGGAATGAAGCTAGTGGGAGCAGCTGGAAAAGAACTTGCTAAAAATAAGGCTAAGGAGAATGAGAAAAGAGCTATACAAGAAGAGGTAGACTCGATTAAAAAACAAATAGGAGCGCTTAGGGCCGAAGAGCAAAGAGGCATAGAACCAACTGCAAAAGCGTATATCGAAATGCAGATTGCAAATCTTGAAGCTCAAAGGAGAGCATTAGAATCAAAGCTGTGATTATTATGGATACGGGTATACCGTTTTTACAATCAGAGACAACTTTGATTCCATTTTTATTTGTCCTAGCAATAATATTTGGAGTTTTGGAACTTACTAAAATCTTCAAAAAAAATAAAGGAGTAAACTTTTTGATTGCACTAGCAATAGCTTTCTTTACGATTTCCAATGCTGCTTTTATAAACATGCTTTGGTCTTATTTTGGAAGCATAACAACTTTCTTTATAATAATGTTCTTTATAGCTTTCACATTTGAAATTTTTGGTTTAAGAAGAGGTCAACATCCACCTACTTCATCTATTATTATCGACGGTGCGATCTTATTCATTTTATTGACTGCAGGATTCCTTCATGCTGACTTGATTCCTGAATTGCCTTTCTTAGGCGGTGGTCAGAACTTGTTATTCTTATTCATTATAATTTTTATTCTAGTTATCTTTTGGGCAGCATTTAAGATAGGTGCAGGTGGAAAGTAGACGATATCTTTATAAATAAGTTTTTACAATATATTACTATAAGGTAGTAACTATGAATCAAGGAAAAATCGCATCATTTTTGATTGGGACTTTGCTAGTAGTAACTCCAGTTTTTGCTCAGAATCCAATAGAGGAATTGATAGTTAATCTAAGAGCAATTGGCTTTCAGTTAGTCTTGCTTTGGCTTTTGACATTAGCAGTAGTTTACGGCATACTATCTCACTTGGAATTACCAAAATCAATAACAGCTAGAGGCGTAATATCTATTGTCTCTGCTTTCATGGTTTTATTGGCAGCTGCAGGATCTCAGGCAGCTAATTTCATAAGCAATTTGATAACATCATCTGTTTTAGTGGCCTTTGGATTGATGATTGCTATGATATTTTTAGAGATAACGGGAACAAAGTCTGGAGGAGAGCACATATTCGCAAAGCATCCGAAATTTTTCGGGATGGCTTTGATCATTTTAGCAATTTTAATATTCATAGGAGCAGGAGGATTGCAAATGCTAAACATTCCCGTATTTGCATTGTCAGACCCTTTGATTGCTATAATCTTTTTCCTACTTATCATGGTGGCAAGTATATGGATATTGATTAAAGAAGGAGATAAAAAATAAAATAAATGAAATAGGTGAAATAAATGGATGGAATAACAACTGGTATGGCGTTCCTAACAGGTTTAGGTATGCCTGAAATACTATTGTGGGTATTGACATTTGCAGTAGTCTTTGGAATTTTATCAAAACTTCAAATTTTCCACGGTAGAGCAGCTCCAGCTTTGGTTTCAATAGTAATGGGTTTCTTAGTATTACTTGCAGTTCCAGCAGCTTTGATAACAGTAATAGCAACTATGTCTACAGGTCTTTTGACAGTTGCAATTGGCTTCTTGGTATTATTGGCATTGATAGAAGTAGCAGGTGTAAGAGTATGGAAAACTGTTACAAAAGATGGTAAAGAACAAAGTGCACCATTACACCCATTCCAAGCTCATGGAACATTAATGGCCATATTACTAATAGGTATTGCACTTGCAATATTCTACCTATCTGGTGGTTGGGCATTGCTTGGATTCGGAGCATTACCCGCAATTGGTGCCGGAACTTGGCTATTAGTAATAGTCGGTGCTGCAGTCTTATGGATGCTTTCAGGAGCTTAGAAATATAGCTTAAATAAGACTAGTGACTTTCAGTGACCTTTTTTCATTTCTTTTCTTCTTTTAATTTTTCTACGAACTCTGCCATAGTTTTAATATTTCCTGTTAACTCTGGCAAGACTTCTTTGAAAACTTTTTCTATAGAACCTATCCTTCCTTCGATACCTTCCATTGATCCGCCAAAATCATCCATTTTTCCAGTCAATCCTTTTTCCCTCTCGCCTAAAGAGACATCAATTTCCTTGAATTTCTTTCTTATGTCATCTATCTGAGATTGTAGTTGCATATCTCTTTTCTCAAAATCAACTAATCTTTCCTCAAATTCTTTCCATCTTTCTGTGACAATGCCTTCAATAAGTTCTTCAACAGTTATCTCCTCTACAGGAGACTGAGGCTCTTTTACAGATCTTGGTTCAAAAGTGAAAGATGCTTCTTCTAAAGAAAGGGGTCTTGCTTCTTCAGGCGACACCATTCTTTCAGGAGGATAGCCTAGAGGAGTTGGGTGCCTTGCTACTTGAGTGGCAATTGGACTTGGACCATAAAACGAGCCAGTTGATTCTGTTGGTCGAGGTAAGGTTGGCTGAGGCTGTTGTGGTGCTTCAAATCCTGGAGTTGAGACCCTTTCTTTTAAAGCCATTTTCATTGCTCTGTCAATATGCTCAGGTGCAAAGCCTTGGTATTGCAAACGAGAAATTATATCAGGCTCTGAAAACCCTTGGGCAGCATAATTTAAAACAAGATCGACAGGAATATAAACTTTTTTAGGTTCTTCTGCTTTTTTTCTAAAAGGCATTGGAAACATTATTATACCTCTCCTCTATCCTCAAGCATTCTTTCAACCTCTTCTCTTGTTACAAAATTTGTCTTTATAGGATTAAAAAATGATAGCATGTTTTCTAATTCCTTTAATTCTGTCCTTTTTGCCATCTTTTCCAAGTTTTTATTTATTTTCACTAGTTCGTTGTCTATTCTTAATATACTGTTTTCTATGCTAGTTAATCTTTCGTTTAGTTTTTCATTAAATAATTTTCTTTCTTCAATCATCTTTAATATGGTATCCTGTAAGGTGCTGGCACGCATTTCCGTTAATGAGGACCTTTCCTCTAGGGCTCTTAATCTTCTTGAGCTTTCGTTCTCCCTCCTCACTAATTCCGTAAGAACAGCCTGAACATCTCTTTCAACCATTAAATCACAAATTATTATTTTAAATCAGTATATATATAATTATTGAAGCTTCATATAAAATCTAGGTGTAACAATGGTTTTTGAGACCGAAGTCGTCAACGGCATACTGAGGATGAATTGTCTAGGTTCTATATTTGGATTTACAGTAGAGGACTCGGACGTTGTGATGGCAAGAGTAATTGAGAAACTAATAGAAGAGAAAAAAGTTTCCGGTATTGTTCTTGCAGAAACAAGAGAGTATGAATATGATGCTGATCAAACGAAAATGCTTGCTGAAATTGCTAATGTGATAACTGATATTATAAAAGAAAGAAAACTCTTATCAATAAAAAACATTGCAGTTGAACCATGCACAAAATATCTCCCTACATGGTATGCTTGGATGAGAGATCTCGTGACCTTGCAATTAAGAGGAGATCCAATAGGCGCTTACTTAAATCTAATGAGAGAAATCAGGCACTTGAAAACTAAGATGACTTCTTCTGATGAATATGGAAACTGTATTTCATATTATCTTCAAAATGCATTATTGCCTTTGCAAGAGATGCTTGAAAAGTGTGAACTAGTTCAAAAAGCAAAGCCTTACTTGTCAGGATATCATATTGGCGATAGAACGCTGTATAGAAAATTTTTCAAACCAACAACAAGACCAAACTTCATGTATACGAAATTCATGGCGCAGCCTCCACCTGGAGAGACTGTTGCAAAATATAAGGTTGGAGACACTGACATAGAAATTTTTAAGGTACCTGGAAAGGTCAGATACACCTATCATGCTGTTCCACCAGAATTTAGACTAGATGAGGAAGAATATATACTGCTAGATGCAGCTAGAAGAATTCTTGAGGAAAGAAGACCAAGAGAATTAGAAATAACAGAGCAAGAAAGAATGAGAGAAATCTTCCATACTTTAAGTTTAGATCTGTTAAGAGACCTATCAGAACAAATGGGAAGAACTTTTGAAAAAGGACAAATGGAAAGATTGGCAGACATTCTTACTCGTTATACAGCTGGACTGGGCGTAGTCGAAGTTTTACTTAAGGATGATAAGATACAAGATGTTTTCATAAACTCACCAATGGGAAGCATTCCAATTTACATTTTCCATCAGGACTATGAGGAATGCGAAACAAATCTCGTGCCTACACCGCAGGATGGGGACAGGTGGGCTACTCGTTTTAAGTTAATATCAGGCAGACCTCTTGACGAAGCAAATCCAGTTTTGGATGCTGAAGTATCTGTACCTGGTGGAGTAGCAAGAGTTTGTGCAATTAATCCAAGACTTTCACCTGATGGCTTGGGGTTTGCATTAAGAAGACATAGATTCAAACCTTGGACATTTCCATTGTTTTTAAGAGAAAAATATTTAAATCCTTTGTTTGGAGGATTACTTTGGTTTATTGCTTCTTACGGCAGGACGGTTTTAATAGCAGGATCAAGGGGCTCTGGAAAAACTTCTTTCCTTGGAAGCTTGATGTTGCAGATACTTCCATATTATAGAATGCTAGTTAGCGAAGACACTTTAGAATTGCCAGTAGAACAATTAAGGAATTTAGGATACAATATTGAGAGATTAAAGTCACGTTCTGTTATAACAAGAGTTGAGTTGGAACTTCCTGCTGAAGATGTTATAAGGACTGCTCTAAGATTGGGAGACTCTTGCTTGTTCATAGGGGAAATTAGATCTGTGGAAAGCAAAGCACTGTTCGAGGCGATGCGTATCGGTGCAATGGCCAACACAGTAGCAGGTACAATCCATGGCGAGTCTGCTTATGGTGTCTTCGACAGAGTTGTAAATGATTTAGGAGTTCCTTCTACGAGTTTCAAGGCAGTTGATTTTCTTATTGTTTGCAATAAATTAAAAACACCAGATGGACTTAGAACCTTTAGAAGAGTGACTGAGCTTACTGAAGTTAGAAAACACTGGAAGAAAGACCCTCAGGACGAGGGAGGGTTTGTGAATTTAATGGAGTATCGTTCAGATGATGATAAGCTAGTTCCAACAGACACTTTATTGAACGGTGAGTCATCTGTATTGAATCAGATTGCTTCTAGAGTTCCTGGTTGGTCAGGGAGATGGGACATGGTTTGGGATAATATTCAATTAAGGGCAAAAATGTTGGAAACGATACTTGACATTGCTAATAAGACAAATAAACCCGATTTGCTCGAGGCAGAGACTACTGTTAAAGCCAATCAAATGTTTCATATTATTGCTGAAAAATGCAGAGAAGAAACAGGAAGCATAGACAGTAAAAGAGTTTACAACGAATGGCTAGAGTGGTTTAAAAATAATGCAAAGTGATTTTTAAATGGTCTTTGGAAAAAAGAAAAAAATAGAGGAAGCGGAAAGAAAAGCTGAGGAGACTAAGAGAGAAGAAATAAAAAGAGCCTTAAAAGTCACTGAAATACAAATGCCAGGAAAAGAGGAATTTACACCTTATACCTCAGAGTATCTGACCTTTTTAGAGGAATTAAAGCAGAAGCCTACAACATGGTATGAAAAGGCTTGTGCTTTTGCAGAGAAAATTTTTCCAATAACTCCTGATGAAAAAACAAAAATTAAGATTGATGATGCCTTGAAAGCTGGATACACGAATGCTACAGCCAAAGGATCTTTCTCTTTTGCAATTTTAACTACATTAATAATTCTCATTATTGTTTTTTATTGCATAGTCTTTCTTGACATTGGGATGATTTTTGGTATTTTTGGTATAATAACAGTTCTGGGAACATTCTGGTATTTTTTCAAATACCCTAATTCAAGAGCAAAATCAATGGGAATAAAAATGTCCTCTGACTCTGTACTTGCCATTTTATATATGATAATTTATATGAGGAGCTCTCCTAATCTAGAGGGAGCAATTAAGTTTGCTGCTCAAAATTTAGAAGGTCCGTTAGCATGGGACTTGAGAAAGCTTTTATGGGATATTGAAACGGGCAAGTATGCTTCTGCTGATTATGCTTTGGTTGATTATATTTTAAAATGGAAAAATAAAAACAGGGAATTTGCAGAAGCTTTGAATCTATTGAGGGGGTCTGCTGTTGATTCTTCAAGAAGAGAAACAATTTATGAAGAAACTTTAAATGTAATACTTAATGGAACTAGAGAAAGAGCAAGGCATTATGCAGCAGAATTAAGAATGCCAATGACTTTGATATATGCAATGGGTATTTTACTGCCAGTCATGGGACTAGTTCTTTTTCCAATAATATTAATATTTATAGCAGACTATGTGAAGCCAAGTTTTGTTTTCTTTGGGTATGATATTCTCTTACCAGCTTTATTATATTTCATAGTTAATCATTTGCTTGCTTCCAAACCTCCAACATTTTCTCCACCTGACATATCGAAGGCAAAGGGAGTTCCTCCAATGGGTAAAGTTTCTTTATCAGGAAAATTTATCCCAATTTTACCTTTATCTTTGTCAATAGCAATACCTTTTATTTTGTTAGGATGGGTTGGAATTACTAGCGACGAGGCTTACACTTCTGTTAATTTTTCACTTTTAATCATTTTAGGATTAGCTTTAACGTTTATTTCTTATACTTATTTAGATAGCTATCAGAAAATGAAAGTTAGAAAGGATATTGAAAGGATAGAGGATGAGTTTGCAACTGCTTTATTTCAATTAGGAAATGCCATTTCCAGTGGTGCTCCTCTGGAATCTGCAATTGATAAGGCAAAAGCAAACTTAAAGGAATTGAAAATTGCTGACATGTTTGACATAATCAGCTTAAACATGAAAAAATTCGGTTATACCTTTGAGGAGGCCATGTTCAATAAAGAGGTTGGTGCCCTTTGGTACTATCCTTCAAAGCTTATTCATTCGATTATGCAGACTGTCATTCAGTCTGCTAAGAAAAACATAAAGTCAGCTGCAAGCTCGATGATTGTCATCTCCCGTTATTTGAAGGGTGTTCATGAGGTAAAAGAGGAAATAGATGACATTTTAGGCGAAACAACATCAAGTATGAAATTTTTAGCAATGCTTCTAGCTCCTTTAGTTTCAGGCATAACAGTAACATTAGCAGTAGTTATTTTGCAAATATTACAAAAACTAGGAGAAGCAATGCAAAGCATAATGTCAAGCGCAGGAAATTTTAACAGTTATCAAAGCTTTTTACTTGTACCATGGGCAATGGGCGGAACTTTACCAATAACACCTTCAGCATTTCAAATAATTGTAGGCATATACATGATTGAGACTGGCATTTTATTATCAGTATTCTTAAATGGAATAGCCTATGGAGAAGACCCTGTTGGAATGAGACAAAGCATATGGTCAACTTTATTCATTTCAACAATGATATATATAGTTAGTTGGTTTGTTACATATTCAATGTTTGGAGGCGCAATAACAAACATACTCGCACCGGTGGGAACATGAAAGGATGGGAACCATCTGAATTAATATTTTGGGTTATAGTTGCAATTATAGTTTGTTTAATACTTTATTTATTTGCGAATCAATTATTAATGGGATATGTTAATGTCAAGTTCGTTGAACAACCGTGACTATAATGGATAGATTAATGGAAATACTATTAGGTATAACTTTTGGAGTGTTAATTTTAACAGCAATTATAGTTTTTTTTCTAAATTTTAGGATAGGACCTCCGAGAGGTTTAATTTCAATACTTATTGATTCAATTGGAAAATTTTTTGGTGTTTAATTGCCTGCAGAACATGTATTTTCAATTTATGATTGGATTGTTATATTGATAGCTTTACTTTTATGCGTTACTATAATAATCCTAGATTTTTTATTTTGTTCATATTATTCTGGTGGTATTTGTCCTGTAAGATGGTTTTTTACTCTCATAGGAACATTTATATACGATAATGTTGCTAATCCGGCAGCAAAATTAATAATTTACGGAGTAGTGAGATTGGCTGATTTGATACCACTTTAGTGATTTTATGGAAGAGCATTTAACAAACACAATTGCAATAATGATAGTTGTACTTATTTGCTTGATTGTTTTTGTGTACATATTTCAATTAGTTTATGGAACAGGATCAGTTAGAAAAGTTGTTTGCGGTGCTTTATTTTGGTTACCTTTCGGCAGCATTATGGCAGGTTTAACTCATGGGTGCGCAATCGTTCCTGCTTAATTAATTTTATATATCAGACTAATAAAAATTCATAATATGAAAGGTGCCATATCTACTTTACAAATGATTGTTCTTGGACTCATATTTCTTCTAGTTGCAACTTTTTTTATACAGCAAGCAGGCGGAAGAGATTTATATTCGATGGGAAAAGAAGGTAAAAATTTAATAGGAGAACCAGCAGATATAACTTATAAGACCGAAACAAAACCAGGTGAAACTCCTACAGACTATGGGGATCATATTTATCCTCTTAATGCATGGGATCCTTTCAGACCGTCTGAAATTGCATGCCTTATGGCAGATAAAATAGTAGATGATTTTAGCATTTTAGGCACTGGCGATAGACCAGAAGAAAAATGTTGGCATCCTACTGATGATAATGGTAAAATTAGTTATTGCTTAATTGATAAAAAACTGTTTAAACTTGCACCCGGTGATAATGGTGAATTAGGTTGGGAAAATACTTTAACTTCAAGAGGTTGCAGCTTATGCAAGGAGCCACCATTTCAATCAGGTGGGACAGTAATTCCGAAGCTTGATGAAATTTGTCTAAATGCAAATTTAAACAGAACTATAGGCTCTAGTACGAGATTCTGTTATAAATCATTTCCTGTAGGCGAAGAAAGTGTAACTTTCAGTAACTGTCGTTGCGGTAATGGAAATAGTGGAGTGAGTGGTTGGGATAATCATTGTGATGGATATACCGGTACAATACTTTTTACAGATTGTTATGCATGGGATCAATGTTGGTTAGGTTGTGATAATAATGGTGATGATTTTTGTGATAACGGAGTAGGTGGACATCCAGCTTATAAAAATGAAATGCTTAAGTGGTATGCTGAAAAATATGACCCTGCAAGCGGTGATACGCCCTATATAGTTAGAGGTGATACAACATACGATAATGATCCTAGTTCCGATACATTAGGTGAAAATTTACCTTACGCTTATGGTATATATTGGATTCCTGAGGAAAAGAACTATAGAGTTAAATTTGCTAGAATTCCTCAATTAGCAAAAGAAACTAATTTTGATTTTTTGAAAAACAACATAAATACTATTAATGACAATTACTTGAGATATGATTTACTTGGCTATAATACACCACAAACTAGAAGAATTATTGATAGAATAGTTGTTCTAGATAATGATAAGAGTTTAATGGCTTTATTGCAAGAGGTGACAAATGCTTTAAGCTTTAATCTATTTAAGGGAGAAAGTACATGCGGCTTTCTTGGTGGCTCACTTACTGTACTCACTGCAACAACTGAAAAATGTGTTTATCTTGGTAGCTGCAAAGATGTTGCATGCATAGATGGTAATAATAAAAATAATAATGATGCATGGGCGTGGTATTATGGATACGATACCATTTATGGTATTTCAAAAAGTCTAAGCTCCACCTTTAAATTTCATGATTATAACTTTACTGTAGACTCTTCAATATTAGCAGGTGAAACTGGAAAAGAACTTGTAAAAGGTAAAACATATAGAGTTGCTGTAAACTATTGGGTTCATCCACATACATGGGGTGTTAAACCATCTGAAAATTCTGGTTCTATAATAGTTGATATGGTTGACAAATCAATAGGCATCTATCCTATAGCTGATGATAAAATAAATGGCTGTTGTGATGCTGGAAAAATGAGTTTTTCTATATCACCAGGAGGAGTTAACCCTAGTCAATCAGTTATACCAAGTGTTAAAGATTTGTCTTATTGCTATAATAAAAATGTTTATTTTTATGATGCTTCATGCATAAATAAAAAGAAAAGTGATTTAACAGAAAAAACAAGCTGTAATATTAACAGCCAAGAATCTTTTGATGACACAATGTATTGCTGGGCTGGAGAAATTAATAAACCTAGGCCTGTAGGTTGTACGGGAGGCAGTTTCACTGCACCTGATGCTAATGGAGATTACACCTATTATGCATGCATAGATACAAATGGTGATGAAATCTTTGATAAAGAAGTTCAGACAACTTTATCAGTTAGTAGTTGTCCTGATAAATGTGAGGGTGGTAAAGAATATAAAACTGGACATGATAATCCATGCGTCTATGATGATATTAAAGATTGTAAGTATAATTGTTATGATACTCTAAGATGTAACCAAGGAAAGTTGTGCACAGTCGATACAACGTCTTGTGGGTGTGATACAGGTATACCTTGTAGCGACACCTGTCCTTCTTGTTCAAGTTGTACAAGCGAATCTAATTTACCACCATATTGTTGGTGGTCAAAGGCAGATTGTGTTGTCTTTTTTTGTCTTCCTGTTTGCAGTAGATGTTTAGTTCCTGGTATTCCTCCAGGTTGTAATTGTAATGGTGCTTGTGGTGGGCTTGCTAATGAGTGTTGCGTTCTATCGAAGTCTTGCCAGATGAATTGTGTTATAGATAATGTCAATTGTCCCACATATTAATCTTAGAATGCAAAATAGAAGCTTAATTTGTAAAAACTTATATATTGAATAAGTTTAAAATTAGATATGAAAGGGGATTGGGAAATAGTTTTATTGGCTTTTGTTTTAATGATTGTTTTTGTTAGCTTAATGATTGCTGGAGTTTCAGGAAAACCTCCACCTGAAGGTAAAGCAACAACTACTGAACAAAAAAAATACTGTAAAACTGATAACGATTGTTCAGACGATGCTAATGGTAAAAGGTGTCTGTTAATTTATCCAGGAGATTTCATTCCTTTTTGTGGCTGTTTAACAAATAATGATTGTGCGGTTGGTATTTGTGGTCAAAATAATATATGTTCGTAAAGGAACATTTTTAATATCCGAAACTTTGTATCCTATTTTAAAAATTGTAATAGTAGCTCTTATAATCATTCTTTTAATTGTTGTTGGTATGAAATATGTTACAAGCGGACAAAATGAGATAGTGGATATGTTTTCTAAGCTTTTCCAATGGTAAGCTTTAATAGTAAGTTTATTATATTAAAAATTATGAAAGGCGTTAAAAATGCTGTATTTCTAACTCTTCTTTACGTTGTTATTATGTTCATGATGCTTGGCCTTGTATTTGCAATGCTCAGCCCTGTAGCAAAAGCAAATCTAATTGAAGAAATTACAGGAAAGAAGACAGAAGATACTCTAGAACTTGTTAATAAGCAAAATCCATTTCCTATTAATTGGGTTGAACACATTTTTACTTCAGGAACCAATTATCAACTTTCTGAAGTTGCTTGTGAAATAGCAGACAAAATTAATACTGATTTTATGGCTAGCCTTTATGATAAATCTAGAGCAGTTGGTAAAGGAGAAAACTGTGAAAAAGAATGGTGTATTCTCAAAAACGGTGTTGGAAGATTTAGACTATCAGATACAGGAACTGGTCCAACAGATAACACATGGAGAATTGCAATGAGTGCAAAGAATTGTTCAGTTTGTGAAGAGCCTCCAGGAGCTGGAAATTTAATTGGGAATTTAGATGAAGTTTGCATAAATTATAATCTTAAAGCTAAAAATAATGCTTTATGCTCAGGACCTATTATTGTTGGAGGAAAAATAGTGGAATTTGGTAATTATGATTGTGGTGGCAAAAGAAATGGGGATGCTTGGCAAGGTCATTGCGATAACGATGGAAATATTGATTTTTGTGATGACAACAATAAATTTAATAAAATATTATGGAGTGGAGATAAAACAAAATATAATGCTTATTTAGCAAGCGATGATAAGAATGAATTAATAGATTGGTACATTACGGTAATGTATTGGAAATCTAATAGTGTAGTTTTGAATAAAGAGTCAAATGAATACATTTATGGCATTTTATGGGATTCTAACAACAAAAGATATGATATACTCTTTGAACAAACGCCTATAGTTTTTTCAACAAATAATAAAGATGATTTAATAAATGTTTATAAAAATATGACAGACAACTTTAGATTTAATAGGTTAGGTAATTGGTACAATGATACAAGGGCAATTGAGCATTTTACTTTTACACCAACAGCAGATATATCTTTTCAAGAGTTTTGGGATTTATTTAGTAAAGATACAAATCTTGAAGTGAAATTTGAACTCTGTAACGATTTTGAAGATTGCATGAATAGTGAACCTGTAAAAAGAGGATCTACAGCTTGTAAAAATGAAGGATTTTCTTATGTTTGGGATCCAATTACCATAAAATCAAACATGGATAAACTTGGAAGTTTTACAGTGGGAAAAACTTATGAAATTTTGGTTAAAAATTGGGTAGGTTATTGGTTTGGAGGAAAATATACTCCCATTAGCCCAAATCAAGTCTGCTATGATTATTTTGACAGAACAGTTAGCATTTATGAAACATAGTTAAACATCTAGTGAATGTTCAGGAACACCAAAAGCATATGATCAGTTTTCTAAACCATGTTCTCTAGTCGGTCCTACAGCTCCATGGACAAACAGATTTTATACCAATGCAAAATTCACATTTAAATCTTTTAACATTCAAACTACCATAAACTTTAATAGTAAATTCTATTAATTAGTTAATTATGAGAGGCATAGAAACATATATAATATTAGCAATAATACTTACAATTGCAATTATTTTAGTTGTTATTTTAATAATTGTTAATCCTGCCATGCTTTTTGGATCGCAATCAGGACGACAAATAACCTTTAGAGAGTTTTGCTTTCATTGGAGCATAAAAGGATACAAATGTGGTACAGAACCTGGCAATTCTGACTTGCTTATTATAAGTGAAAAATATACATATTCGATAAGGGAATACTGCTCAAAAGCTGGAGCTCCAGACCCTTGTACAGAGTCTGTAACAGCTGGAAATGATCCTACTTGTGTAAAAATTTGTAAGGGTACAGCATGATAGCAATAGAAAAAATTGTTTTAATTATAATATTTTTAATTGTTTTACTTATTTGTTTTTTTGTGCTTTTTGGTTTTGTAATTCCAAGTGGAAAACAAATTGATGTTCAAAATCAAGTTAGACAGTGCTGTACTTTATATCGGGCAAAAGGATGTCCGACTGACATAGTTGAAGTTACAAATACACTTTGTGAAGGTTCTAGTTTAAAAACTTTGATAGAAAAGGTTCCAATGGATATTAATCAATTAAAAGCATTCTGTGGTTGCTAAAATGTTTGGTAAAACAATAAAAATTGCAGGTACAATAGTTTCAATGTTAGTTCTTTTCTTAATACTTATTTGGGCATTATACATAATCTTAGGAAACCCAGACTGTGATACCTTGGCTAATAACACTGCATATAATCTTAAGTTTGCTATAGATGAGGTTTCAACAGATAAAGTTCCTTTTACAGATATTGGAACAGAACCAGACTCTTTACATTATCGTCAAGCACCTATAAAACTTTGTCAAGAAGATTATATAGCCTCAAAATTAGCAATGCAAGGAAAGACGGAAAATCCTATTGACCAGATTTATAGTTGGGTTTTAAAACTTTCAGGAGGTGAACCGCAGTATAAAATATATTATGAGATTTTTCCTGAAGGTGGAGGCGGAATGTGGCAGGAATCTTATCCTTGGAATGGAGGTGCAGCTTCAACATTTGTTTTTTGGGCATTATTAAGAGGAGTTTCATTTGGAATTGAAAAACTTTCTCCAGCATTTCTTGGGTATAAATCTATTTGGAGTGTTTTTAAATGGGTTAAAGGAATGGGTGATGTAGCAGATTCTGTAACAGAAGCTGGAAGCATTTTCGAAGGTATCTATGGAAAGCCTTTTATGTTAGGTCAACTTATGACACAATCACTGGGCTCAAGTTTTATTTTAACTTCTGATATTGATAATTTTAATGTCAGCAATAAAAGTATTATTTTATTTGATTCTGAAAGACGCAAAGCCAGTGATGCTACTGAAATTTTAAATAAAAAGCATTCAGAGGCAATTATTGACGGCTTAAAAAATTCAAATTTTATTAGAAAAAATTCTGGGTCAATGATAAGAGTAGACTCTAAAATTGCAGTAAATAATGAGGAGTTGCCTTTAATTTTTAATAAAAAAGTGATTAACGGTGAGGAATGGACTATGGAAGAATATGCTGTAGCTGTAGATGCGAGTTCAAATGGAGGAAGCTTTGATCCTGAAAAAGTTGATTGGGCTAATGTACAAGAGATACCTGTAACAAGAGATAGCGATGGAAATTATGATATGGCTGCTATAAATTCACGAGTAAATAGTGGTTATGTTCTTTTAACATATAAACCAAACGAGCTAGTAAGAGACATGTATAATCAGTTAAAAAAGAGTAATGATAAAAGTGAAAAAGAAAAGGCAAATGAATTAGAATCTTATTGGTATTGGGATGAAGATGCTTCAAGTGGATCAGCTTTTACTACTGATGAAGTTTTAAAGACAAAATATGGTTATGAAATATATAGAAGAGGTGTTGATAATTTTGAAAACCGTATTAGCAGTTTAGAAGATCAAGGTTTATTAACAAAAAATACTGTGTTACATTCTGGAGACATTTCACCTATGCTTCAAGGTTTTAGAGAAGATGCCTTTGCAGGAGATAGTGACGCACAAAATATTAGGGAAGCTTTTTTAGCAATACTTGGAGATCTAGACAATGGAATTTATGAAAAAATATGCTATGTTTTAAACATACCAGACCCGTGCACACTTTCTTATAATAATATGTTTGATGCTTTACAAAGTGATTTAGAATCTACTAAAAAAACAGGTATTTATCATCCAGAAGTTGGTGCGGCTGGTATAATGATGCTATGGGACAATCTAGGCATTAATGTTGACGTAAAAATTATGGATATTTTAATGAGATACCCAAGCGGAGTTGCTAATGCTATTTTATTAGCTGAGGTTGGACCTGTTAATAAAGCTGGATTTTCAGACACTGAAATTACAAATATTTATAATGAACAATACAATTGGCTTCACGATCCAAGTGGTGGGGATTATGACACAAAACATGATGTTAGCGTGCTTCCCAAAGGAATGGGAAAAATATATTTAAAAAGATGGGCTAATGCTTTAAAGCAAATACCAAGTTCAGGACCCATTCCTGACCAATATAAATGGGCTGTAGATGATATTGGATTTGTTATAGGACTTTATAAACAAGAATCTAGTACAGCGCAAATTCTACCACCTAAAAAATTTAGAAGAGAAATTGCTATTTCTGGTTTTGATAATAAAACAGAAATTTCATTTCAAGGAGGGCTTGCATGGGAATTAATAAAAAGACCTCTTTTCTGGAACGTGAAACAACTTATAACACCTTCAAGTGGAATTGCAAAAGGATTTTTATTAAGTTCAACAGAAGGATGCCTTGGAAATTCTCTTTGTGTTTATTCTCACGGGGCTTTAATGAATCCAGAAAAGCCATTTTACTTAAATGCAAGTGTTAAAGATTATTTCATAAGAGTATGGAGACCTGTTTCACCGCTAATGGCAGTAGCAGGTATTGAAGGATTTTTAAAGCAAGTTCCTTCACATCCTAGATTTTATGTTGCAAGTCCTTGCTTTGGTATGGCAAAGATTTGGAAAACTAAATACAATGGTGAAAAAACAATTTTTATTAAAATAGATAAATTTGATTTGAACGATACCGCCTCTAACTATTGCTATGCAGATGAAAATCTAATTAATACTTATGGTGAAATATGGTTCTTAAGTACAGTAGGACAAGTTGTAGAATCTGTTGCTAGTTGGGGATTAAAGAAAGCTGCTCAAGAAGCTGGTAGAATGACCCTCAGCCAAACTTTCGCAAAAACTGTATTAAATTGGGATCCTGTCTTGCTTGCTCAATCATTTGCAGAAGCTTATATAAGTTGGCCTGGTTGGCCTTTCAAATCTTTAACCTTTGAGTCGATGACTTCAGAAACAGCTGGAAAATCAACAATAGGTTTTGGATCTAAATTAGCTCAGCAAACAAAATAAGAGATGAATAAATGAGTGAATTAATCAAAGATTTTGAGAAGTTTGTTATGGAAGTAATTTTATTTCTAATAGTACTTGTAACTATTTTTAGTGATCAAGGAATAGCAGTAAATACCTTTCAATATCTAACCTTTGTTGAGCCTATTTTATTACAAAATTGGCTTTCTACAGCTTTAACTATAGGTAGTTCTGCTCCTGGAGAATTTATAACAACCACAAAGACAACAGGTCAGCCATTTACAATAAAAATTTTTAATGAGGATGGTGTAATGTATGTTCTTGTTGAGCCACCTTCAGAATTTTATATAAGAGCAAAATTTGCAACAATTGAAAAAACTCCGTTAATATCAAATTGTTCAATAGCTGAACAAGAAATAAAACTCAAGAAAAATTTAATCCAATCTATAGTTGTTAAAAAGACTTTAAATGAAAATGGTTGTTCAATGATTATTTCAGTCCCAGCTGAAACTGTTATAGTTGGTCCATACATCTTTCCACCCGTCACAAAACCAGTAATGAGAATACCGTGATTATATGAAAGGTCAATCTGAACTAAGTGCAACATTCCTAAAACTAGTTCAAGTTGGCCTAGTCATTATAGGAGCCTTGGCAATATTTTTCACTTTTATAGAGTATGAAATTTTTGTTTATCAAAGTTCTGCTGAAAGAGAGACCTATGTTTTAGGAAATGCTATATTATCAAGTAATTGCTTTACAGATGGAACAAAAAGTTTGTTAATTCAAAGTAAATTAGATTCATTTACTAAAGATTGTTTTATGTATTCTGGAAAATTTATAGTAAAAAGCTCTTCATACACTCGTGAAATTGAACTAGTGACTAAATCAGCCTATGTTACAAACACAACCTTTGATGCAGCCATTAAATTAAATACAGGAGAAATAGAGCCTGCTCAATTAGAGGTGTATGTATGAAAGGTATAGATTTGTTTGCCACTACCTTTTCCATACTTATATTATTGGCAATGATAATGCTAATGACACTTCTTGTATGGAGTTTTATAATAGTTCATCAAGTAGAAGCTGATTTTCATATAGCTAATCCTAGAACTGTTGAGCTAACCATGTTTTATTTGCCTGTGAAATATGATTCAACAATAATGGCTTTTCTTGAATACAAAGATAGTGGATTATCTATGAAGAAAATATTAGAGGCTGCTGCAATTCAAGAGGACACTAATATATGGATAGAGGGAAAAAGCATAGATGTGACGGTTGCATCAAAAAATTTTTTATTGTCAAGAATTAACAAGCCTTTTATTTTAAAGTTAGTTTTACCAGACAAAGAAATAAAAATTATAGACAATAATATATTGTCTTCAATTTCAACGCCTACAGCAATCCAAGAGACTTCAACAAAGTTATTTTTATTGAATGGAGAAATTGCCGAGTTAAAATTATTAGTGAGAGATTAATATGAAAGGTCAAGTTTGGTCATATGGAGGAATATTATTAGTTATTATACTTACAAGTCTTGCTTTAACAAAAATTAGTGCTGTAGGTAATGTTAAAAGAAATATAGCAACAGTAGATGGTAAGATGATATCTTTTGTTAATTACGCAGATTTATTAATAAAAACTTTTAATGTAAGCATAGATTTCATTTCACAAAGAGCTGCGTATGATTTAGGAAAAGTTGGTGGAATAGATGGTTTTGAAGTATCTGTTTGGAATAGCACTTATCCATCAATAGGTACTTTGAAAATGCAGTTAGAAAATAAAATAAGAGAAAATCTTCCCAAAGATACCATAGAGAACGGAAGAGTTGTAAATTGGGGAGACAGTAATATTTATGTTAATATACCTAGATTAGATGGTGATGCTGATTACGATGGTGATGTTGACAATGATGATAAAAATATTTTAAATGCTGCTTATGGTTCAAGTCCTGGGGATTTAAATTGGAATCCTGACTGTGATTTTAATTATGATGAGCATATAGATATACTTGATGCAGTTTTATTAGGAAGTAATTTTGGTAAAAGTGGTCCTACTCTTAGCGATTCAAAATCCTTTCTTGTTAATGGCACTAAAAGTTTTTCTATTTATGATAAATCAATAGACTCTAGAATTTTAGTAAATCATAAAATAAATCACAATATAAGTTCTTCTTATTTCAATCTTTTGTATATAGGTAGACAGATAGTAGAAAATCCTATTTATAGTTCATTGCTAAGCGATATGACAGCATTGAAAAATCTTCTTCAAATAGATTTTCCAGATTTAGATTTTCAAATAAGCTCTTCTTTAGGTTCTGACAGTAGCTTAGTAGGCTATTGGGCATTTGATGAGGGTTTAGGCAATATAGTTAAAGACTTCTCTAGTTACGGAAATGATGGTAGTTTAGTTAACGGACCAATATGGATTAATGGAAAATTTGGAAAAGCTTTGCAATTTGACAGTACTGACGATTATGTAGAGATTCCTGATAATCCGAGCTTACGTGCTGAGAACAATAAAATAACTCTAGTAATGTGGTTTAAAAGAAATAAAATACCAACAGGCGTTCAGTGTTTAATTAATAAAATAGGAGATGGCCCTGATACTGTTTTTACAGATTACAATGTTACTTATTACATTTCAGTACCTTCTTCAGGATCTTCTAGTGGTGGAGTTATTACAGAATTTAATTCTCAATTCTCATATTTTATTGCTTATGGTTCTTATAGTTTTACAGAGTCTGTAGATTTTGGTTTGATAAGAGATTACAACTGGCATCATTTAGCAGAAACTTATGATGGAAATATATTAAAATCATATTTAGATGGAAGCCTTATCTCAACAAAGGTAACAACAACTAAAAAAATGCCTTTAAATGATCAACCTGTAAGAATAGGTGGAGATATTATATTACATAATTATTTTAATGGGACAATAGATGAAGTGAAAATTTATAGCAGAGCTTTATCTGAAAATGAAATAAAAGAAGAATATAATTCTGTCCCACAAAATGAAATTGAAATTACCATAGAAGATAGAAGTTGCTTACCTAATGATTTTTATTGTTTAGCTCCTTTGAAACCTGGGGAAGGAGGAATAATAGTTGATGGAAAGCAAATTCCTTATGATTATCTAAAATTAACATTTAAAACTTCAGGCAATTTTATTAGTCCTTCAGGAGTTGATTTTGGCGTTAGTGTATCTCCATTGGATAATACTATAGTGCAAGGAGACGTAGCTAAGCCAACAGTTAATGTCAGAGGCATTTCAACAAGTCCTATTACTTTATCAATCACAGGTTGTCCAACAGGAGCTACATGTCAATTTTCTCAAAACACCAGAGTTCCATCCTTTTCTCCAACCTTAACAATAACAAATGCTCCTTTAGGAACACATACAATGACAATAACAGGAACTAATGGAACAACAATGCATTCTGCAACATATTCATTGACGGTTAGTTCTGTTGCATGTCACTGTTCACCTGGAACTCCTGATGAAACAAATTGTGGCTCTTGTGCAGGCGCTGCTACTAGCAAACAACCAAGTTGGTGCGATGCTATGGGTAACTGGGTTTCTGACCAATGTGGTGCGACTCGTCATGATTGCAGCTGTCCATTAGGTAAAACATGTAATGCTGCAACTGGTGTTTGTTGCACACCGACAACATGTTCAGCATTGGGAAAGAACTGTGGGTCATGGCCTGATGGATGTGGAAATACATTGAACTGCGGAACATGCTTGGCAGGTCAGACATGTAATAATGGAGTATGCTGTAATCTAAAAACATGTTCAGATTATCCTGGTCAATGTGATTCATTATCAGATGGATGCGGTGGAACGATAACATGCGGTTTAAGTTGTGATGATAGTAATCCATGTACAAACGATTTTTGTTCAGGTAATACATGTACACACACAAATTTACCAGATGGAACACTTTGTGATGGTCCAGGAAAAACATGTCAATCAGGTATTTGTACATGTGTCCCCAAAACATGTGTAAATTATCCAGGGCAATGCGGTTCATTGTCAGACGGATGTGGAGGAATAATAACATGCAACTGCCCAGGAGGTAAAGATTGTGTAAGTGGTGTATGTATTCCATCATGCATACCGACAACATGTGTAGCATTGGGTAAGAACTGTGGATCATGGTCTGATGGATGCGGAGAAACATTAAACTGTGGAACATGCACTTTACCTCAAACATGCAATAATGGAGTATGTGTTTGTCAGTGTTCAGATGGAACACCGTGCGGTCAATGTGCAATAACTGATGCATTTAAACCAAGTTGGTGCGATAACAATGGAAATTGGGTCGCTAATCAATGCAATGCACCTCATAGCTGCCAATGTTCAGGTGCAAGTCCTATATGTAAGCCAGATGGCACATGTAAACCTAGAGGCATGGGCTGTTTTTGTGGTTGGAATATGGAATTTTCTTGTGGTCTGTCACCAAATACACATGCTGAGTGTAGAATAGCTATTTGGTGGTATGCATGGTGGAAAAAATGTGAGTGTAAAGATTCTGTAGGAGATCCTAATCCTGGTTGCGGCCAAATATATGGAATCACATGCGGCGGCTTCCCAGAATATACAGAGATCTGTAGAAACAGTTTATGGCCTATTATTGATCCTGCATGCGAATGTACCTCATGCCCATCATAAACATTATAAAATTCTTAAAAGTTAATAATTCTAAATAAAGAAGCCAAATATTTATATACAAGATTATCTCTAAAAAGATAGAGGAGAATACAGTGAAAGGTGTTGAATTACCAACAAATACAATAGTGGTTGTTATTATATGCTTAGTTATTCTTTTAGCTGTAATAGTTTTGCTCTTAGGTGTTTGGAATCCTGGGAAAACTGGAATAACTTTAGAAGCTGCAAAGAGCGGTGCTTGTCAAATGATTGTTAGTATGGGATGTTCTCCAGATGCTAATACAATATATATTCGTGACTTCGATGCTAACAAAAATGAAAAATTAGAAGATGGAGGAGATATTGGAGCAGAACCTTGGAATACTGGTAGAGATTGTGGTAAGTTAACAACAAGTAAAGATAATCTAGCAACTTTATGCAATTGCTATTATAACCTCTTTAACCAAAATGATTGTAAAAAAACTCTATGTAATTGCAATATATGAAAATTCTTAATTAAAGAAGCCAAATCTTTATATACAAGATTATCAATAAAAAGATAGAGGTGAACGCAGTGAAAGGTGTTGAATTACCAATAAATATTTTAGTAATAGTTGCAATCGCAGTAATAGTTTTGCTAGGTTTAGTAGCTTTGTATTTCATAGGGTTCAATCCATTCAGTACGACAGCTGGTCTAGAGGGAATAAAGAATAAGGCATGTCAAGCATTAGTACAAACTAATAATTGTGGAGTTTCTACAACAACAATACAAGCAAACTATGATGTTGATGGAGACGGAGCTATTGATATTACCAATGATAACTTACTAGCATTTTGTACAAAGTTTTATTCAAGAACTACAGATGCTGCATGCAAAGGTCTATGTAGTTGCCCAGGATACTGATACTAAAACTTCAATTAATAGAGTGTAAATATGGCAGTTTTTACAGCTAAAAACATAGAAAACAAAGTTTATCTTTTTAGTTTTTTTCTGAATTTAATTTATTTAAACTTGTCTATCAAGAATCTTTAATAGTACATTAAACAGGAGGTGTCAAAATGGCAGAGAGAGAAGAAAGGGCAGAAAGAGCAGATAATAACGTTGTCTTTGTAGGAAAAAAGCCTGCAATGAGCTACGTTTTAGCATGTGTAACTCAATTCAATGCTGGAAATGGAGAAGTAATACTAAAGGCTAGAGGCAGAGCAATATCACATGCAGTGGATGTTGCAGAAATAGTCAAAAACAAATTTCTTACAAACACAGAAATCAAAGGTGTAAAAATAGGAACAGAGGAAGTTGAGTCTGAGCAGGGAGAAAAACTAAACGTTTCATCAATTGAAATAGTTTTAAGCAAGAAATAATCAGTTTTTTCAGGGGCATTTAGTTCTTTGCCCTTTTTACTATTTCTCAATAAAGTTTATATGTAGGTTTTAACTATATTCTTTTTATGAAAGGTGTTGAATTACCAATAAATATTTTAGTAATAGTTGCAATCGCAGTAATAGTTTTGCTAGGTTTAGTAGCTTTGTATTATACGGGCTTTAGTCCGTTCAGTTCTGTGGCTGGTATTGAAGGGACAAAGAATGATGCGTGCAGAGTATTAGCACAAGAAAAAAACTGTGTAGGCGCAACTTCAAGCATTGTATTCGATGGGAGTATGCTAAGAAAGTTTGATGCTAATAAAAATAATGCTATGGTAGCGACTACTGTATCAGCGTGGGGAACTCTTTGTCCTAATGCTGCTTGGACAGGTGATAACCTTGCTGCTTTGTGTGCATGTTATTACGGTATTAGCACGGCTAACGGCGAGTCTAGATGCAAAGCGCTGTGCGGTTGCCCAGGATATTCAATGACTTGATGCTTTTGAATTTCTAATTTTTTTATTTCTTATTATTAAAAACATTTAAATTATAATAAAACATAAGAATTTCTAATGGGCTGGTAGATCAGCGGAAGAAACTTTTGAGAAAAGTTTCATCAAAAGTTGCCGAGATCGCATGCTTTGCATGAATTCCAAAATAGCATGAGGCCAGGGGTTCGAATCCCCTCCAGTCCACTTGTTTTTATTAAAATTACAAAAGAAAAAATAATTTAAAATATTGGTTGACCTTTTGCTAATTTTGCTATTGCTTGTGCTTCTGTTAAATTGCATGCAACTCTAGCTTCTATAGGAAGACTATTCCATTCAGAAGCGGCTCTTGTTAATGCTGCTGAATCTGGAACTCTTAATGCTGTTGCTACAGCACTTCCATAATCTTTAGCACCTGCCATAATTTTAGCTTCATTTGGATTATAAACTACAGTTTTACCTACACTTCTTTGCATAGCAAGTGTTCCTCTTTCAAACCAACTCATTTTATCACCATTTTTTCGTATTAAAATATTGTTCAGAAGTAGTATATAAAGTTACTATCGAAGAGTGACAAATGACGTAGTAAAGATGTTTTATGTAATTAAGGAGGTGATCCAGCCGCACCTTCCAGTACGGCTACCTTGTTATGACTTAGCCCCACTCGCAAAGTCTTGGCTCGAGTTAGTTAAAGCTAAACCTCACCAAGACTCTACTCGCATGGCTTGACAGGCGGTGTGTGCAAAGAGCAGGGACGTATTCAGCAAACGATTATGACGTTCGCTTACTAGGGATTCCGGCTTCATGAGGGCGAGTTACAGCCCTCAATCTGAACTGAGGTTGGGTTTAGGTGATTGGCTTCGCCTTTCGGCGTTGCAACACATTGTCCCAATCATTGTAGGCCGCGTGTAGCCAAGAGTATCCGGGCCATACGGACCTACCGTCGCCCACTCCTTCCTCTGGTTTATCACCAGCGGTCCTGCCATAGTGCTCATACTTTTTTGATATTATCTGAAAATATGATAGCAAATGGCAATGTGGGTCTCGCTCGTTAACGGACTTGACCGCACGCCTCAAGGTACGAGCTGACGATGGCCATGCAACACCTCTCAGCTTGTCTGGTAAACCCGTTAGGCTGACCTTCATTCTGCTGTCGACTCTTGTGAGATGTTCGGCGTTTAATCCAATTAAACCGCAGCCTCCACCCCTTGTGTGCTCTCCCGCCAATTCCCTTAAGTTTCAACCTTGCGGCCGTACTCCCCAGGTGGCCCGCTTAACACCTACGCTCCGACACTGCAAGCTCTCGTAGAGCTTGCAACAACAAGCGGGCATCGTTTACAGCATGGACTATCGGGGTTTCTAGCAAACATCCAATCATCTTAGAATCATTGGATTAGAAAGTTTGTATCTAATCCCGTTTGCTCCCCACGCTTTCGTCCCTCACCGTCGGACTTGTTCCAGATAGGCGCCTTCGCCACCGGAGGTCTTCCATGGATTAAAGGATTTAACCCCTACACATGGAATACCCCTATCCTTTCCCAATCCCAAGTTCAATAGTATTCTCAGCAAGCCTGTTAGTTTGCTAGCAGATTTCACCAAGAACTTGTTGAACCGGCTACGGACCCTTTAGACCAAATAAAAGCGATCACCATTTGTGGCGCGGGTATTACCGCGGCGGCTGCCACCCGTCTTACCCACCACTTATTCATCTTGCTTTTTAGACAAAATAAAAGATTATGTAAAACATAATCACTCAGAATTCCCTTCTCACCCTTGCAGGAATTGGAAAGTTTTCGCGCCTGCTGCGTCCCGTAGGACCTGCTTTCATGTCTCAGAAAGCATCTCGAGGCTCTCACTCTCATGACCCCTACCCGTTATAGGTTTGTGAGTACTTTACACTCACAACAGCCATGATAGGTCGCAGTCCAATCCTCAAGCGCCTGAGCTTTGACTGTTGAAGCATTCCAGCAATCAACAGCTATGGAGTATTAGCCTCACTTTCGCAAGATTATCCTCCACTTGAGGTCATGTTAACTACGTGTTACTGAGCAGTTCGACGAGCCCAGATAGCTCGCGTCTCGCATGGCTTAGTCGAATTCTGATAACGGTGATCTCCGGCAGGATCAACCGGAATTGCGGAAATTATTATTAATCGCACACGTTCACCTCTATAAATTCCACACATCTTTACTACATCAGCCAAAAAAAGCTCTTGACTTCATTTTTAGCCATAGTGGAAATGATTTTTCATTGAGGGCAAATGCCCATCCAAATCAACGCCAACACTATGGCGAATGTAAAACAAAATATGAAAACGCTAATATAAATAATTGCTTTTTTCGAACCTATTTAAAGTTTTCCTTTATGCTATGTAATCTATAGATTTTATTGTCTTTTTCATAAAAACTTCTGGAAGAACTAAAAAGCCTAAACTAGAGAAAAATAACACTTTCAACCAATCAAATGCATTTAATGGGACAGTCTGAAACATAGCTTGTAAAAATGGTAAGTATAAGACTAATATCTGAAGTAAAATAGAAAACATGACTGATAAAATTAATTTTTTGTTTGTGAACGGGTTTACTCTGAACACTGATTTTTTTTCTGACCTACAGTTAAATACGAAAAACAATTGAAACATGATTGTTGTTGTAAATGCCATTGTTCTTGCTTTTTCCAAGCCACTTGGCAACTCTGTTAAGAATGAGGCTAGTGTAACTGCAAATCCTAAAATTCCAGCTATAATTATGAATGGGAAAGAAGAGTGAATAATAGCTTCCCTTGGATTTCGGGGCTTCCTTTGCATTATATCCTTTTCCTTAGGGTCAACGCCTAGGCTTAATGCTGGGAAACTGTCGGTTACGAGATTAATCCATAGTATTTGAGTTGCTAGAAACGGTAAAGGCAAACCTAAGAAAATTGCAGAGGCCACGGTGAACATTTCATTAAAATTGGCTGCCAACAGAAACCTTATGAACTTTCTAATATTGTCGTATATTCTCCTCCCTTCTTCAACAGAAGAAACAATACTATGAAAGTTATCATCAAGTAAAATTATATCTGCAGATTCTTTAGCAACGTCCGTTCCTTTTATTCCCATTGCCACTCCGATGTCGGCCTTCTTCAAGGCGGGTGCATCATTTACTCCATCACCAGTTACAGCAACTATATTTCTATCTTTTTTTAATGCTTCAACTATTTTTAATTTGTGCTGTGGTGAGACTCTAGCAAATATTATAGTCTCATCAACAATTGAATCAAAGTCTTCTTCTGTCATCTTGTCAATTTGTTCACCGGTTATCACTTCTCCGCTCAACCCGATCTGTGCGGCAACTGCTTTAGCAGTGATTGGATGATCGCCAGTTAGCATCACTACCTTTATTCCAGCTTCCCTGCAAAGTTTGATTGCATTTTTTGTCTCTTTTCTTGGAGGATCTGCCATTGCGACTAAGCCGACAAATGTCATGTCCTTTTCAACAGAATCCATAGAATATTTAAATCCTAATTTTTTATATGAAAATCCTAGGACCCTTAAACCATCGTCTGCTAGCCTATGAACGGTTCTGATTATTTTCTCCTTCTCTCTATTACCAAGTTTTTTATCAGGATAATTTTTATTGCAGAATTTTAGTATAAATTCAGGCGCACCTTTTGAATATGCGAAATATTCACCGTTAATGTCGTGGATAGTTGTCATTATTTTTCTTTCGGAAGAGAATGGAATTTCTTTTATTCTTGTATAATCTTCTTGAATGTTAGCTTTCTTTGCCAGAACCTTTAATGCTCCTTCTGTAGGGTCTCCAATTATGCGCCAGCCTGTTCCATTTCTTAAGACTGCGTCATTGCACATTCTTGATATTTTTAGCAACAAGTGTAAGCATCCATCTTTTTTCGGGTCTATTCTCTCTTTGTTTAATAAAAATTCGCCTTTAGGTTCAAAACCAACACCTGTGACACTTATTAATTTATCAGGATACCAAATTTTTTCTACAGTCATCTCGTTCGTGGTCATTGTTCCAGTTTTATCAGCGCATATTACTGTAACAGAACCTAGGGCTTCTACAGCAGCTAACCTTTTAACTAGTGAGTTATTTCTTAACATTTTTTGAGTTCCAACTGTAAGAGTTAAGGTGACAATAGCAGGTAAGCCTTCTGGTACAGCTGCTACTGCTAAACTAACTGCAGTTAAAAGCATGCCAAGCGGTTCTGACGCTTTAATTAGGCCTATTAAAAATATAAAAAATGAGAGTACAACAACAAAAATTCCTATATCCTTTCCAAAATGCTGGAGCTTGTTTTGGAGAGGAGTAGGTTCTTCTCTTTCCTCTACAAGTGTTGCTATTTTTCCTATTTCAGTTGGCATTCCTGTTGCAACAACAACACCAGCTCCCCTGCCATAGCAAACTAAAGTACTCATGAAGGCCATGTTTTTTCTGTCATGTAAGGCTACATCCTTTAATTTCTTTGTTTCCTTTAACACTGGAACAGATTCGCCTGTAAGTTCGGATTCATCAATTTTAAGATTAGAAACTTCTATGAGTCTAACGTCAGCTGGGACTCTGTTCCCCTCTTCTAGAAGTACAATATCTCCAGGAACAATTTTTTCTACTGAGATTTCATGATGTATGCCATCTCTTAATACAGTAACTTTGGACACTATTAATTTTTTCAAAGCGTCAATCGCCTTTTCTGCTTTAAATTCTTGATAAAGACCTAAAAAGGCATTTAAAATTATTATCATTCCAATAACAATTGCGTCTATGTACATTCCAAGATACAAAGATAAAATAGTTGCAAAAACTAATAGTAAAACTAAGAAACTTTTAAACTGCTCATAAAAAATTATTAAGGCAGTTCTCCTCTCCCTTTCTTTAAGTTTGTTTATACCATAGTACTTTAATCTGCCTTCAGCATCCATGTGTGTTAATCCTTTTTTGTTTGTTTCCAATTTTTCTAACACATCTTCTATGCTCATCGTATGCCATTGCATATTCTTTATTAAGGAATCTTATATTTAATATTAAGGTCATTATGCTCGGGAATAAAACAGAGAAAAAGGCAATAAAGTTCATAAAATATGAAGAAAGATTCATTAATTATGAGTGGAATCATTATAAGACAGTTTTAATAATACTTATTGTTCTTCTAACTTTAGAATCTTATTTATCAGGAACACTACAAAAGTTTTTTAATAGTCTAGGAAGTTACGGTTATATAGGAGGTTTTATCGCGGGATTCCTTTATTCTTACGGCGTTACAACACCTTTTGCAATTGCAGCATTTGTTGTATTAGCTAAACAACTGGATATCTGTTTGCTGACAGTCTTAGGATCTTTCGGCGGACTAATAGGTGAATATTTTATTTATGACTTTGCGAAAAAAGAGTCCGGAAAATCATTAAGAATCTATAAAAATAAAACAATCAAAATACCTGAGATAAAATCAAAACTCTTTAGAAGATTAAGCCCGCTCATAGCTGGACTTATAATCGCCACTCCTATACCTGACGAATTTTTAGCTTTTCTATTTGGAATAGAGAAATACAGACTAAGAGATTTTTTGATACTAACAATTATTTTCAAACTTATTGGGACCTTTCTCATAGTCGGGTTAGGAAGAATTATCTAAACGTGCGGGACAGGAACAGATTTAATAATTTTTAATCTAATACCATCTTTTTCAGCTAATTCAATTCTAGTAGTTTTATAACCAAGAGGTCTCAGGCGTCTTAATTCTTTTACTTTTTCTGCTATTTTTTCTTCTTTCCATTCCTTACCTTTTTCAAGATTATAATGAAAAACTTTCTGAGAAGCTCTTTGGGTATAACCTATAGCACTGTATGGAAAAGCATAAAAAACCAAACACCTGCTTATTCCAGACTCGTCGCTCATAAAAATAATGATTTGATTATTTTTATGAGCTTTTGTTTTTTACTTGCGTTTTGTCGAATATGAAAAATTTGAAAGATTTTAAAGCTAGAAAAAGTCATATTCTTAGTATGAAGGAAATTATAAAAATAATAAAAGAGCTGCTCTTAGAGGCAGCTGGTGTTTTTTTAATAATAGGCTCTTTCTTCTGGTTTATTTTTGATAGCTATACTGTAGCAACGAACACTGAATCTGGAATTCCACCAACATTTGCTGGTGAATTTACTTTGCTTATATTAGGTTTAGCTTTGATTGCTTTTAGTAGGTTTGTAATGATGAAAGACATTAATAAAATTTTAGATGATAAAATTAAGGATTTTGAAAGAGATGTTAACATAATAAAAAGTCAGAATAGGACTATCTCTTCTCAATTAGAGAAAATACAAGATAAAAAAGAAAAATAAAATTCCAAAGGCCGCGACCGAGATTCGAACTCGGACCAAGGGCTGTCTGCTATAAAATCCACAGGCCCCTATACTGCCGTTATACAATCGCGGCCATTGATATAACTTTCTTTATTTTAAGAATATAAATTAATTAACAAATATAAAATCGATGCAGATAGATGAAGAAAAATACAAAATGCACCTTAAACATTAAAATGATTCTTCATTAGTTTCTTCTCTTTCTTTAGCTAGTTCCACTCTCTTTCCCCCTCTTTTTCTTCTGGCCATAAACTCACCTCTTTTTGATTGCTCGGGTTGATATTTCATTTTAATATGAGACATCTATTATCGAATTAAACATTTGCCATTTGTTAATAAATAACATGAAGGTAGTTTTATATAATTTTTTATGTTTTAGTCTTTTTTGAGATTTGTTCAGGCAACATGACAATTGCTTCAATTTCAGCATGGCTTTCATTTTTATCATGTTTTTTCAAGGTTTCAAGATATTTATCAGTAACATTAGGAATGGAGCTGTATACTCTTCTAGGTCTTTTATCTACCAGCATTCTTTCTGATTTTATAATTTTTGATTTGTCTAAAGAAATCAACCAGTCTCTTAGAAACTCATAGCTTGGAGATTCTCCAAACTTTTCTTTATGGTATTCTACGAGTCCATAACAGTGTATTGGGTCTTCTAATATCCTTTTTAGAGTTTGTTCCCTAAGTTTGGAATCTTTAATCATTTTATCACTAAATTCAGGTAGAAAGCTAATCTTTAAATGCTTATTCCCGTCCTCAAGTCAGCTGTGAAGAACATCATAAGTGCAGGGGGCCGGATTTGAACCGACGGAGGGACTAACCCACAAGGTCTCTCATGACTTCTGAGCATCGCATCCTAAGCTTCGCATTTTTAGATCTTGCGCCTTAGACCAGACTTGGCTACCCCTGCATAAATTAAACTTCCAGTTTAGAATATATAAAATTATAACTTTATTTTTTCTAGCTCTCTTCTAAGCTTATCGATTTCATTTCCTATTTGAGAGATGGTGCTATCGAATTCACTTTTTGATTCTTCACCACTTCTTGCGAATTGCTCTGGTCCTCTTGGTGTTACAAATTCCTGACCAAACATGTTTGTAGAATCAGCAAATTTCTTCAAAGCTTTTTCTAGAATTTCATCAGATTCAGCATTAATCTTGTGGACATGCTTTCTTACAGCTAAAACGTTCTCTAAGCTTGACAATGTATTTCTTAGACCTTGAATATGCGATAAAATCTCCTTGTATCTGTCGACTCTTACGAAAAGAGGAGCAATTTTTGGAGTTTCCTCTGCCATCTTATCTAGGTCAACAACCTCATGCGGCAATGGTTCTACTGCTATTGGCTCATAAAATTGCTTCGTAGAAACAGCCTTTTTGATTTCTTCTATATCCTCCATTTTATCACTAAAGATTATTATTTTTGTTTATATTTATTTATACCATTTCTTCTTCCAGTTCTTTATTTATGAATGAATTATATAGAAACTGGCTTTTAAAGTTGAGTGAATAGACCGAGATCATATCGTTTCATCCGCTATCCATTTCAGAAAATACCTAGAAGGACCGTGTGTGGTTAATCCACCTGCTACTATTCTCTTTTCAAGAAGCAAGTCTAGTATTTTTTTAGCCTCTTCTCTTTTTGGGCAATTAATCAAAACTGACAACCATCTATCGCTAATTTTGGATCTTTTCCTAACTTTTCTATTTTCCATAACTATTATTTAGAATGTCTGGTTTAAATTTCTATTCCAGTTCTCCATCAATTAGCGTGAAGAACATTAGGTGTGCGGCAGCCGGGATTTGAACCCGGGTCACAAGCTTGGCAAGCATATACAATGACTTTTGTATCTTAGCCAGGCTGGACCACTGCCGCATTGATAATTCTTTTATGTTTTTCAGATTTAAAAATTAATCTTTATTTTATTTAATTCTATATGCTAGAAAAACTGCCAATAAACCAAATAATCCTGAAGCCATGAATGCTGATGGCAAGGACACAAAATCAATCAGAAATCCACCTAAGGCAGGTCCTATTGCATCTCCAAATCCTTGCAAAGTTTTTCCAAATCCTATCTGTTCTCCTCTTATCTTTGTTATAGTTGAATCCATCAATATTGTTTTGAAAGCTACTCTGTAAACATAAAAGAAGGCTGATATTCCAACTAGAATTAGAAAGAACTGAATTACGTTTGAAGCAAAAGCATAGGAAACTGAAAAGATTGTTAGTCCAGCAGTTGTTATAATAACCATATTTCTTCTTCCTATTCTGTCAGTCCAATCTTTGCTTTTCCATGTAAATATCGAGCTTATTATATAGTCAAAGAATAGCAGAAGGAAAAGAAAACCTTCGTTAATCCCCAGGTTTCTAGCCAGTTGGAAAAAAGCAGGATAGTATGACATGCCGAAATTTACTGCTATCAAGAAACCTATTATTGTTATGATTTTAAATCTCAATGGGTAGCTCTTTATAGAGAATTTGAAAGCTTTCTTAATCTTTCTTCTTGGTTCTTTGAAAACAATAATGAAGACTAGAAGCTCGATAAAGACTACTAATGCAGCAACGTAAAAGCCAAAGGATAAGGAAAAGTATGTGACTATCAGAAATCCCAATAAAGTAGCGATGGCTCTTCCAAATGGTATGAATGTTCCTATCCTAGCTATGTAACTTGCTCTTATTTTTTTATTGAAAGTATCAGCCATTATAGAGTCTTCTACCGAATCCTCGACAGTATCTGCAAAGTCTTTTATTCCCTTGTTTAATCCAAGCTCATAATTCTTTGATAGGAAAGGATAGAAGGAAGTTGATAAAGACTCTATCAAAAGACCGAGAGAATATATCTTCTTTCTTCCAAAGATGTCAGACAGTTTCCCTATGAATAGTCTTGGTAAGATTATTACTAAAGCTGCTGCAAATGAAAAAGTCAAGCCGAAATTTAGACCTGAAATCCCTTTGTCAAGAAGAAAGTAAGGCAATATTACGAAAGTTATCCTATCTGATATCATTGCTAGAAATGCTAATAAGGAAAACATCCAAAATGCTTTTTTAACGTTCATACAATCACTAGCGCCGACGGCAGGATTTGAACCTGCAAGCCCTTGCGGGCATCAGTTTTCGAGACTGACGCATTACCAGATTCTGCCACATCGGCATATTATTATTTCAGCATAAGAATTAAAAATATACTTTATTAACATTTCGACACAAGTCGGCCAATAAATATGCACTAGAAAAGTAATAATACCTATCTTGGTTAAACGGAAAAGATACTCATTAAGACAATTAATAGAAAGGCTTAAATTCTTTATATTTATAACTATTCTTAAGTGGTAATATGAACTTTTCAGAACAATGGGATAAAAAAGAAAATAACAGCATCAGATTCAATGCTTTTGGACTTCAGATAGATGTTGAGATAGGAGGATTTTCTTTACGTCCTGAAGAGTACGTAGTTGTAATGAGAGATAAAGGAGGAAAACCATTTGATATGACCATTGAACCGCCTGATGTTCCTAGGTCTATTGGAGGGAAATTTTATAGACATGGCATATACTTATGTCCTGCTTGTTCTAGCTCATACGATGACAGTACCGTAAGTTTGTTGGAAGGTTTAACGCCTTATACAGAAACAGAAGTAATATGTGATTCCTGTGAAACGAACCACGCTTATTTTAAAAAAGACCATAAAAAAGATTTTTCTAAAAAACTAGGTATAGTGGCAGATTTTCTAAACAAAAGACTTGTACAAGTACAATCTTCTAAGATTCAGTTTCCTAAAAGAGAACTACCACCAGATTATTTGGTTGTATTAACTGATAAGGGAAGACCTTTTGATATAACTATGGAATCTCCTGAGCCTGCTAGAGTTCATACCAAAGGAGGTATAGTCTATAAAAGTTTTGGTATTGACAGGTGTCCTGCTTGTGCTGGTCCTTACGAACCTCCTAAAATAGGATCAATAGAAAAATTAAATGCTAACCTAGAAACAACAGTAGATTGCGGTTTTTGCAAGTCTGATAACGTTTATTTCAATAAAGGAAGACCTGTAAAGTTAGATAAAGTAACGGATTTCTTAGACAGAAGATTCATAAGACCGATACTAAAACAGAAACAGTAGTCAATTACTAAAAAAATCAGATTATCAAATTTTTTAATTTTTGGTTAATCTGAATCTTGTATTAGTGTATTACTATAAAGGGTTCCAAAACACGGGAAGAACATTTTTTGGCTTACTAAGGATTTCGACTGATTTTCATACTTAAAATTAAAAATTCTAAGTTATTCAGCAATATACTTCTTTTAAACAGTAATCAATTACTGAAAACATGAGTACGACCTAAGAAAGACGTACTATTGTGTACTATAATGATAATTATAGAGTAACTATAGTGTACTTATCTTTCTTTATTTCATGCTAAAAATGATTAAAATGAAGAGTATTTTCGCTTTTAATTAGTACATTATGTACCAACGGTGTACTCAATCGAAAATATCATCTATTATATTTTAGAAAATATCATGTCTTTTATCAGTACACTTTGTACTCATTTATAATTTTTTCAATCAAGCTTGACCAGCGAGGTCTGACATATATAATTAATAACAATAATTCTTTTTATATTAAGATTTTTTAATTATTATAGGCAAAGAGGGTGTTTACGATGTTTAAAGGACTAAGAGGCTTGTTTTCTAGAAAAAAGGAGGATAATGCTATTCCTAAAAATGACTCTGAGACATCTTCTAAAGATACTATAAAGTCAGAAGATAAAGACAACGAACCTATAACTTCAAATGATCCTTATGAAAGGCTAAATTCAAAAATAGATAAGATTCTGTCTACTTTAAATGAGCATGATACAGCAGTTAAAATGAAGTTTGACATACTGGAACTGAACACAGAGGCCATAACTCATCTAATTAAGGGCCTTAAGGCCTTTGAAAAACTGCCAGGCATAGAAACTAAGGTAATAGAAAGGACAAAGCAAGAACTTTATATTCATAGAAACAAACTCTATGAGCAAGAGGTTCTAAACACCATAAATGACATGGTGTTGAGAAACGAACCTACATTTGCCAACAATATTACTGAAAGGCTTATACCTAGAACAATAGGAAGTAAACAAACCCTGTATAAAATATTGAAGAGATTAGTTGAGAAGGACACTTTGAGAAAATTACAATATGGAAAGTTCGTAAAATACGTACCTTCTGAAATGATAGTTGAAAAGGAATCGAAGCCGAAGGATAATGGTTAGTGCCCTCGATGGGATAAAGGAAAATAGGTAAATCCCACAATCCTTAAATCCTGTCTTTTCTATATAATTAGTATGGAAAAAGGAAAAGAAGAATAACATGACTGGTAAGAAAAATAAAGCTAGAAGAAAGAGAATGCGTGGGAATGAAATTGGTGATAGAAAATGAAAAAGAAGTATAATGATTCAAAGATGAGCACGAAAGAATATAGGAGTATGAAGGTATCACATCGCCAAGGATTATCAGTAAAGAGAAAAAAGAATGAATGAAATGGCAGAAGAAGAAAATAATCCTTAAATCCTGACTTTTACATATAATTAAACATGGTAAGCATAGTTGATACTGAATTTTCCATTGAAAAAGCTTTTGAAAAAGGTATGGTAAGCATAGACTTCAAAAGCTTAGAAGATTTGAAGAAAGTTGCAGTAAAACTCAAGATTCCTTTTATCTTCAAATGTAAAAATGATATGGGATTAGAACATTATTATTTTCCCCATCAAGGAATATTATATCGTTATTACAAACATCATCAATCCTAGCCAAAACCTTTCAAGCTTTCCTTCATTCCTTTGTTGCCATAATAATTCTTGACAAAGTCATTATTCCAACCAATAGCAAAGGCAGTTCTATTATCTATTAGGATAAATTTCTTTTTTTCCATAGAATATTTTTAGATGCTAATCTTATTCCCTTCTGTTTTCATAGGTCTATCTATTTTATGGGATAGACAGTTTGGATTTCTACAAGAAGTTCTAGTTGCACCTGTTAGTAGATTATCAATAGTCATAAGAACTACTCTTGGAGGAGCTACCATAGCTATGATACAAGGATTTATTGTTCTGTTTATTGCATTAATTCTGGGAATTAATGTTAACATGTCTTTGCTATTGATTCTGGTTCCTATTTTCATGCTTTTGTCGTCTTTTGTAGCCATAGGAATTGGTTTAATAATAGCATCTAAAATGCAGAGTATAGAAGGATTTCAGTTCATAGTATCACTGTTCATATTTCCACTGTTATTTTTAGCATCACCGTTTTCACTATTAGGATCATTACCTCCAGTATTAAGAGCGGTTGCTTTCATAGACCCGATGGCATATGGTATTGATAGCTTAAGGGCATCGCTTATTGGTTTCTCTTACTTTCCAATTTATATTAGCCTAACAGTTTTAGTTGCTTTATCAGCTATAACTATGGCATTAGGAAGTTATTTCTTTAGTAGAAGCGAGGTTTAGAGAAATTCTGCGCCGACGGTAGGATTTGAACCTGCAAGCCCTTGCGGGCATCAGTTTTCGAGACTGACGCATTACCAGATTCTGCCACATCGGCATAATAAAAAGTCATTTTAGAAGTATAAAACTTTATTTTAACTTGTTTTCTATTTTTTTAAGATCAGTACTTGTGTGAATATGTAAATATTCTTCGCCTACTAAATGTCCGTATAAAAATCCTTTTTCTGCTAATTTAGGAAAGACATAATTTCCTAAGCTTAAGCCATCATAGTTAATAATTTCTGGTTCTGCAACAAATATTCCAAACCAGAATAGATTTGATTCTGCTCTTAATGGTTTTTCATTAAAATCAATAACTTTGTTTCCTTCCATTTTTACAGTTCCAACATTTCTCATATTATAAGGAGAACTGCATATCAATAAAGTTGCTATTCCTTTTTGTCTCAAGTGGCTGTTCCATAATTTTTTAAGATTTACTTTATTAAAGATTATATCAGCATTAACTGCTAAGAAAGTTGATTTAATTTTTCCTCTTAACAGTTTCAAACTGTTTGCATCGCCTCTAGGCTCTTTCTCGTCAATGAGATTTATTTTAACGCCGTATTCTGATCCATCACCAATAACCTTAATTATTTCTGTTAAAACATTACGACCTGCTATTATGTAAATTGTTCTAAAACCATCTTCTCTTAGCTTTCTTATGGTAGATTCTATTATGGTTTCATTTTTTATTTTTAAAAGTGGTTTATATGTACCATTTATTTTTATTTTCTCATCTTTTCCTCCAGCAAGAATAACAGCATTCTTATTTTCTCCTAGCGCTTTGTTAATCAAAGTTTCTATTGCTTGAGACCTATTTCTTATGTAAATGCCATCTATTATAGATTCGATATCATTAAGAATTTTTTCATTAAGTGTAATAGAAATCTTATCTTTCATATAGCTTTATTATCAACTTTTTAATATTTATGCTTATAGCATCCTAAAAAGTAGGATAATAGTAAGATATTTTAGTTAAGAATGCTATATTTAGGTTAAGGAGGGATGGCATGATTGAAGAAATTCCAAAGGATGTGATTGAGTTATATCCGTACCTTACCAGGGATGAAAATGTAAAAAGAATGAAAACTGAAGGAAGATTTTTTGCGTCATATATAACAAACCAATCTTTACGAGAGTATTGTGATCGACTTTGTCAATTTTCAAATGGCGGCAAAAGAGGTGAATAATTTATTAACTAAGGGAATTTTATGTTCGATCTAATGCCAAAAGCAAAAAGCATTAGAGAAAATATAGACGGTTTTGTAAGCCTTGAAAAAATTCCTTCTTTGTTTTTTGAGGGAACCTTACAGCTTAAGCTTTACAGGACTTTAAAAGTGGATTATCCGAGATTTCACAATGCTTATTCTTTGCAAGTTAAAACTGGACATGACAGAAAAGTAATAATACCTATTCTTGAAAGTTGGGCTAAGTTTAAACTAGTTGAAGTTATAGAAAATGTTAGAAGATGTAGAGAATGGAGATTGAATGGGATAAAATCTCAATTAGAATAAAAAATCTTTTTATTGTTCTTTAATCAAAATTTTAGAATTTATTCTAATTTTTTTGACCAAAAATATTGTCCTCTTTTTCTAATTAATGATTGGGGTGATAAAAATGGAGAATGTTGGTAAATATTTTACAGGCGGTATAAAAAGTCCTATTAAAAGATTTTTTGGAAAGTTTGGACACTTGCAAAGAGAAGGTGTAACTGGAGGCGGCAAAGTAGATTACGAAAAAATTGAAAAAGAAAGGCAAGGAATTACATTAGAGGAAGTACACAATGAATTTGACAGAAAGTATAGAGGTCATCTTTCATTTAATAGGGCATATTAATTTGTTTCTTTTTTTCTTTTTATATTTCTTTAAATCCTGATTTTTAAAAATGAAAGTGCCCCCGAAGGGATTTGAACCCTTGTTTCGAGCTCGAGAAGCTCGAGTCCTTAACCGGACTAGACGACAGGGGCATAAGAATAATATTTTGTCAACAACAGAAATATATATCGTATAGCAATAAAAAGTCATCTACCAATGAGTTTTAAACTCCTCCAATTCAGATGCAGATTTTTCTAAAGAGTTTAAAAATTCAGAACCTTTCGAAGTAGTCCTATATTGGACTCTTGATGATGATTTTCCAGTCTGTTCCAAAAAACCGGATTCTACAAGAGCATTAAGATATCTCTTAAGTGTAGCGGAGTTTATGCCAATTCCATAAGCTATACTATGAGGTCCTTGACCATCAGTAGCAGAACTTAATATTCCTCTTATAATTTCAGGGCTCCCCCTCAGCTTTCCTTCCATATTTTTATTAAGAAAATAATCTTTAAATGCTTTCATTCGATCATTAGTTTTAATCCTTTCTTATTATCTAGGAATTTTCTATACTCATCGAAATTTCTTATTGCTCTTAGGAATATGATTCTCATCGTTTTGTCAATGCAATAGACTATGTGTAGGTTTTCCTTTTTAGCCCTGAATATCAAATTACCTTCAATGTTTTCCTCAAATTTATGTAGTTCGTTGAATTCTAGATGAGAGCAGTCAAGGACATTTTTTATAATAAAACTTATCTTTTCTTCGTCTTTCAAGTCTCTCTTGAAATGCTTGGAAACTACCACTTCCTTTATCAAAGGTCTGACCTTCATAAAATGGCTGTTACAGCTATCACAGAAACTTTTTCTTTCATTGCACGTGTTTTCTATTTTTATTTCCATAACTTGATTGTGCTTTTAAAATTTAAAAATGCGGGCTTGGGGAGATTCGAACTCCCGATCTACTGGTCCGAAGCTTCGACCTTTTTGTCAGTCGCTCTATCCAAGCTAAGCTACAAGCCCATGAAGAATAATTATTTTATAGAATTTAAAAACCTCTTTAACTTTAAATCTTTTAGTTCTAAGTTTTATTTATGGCTTGTGGAGTTTTTTCAGCATACTCAACAAAAGGAGATGATGTTTTTCCGTGCATTTATTGGGGAGGAAAAGCACAAAACAATCGCGGCCAACAATCACACGGATTTCTTACTCATGATGGTTATGATTTTAGAGGTCCAAAAAAAGGATTGGGTTTGATACCGGATCAAAAGAGTGTTGAAGAATGGTCGAAAGAACTAAGAGGGAATAAAGGCATCGCAAGCGTAAGATATACAACTTTTGGATCAACTGATGAAGAATCATTGATGAAAGGAGCACAACCAGTTCTATTAGACAATTTTGGTTTAGTGTTTAATGGTCAATTGTTACCTACTAAGAAATTAGATGTTGAAATAAGAAAGACATATAAGGATTTTATCTGTCCAAACTGTGACCTTGGATATTTTGTTGCCATTATGAATATTGAGCATAACAAGGGCAGTGATTTGGTTGATGATGTAAGAAGTTGCATGACGAACGTTGAGGGTGCATATTCTGTGGCAGGCATTTCTAAAGATGGTAAATTTTTTGCTTTTAGAGATCCTCATGGAATAAGACCACTATGCTTTGCGACAGACCAAGAAAAAGGTTTGCATGCAGTTTCATCTGAGACAGTTGGTTTTGATATAAATAAAATTACTTATGGAGAAAATTTTGAAGTAAGACCTGGTGAGTTGATAATTTTTAATGATAAAAACATAGAGAGACAGCAGGTTGCCAGCCCTCAAGGAGATGCTTTGTGCGCTTTTGAGTTCGCATACTTTGCAAGGCCAGATTCTAAAATGCCAAAAACAAGAAAATATGTTTACGAGATGAGGGAGGAATTTGGAAGAAATCTAGTTGAAAAGAATCCTGACATTTTAGAAAATGCAGATATGATAATTTCAGCACCAGAAACAGCTGATGACTGTGCTTTGGGAATGGAAAGAGCAAGTTATTTGAAGTGGGAGAGATGCACTAGAAGGCACAGATATGTAACAGAACGTGCGTTTATGGCGTTAGCAGGTGAGAGAAAAAATACAATAGAGAAAAAAATTAATATTCTTCCTGAAAAAGTGGCAGGTAAAAGAGTTATAGTGGCAGAAGACAGCATTGTTAGAGGAGATACTACAGAAATAATTGTTAAAGATTTAAGAAGTTATGGAGCAAGAAAGGTTTATGTTTTTTCAACATTTCCTAGAATTACAAATCCATGTCCTTATGGAATTGATATGGCAACTCATAGCGAGTTAATAGGGGCTAGTAGAAATGAAGAAGAAGTAGCACAAAAAATAGGTGCTGATGCAGTAAGATATCAGTTGCTAGAGAGTTTAAAAAATACTATAGGATTAGGTGATAACTTATGCACAGGATGCCTTACAGGAAAATACCCAACTCCATGTGCTCAAAGAATTGTAGACAGGAGCAAGGAACTTTTTGAAAAGGGAATAAAAATTAAAGGAAGAATAATTGACGAACTTAGGGAGTAAACCTGTCCATTGTCCTTGGGAACGGTATGGTATCCATTATATGTTCTATTCCTGTAATCCACATGACTAACCTTTCAATACCCATTCCAAAACCAGAATGAGGGACTGTTCCATATCTTCTCAGGTCTAAGTACCACTCATAATGTTTTTTATCCAGTTTGTATATTTTCATCGATTCCAAAAGTTCTTTCATATCATAAATCCTCTCGCTTCCACCAATTATTTCTCCAACTCCTGGAACAAGTAGGTCGGATGCCAGTACAACTTTTGGGTCTTTCGGGTCTGGTCTCATATAGAACGCTTTCATATCTCTTGGGAATGAGGTTAGGAAAGTCGGTTTATCTCCTAACTTTTCTAATAATTCCTTTTCTTCTTTGTCAGTTATATCATCTCCCCATTTCTTTCCAATTTTCTCTACAGCTTCTTTGTAAGTTATTCTTAGAAATGGCTTTTTAATTTTTTCAAGCTCTGAAATATCTCTTCCTAATTCCTTCAGTTCTTTTTTACAATATTTCAAAACATGGTCAATAACATAAAGTATCAAATCTTCTTCGAATTCCATTAATTCTTCATGGCTCATCCAAGCAGCTTCCATCTCCTGATGCCAGTATTCTGTCAGGTGTCTTTTTGTTCTTGATTTTTCAGCTCTAAAACTAGGGGCAATTGTGTATATTCTTTCTAAAGATTGTATCATTGCTTCAGCATACAATTGCCAGCTTTGAGTCAAATAAGCTTTACAATCAAAATATTTTACTTCAAACAATGTAGTACCACCTTCGCAAGCACAACCTGTGAAAATAGGCGCCTGCACTTCATAAAATCCTCTTTTTCTGTAAAAATCATGAACTGCTCTAGTAACTTCGCTTCTTACCTTGAAAATTTTTGTAAGTTTTTGGGATCTTATCCAAAGATGCCTGACGTCTCTCAGGAACTCGTCACTCAAGTCCTTTCCTATAGGAAATCTTTCAGCTAAACCAATTATTTTCAATTCCTTTACTTCAATCTCAAATCCTTCAGGAGCTCTTTTATCTTCCTTTACTAGGCCTGCTACTTGAATGGAAGACTCGATGGTTGCTTGAGATGCTTCTTTGATTCCCTTGCAAGCCAGTTGAATGACTCCTGTCGAGTCGCGAAGCATTAGAAAGACTATATCTTTTTGGTCTCTTTTTCTGTAAACCCATCCTCTAAGCAAAACTTCCTTGCCAATATATTTGCCATCTAAAACATCTCTGATATGAATAAATTCCATAAGACCACTATCCTTATTTTTTTATTCTCCTTTTTAAAGATTTAACCCTAGTCACAATTACAGAGCCGAAATCTATCCTTAATCTTTTTCTCACAGAAGCAGGTATCGATATTCTACCTCTATCATCTAGAACAGCAGTGAAACTAACAGAATCTGGACAATCTTCACATTCGCAAATTTTGGCGTCCACCCATTTTACTCACTAAAATTACTTTCTTGGAAATAGTATTTAAAACTTTGTGGGTAAAAAGCTTTGCCCAAAAACTCAATTCTGCCCAAAAAGTCAAAGAGATATATTCTGAGGTGATTGTATATGAAAAATAACAATTTCATAAAGTTTAGAAAACCATATATAAATAGGTACCGATTAAGTGATAGAAGAATGACTTTAATTATAGGCTTTAAATGTAAAGATGGAGTGGCACTTGTTTCAGATACTAAAATTACTGATGTTGAAACTGGAGAATCTACTTATAATCATAAAATTTTTACTCCGATTCCAAACACTCAGTTTATCATAGGAGCTGCTGGTTATACTCATCTATTTCAAGAGTTTAACAGAAAGGTTCCTCTCGTATTCACAGAAAAATTAAACGAACATCTTGTAAAAAATATAAAATCTCTTATAGAGCAGGGCATGACAAGGGAACAGGCATTTGACTACATTCAAAAATTACAAGTCAAAATACAACAAATGCAACAAAACGCCATCTCTTCAGACGAAACAAAAACAGATGATGACTTGCCAATAGCAGTTTTACCATATGTTTATAATGGAGAACGTTTTCTTGATGACTGTAAAACATTAACCAAAGAAATCAGTTCTCAAAGAAAAGAAGAACCGTTTCCTTTAGAAGTCTTTTTAGGTTTAAAACAACTTGCATATTCTCCAACTTTACATTATATTAATTGGCTTGGAAAAGAGCAATCAATAGAAAGATATGCAGCAATAGGCTCTGGCAGTCCACATGTTAAAATGTTCTTTGAAGAGTTTTACGACTTTAACAAGAGCATGCTTGAACTTATTGCTTTAGCTTTTGCAAATATAGTTTATGTTCAAAATATCGCAAAGAATAGTGGTGTAGGCTATACTGATGAATGGCCGCCAGAAGCCGTTGCGATTTATAACAATGGAGCATATGGAAGAATCCGATTCTTAAATGAAAAGGAAGAATTAAATAAATTAAAAAAACATATCAACAAATCCTTTAGACCAAAAATAACCAACCTTAAATTACCTAAGTTGACAGAAAAGCCTCCAGAGACTACTTAGGTTTTAATATGATTTTTCCATCTTGTGTTTTAGCTTCCAATTCTTCCCCTTCTTTCCAACCAACTTCTTTGATTTTCTCTGGTGGCATAACGATAACATACGTCGGATAAAGAATTTTACTTTATGCAGTTTTTAGTATAGATAAAGTTTTTTAAATTAGAGTTGTATTATTATTATGGAGAATTCAGAGCTTTTTCTAAAAAAACAAGGTTCAATAGAACTACAAAAAAATATTGAAACATTAATTGTTGAAGATATTTTACATAAAATGAGTATTCAATTTAATATTGATATAAAGGAACTTGCAAGAAAAATAGCACTTAAAAAAGCAGATGGATTTTCTTTAAACAAAAATAATCCTTATATTCATTTATACATAGGAAATGGCTCTGAAAACATTTCAGTGGAGTTGACGACTTCGGAAAATGAAACAAAACTAAAGGTTCCGAAGTCGTTCTTCTTAGAGTAATTATTGGGTTTGTTGTTGTATTCCTAATTTTTGCTCTATTGTTGTAAGTCTTTGTGATATGTTTTTCAAACTATTTTGGATAGCATTAATTCCATCCATTACTGTTACAAAGTCGTGTGCATCGTCCACTTTGAACATTTCTTTAATTTCTCTTTGTGCTTTATTTCTTGCTTTTTTATTTATTCCACCTATCGCTTTGTGTTTATCATATTTATTCCATGAATCTGTAGCCATATTTATTACCTCCATCTATTTTTGAGGGCATTTTGTAGCTGTAAGCACTTTCACATAAGACCATAAGAATCAGGTTTATAAATCTGATTTCCTAATATTCCTATGTGACTTTGATGGGTTAGGTAGCCTTCTGGGTGAAACCTAATCCATTTCAACATTTCTTTTAAAATATTATGTATTTGAAATTTAAAACCTTTTTGGTTATGAATTTTTATTGCTAATCAAACGTCTTTTTGTGCAGAAAACTCATTTACACAAAAAGTAGGTGAAAAATTAAGACTATTTAGGCAAAGCTTGGGTAAAACTAATCGACAGGATGTACCTCAGAAATAGTATGTCTCATAATTCTTAATAAAGCAGCTCCTTCGGAATCATACGTCATTAAACCTATTAATGGTGAAACGCAATACTCTGGATTCTTTCTTAAAGGATAATTAACAGATGGTTTAGGTAGTTCTACAAGCATATCTTTATTTCTTTGTGCAGTATCACAACTAACATTTTGAGTAAAATAGTAAGTTGGTATTTTTTGTGCTTCTAGCCATTCTGCAATTTCCTTAGATTCAGTCTTCAATGAGTTAGAAATTACAATTCCTCTAACATTTTTTCTGCGATAATCTTCGTTTAATGCTTCTATTTCCGCTTTTAACCTTGGCTTATTTATAGAATCTATATGAATTACTTTTTTATTAGGCAAGTTAAAGCCAGCATGACCAGCTCTCATTTTTAGTGATTTACCTTCAATTCCGCTCCTTTCACCTACAGCAGATATTATAGTTTGTTCCACTTCTTTTCTAGATATGTCTTCAACCATGCGTTCTAATATGTCTACCTGGTCCATAACAATTGGATAAGATGTTCTAATAGCTTCTGCATATTTGAAGGCCCAATTTCTTACTTCGCTTTTCAAATCTCTTTTTTTCTTTGATTTTATCCACTCATTATAACTTATTGTGCATACATCATCAACAAATCTTGTCCCCCATTCATACCAGTTTCCGCCTGGGCTTAATCCCGTATTCTCATCAAAATCTCCCACTACTTCATTTCTTCCGGAGACTACTATTATATTATTTTCAGGATCAACAAAATGAGGATATATCTTTTTGAATTTTTCTTTCTCTTCAGATGTTTTCTCAAAGCCTCCATAAGCGAATGAACTTTTTCTAGTTTCTACTTCAAAAGGTTTTATACCTTCTAATTGTCCTCTAATTAATTCAGCTTGAAGAGTTTTAGCAGAGGAAGTCATGCAACCAGTTAATATGCCATCTTCAATAGCTCTTACAGTTTTATTTAATATAGGAACGTTTGTACCAGAACCACTGCTGGGTTCATACTTATCTCCCATTTTCCATTTTGTTGTTACTTCGTCTGCTTGATGAATAGCATGAATTTGAGCAACTTGATAGTCGGAAGTGGTTATTAACTTCATAAAGCCGCTTCTTCCCTGTCCATCTGGGAAAATAGTTCGTTGATTTTCACTGTTAACTTTTACTCTATATCTCTCAAGATCTCTTATACGAGTTTCTAGCTTGTAATCTTGACTTTCTATATTATTTCTTAGAATTTGAGTTTGAGCTAAATAAAAACTCATGTTAGCTTTAATGGTTGATGCGGTGTTCATTGCAATTAAATAAAAGATATTAAAAGATTTATACTTATGCAGTATTTAAAAAGTATTTTCTGAAACAAAGGCAGGTGTTGTTCTTCTTTTAAAACTAAACAAACTCATTAGTCTTTCTAATGCATTAGGCTCGACAAACTCTTGCCCTATTAGGTTTGCTGCCAGTCTCCTAAACTGGGTGGAAACTTTAGAATTCCTATCATATAGCACGACGGGCATGCCTTCAGAAATGCTCTTTGGAACTTTTGCATCTTCTTGTATAATAGATAAAACAGGCAATTTGCTTACTGCCCTGATCTCGTCAATTTTTAACTCATAACTTTTATTTTTTGCTCTGTTTACAACCAATCCTAGAATCACTTTTTTCCTTTCATTCAAAGAGTTTATTGTTTTTAAGGCGCTTGCTACCTCTGGGATTAATGGCATGGTTACAATTATTGCTTCATCAATCATGTCTATGATTTGATAGACTTCTTCTCCAAGTGCTGGAGCGCAATCTAAGATTATAATGTCATGGGTCTTTCCTAATTTTTTTAGAATGTTCTTTAAATTCTTCAAATTAATCTTGCCTTTAGATAATGGGGATTGAATTATCTTTACTCCTGTTCTAGAGCAAATGCTAATGGCTTCTTCCAATGAAGCTCGTCCATTAAGCACGTCCCTAAGCGTAAACTGGGACTCATCATATAAACCAAAATGCAAATCTAGATTTGGTGCTGTTACATTGGCGTCTATAAGGACGACTTTTTTCTTATATTCATGAGAAAGGACAGTTCCTAGGTTGGCAGCCAGCGTTGTTTTACCCACACCACCCTTTCCAGACAAGATACCAATTACCCTTCCCATAATAATTATTACTCCAGCCTGCATTTAATTCTTACTAATTTGGGTATTCCTTTCAATTCTTTCTTTCTTCTTCTGACTTTTATGACTACTAATGTTATTACTAGCACTATTGCTACTATTCCTATTACATAGGAAAGCCAGGAATAGTTAATAATCATAAAACCTGTTGGCGTTTCAGAAGTCTGAATAGGTTCTTTTAGTTCTTCAACTTTATTAGAGATTTTATCAGTTAATTCTAAAACAGACTCAATCTTAGAGTCAATTTTATCATATTCCTCATTTTTATAGAGCTCTTTAGCTTCATTAAATAATGAATTTGCCTTGTCGTAATAATCTTCAATAGCTTTCACTTCATAGCCTTCTTTTCTTGCAATGCTAGTTAATGATAAGGCTCTTTCTAAGGCTAATCGACCTTTATTAATCTCTAAAGAAAATCTTACATCCATTGTTATTCTAGGTGCAATGCTTTTTGCCTCTTCTAAATTTCTATTTGCATTTTCAGGGTCGTTTTCATTTAAAAGCATCTTTGCCTGCCAAATCAAATCCTTCATGTCAGAAAAGAGCTTTATTGATTTTGAGGTATAAGCTCCTTGGGAGTTTAGATTAAGTATCAAGTTTTGATATTCATAGGTGACTTTTTCTATTTCACTAATTTTTCCATTAACTTCATTATTGCTTATTGAAAAACCATTTGAAGAGCTTACCAATATGAATAGAAAAATGACTAGAGCTAATTTTTTCATGTTTTATTTATTGATTTGGTAAAATAAAAGAATGCGCCCAGGACAGGATTCGAACCTGCAACCTACTGCTTTCTACTCAACGCTAACAGGTACGACGAGGTGGAAGATTTTTTAATAATCTTCATATTCATCCTCTCACCCCTCAGTCGCTCTTCCGTTGAGCTACCTGGGCATAAAAAGAATATGCTATTTAAAGACTTATAAAATTAATTGGGTAAGTTTTAAACAAAGTTCATAGCAATCTAAAATAGTTCATTGCTGTTTGAGAAACAACATAAGACTTGTTCTTTTCTCTCTCAATAAGAGGTTCACTCTGAGAAAATATATCTTTCAAACCTTCTTTGATTATTTTTTTACCAAGTATACTCTCTAATTTCTGTTTAGTTACCTTTTCACCTTTCTCGTTTAGCTTGTAAGTGTGGAATACTACCAGTCTAGCAGAATCTGATAGTCTTAAATATTGGCTTAAACATTCCATAATTTTTAGTTAATTTCTAAAGTTTAAATTTATGTTAAGCTTATTCGATGAATACCGTATCTAGTTGTTAAATGCCATCATTTAATTCATCATAAATTGTCAATTTTTTCATAATTTTATTTGAAAACTCTACTTTAAGAAATATTTTTTAAAGAATAGATATGTTTATAAATAGACTTAAGAAAAAATAAATACACACTCGTTAATAATCGGGCAATTATTAACGTTAACTTCACGTTACGTCGGGCAAACGTAACATTTAGTAATCACGTATTACTGTAAGGGCTATTTCTCTGAAATATGATTATCGTGAGATGTTTAAAAAGCATTTCGCGCTCACAAAGTATATATCCTAAAAAACATGTGCTTGGCACATACTGATCATTTTTATAAAAAAGTATGCTGAGGCATACACTGCTTTTTAAAATGAGGTGAAATAAATGGATAATATAGTTCAATCCGCTTTTAATAGAGCTTTTGGATCTGACAAAAACTTTTCTCCATCACCGGGAGTACAGGGACGAATAGAGGAAGCAGAAAGAATTGACTGGGAGGCAAGAGTCTCTGAAGAATTTGACATTCAAATGCACAAAGCAAAGATAATGGTTATTGGATGTGGAGGAGCAGGATGCAACACAGTATCAAGACTGACGGATATAGGTGCATCTGGAGCAGACATAATAGCATTGAATACAGATGCAAAGCACCTGTCAATAACCAAGGCTCACAAGAAACTGCTTATAGGAAAAGACACTACCAAGGGACTAGGTGCAGGTGGTTATCCACAAATAGGTGAGAAATCGGCCACTGAGCAAAGGACTCAAATTAAACAAATAATAGAAGGAGCAGATTTGGTATTTGTAACAGCTGGAATGGGAGGAGGAACAGGAACAGGAGCAGCTCCAGTAATTGCAGAAATAGCCAAAAGTTTGGGTGCTATAGTCGTTGGTGCAGTTACAATGCCTTTCAAAATGGAAGGAACAAGAATCCAGAAGGCTGAAGATGGTTTGTCAAAATTGAGACAAGTGACTGACACAGTAGTTGTCATAGAGAACCAGAAACTGTTAGAATATGCTGGTTCAATGCCAATATCTCAGGCATTTGCTTTGGCAGACGAGCTAATATCAATGATGATAAAAGGAATAACCGAAACAATAACAGTCCCATCTCTAGTTAACTTAGATTTCGCAGATGTCAAGACAATAATGAAGTGTGGTGGAGTATCAGCAATATGTGTTGGTGAGAGCGACTCTCAATCAAGAATAAAAGATGCTGTTCTAAAAGCCTTGAATCATCCATTGCTTGAAGTGGATTACACAGGAGCTTTAGGAGCACTAATACATGTAGTCTGTGGACCAGATTGCACTTTAGCAGAAATCAATGAGGCAGGAGAATTGATATCTAAGAAACTTAGCCAAGACGCCCAGATAATTTGGGGAGCAAGAGTCATGCAAGAATATGCAGGTAAGGTTCAGGTTATTGCAATAATTACAGGTGTTAAATCGCCTTACATACTTGGACCAATTCAGAGAGAAGAGTTAGAGAGATCGGCTGAAAATGAACTAGGTATTCCAGTGATCTTGAGATGAACAAACTAAAGGAAGTTAAGATTAAGAAGGGGGAGGAAGCTCCCTTCTTTTTAATTTTCTTTTCGAAGAACAACTAACTTCCTTTTCCTTTTTTCTTTTTTATTTAAATTTCATTTCTACAAGCTAGAATGGCATATGCAAACCAACTGAAATAAATTTTAGATGGTACTGATGAATTAATTAAGAAATAAGATTAACCAACAACTGTTCTTGCATCTATAATTTTTTGTTTTTCTTTTTCAATAATTTCAGTAGCTCTTCTTCTCATATAATTTACTTTGTTATAATAATCCGTATTAGGGCCTTTCCTGTCTATTACACCTTTTACCTTTTCCACAAATTTTATGCTTTTATCCAGAGTTTTATCATAATCAAATAATGTAAGACTAAAACCTCTACTACCACTACTAAAATCTTCGGGTTTCTCTGGAACTGCCGTAAAATAAAGAGTAGGAGCGTATCGAGGAATATCTCCTTCAACTTTCTTGAATCTCTTTGCTTTAGGTTCGAAAACATACCATTGACGCATAACATCAAATTGACCGTCTGAAAATATTCCCATTAAATCACTATCAAATTAATAGAAAGATTAAAAATTTAAGCTTATTCAGATAACTCACCAATATATTTCTAAGAAAAGGTTGTATCTTTTACACTATCTAAATTTCATATAAGTTGGTTTTTTCTCCTCAGAAACATTCTTCGTTAGAAGAGTTTGTCCAAATTTTTCAATGTGAATATATTCTTGTGTTGATTGTTTTGGAGGAACTGTAGGTTCTTCTGCAGGATAACCTAAGGTTATAATAGCACAAGGCCTCACATACTCTGGACACTCGAGCATCCTAGCAACAACTACTTCAGAGAAGGCTCCTACCCAGCATGTCCCTAAGTCTAATGACTCGGCTGTTAGAAGCATGTTTTCAATTGCAGCTGCTACTGCCTGTACACCATAAAGCCTTGATCCTCTTTCCCCATAAACAGCTCCTGCAAGCCTTACGTTTACGCAAGCTATTATAAAAACAGGAGCTTCAAGCATCCAGTTCTGATTGAAAGAGGCAGTAGCCAAATCCTTTTTCATGTCAGGATTTTTAACAACTATGAATTCCCAAGGTTGATAATTTCCTGCTGATGGGGTGTATCTTGTAGAGTCTAGAACCTTTTGCAATATTTCATCAGGAACATCCTTCTGTAAGTATTTTCTAACAGATCTTCTTTTTTTAATTATATTTGATAGAATTTCGTATACTTGTGGTTGTATAGGTTCTTCTTTATAGTCTATATTAACCCCACCTTTTCCGAATTTCCTTAAAGTATCAAAAGGCATAAAAATTAATTGTTAAAGGAAGTTAAAAAGGTTTGGCAATGCTTGCATTCCTTTGACGTAAGTTGTATAAGCATAAGTTTCAACGCGATCAAAGCCTTGGCCTTTGTAGTTTCCGTTTGAACAGAAAAAGCAAAAGTTATCTTTCATTGTAAGAGTATTTAATTTTAAGCTATTAGGTTCTATATCAAATTTTTCAAAAGGATAATAATCTCCATCAACAAGCAGGGAGTCTTTTAATTTTTTAAATTTAAATCCTATTTTTTTATATAAATTCTTTAAACCGCTTCTATAATTCCAGTTCAAGGAAGCTTTTAAACCGCCCCTATAACTCCACTTTAAAACAATCGGGTTCATAATCTTTTGATGAAAAATAATCTTTTTATGCTTGAGAACGATGTACAACAAATAACTAACTTTATTTATTATTGAAGTCTAATTCATTTTATGAAATATGCAACGCTTGCGGATGTCTATGAAAAATTAGAGAGCATCTCTGGCAAACTTGAGAAGACTCATATTATCTCTAAGCTTTTAACTGAAACCTCTGAGGAATTGCTACCCAAGGTAGTTCTTTTAATAGACGGAAGGGTCTTTCCTTCTTGGAGCGAGGAGGAATTGGGAGTTGCAAACCAGATAATGATAAGGGCAATAGCGAAGTCATATGGAATTCGACTTGATGATGTAGTTAAGAACTTTAAGAAATTTGGAGACCTTGGGAAAGCAGCTGAGGAACTCGCTGCTAAAAGAAAGCAGGTCATACTAGGAAAAAAAGAACTGACAATTGAAAAGGTTTTTGAAAATTTGCAACTGATTGCGAGACAGGGTGGAGGCGGTTCTCAAGAAAGAAAATTAAATTTAATTACTGAGCTGCTAGCTCATTCAAGTCATAAAGAAGCTAAATACATAGTAAGAACTGTTCTAGGTGAATTAAGAATCGGAGTTGCAGAAGGAATACTAAGGGATGCTATAGCAGAAGCCTTTGAAGTTTCTCCAGATGAAGTTGAAAATGCTTGGTTCTTGAACCCAGACTATGGCGAAATAGCAGAAATTGCAAAAGAAAAAGGAAAGGCCGGTTTGGAAAAGGTTAAGATTGAGTTGGGAAGACCTATAATGGTTTTGCTTGCAGAAAAAGCTCCTTCATTGGAAGATGCCATAAACTCTTTTGATAAAGTGGCTTTAGAATACAAATATGATGGCGCCAGATTTGTTGTACAGAAAAAAGAAGATAAGATATGGATATTCACAAGGAGATTGGAGAATGTTACAAAAGCTTTCCCAGATGTCGTCGAGTTGTGTAAAAAACAGATTCTAGCAAAAAACTGCATAGTTGATGGAGAGGCTGTGGCTATGAGTTCTAAAACAAAAAGGCCAATGCCCTTTCAAACATTATCCCAAAGGATAAAGAGGAAATATGACATACAAGAGTCAATAAAAGAAATCCCAATCCAGCTAAACCTTTTTGATATAGTCTATTTGAACGGAGAGACGCTGTTTGACCAATCATTAGAAAAAAGAAGAAAAGCCCTTAGCGAAATAGTCAAAGAAATTCCAGGAAAGATTCAATTAGCGAAGCAATTAACAACAAAGGACTTGAAAAAGGCTGATGAGTTTTATAAGGAAGCTTTGAGTGCAGGACATGAGGGAGTGATAGTAAAGAACCTAGAGGCAAAATATCAACCTGGTAGGAGAGTTGCTGGCGGATGGCTGAAAGTAAAGCCTGTTATGGAAAGCTTAGATTTAGTTATAACAGGAGCTACTTGGGGGACTGGTAAGAGGACAGGTTGGTTGGGTTCTTTAATATTGTCTTGCAGAGACCCTGACACAGGAAAGTTTTTAGAATGTGGAATGCTCGGCACAGGTATAAAAGAAAAGAAGACGAATCCCGAGGATTTTACTCTATTAGAGATGACAAAATTAGTAAAACCTTACATAGATTTTGAGAAAGGAAACGAGGTTAAGATAAAACCAAAGGTTGTAATGGAGGTTGCTTACGAGGAGATACAAAAAAGTCCGACCTATTCTTCTGGTTGGGCATTGAGATTTCCTAGATTTTTAAGAGTAAGATGGGATAAAAGTGCTGAAGAAGCAGATGACTTAGAGAGAATAAATAAACTATATAAAATGCAAAAGGGCAAAAAAATTGATGCCTAGTCTATCTCTTTTTCTTTGTTTTATAGATTTTAGAATAGTTTGATGTACTGGCTACAATTCCTAACATCGGACCTATTAGGAATCCTTGAAGATATGTTAAAGACACTAAGCTACAGATCAAACAAACAAAGCCGCCAACAGGGAACTTGGAAGTTTTTTCTATTCCTAAAGCTTTTGAATTAACTCCATCTGGCATGTACTTTATTAAAAAGGCTCCTATTATCATAAGAAAGCCAAACAAAATTCCAATGTAACTTAGATTCCAAAATATCACTGACATGTTGTACGTGTATTCTATAATGCCTGTTATTACAACTAGTATTCCTCCTACCAGTGCAAAATTAAAATCTTTATCCATTGACATAATATTTTTACTCATTTACTGGTATTTAAAACTTAAACATTACGTTTAAATTACTATCTTTTATAAATTAAGGAATGGTAAAAAAAGATAAAATAAGAGAAATGCTAAGACAAGATGGCAATCAACGTGTTTTAGATGAGATAGCTAAATTTTCTGTTTATACCGAGGCAAAACTTCGTAGAGCTTATGTTATAGGTGCGGTTGCATCAAAAATATATCCTGGTAAAAGGGAAGGAGTAAGTAAAACATCATCTTCTATTGATACTCTCTCTAATCCTGATAACAGCGTGCTTGGAGTTGATGGAGAATACATTGTAGTTACTGAAGCGACTTTAAGATACGCATCAAAATGATGATTATTATTCAACTTTTTTAGGTATCCCTTCAGTTAGTTCAAACAACTTCCAATCTTTATAGTTTAATTTAACTGCAAGGACTGGTTTAGCTTTGCAGGATTTAGCAACCTTAATTAATTCATTTAATTGGTTCAAATGTTCCTTTGAATAATAAGCTTTTTTCCTAGACTTGCATTCTATAAACTGGACAAAGCCATCTTTTACAGCTATTAAATCACATATGGCCTCTTCTTTCAAGCCTGAACCAGCTACTCTATGAACAACAAAGCCTTGTTTTGTAAGAAATTCTAAAAGTTCTCTTTCCCTTCTAGGACCCTTTGCACTAATAGGCATAATATTTTATTCTTTCGAGTAATTTATAAACACTAGAGAAGACCCAACCCATTTCCCTTGAGCCGTTGGGTCAAAATAAATACCCTTGCGGGTAACAAGAGTATTAAAAAGCTTATTTAAAAGTTTTTTGGTTCTCAAATAATTATATTAAAAAAATTGTAAAGCATTTATACTTAATCATATTATATATTGAAGGGCTTTGATAAGTCCAACTAAAGAACAATTAAAAGAATTAAGAAAAAATTACAGGCTTTCTTTAAGACAAGAATCTCTTCGTCAAGGTATGTCAGTTTCCACCGTCCTAGGAAACTATGAATACATAAGAGCAAATAGATGCAAATACTTACCATCTAATAATGGAAGGTCTAACGTCTCTCAATATTTTTGTGAGAACTGCGGAATTGAATGTTGCGATATAAAACAAAAACCATCAGGAGATCCTGTTATTTTAGAACATGCATAGAATAAACTTATAAACAAAGAAAACGATAGACTTATTTATTCAAGTGAATTTAATGAAAACAGCGTTTATTTTAATTGCGTTCTTCCTAATAACGCAATTCTTAGGACTTTACGTAGGAAATGAGTACATAAATTACATAAATTATGCTATAAAAATCGGAGAATTGCCTGGCAGGCCTGAGATAATTCCTGGAGTAAGCCCAGAGAGCATAGATTCTTCACTTTATTTGTTCGGCTACATTATGGTCTCAACTGCAGTAATTTTAATTATCATTAAAATAAGAAAATCAATCATAAGAATTTTAGAGGCACTTGTCATTTTCACATCGTCGTGGTTCGTTTTTGACCTCTTGATACCTATGGATGTTTGGTATCTGTCTTTAGGTTTCTTTTTAGCTTTAGTTTTGACGGCATGGAAAATTTTTAGGCCAACCATTTTAAGCCAAGACGTTGCAGCAATAATCTCCGGAGCAGGTGTTGGAGCTCTTCTTGGAGCATCCCTAGGAGTTTTACCTTCTATAGTTTTCATATTGATTCTTTCATGTTATGACTTCATCTCAGTTTTCATTACAAAGCATATGATACACATGGCTAAGGCGTTGACAGAAAGACCTACAGCATTTACAGTGGCCGCGCCTCATAAATTCAAGGAATTAACTTATGTTGGAGTTAAAAAAGCTAAGAAAAAGTTCCATATCTTTCAGTTAGGTGTAGGCGACATGGTTATTCCATTGATGTTTTCAGTTTCTGTTCTGAACAAGTTCAGCATAATAAATTCTATATCAGCTATAATAGGCTCAACTATAGCGCTTTTATTGTTAATTTATTTCATGAGTAAAAAACCACAGCCTTTGCCAGCATTACCTTTTATAACATTTGGAACATTTGCTGGATTTTTAATTTCTTTGTTAATAGCATAGATTTAAAAAAGGTTAAATTTTTATAATTTATTATGTTTGAAAGCAAGAAATGCAAAAATTGTGGAGAAAAGATGAAAGACGAGTGGGAATTCTGCCCATTTTGTGGAGAAGAGACAACAACATCTGGGATAAACCCATTTGAAAGCGTTTTTGAGGACGTTGAAGACGAGTTTAAAAGAATAGATAAGATGTTTGGTTCTGATTTCTTCAAAATTCCCAATTTAGATATGAAAATGCCTAAAGGAAGTAATGGCGTAAGCATTATAATAACTTCTGGAGATGGGAAACCTAAAATCCAAGTAAGAACATCTAAAGGATTAAAGAACTTGGAACCTGAAATAAAAAGAAATTTAGGAGTTAAGCCCATAGAAGAAAAGCCTTCAAGGAGGATTTCAAAAATAACAGAACCTGAAACAGACATAAAGACCAGCGGAAACAAACAAATAATTCAAATAAAACTACCAGAAGTAAAAAGTTTTAATGACATCGAAGTCAAAAAACTAGAGCAAAGCTTAGAGATTAAGGCATTTGCAAAAGATAAGACTTATTTCAAGTTAATCCCTATTCCTTCGAATTCTGAAATTGCAAACAAAGAATTTAAGAGCAATGTCCTAAAAATAGAGATTGAAAGGTAAAAGAATTAAATATGCTTCTTTAAATAATCAATATGACAAAGCTTTACAAAAAGCCAAGTTTAACCCATGCCATAATTGTGATATGTATACTAGTTTTTGTCTTTGAAATCTTCTATGGGCTTCAGCACGGAAGTTTTGGTGATGAAAATTTTAAGGATAGCTTAGTAGATTTGTTTAATAATTATGGGTTTTCTTTCCAGAACCTGCTAGATAAAAAATTTTGGGTTTTTATAACATCTATTTTCCTTCATGCAGATCCTGAGCATTTGGTGCTAAACATACTTGCATTATTCTTTTTTGGGAGGGTTGTTGAACTGGAGCTTGGAAGAAAAAAATTTTTGTTAATTTTCTTCGCATCAGCAATTGCAGGAAACTTAGCTTTCTTAACACCTTCTTTTTTTGGGCTTTCTTCTTTTGGATCTGTTATTGGAGCTTCAGCAGCTATTTTTGGCTTAATGGGAACAGCCATGCTTGTTAAACCCTTAGAGCTTGTATTTTATCCGTATTTAATTCCTATACCTTTAATATTGGTTGCTGTTCTCTACACTCTTTATAACATAGCATCCTTACTTTTAGTTTCTGTAAACCTAGAAGAGTCAAACATAGCTTACATATCACACATAGCAGGTCTGGCAGCTGGAATGGTCTTTGGCTTTAGAGAAGAAGGAAGCAAAAAAGGCTTTGTAATTCTTTTATTCTTGCTAATACTTTTAGTGGTAACACCATTCATATGGATGATTTTCAAGTACTTGGAGATTTTCAATTACATCACAGTTCTTTCAAAATTTTTCAAATAATCAGCAATAGAAAAAGCACTTTCCTCTTTGAAATTTGCAGTTTTCCTTGCATGATTCATTTTCGCATTTTTCATTACACTCTATAAAAGCGTTCTCACAACCAATCTTACATACGTTAGTTGAATAACGCAAGGAATAGCCTGTGGGAGAGAAGTTAAAGAAAAAGTAGAAAATAGGTACAGCAGTTAAAATAACAAAAGCTGAAATAACTAATATCACTAGAACTGCCTTTTTCCCCATATTATTAATAAGGTTTAAAAGAATTAAAAAATAGTGATTCCTTATGACAAAACTGCTGCAGGTTCCAGATGGCTTAAAGAGAAAAGCCTTGAAAATAGCTGATGAAACTGGTGATGTGTTAATAGATTGTGAGAGCTGTTATGGCGCTTGCGATCTGGCTGTTAATGAAGCTAAAGTCTTAGGTTGCGACAAAATAATCCATTTTGGTCATTCAAAACTTGTAGAAATTGATATTCCTGTTGATTACAAAGAAATAAGAGAAAAATTTGATATCAAACCTTTATTAAAGAAAATAAAAATAAAAGAAAAGAAAATTGGTTTGATCTCGACCTTGCAGTTTATAGATTCTTTAAAAGAAGTAAAAGATTTTTTAGAAAAGAATGGAAAGATCATAAGAATAGGTAAAGGGAGAATCTATGATGGTCAAATTTTGGGATGTGACACCTCTTCAGCAAAGAACATTGAGAAGGATGTAGATGCTTTTTTGTATATTGGATCAGGCAATTTTCATCCTTTAGGACTAGCACTAAAAACTGAAAAGCCAGTTTATTTCTTAAATCTAGAAAAGAATAAGCTTGAAAATTTAAAAGAACTAAAGGAAAAATTCTTAAAACAAAGATATGTTGCAATAGCCTTAGCAAAGGATGCAAAAACCTTTGGAATACTAGTTTCTGTCAAGCCAGGTCAAATGAACTTGAAATTAGCGAAGGATATAAAAAATAAATTAGAGAGTGATGGGAAGAAAGCCTACATACTAGTCTTTAATGAAATAAAACCTGAAAAATTAGAAGGCTTTGAATTAGATTGCTACATTAACACTGCATGTCCCAGGATAGCTATAGACAATAGAACTGATTTCAAAAAGCCAATATTAAACCCTGATGAAATAGAATATTAAGATGATTTTTCTTTTTCAAGAAGTTCTTCTCCAGCCTCAGTCATTGTATACAATTTATTTTTAGAAGTTTTCGGTATTTTAGGAGGCTCTAAAAGTCTTGCAGCAACCATTTCATCAAATATGTTACTTTTATATATTATTCTTTTTCTATCTAGCTCTCCCAAAATTAATTTTCCATCTACATAGGTACCTCTTTGAGATATAATTTCAAGAGTGCCAATTACAGCGCCATGAGAAACATCTAATTTATTATTATCTCGCAAACTAACCCTTACATATTTTATTAGAAAACTTTAAATAACTATCAAATAAATAGTGATTATGAATATCAAAGTTCTCGAGGATAACAAAGAAATGATGAAGATAGAGTTTGAGGATGAGACCGAAACGCTAACGCAGCTGGTAGCAACCCAGATTTGGAAAGAAGGCGGAGAGGCGGCAGCAATCAGGGAGCATCCTTTTTTAGAGAGTCCGAAGATAGTCATAATGGGTTCTAAACCTACAAAGCTATTAGACAAGGCAGCAACTTCTTTAGAAGAACAATGCGATGAGTTCAAGGAAGAGTTTAGAAGGGCTCTAGAGAAATAATATAAATATCTAAATAAAAGTTCTATAATGCAATTTAGGACAATAAAAAAAGAAATCAGGATTCTTGCTTGGGATGATGGGCCGTTTGAGTTCAAATCAAAAGGAAAGGACATTCTTATTGGGACTATATACAGGGGCGGTCAATTCTTAGATGGAATGCTAAAGACTGAAGTAGAAATAGATGGTGAAGATGCAACCGAAAAGATAGTTGAGAAGATACTGAAAACCAAGCATAAGGATTTAAGAGTTGTTATGCTCGATGGAATAACATTTGCTGGTTTCAACACAGTAGACATCAAGGAAATCTATGAAAAGACTCATCTGCCGGTTATAGTTATAAACCGAAAAAAACCAAACTTGGAAAAATTCATAGAGTCTTTAAGATTAATGCCTCATGCAGAAAAAAGGCTGGAAGCAGTTAAAAATGCCGGTCCTATATACTGGGTAAGCATAAAGAATAAGAGGATATGCTTCCAATGTTATGGAATTAAAGAAAACGATGCAGAAGAAATTATAAAAATAACTTCAACCATGAGTTTAATACCAGAACCATTAAGAGCAGCTCATTTGATTGCTAATGGCTTCGTACTGGGTGAATCAGTGGGAAGAGCATGAAATACAAAGATTTGAAAAAGAAATGGAACAAATATACAGAAGGTTGGTTTGGAACTGTTATTTACCTTTTTCTAGGTTTCATAATAGCGTATTCATTTAACCTTTTTCTAGGCTATATTTTAAATACTGAAACACCTGTGGTTGCTGTTTTTTCATGCAGCATGGCTCATAATACCTACAATAACTGGTTCTGTCCGCCTCTGGCATCTGATGAGGTATGTGGAAAAAACATAGACGGCTACGACCCAACTAATTTCGATAACTATTGGAAACTTTGCGGGAGTTGGTATGAATCTAAAAATATTTCCAAAGAAGAGTTTATATCATTTACCTTCTCAGACGGACTAGAAGTCGGAGACATGATTATTGTTTTGAATACTAACAAGTTCGAGGTTGGAGACATTGCAATATTCAATACAGACTATAGAAAGTATCCAATAATACATAGAGTCTATGCTTTTGATGGAAATGCTATATTAACAAAAGGAGACAACAACGCGTCCCCAGATTCTTTCCAGAAGACTAAGATCCATGGTAAGGCTATATTCAAAATTCCTCTTTTAGGGTGGGTAAAAATCCTGTTTACAAAAGTTACTGGTATAGCATAACTTTAAATATTCTAACTAAGAAAATATGTGAGTAAAATTTAGGTGAAAAAATGGAGTTCTGCGAAAAATGTGGCGGCTTGATGATTCCTAAAAAATCTGGGGCTAGTGTTCTTTTATTATGCAGAAAGTGTGGAAAGAAAAAAACAGCAAAAGAAAAGAAATTTAAGATGAGCGTTTTTTCTGACAATAAGAAAAGTAAAATAATTGTCATAGATAAAAAATCAAAGATTGATGTCTTACCAAGGACTAATAACCCATGTCCAGAGTGCGAGAATAGAGAGGCCTATTGGTGGATGCAACAAATGAGGGCTGCTGATGAGCCTCCAACAAGATTCTTTAAATGCACAAAATGTGATCATGTATGGCGTGAGTACTCGTGATTTCAGCCTTCCAGTTTAATCGTTCGATTTCAGTGGAATACTCGCTAATTCTAGCCACTGGGAAATCCCCGTGGAAACTACGTAGATTCGGTTAGTTTTTCTTTATTTTGTAGCTTCAATCTTAACGCTCTCTAGGGCAATTCCATTATACTGCGTCTTGCTTATCTTCTTGTCCTCTGAAAGGATTTTTACTTTGAATCCTGTTTTCTTAATTCTGTCTATGTAATCCTGTTTCAGTAAGGCTCCAGCGACACATCCAGATAGAAGTTCTTTATCATTCTTCTGTTTCTTATTAAGCTCTTTCAGTAGGACAATATCAGAAACATACATCCTTCCGCCATTTCTTAGAACTCTATGAGCTTCACTAAAAACCTTATTCTTGTCTGGGGCTAGATTTATCACACAATTACTTATTATAATATCGACCGAATCATTTTCGATAGGAAGATTTTCAATGTCTCCTAACCTGAATTCGACATTTGTATAGCCGTATTTCTTGGCAATCGACTTTGACTTTTTCACCATTTCTTTTGTCATGTCAACGCCTATGACCTTCCGCTCTTACCTACCTTTTTAGACGCCAAGAAACAATCAATACCAGCACCGCTACCTAGGTCAAGCACAACATCACCTTCATTTATCTTTCCCAACGCTATAGGATTCCCGCAACCCAGTCCTAGATTAGCCTCAGGAACGTTGCTAAGCTCCTTATCAGAATAGCCGATACTCTTTGATATTTTCTGAGCGATGCTAGAATCAACTTTTCCACAACCGCAAGAGCAACAAGAACCTCCTTTGACAGCTATCTTGGAATATGCTTCTTTGACAGATTTTTTTATCTTTTCTTCTTTCATAATACAAAAATAATGTTTTCTGATTTTCTTAAACTTTATTATTGAAATCAATACCTTATCGATACCATATCAATAAATAATTTTTAATATTCTGATTTCTAAATTCTTCCTAAAGCAACTATAAAAAGAATTCCAATGAAATTAAAAATAAAAGCTAATAATATAAATTTTTTCCTATCATACTTTTCTGCACCTAAAAAAATTGCAGCAAACTCGTCTGGCAGTGGGGAGGCTATTATAAAGCCTGCTATCAAAGGGCTTATCTTTTTAATGAACTTTGATTTTATTTCAGGAATCTTATATTTTTTGTTAATTATTTTAATAATCTTGCCGCTCTTCCTGCTTACAAAATCATAAATTATATATTCACTTACTATGCTGCCTAAAGCTCCAAGAAAAGCCAGCAACCAAGGATTTATCATTTTTGCTAAAATTAAAAAGGTCGCAATTGAAAAGGCAGTTGTTGCTCCGTAAGTATAGAAAAATCCAGCAAAAAGAGCTCCCAGATATTCATAATTTCCCAAGTTCAACAAGAATCTTTCCAATGAACCTGTTAAATAAGATTCTAAAGTTATAAGGATTACAATAATTATTAAAGCTAATTTGTAATGATTCCACTCAGAAATTATAAGTTTTTCTTCACGCTTCACAAACCTTATTGCTTTTTTCTCTGTTTTATTCATTTGGAATCATATCTATGTTTTCTTTTTAGTGGATGATTTAATAAGATGTAAAATTCTTAATATCCATTCAAGCACAATCGAGAATATTAGAAATTGAACAATTTGGGACCATAAAATTGGTATCTCTGATAATCTTGACAGTGCAGTTTCTGATGAAAAGAAATTCGGATTTGACAATGCAATTGCCAAGAGTGCAAGGGGCATTAATTTTGCCAAGTCGCTTGACATATCTTCCTTAAAATAAGATATAACTCTTACTGTAGAAACAACCACGATTGAAGTTAAAAGTATGTTACTAACTGTAATTTCTTCTGATAAAATTAATAGAAATAATGACAATACTAAAAACCAAATAAATACGTAGATTGGAAAAATAATGCCATACTTCAGAATATAAGCTAAGACACTTCCGACCTTGCCCAAGGTTTTATGTTTAATATAAGGAAGGTTATACTTTTCCAAGTTTATACTAAACAAATCTCTCTTAGAAAGAGACTTGTAAAAATACCAAACAAAAATTGCATAAATAGATAGACCAATTGTAAATGTAAACAACTGCAAATAACTTTCTCCTATGATTGGAGAGAGTTGGCTATTAAGGAGAACATAGCCTTTTTGTACGTTTTCTATTATTGTGCTTGCTAAACCATTCATGATATATCATTCTGTCTTCCATTATATATTTTTTACCAGTATAACCAAGCTAATAAACTTAATAAAAGTGCTGCAATTAAGGCAATAATGATTCCTGCCTTAATCATATCTCTTATGTGGATATAGCCTGTAGCGTAGGCTATTGCATTCGGAGGTGTTCCAACAGGCACTAGAAAGTCCAATGAGACGCTTATCCCAGCCAAAATAACTAAGATTCTTGCGTCGATTCCAAGTGATGCTGCTAAAGGTATAACTATTGGAAGCATGACAGCCGCTGTTCCTGTGTTGCTTGCAAAAACAGTCATAGCAATGCAAAAAATAGAAATTATGAAAAAAATAATGAGCAGTGGATTTGCTCCAATAAAGCTTCTCATTAAGTTTGCTATCACAATATTTAGACCGCTTGAGCTTATGGCAGAGCCTAAAGAAAGACCGCCACCCACTAAGATAAGGGTGTCCCAGTGAAATCTTCCAAAATCTTCTGTATCAAACATCTTCATAATATAAAATAGAAATATGGGGACCAAAGCTATCAGAGATATGGAAATTTTATGCAGTTCTGAGGTTAGCCATAGAAAGACCGTTAAAGCAAAAATTGCCAAAGTCCTTTTCTGACAGCCAGATAGCTTGGTTGAGTATCTTTTTATTTTGAGCTCTTTTATTTCTGGTTTGTAGATTTTTGTGAGAACAAACCAGCAAACAAAAAGAAAGATAAATGTAAACGGCAAGGCATAATACATCCAGTCAAAAAATGATACTGTTATATTTTGGTCTGCAAGGAATTTTACTGCCATTGCATTGGGCGTTGTTCCAACTATTGTTCCCAAGCCTCCGATAGTTGCTGCAAATGCAACTCCAAGAATAATCGATTTGGCGTATGAAGACTTGAAAGGTTTCAGTTTGGTGTCAACCAGAACTATTAGAACTATAGGCATCATAACGGCTGCTGTGGCAGTGTTGCTCATCCACATTGAAAGAAAGGCTGTTGCTATCATTATTCCTAAAAGAAAACGCTTTGGACTTGATCCTATTTTGTTTATAAAAAAATAAGCTATTGTCTCATCCAAATGATACTTCTGTAAGCCATATGCTAATGCAAAACCGCCTAATAATAAGACTATAACAGGATCAAAGAATGGAGCAAAAGAGTTTGTCAAGTCAATACCGGCAAACAAAACTAAAAACAAAGGTATTAGAAGTGATGTAACGTGAATCGGCATGGCTTCTGTAAGCCATAAACTACCTACTGTTACAAGTATAGCAAGAACAACATGAGCTTGGTAAGGAATATCCAATGGCAAGAAATAAACAAGCAATCCAACTAAAAAGGAAATTATAAAATAAACCAAGGTCTTTTTCATATCAATAGTTGTGATAATTATATAAATTACTTTTGTTATTTAGTATAAATGATAATAGAACTGATTTTACTTTTATCATCTTTGGCAATCATAGCAGTTATCAGCGACAGAATCATTGTTTACGTCACAAAATTATCCTCTTATTTTGGTTTGTCAGAGATGTCAGCAGGGTTCATACTTTTGTCAGTCGCAACCTCCTTGCCAGAATTGTTCGTATCTGCTCTTGCTTCTATAACTAATCAGGGAGGACTTTCTGTTGGCAATGTCTTAGGGTCAAATATAGCAAATTTAACCATTATTCTAGGTTTGGCTATACTCATAAGCCGAACAAAAATTACAATCGATTCTAACTCAGAAAAAGAGCTTGTACAATTCTTATTTTTATCATCTTTAATACCACTTTTCATCTTACAACGAGGTAGCATAGGACCGGTATTAGGAGTGGTTTTACTGATACTTTTTGTTTACTTCAGCATCAACATTTCCAAGAAAGCAGGAAAAATATCTTCTTTAGGGTTTTACAGAAGAAAAGAGATCAACTTCATTATAATCAAGTTTCTGATTGCCATAGGTTTGATTTTATTCTTATCTAAAATAGTAGTTGATAACGGAGTTGGAATAGCCCAATCTCTAGGCTTGCCACCATCTGTGATAGGAGCTACTATAATAGCTTTCGGAACCTCTTTACCAGAGCTTGCAACAACCATACAAGCTTTGAAAAAGCGATTGTTTGGAATGGCTCTAGGCAATATTTTTGGGAGCTGCATAACAAATCTTACTCTTGTTTTAGGATTCGCATCTATATTGTCATTTTCTCAGGTAAGCATTGTAGCAACTGGGGGCATGTTATTTTTTACTTTAATAACAGCTTTGACAATATGGTATTTTATTAGTACCAGAAAATATATTGGTAGAAAAATATCCTTATTTATTATTTTAATTTATGTTTTGTTTGTTCTACAGCAGATAGGATTTTCAATCTTCATACTATGAGAAATTATCAATGCTCATCAATGACATTCAATGTCCATCAATACTCACCGATATCCTGCCAATACTCGTCGATATCCCATCAATACTCATCAATGCATCTAATAAAACGATAACTTTTTATATAGGTAAGAATATCTTACTATTATGAAGACAATGAAAACCAAGACTGAGATAACAAGAATAAGTTCTAAAGGACAGATTGTTATACCTCAGAGCATAAGAAACCAGATGAGCATAGGAGAAGGTAGCATATTTGCTGTTCTATCACCCAAAAAAGACACTTTAGTATTAAAGAAAATTGAAAGTCAGATAAGCAAAGAGGATTTGGAAACTTTAAGAGGTCTTGAAAGGGCTTGGAAACAGATAGAAGAAGGAAAATATAGAAAATATACCAGAGAAGAGTTCTTGAAGAAGCTTGAGAAATGGTAGAATGAAGATTAATTTTGTCGTTATTACAGAAGATTATGAGAAAAACACAAAGCATATAAAAGACAAGGAAACTAAAGATAGAATTAAAAAACAAATAAAGAGAATAATAGAAAATCCTGAAATAGGAAAGCCTTTAAGACATGATTTGAAAGGAGAAAGAAGCGTTCATATCAAACCTTTTAGACTTGTATACATTTGTGAAAATGACAAACTTATCTTATTAAGATTTGAACACAGGAAAGAAGTCTATAAGTAATCAATGCTCATTGATACCCTACCAATACTCGTCAATGAATCGTTCCTTATATGCCTGCTAATAAAATTCTTAGAAACAGGGAAATTGGTGGGCGTTCACAGTGAAGTATTACATGGCGTGAGTACGAATAGCAGCGTTCCAGTATAATCGTTCGAATACAGCGTTTTCTGACTGTTTTGAAATCTAATTTTCTAAACCGAGGGTAAATCGGCGGGTGAAACCTCGGTTTTAAGTTTAAATCTTTTACTAAATTAAAAATATTATGCAAGTCTTTAGATGGCCAGTAGAAAAGGAAAGACAAATCTATGAAAAAATTCTTAATGATAACAAATCGAGAAATGTTCTTGATTCTGTTCTTGACGAGATCTCGAAACGTGCTGCAAAAAAAGAAAATCTAATGTTCAAATCTTCTGAAATGGCCGAAACAATAGGAGAAGATGTCCAAAAGGTGAACGAAACTCTGAAATATATTTTCAATCTGAATGGCTTCAGGGCAAACGAACCCTACCTCACGAGGAGTGGGGATAGCTTCCAAATAAGGCCTGAACTTTTTCCTGAAAAACGCGTGAAAAGATTGAAAGCAAAATACGAGACCATTGCCATGCAGAGACAGATAGAAAATTTTTTTGAGACGAATTTTCCAGAAAAGAGAATACAACTGAATGAAGAGCAGGTTGAAGAACTTGAGAGAACCATGGACTCTCTGAAGAGTCTACATCAGAAGGAGAGAACATTGCACCATTGGCAGGAATTTTTGGCAACATACGAGTTGCTGAGGTATAGAAACGGAACTGACCCTGATGGAATGGAAGTTGGCAGATATGTGGGCTTGAAAGATGGCAAACTTAATGGTAGGAACTGGATCGAAGAAACAAAATCAAAAGGTTATGATGTTTCTCTTTCTCCACATATCGAAGCACAAACTATTAGAAAAAATAAAAAAAAGGTGAATGTAGAAGAATCTTATAGAAAATTGAAATTGAAAAGAGGACATGTGACAGCAAAAGAACTATCAGAAACAACATCAATACAGGATCAAGTGGTAAGGGTATATGCTGAAGAGCTCGGACTAAAACTTGACAGAGGCAGCAAAGTTAGAAGAAATGAAAGAATAGAAGAAATAAAAACTGCTTATGAAATGTTCAAAACTGAATATCCTCCGAGCAAGATTGAAATCGAAGATGAAACAGGCATACCAAAAGACTATGTAAGGAAAGTGTGTAGGTCATTGGGCCTGCCTCTTTTGAATGACTCGCAAATAAACAAGAAAAGAGTTCTCAAAGTTTTCAGAGACTTGCAAGAACAGGGAGTAGACACTGATGCAATGAGTGATGGGAAGTTTTGCAAACATGTCAACGAAGAATATAAAATGTGCTTTAATGTAGTAAGAGATTGGAGGAGAGAATTAGAGAAAGAAAAGAAGATAGACATACCGAAGACAAGAGAAATGTCAAAAGTCAAATATAAAAAATACGAAAGTGCATACCGCAATATTGTAAAAAGAAAAATAGAAAATAATGAAAAAATAAGATTCGTTTCAATTGCCAAGGAATTGTCTGAGTTGTTCGGCGAAAATGTACCAACATATAGAGTAATAGCAATTAGAGATGCTACAGGCATACCGAAAGTCATTAACAATGAAGCAAGATACGAGAATATTGTGAAAGTTTTTAAAGAAAATCCTGGCTTAAGCATGGAAGAGTGGGCAGACAAGGCGCAAGTCTCAACCGGTTTCCTATATAGCACTCTAAGAAATTTGAAAAAAGATTCTGAAATGTTGGAGAGGTTGAATGCTCCAAAAAACATAATAGAAAGATTTTCTGTAAGGGAAAGTCCAGTGTTAAAGGAATTCAAGGCTCTAGGAAATGCCAACAGAATGAGAATACTAAAAGCTCTTGGACAAAAAGATGAAATGACTGTCGAAGAAATTTTGGATGAGATGGGTTATAAAAGAAGCAAATGGCAGAATACAATCGAATATCACTGCGGCGTTCTTGAGAGAGCTGGTATGATAGTTGAAGATAAAGGCAGTTTCGCTGTCACAGAAAAGACAGAGACGATAATGCCGCTAATACAGGAATGGGATTTGGAAAAGGTCGTGCCTGAAGAGATATTTGGAACAGGTTACAACAAACCTCTTTTCACGTCAGCATTGTCAGGTGACAAGAAGAGCCTCAAAGAAATAATAAGAATCATGAGGGAGTATAAGGGAGCTGTGCCTGTTGTTGTGCCGAGCAGCAAGGCACCGGAGAGGCATCCCATGCATGACGCTTCAAAAACGAGGAGACTAAGATTTAAGAAGTATTTCAATCCGCAGTTTGGAATGTACGAGATAAAAGATGAGTATTCTGATTTTTTGGTTCAAGTTACAAGTAAGGTAAAGGAGGTTTCATCTCCAAATGTCATGCCCAAAGAATCAAAAAAGAGGGAGACGTTGCCTCCGCAATACATTTTGAAAGAAGTAAATGAGCAGGGCCTGAGCTACATGAAGATTAGGGATATGATGGATGAATTGCTGCGAAAAAAGGTCTTGTATCAGTTCCAGCAAGGTCTTTCTGATAAGGAGTCTCTTAGCTATATGCAATTCATAGAGAAAAATTTCCAGTCGTTATGCAGAAGAATGAATGTTAAGACTGACATAAAAAGTTTGAAAATCTACAGTGATTCTGATGACATGCATATTTTAGAAGCCAAATGATTAGAGACTTTATCAATACTTCTCAATACCCGTCAACAGTCCCTCAATGCAAACAAATAAATTCTACCTATGTGTAAATTATTAACAAGCGGTAAAAATAGTCAGGATTCAGTGGAAAAAGTCAAGTTTTACATGACGTGAGTACTCGTGATTTCAGCCTTCCAGTTTAATCGTTTCTAAAGACGGCTAATTCTAGCCACTGGGAAATCCCTGTGAAAACTACGTAGATTCGGTTTATATTTTCTAAATTTATAAATCAGGATTTCTAAATTAAATATATGAAGTGGCATAATCTTGAGACGTGGCAAAAAACAATACTTGTTACTACACTATCTGTAGTTATTATAATAGTCTTTCTTTATGGCTATGCTTTTTTGTATGATTATTTTTATTCAAAGAATTTCCCTCAAATTCCTATTAGCACTTATGCAACAAAGTTTGATCCTACAAAATTCTCGGACCCGACAGCAAGCTTCATTGTTGAGATGGCAAACGTTTTGGAGAAGGCATTATCATGAAAAAATATATTCTAATAGTGTTTGTAATTTCTTTGATGTTTGTAGCAATATCATCATCTGCATTCATGATTACAAGGGATTCATTGGATCATGTTGAAATAGTCATGGCCATGAAAGGTGAAGTATGTAACATAGAAAATCCTGGATGCGATGAGCCACAAGGTGACGAGCCTATAGAAGAAAATACAACTACGGCGCTACCTTGGGATGAGAGGTTCGATCTTTCAGCAGCATGCTTGAGACAGAAAATGGATGAACTGGATTGTCAAGGAGAAGCAAAAGATATGATTTTCGGTCAGTTCGCGACTTTTATGAAGAATGGGACAGAGGGTGGCAAATTCTGGTCTTCAGATATAGTAGTGATTATTAATGATAATGTATACGGCCCTGGCATGATGACAGCTGGATATTGGCGAGCCAATGATACCTACAAAACCATCAATTTTTCTGCTGGAGGACATTATGCTTACATGCCAGGTGAAGCTGAACATCCATACAAGTTCATGGGGCTGAAATATTTGGCTTTTAGTCAACCTCATAGGTTTGATCCTGACATCCAACCATATGGATCTGAAAGAGTAAATCCTGGTTTCATTCTAATCTATTATGACGAAGATGGGACTTTGAACGTCTATGTCCATTTAAAAGAGAATTATTACAAAATGACAAGCGTAAAGAAAAAAGTTGAAAATAAAACATGGACTCCACCGCCCGAACCAGAAGTTCCAAGTCCTGAACCTAGACAAGTTGAAGTTGAAATACCTAAAAAGATTGATGTTCCAACTCCTATTCCTCCACCACCAATATATTTGCCAGGAATGCCAGAAACAGCAGACCCAAAAAAGGAACATGTAATTCCTAATTGTAACTCGCAGGGAGCTTCTGTTTGTAGACAAGACGAAGAATGCCCTGATAAATGGATAAAAGCTAAAGAGGACAGATGCTGCTCAGTTATTTGCACACCAGTTGGTAAAAAAGAAGTTCCTCCAGGCCTTGAAAAGAAAAATGAAACTGAAGCAAATGAGACAGAACTAAATGAAACTGAGAAAAATAAAACTAAAGAAGAAAAACCAGAGAAAAATATAACTATAGAGAACGAAACAAACGAATCACAGACAACATTGGAGGAATATCCAAATGCAACATTGGGCGGGAACTTCGACAATGGTGATAAAGTAGAATTTCTTGGCGTGAAAGGAACAATATTTATTGGAAAAATCAAGAATGGTAAACCATCAGAGAATTTTCAAATCAATAATGAAACTGCTACACTTTTGGTGTATGTATCTTTTGATAATCCTACTTATGGTCATATGGCATTGGTTCATTATCCACAGCGTGGTGAAGGCGAGTATGATTTATATCAAAATGATGATTTGATTGCAACATTGAAATATGGAAGTGATTACTCTCTCAATGCCTACATGACTGTGGCTTGCGAACCCGATAAATATCCTGAACAAACGCAAGCTATCTTAATAAATAGATTTAAAGAATGCTCATAAGATTTGCCAACTTATCAATAACATTAAATGAACATCAATACGCAACAATGCAAATAAATAAATCTCAATGACGTTCAATGATTATTAAGAACTGTAGAAAATGAGTTTTTTAGCGATAGCGAATCAGGTTTTACATGGCGTGAATATGAGTAGTCTTTGGAAATATGTCTCATACTCATTCATTAATGCGTTTAAATGTACCTTTGAGGCTTTTTTCTTGATATGTACTTTTTGGCCACGCGTCTAAGTCATCAGATTTGTATCTTGGAATTAAGTGAAGATGAAAATGAAGTACTGATTGTTGTGCAGTTTCTCCGCTCGCATGTAAGATGTTGACACCATCAGCACCAAGTTTCTTTTTTAGCAATTTTGAAACCTTTTTTGCAATTATAATTATTTGTTTCAAAGAATTTTCATCTATATCGTATATATTTTCATAATGGGACTTAGGTATAATCAGACAATGACCTCTACTGATAGGTTTTACATCTAAAAAGCATAGTGAATTTTCATCTTCATATATCTTGTATGAACTCACACTACCCTTGACGATATCACAGAAAATACATTTTGACATAATAAACTATATTTCAATAGCCTTAAATCTTTTTCTAATCATAAAATACTTATAGCAGATATTCATGCATATTTGGATGATAGGAAATCTCCTTGGGAAGAGTTAGAAAAAAGATCAAAAATCTATGAGAAATGTTTTAAATTGCTTGGTTTAGACAAAGGGGTTGAATATGTTCGTGGTTCGAATATTCAAGAAACCAAGGATTATCAGAATGAAGTCTTAAAAGCATCGGCCTTAGTCACAGTTACCAGAGCTACAAGAGCAGCATCTGAAATCTGTAGAATGGAAGACCCAAAAGTTTCCTCATTAATTTATCCTATTATGCAATCGTTAGATTGTTGGGCTTTAGACGTAGATATGGCTTATGGAGGAACAGACCAAAGACATGCCTATATTTTATCAAGAGAACTTCTTCCAGAACTAAATCACAATGCTCCTATTGTTATTTCAACACCTTTAGGTAAAAGTCTAACTGGAAAGGAAAAAATGTCTGCATCAAAAAAACAATCTAGATTAGAATTATTTGCTGAGCCAGAAGAAATAAGAAAGAAGATAAATGAAGCCTTTTGTCCAGCTAAAACTTTAGAAGAAAATCCTATTTTAGAATATAATAAATATTTTATTTTTCCTAGAATACAAGAACTCAAGGTAGAAAGAGAACAAAGGTTTGGTGGAGATGTGACTTTCAAAGATTATCAGAGCCTAGAAAAATCTTTTCTAACTGGAGATTTACATCCACTTGATTTAAAGAAAACCACAACGGAATACTTAATAAAAATTCTTAAACCTGTAAGAGAATATTTCTATAATAATCCAAGGCTATTAGAAACTTACAAAGAATAGAAGCAACTATCATGCATATCAATGCTCATCAATACCCCTGTGATACTCGTCAATGCATCAATGAATAATAATTGTTAACTTTGGGTAACAGTTGTTAACTTTAAGGTTATTATAGTCCTATACCATCTTTCAAGTATATTTAAATATGGTGAAATTACCATAATATTATGGTGAAATTACCATGAAAAGAAAAAGCATAGAGGTTTTGAGTTTTTTAATAGAAAACAGCGGTGAAAAGATCAACATAAACAGGATATCCAAGAATCTTAAAATGGACTACAAGAACACTTATAACATAGTCCAGGATCTTGCCAAACAAAATTTGATTTCACTGGAAAAATTTGGAAAAAGCATCAGCTGTATTCTAAACAAAAAGGCTCATCCTCTGATATTTGAGGCGGAGGAGGGCAGAAGAAAAAAGCTTATAGGAAATAAAAACTTCATGATTTTGTATGAAAAGCTAAAGTTACTTCCGTTTTCCTTTATATCACTGGTTTTCGGCTCGTACGCAAAAGGCGAATCAAGAAAGAACTCTGACATTGATATGATGATACTTTGTGAAAAAAATAGAGAAAAGGAGATAGAAAACACCATATCAATGCTTCCCCTGAAAATTCATCTTGTTGTTTTGACCTATGACGAGTTCCTATCAATGGCCAAAAGCAGGGAGTTTAGCGTTGTTTCAGAGGCGATTAAAAACAACATTATATTGATAGGGATAGAAGACTATTACAGGATGATTGAAAATGCTAAATAAGGAAAGGATAGAAGAGGCTGAGAAGAACATAAGGAACTATTTTGATGAGGGCTTGCTAAAGAAGATAGACAAGGTTGATGAAAACATATTCAATGTCTTTAGACGGAATGCCGAGGACAGCCTTAAAATTGCAGACTTCTTGCACAAGAATAATATGTCTTCTCTGTGGACCATAGTATGCTCATATTACTCGATGTATTATATGGCTAATGCTGTTCTCTATAAGATGGGCTACAAGGTCGGAGAAAAGATTCCGCACAAGGTTACAAGCGACGCATTGATTGTTTTCGTCAGGAGCAAACTGAAGGAAAAGATGCTGGAAGAGTTTGAAGAAGCGAGAGACGAGGCTTTGGAGCTTGCAAACGTCAAGGCTAACGAGATTATAGAAAGCTTTGATTTTGAAAGGGTCAAGAGATCTAGATTTCAGTATAACATGACGGAAGCGGTCAAGAATTCAAAGGCATTGACATCTCTAGAAAGGGCAAAAAAATTCAACTTTGAAATTGAAAAGATGCTGACCAAGTAAAACAATACCCCATCAATACCATATCAATAAATAGTCAATACGCATATTACTTTAACAGCAGGTAAAAATCAGGCGATTTTCAGTAATACTCCAGGAAGTTATACATGGCGTGAGTACGAGTAAACAACAATTACAGCAAACTCGTTTATACAGCGTTTTCTGACTGTTTTGCAGCCTGTGGTTAAAACCGCTGGAAGAACCACGGGTAAAACCTATGTTTTCAGTTAGCGATAAATCAAAAGAATAATGGATCTTTAGAATGGAAGTTTCCATTATAAACCTTACATATTGCCGGGCAACCTGAACCAAATTTTTCTTTTCTTCTTTCTTCCATCTGAATAAAACCTTTATTCGTTTCACTTTCTTTCAATTTAGAAAATTTATTTTCAAATATACTATCCTTTGTAAAAAATTCTGGATTAAGAGCAGAAATCCAAAAGCATGGACTCAAACGACCTCTCCAATCCAGATAAAATATCTTTCTACCGCCATTACATCCTTGACATCTAGAATCAAAATTTTCAAATCTATGATAAGAAATGTTTATTTCAGAGTATTTCTCTTTCAGAGATTTTAGTCTTATTCCAGTTTCTAGATATTCGGTTTCAGGGATAAGTATGTCAGGATTTGTTATTGCATTTCCAATTTTCATAGGCCATGCGAAAGCTACCTCTTCTGCACCATTATCTTTGCAGAAATTCACAAACTCTTCAATATTCTTATAATTTTCTTTCCATAATACGCAGTCTATTCTTGTATAAATTTTGTGTTCATTAAGCAGTTTCAGGCCATTTAGAGTTCTCCTAAAAACATCTCTTCCCCTAAGAAAATTATGAACTTCTTCCTTGTGAGAATCTAAGCTAAGGAAGATTTTATCAATTCCTATTACTGAAAGCTTTTCTACATTTCTTTGATTCAGTTCAGTACCATTGGTTCCTAAAGTTGCCATAATACCATTTTCTTTTACAAGCTTTATGAAATCGAAAATATCTTTCCAAAGTAAAGGTTCTCCTCCAGAAATATAAATTGTATCCACTCCTAAGGATTTCATGTCCTTTAGAGTAGGCTCATATTTTTCTATTTCTGGATTCTTGTAATCTTCCTTTGTTACTGAGCAATGCTTGCAATTTAAACTGCATTTTCCATAAACACCCCAAACAATTCTAATACCAGAACTTTCAGAGAATAGACAAATTGGATTCCTCATATATACTTATAATTTTTACGGCGATAAATCTACTAGTTCACCATCGTTGATGAACTAAAGAAATAAATCTATTGAAATCAATTTAAGAATATGAGAACAGAAGAGGCTTTTTCTAATCTTCTAAAGTTTGGACTAACAGAAGGTGAAGCAAAAGTTTATTTGGCACTTCTCAAAGGAAGCTCTGCTAAGTCTGAAATAATAAAAAATTCTGGTATATCATCTTCAATAGTTTATGAAATTCTTGAGAAATTAATGAGAAAAGGTTTAGCATCTTATACAGTTATAGAAGGTAAGAAGAAGTTTTATGCAGCAAACCCTGAAAACCTTCTGGACTTGATAGACAAGGAAATAAAGAGAATTGAAGATAATAAGAGGAATGGAAAAAAGATAATTCCATTTTTAAAACAGATTTCAAAAGAAAAGCTTCTTTTTGCAAACGTCTATAAAGGTTCTGTTGGTCTGAAGTCTATGCTTAGAGAGGTTGAAGAAGAATTCAAGAAAAAAGAAATAAAAGAATGGCTTGCAATGGGAGTAACATCACATAAAAATGAATTTTTTAACAATTTATGGCTAAACTGGCACAAAAATGTTAGATCTAAACATAGGATTAAGGCAAGATTCTTATTTTGTGAGAAAGGCACTAAGTATTATAATGCTTTAAAGAAAGTTTCGTTAAGTAAAATAAGACATCTTACATCAATACCTCTAAGTTGCATAACTGTTGCCGGTAATTCAACGTTTATAATGAAATACACTGACCCACCTTATTTTCTACATATTAGAGATACTGATATTGCAAAAACTATGAAGGAGATATTTAATTTTCTTTGGAATATAGCAAAAGAATAAATCAATACTCGTCGATACCCCACCGATACTCATCGTCATCTAGTTTTTAATATTCTGATTTCTAAATTCCAGAATTAAGTAAACTTCTACCCTCTTTAATTCTTTTTAATGTCCTTTCATAATCTCTTTTAGCTTTTCTTCTGTAATATTCTGGTTCCCATTTTACACCTCTTCTTATCATTCTTATAGCAGTTTCGTCCAGCATTCTTACCTCAACGCTATCTGGGGTTGCGTCAGGTCTATTCTCTTCAAAAAAACTAGGCTGTTTTTCTCTAAATCGCCAAGGTTCAAAACCAGAAATATAATCTGGCCATCTTTCCTTTCTGGAGTATTTTTTATTTTTAGGTTGAGAAAACTTTTCATTGGCCTCTTTCAATTTTTTATAAATGTCATTGAAAACGGCCATATGACCTTGAGGACATTCTTCATGCCATATTGAAGAAACAGCAACTGGACCATGACCTCTTAAAAGAACAAGGCTCTTCTCTCCTAATTTTTCCACTGTCTCAACTCCTAACTCTAAAGTACCATAACCTATGTCTTCAAAGGGTGAGTCTGTTTCAGATATATAGACAGCAGAAGGGTTTTCTGTTAATTGTGGAGCATGACAATGAACAATCGCATTAACCGGATATTCAATTCTTCTTGAATAAATTAAGCCGTGAAGAAATGTTTCAGAAGAAGGATCTTTACTTCCAATCGCCTCTGCTTTACACTTCACCATTCCCTGTGAACCTAGGTATCCTAAAACATTTTTGAGACTGAAATTATCGATATTAATTCTTGTTCTATCCAAACTCATACCTTTTATAACATCATCAAGAAGGTTTTGTTTCATTAAAGCATCTGCAACACTTGCAATAGATAAATCAAATTGACGTGGACAAGTGCTCGCCAATGGTATGACTCCTGCCTTTATATCTTCTTTACCTTTTCCTATTCTAACTTCTATCTCATGAACGCAAACGATATCTTCAGCTTTTAGATCACTAAGGTATGAACCGGCGGCTGTTATAAAGAAACGATGATGAAGAGGAATTTCTACTGTGCTTATGTTTCCAGCATTTTTAGGAGCCCAACCTTCTTTGTAAGCTTCGCTACCAATATATCTAAATCCTTCGAGAAGACCAGTCCTATTAACATAATTCTGTAAATCTTTTTCTAAACCTTTTTCTTTTACATGTTCAACTCTAAATCCAACTATGCCTCTATATCCTTCTAAGAACTTATTGCCCATATTCTCTAATTAATAAGAAAACTTTAAATTTCTATTAAGATTAACCTTAAATGTTTTACTGCTCTATTAAAGTTTAGTGAAAAAATGGTTCCTGATTATCATCATCTTCCTATAGGAGAAGATCTAGGTGTTGAAGGAAAGAAAGTAGAAGAAAGAGTTATTATTTTTAGAGACAGAAAACTTGTTACATTCAGAGCTGAAGGCAAAAGCATTTATGAAAAAGAAAATCCAATTAAAACATCATATGTAATTGTTCCAGGATTTATGGAAAGGGAGCGATATAAAATATCAGATTTTAATGTCCCTATATCTGAAGTTAGCTTGGTTAAAGAAGATGAAAAAGAAGAAGTTATAGCAACTGTAGCAAAAGAATACGGAATTCCAAGACTTTGCATTAGAACTTGGTAATGCCAATTTTTATCAATATGCTATCAACGCAAACAAATAGCTGTCATTGCCCTTCAATCTTCATCAACGCTCATCAATGACGTTCAATGACTATCAATACTCGTCAATATCCTGCCAATGCTCAACGATGCATCGATGAATTCAATTTAAGACCGTTAACTTTAGATAACAGTTGTTAACTTCTGTAAACAGTTATACTTCAATTGTCTTTTTAAGCATTCTAAGGAATTTTGGATTGTCGTTAGCTATCCAAATTATTCTTCCGTCTCTTATCACTATCTTTCCAGAATTCTCTATATATTTCAGAACAAGATTGAGAGTTTGATGAGTTATATCTTTTGGCAAAGCCGTTTTTGACTGTCTTTTTGATGGATGTTCTTCTGCATTCTTTATAGCTTTTTCTACCATTGAGACCGTATCTAATCTTAGATATTGCAAAGTTTGTTTCATAATCAACGGTTTATAATGAATTTTATGCAGATACTGCTATCTTATGTTCTACTTCCTTAGGTTTGAGTTTCTCCAGATAGCTGAAGGATAGCTCTATGGCCGTTTTCATTAGCACTTTTACTTTCGGATTTTCCCTGTTCAACTGGTACATTTCCGCGTTTCCCAAAGTTCTTGTTTTCATGATTATCTCTTTTTTTGCCAGCTCTTTCCATATCTTTTCTATGGTTATTCTTGATATTCCTATTTCATCTGCCACCTGAGTTTTCGAATAGTCAAAGCTAGGGTAAGTTAGAAAGAAGTCTAGTACTTTTATGAACGGACTCTCTCCAAATGTTTCTATGAACAATGATTTTTGGTTTGTCATGTAAATCTATAGACTTTTAGGCTATTTAAATGTTATACATATAATGTATATTAAATATACATATAATTTAAATATCGCCTCTGCCAATATTTATTATGCCTATAGACCTCAAGAAAAAGCTTTCTGACGAAGAATTGGAAGCCGTGCTATTGCATAAATTCATAATAAGAGGTGCTTGGCAGGAGTATCATATCTATGAAAGCGATGTTCCAAAGGGATTCCCTCCTCACATAAGAAATGATATAATGAAGGTCGCAAAGGAATTGAAAAGAAAAGGACTGCTGATAGCTTTTCCACATGGCAAGGAGCACGTGTGGATATTGAATAAAGATAAATCAGATGAAATAATCGATAAGGTTAAGAGATTCTTTCCAGAAGAATACAGTTGATCAATACCTCTCGATACTCTGCCAATACTCAACGATGCATCGTTTCTTATAAGCCTACTGATAAAAATTATCAAAACAGGGAAATTAACGAGCGTTCGTAGTGTAGTTTTACATGGCGTGAGTACGAATAAAAAAACTTGCAGGGATGACAGTTTAATGGTCAGATTTCTAACTCCTAGGAAATTACCTGCAAAATCACGATAATAAGAACTTATATAATTGAGACTAGAGTTCTGTTTCAAATTCGTTTAACCAAGTGCAAGTTCTCATATCCTTTATTGCACTCATCATCTCATCCTGAGATTGTTCTTCCTTCAAATGATCTCCGATTGTCTTAAAACCTAAGTAGTGTTCACACTGACCGCAGTAGCTTGCAGATTTTTCAATGTTGACAGGATTGTGCTCCTTCCTAAACCTTGCATATTTAGTGTTTGTCCATATTTTGCTGAACTGTTCATTAAGGACATTTCCCATTTTGTTCTTATTCCTTTTGGAGTTATAGAACTTGTTAAAGGGCTGGTTATCGAAATAACTGTATGAGCATGGATATACATCGCCTATAGCATCTATCAACGAGCATTGATAGCAAAGCAGACATGTTACAGGATCATTCTTGAAAAGTTCGTAAGCGGGCAAACCCATTTTGAAATATTTCACATTGAGAGTTCCGTTGATAAGACCAATGAGATAAGGAGAAACAATCACTTTCACATGAAACCTTTTGTTGCGTATTTTTTCAACTGCTTTGCGGAGTTCTTCGACTGCTCGGTAAGATACTGATGTCCTGCTTTGCCCATGCGTTATCCCGAATCTTATGAAATCTACCTCAAGCTTGTCCGCAAGTTCAGCGACGCTGTAAATATCAGAGGCGTTCAAACTTTGTATTGTACAGTTTATTCCGACCCTCCACCTATTTGCTTTCTTTTTTGTAACAACGACCTTTTTGATGCCTTCAATTGTTCTTTGCCATGTTCCTTTGACTCCGCGCGAGAGGTCGTGTATTTCTGTTGTCGAACCGTCAAGAGAGAAAATCGTTTCAACATTCGCATTAGTAAGTACATCTACAATCTTATTATTCATCAAAGTACCGTTTGTTACGATTGTGATTTTCATTTTGTTACCTTTTATGTTCCTAATTATTTCTGGAAAATCTAATCTCATGAGAGGCTCTCCACCTGATAGCAATATTCTTTTGGTACCAACTTTCTTGAGTTCTGAGAATAATTTTTGCAGCTGTGACAGGCTCATCTCATTTTCTAATTTAGGATTATCCTTTATCCAATCCCATCTCTTACACATTCTACAGCGCATGTTGCATCTGTTCGTTATTTCCACTTCTACAGTGTGCGGTCCCCATATGTCGAGTGCATGCTTGTCGTTGAAAAGTTCACTGAGCCTTTGCGCTCCGTTTGTTGCAGAAAGAAGTATTATCATCTCTTTTGCATGCTTGTCATTAAGTCTAACAGACTTGTTGAAGTCACCATATTCACCTATCACCTTGAAACCTGACATTTGTGCAAGTTTCCTTATCTCTTCTGCTGTCCAAGCGCGTTTAACATCTGAATTGTTTATTTTCCTGACATGACCATTCTCAAAGATATTATATGATTCATCGAATCTCACCAATCTGTTCTTTGGATTACGGTACTCCGATTCTTTCACTGTTATTTTGACATCATGATTTTCAACTTTCCACGAGGATCTTTTAGGTTTCTTCAGGTAATCTTTAATATGTTTTAGAAAAATGAGGTATATACCTCCATCGTTTAGGCATGCACGAACGCTTTTCAGGTTCGCTAGTGCATCTTTTTCAGTGAGGAGATATCCGAATGAATAGAACGTATTTATGCAGGCATCGAATTTAACTGGAACTGTGAAGTTAGTCATGTCGGCCTTGATGAACTTGATTTTCTTATTCTTTGCTTTTGCATATTCAATCATCCTGCTGTTAATATCAAGACCCCATACTTCGCAACCATTTTTTGAGATATCTATTGCGTGATATGCGGGACCACAACAGATGTCAAGAACTCTTTTCGAACCAAAATCTTTAAGGATGTCTTTTATGAAGGCGCACTCCACATCAATTTTCTGAGGTCTGTTGTAACACAAATCGTAATACTTCGGATAATTGTGAAGTTCGTTCATTTATTTCCACCTCTGAGAGCTAGTCTTACAGCTTCCTTCGCAGTCTTAACACTGATTATTTTCGTTTTCTTGCGTTCATCAATATACTTCCCTTCAAGTTTGTTTGCCCAACCACCAGTACCGCTTATTGCTATCACTGGTTTCTTGTACATGTATGCAAGAGCAATCTCACCCATTGTACCTGAGCCACCGCCTATCGCGATTATCGCATCTGCAGAGTGTATAATGATGTTATCTCTCATGCCTATTGCCATGCCACTACATAGTGGAATGCTTACGAACCTGTTCGCGATATTCTTGTTCAAGAAAGGAAGCATGCCAACGGTAATACCTTTTTTTGATATCGCACCCTTACATGCGGCCTTCATGATGCCGCCCATACCTCCGCATAAAAGTATGCTACCACTCTTCGCTATCTCTTCACCAACTTCATAAGCGATTCTTATAATCTTCTTACTAGTATGTGAGTCGTCAGCATTCCCTATGACTGCAATTATTTTCATAACATCACTATTATCATTTTTTCAAATACCGGTCTCGAATACATTCGAGCCGCAGTATGAGTAATCATCGTACGATATTTTTGTAAGCATTTTCTCAGCCTTTTCTGCTAGTTCTATTGCCTGTTCTATCTTTTCAAAAGCAAAGTAGTGTTCACATTGACCGCACACGTTTTTTTCACATAATATGTTTACAGGATTATGTGATTTCCTGAATGCATTGTACTTGCTACCATTCCATATTACATCGAATGGTTTTTTAAGAATATTGCCTAAGCGGTTGTTGGTTCTTTCATATAATCTTTCGTTGAAGGAGTGATTGTCATAATAAGAATATGTGCACGGATAAACATCGCCAAATGCATCTATAAGCGCATACTGTTGACATAGAAAACATTGTCTTGGTTTGTTCATGAAGAACTGCAGTGCAGGAAGACCTTTTGACATATTAGATACTTTAAGATTTCCATCAGCAAAGGCTTTCAAGTAAATTGATGCGTAGCGCTTTGGTCCGTTCTTATTGAGCTCACGCAACTGCGCAAGACCAGCGCGTATTTTTCGTCTCTCAGCAAGTCCACATGCAGTTTGAGTGGTACCATGTACTATGCCAAAACGTATACAATCAACGCCAAGCACTGTTGCGAGTTTGTATGCTGTCGGGATGTCGGTTGCATTAACACTCTGAACCATATAATTAATGCCAATTGTTGCTGTGCTTTTTGTTCTTCTGACAATAGTACGCGCAAGCCTTATTCCAACAATCGCACGATTGAAAGTTCCCTGAACTCCACGTATGACATCATGCAAAGCTGCATTCGAGCCATCAATTGAGAAAACAATCTCTGCGCCAATCGTAGCGAGTTCTTTTGCAGATTCCTCATTCATCAACGTACCGTTTGTGAAAACTATCACTCCAAGTTTGTTTCGCATTGCAATCCTGATTATTTCTGGAAAATCTGATCTCATGAGAGGCTCTCCACCGGCTAAGAGAACTTTTTGTACCCCTGCAGTTTTGAGCTGTTTGAACAGTTTTTTTATTTGAGGTAGTGTTAGCTGACTTTCGATTGCCTTTTTCGGCCAGCGCCATCTATTGCACATTGCGCACTTCAAATTGCAGCGGTTAGTAACTTCAAACTCAACCACGCGCGGACCCCACAGTTTATGAAGCGAACCTTCATGCTGTGCTTTCTTTACTTCAAACCAATTTGAAAATTCCATGCTAAATCACTCTCTCCTTACATTCGAAATAATTTTCATAATGCTCCCTCGAACTTCAAAATTATAAAAGCTTCGCAATAGTCACCCTTTCCTGACATCACGCCTCTGTAAGCATTTAGTGACAGTGCTGCTTTAGAAAAGTTGAATAGCATATTCTGAGACTTGTGCATTGTTATAGCTCTTTTCTTAATTTCGACAATGTCTGTTATGTCCTCATAAAAGTTTGGTATCTGAATAGGCGTCCATACTTCATAGCAAAGAACAGTTGGTTTAGTGCTATGGTAGAACTTCTTCAACACTTCAGAGACTATCTTGAAAGCGTTTTGATGATCCAAATCCCCTTCCGCCTCATGAGGCACGTAGATAAATTCCGGCTTCACTTCCTCAAGTAACTTAACTATCTTTTCTACAGCTTCCGGTGAATATGATAGGAACCCGTCCTTGAATCGCAGGAACTCCACTCTGGAGACTCCAAGTATTTTGGCAGCATTTTTTGCTTCAGTTTCCCTACCTTCTTTACCTGAAGTAAAGAAAACTATAGTGATATTGTTTCCGTCTTTTGCATGTTTAACTATAGAACCACCGCAACCTATAGATTCGTCATCTGGATGTGGTGCAAACACCATTATTCTTTTCATTTTTTATAACCTCATGAGCATAATTTTATAATATATGGAATACTTACAGCTAATGCGAATGCTAAGTAATAAGGACTTTCCTTTCTCTTCAAAACATCGACAAAGGTGTTTGTTATAAACTGTAGTCTGTTAATTAATGGCCTTCTGAAAATCTGCGGATACTTTACGTAGAGCACCTTATTGCCTTTCGCGTGCCATAAATGTCTCTTTACTGTCATCATAAACGAGGTATGATATTTGTGTTGTACAGTAAGTCCATCAAGATACTCGATATTGTAGTTGTTCAAGAAAAGTCTTACTCCTAATTCTCTATCCTCAGCGCTTTCAAGCTTTTCATTGAAACCGCCAATTCTTCTAAACACATCTTTCCTGATAGCCATGTTTGCACCAACACAGATTTTCGCGAAAGTCCTTTCGTCTTTTGCATAAAGATATTTCTTCAGCGATTGTGCATGTTCGAACTCCTCGAAACATCCCAAACAAGTATCATCTAGTGAAAGAATTTTTCCTATTATGCAGTCTGGAGCAGTTTTTCTCAGAATGTTTTTTCTGAGTTTAATAAAATAATCTTTAGGAATGATGCAGTCAGAATCAATGAAAACAATCCAGTCTCCCTTTGCTATTCTTGCACCGGCATTCCTTGCTTTTGAAGGTGTTAGAGTCTTTTTTGCGTGTATCATTCTGCAGTTGTTATATTTTCTTGGAATTTTTTTGAAGGAAGAAAGAACTGGACCGCTGAGCACAAGTATTATCTCTACTCCCCGCTCACCACGAGCCTCTATCGATTCTAGACAGTTACGTAATTTCTCGGCATAGTGATCGTGAGCTGGTATAACAACTGAAAACTTCGGCATGAAAATTTTAGGTATACATAACTATATATATTTATCTTAATATAAAACCAAATAGTTAATAAAAATATTAATAGAGATTATTATGAATGAACTAAGAAAGCTTTTAAAAATTAGTGAAGGGGATTTTGACAATCTAAAAAATAGACCTTCAGTCTTTTTCATCATGACACCGGACAGAATCAAACCACATTTCTTCTTGCATTATGTGATATCGAAAGAAATCGCCGGTCTTTCAAATATGGGTGCAAGTGTGAAAGTGTTTATTTTGGACAATTGCGCCAAAATACTAGATAGCGAACTAGAGACAAGAGACATTGAAACATTCATGCGCCATATGAGTGATATTACAAGACTTGTAGGTGGCAACATGTCTGAAATAAAATTCATACTCGAAAGCACTTTGATAGATGAGAAGAAGACAACCTCAAATGTGCTAAAACTCCTTTCTTCACTTTCCGTGGACGAAATCCTCCACATGTTGACAAAGACAAATTATGGACTAGGCAATGGTTTTTTCGATGCTGCTGCGATAGCATCTCTGCCGCAGGATCAAGCTGTTGATTTTGTGGTGATGGGTGAACACGAAAAGATAGCAGAATATCTTATGAAAAACAAACTTCATCTGCTCTCCAAACGTAGTATCAAATTCATACATTCACATTCGCTGTATACGGTGCGTGATGAAAAAATATTCCCTTATGGAATTGGAGGCGAAGAGTTGTTCATGTCAGATAGTCAATCTGTCTTAGCTGAGAAATTGCACTCAGCAACAGCATCGGACGTAAAGACTGCTATAAAGCCCTTCCTCTTGAATTTCGTAGACGATTGGCTGGCAAAGATACTCCTTACTGAAGAAAATTATCTGGCTTGGAAACATATCAAAAGATGCGATTCTGAAAAAATAAAAAGAATCTTCCTTGAATACATAACGCACTTTTCCCAATACTTTGCTGCAGCATGCGCGAAGTCAACAGATAAGGTAAGGATAACTGATTTAACATCCGAAGGCTCTAGTACTATCTTCGCTGCTCTTTCAAACGAACTGCGAATAGCGATACTTTTAGAACTGGAGCACAGACCACTGTCGCTATCAGAGATATTTCTTGCAATCAAAATGAGAACAAAAAATAATAGGTTGACAGCAGCTCACATATTTCCGCATCTCAAGAAACTTATGAACGCAGGTTTAGTCAGGAAAGAAAATGACAAATATGTTACTACATTCTGTAATCTGAGTCTTTTCATTCGATAGATTAGTGTTTTTACACTTTCCTTTACATATTTCATTAAGTGATTTATTCAACTCTAATCAATGCTCATCAATGACCTACCAATAAACGTCAATGGTTCTTCAATAGCAATCAATAAATATGAGTTTTGCTCAATGCTCTAGTGAAGCGGTGAAATAGTCAGGAAGTCAATGCAAGCAATGTAGTTTTACATGGCGTGAGTACGAGTGACAGCTTAGCAGTGTAATTGTTTGATTAACAGGGAAAAACTCTTTTTCTATGAACACATTTTTAAGTTAATGATTCTATATTTAGAATATGAAATGGTTAATAGTTTTTCTATTTTTTCTAATTCTAATTTCACCTGTATTAGCAGAAACTGCAAACAATACAATCGATATCGCCGAAATAGAAGACAAAATAAATTCAATCGCTCATTATGCTGAAGAATACGAGATTGGCAATATTAATTATTTTCAATTGAATGTTTATGGTTTTGAAATTAGATCAGACTTAAACCTTCTAATGGGAGGCGGTATAGGAGAAGAGTGGGCGAGAATTCCAAAGGAAAATGTAGAAAAGGCATTCGGAGCTCCAACCGACTATACGAACTGGTTGTGGATAGATAACAAGGGTGTTCAGAGAAGATTTGATGACGTGATGCCATGGTGGGAAAGGATAGTTTTTGATGGAAGAAAGATTCAAATCATATTCCATGCGTCCCCAAGCGCGATAGAAATGGAGAACGGTGAACTGTTCAGACACTATTCTGTTGACCTTGAGTTCAGGTTCAAGAAAGAGCTCGAAGTAGATATAAATAGCATTCTAAGCAACTTAACCACGTTCATAACCGACTACAACCTGACAAGAACAAGAAAGTCGGGGGAGGTTCTGGTCGAAAAACTGCTAGAGTCCCAGAGGCTTTTGAACAGGTATACTCAAGAGAATTCTGGGCAGTGCACTGAAATATTAGAAAGCTTTTTCAAGCCAGAGGAAAAGTGGCCAAAACAAAAAATAATGTCATGGGAATTCTCTCTTTACAATGGGAGCAATTTTGAAGTGATGATGCGTGTTGATATGTGCGAGGAGTGCATATGGCACTCTCTAGGGATGGATATAATGGTCGAGGGTAGGGGGCCGGCATATATTTTCAAGTCGCCAGAACTCCAGTTCGGAAAGCTGGAGCACAAGGTTGATGAGGAATATTTCTGGACTCTTACGGCTGACGAGGTTAACAAGGAATTAAAGAAAGCTATTTTTGAAATAAGGGACGAGGCTGAGAAATTCGATAAGACAAGGTCAGAGGATTTCCCAAAGAAATTCTTCTTCAACAGGTTCAAGATTCAGCAGATAAATAGGATCCTTGACGGGAAATACAATGGGGTTGAGGAATTTGACAGGGGTATAGCAAGAAGGATAGAATCCGGAGAGCTTCAAGGTCCTGGCGGATGTAAAAATCTTGACGAGTGCAGGAAGTATTGTGGGAAGCAAGAGAACATAGACGAATGCAGGGTCTTCACTTATAAACTTAGAGCGAATTCAGTCGAGAGCATGTTTGCTGGATACAAGATTAAAAAAACTCTAATAGACGAGACATACTGGGATAAGAGATTTTTCGAGAACTCAAATATCCATCAAGAGAGTTGGTGCAGGTATGTGAATGATTTACAGTGCAAGGAAGACGAGGGATGCGTGAACGGCGAGTGCGTTCCAGCATTGGGAGGGAACGAAACATGCAACAACAAAGTAGATGATGATGATGATATGCTGGCAGACTGCCAGGATCCTGACTGTTGGAAAGATAGACGTTGTGGAAAACTTTGTGAGGATGTATGCAACAAGGAAGGAGGGTGTTGGCAGACCAGCCATGATTTATGCTCAGGCGTTTGCAAAGAATGCTGGGATTGTGGGGGAGATGAAAACTGTAAAAGTGTCTGCGAACCAGAGTGTTGGCCTTGTCATAACCAGAATGAAATCAAAAATGCTTGTGATGATTGCTGGACTTGCGAGGATGAGGCCTATGGTGGATGTTATGGTAAATGTAAGACTTGCGATGAATGCAACACTCAAAGAAGAGATAAAATAAATGCTATCTTTGCCCGTGCTGCAGCAGGTGAGATTAAGACTCCAGGAAACTGCATGACAGAGGAGGACTGCAATAAATACTGTGCAGAGCATGGAGAGGAATGCGGAGGAATAATGAGTCAAATAGGACTTTATTCAGAAGAGCTTGACTGCAGCGGAGAATGTAAGGATTGCACAATATGTAATTATGATATTGGGAATTTCAAATGCAATAATAAACAGCATTTTGTTAGAGCTAGTGGTTTTTGTGTTTGCGATGAAGGATGGTACGATTGCGACGGAAGCTGGAATAACGGATGCGAGTCAAATAAACCATGCGATGCTGGGCCATGTTTTGATGAATGTAAGGAATGCGACGCCTGTAAGGAAGGCGAGGAAAAATGCAAGGACATATGCTTAGGGTGTCACAAGTGTAGGAATCCAGATATACCGACATACATATGCAACGGTGTTGAGCAGCTTGAGCCATGCGAGACCGAATACATATGCAACGGTGTGAAACAAAAGAAGCCATGCAAAATCTATATGTGTAACGGAATGGAATATACAAAGCCGTGTGACGAAATAAACATAACCTGCGGTAAAAACCAGATATTGGTTGGAGGCGAGTGTACCTGCGAGGAAGGATTCAAGGATTGCGATAACGATGGAAAGTGTGAGGCTACCAAATTCTGCGGTCTTGAGATTTGTGACAATGGAAAGGACGAGAACAATGATGGTTCTGTTGATTGTCAGGACCAGAAATGTGACAGGCAGATCTGCGGAGTTGAGAACGGTAAAAAATTGTTATGTATAAACAAAATATGCATACCTCCTGAGGAGGAGATAATTCCAGTAGAGCCAGAACCAATATGCGGAGACCATTTATGCGAGAAAAATGAGAGCATTGTATCTTGCCCAGAGGATTGCGTTGTTTGCGAGTCATATGAGCCTCCCGAGTGCCCTGACGGAAAAATAGTCTGGAAAGGGAAAGATAATTTAGGATGCTTAATGCCTCCTATTTGTGTTGTAATGAAAAAAGGCTGTGAAAGCAATGAGGATTGTTCACAACCAAAATGTGGGGTTTCACAATGTGTTGAGGGTGAATGTAAGGTAATAGAATTAACCACAGAATGTGAAGAGGGCTGTAAAGAGGGGAAAACTAAGAAAAGGGAATGTAAAGATGGGTCGGAGATGGTAACAGCAGTATGCAACGCTGACCAATGGGTTGAGACAGGATATGATTGTCCTGAGATTCCATCTGTAACACCCGAGGGAGAGAAACCATCAGAAGAGAATGTTTCTGAAGTACCGGAAGAAAAAATCTCAGGAGAGGAATTTCTAGAGACGCCGCTAGAAGAGATTGCTCCTGAAGTTGAGGAAGAATCACCAAAGGCTCATGATAAATGTGTACTAGCAAATAATTGTGGAGGACCGCAGGATGTTTGTTCAAATGGGAATTGTGTAACATTGCCGATACCTGTTGAAGAGAAGTCTGAGAAAAAAGTTCCAGAAGTTCCACCTGAAATTTCTGAAAAATCAAAAGAAGCTGAAGTTCCTTCAAAAACACAACCAAAGCCACAAGAAACACCAGCTGAACAACCCCAAGAATCCTTACCGCCAGAAAGTCCACCTACAGGAGGTATGATAACAAACTTCGTAAACTTTATTACAGGATGGTTCACAGGTTTGTTTGAAGTAGAAGTTCAACCCTGCAGTGAGGAATGCAAACCTTGCGAAGAATGCAATCAAGAGCTTGATAGCTTTATGAAAAGGATAGACTCTGGTGAAATCTTAGGGCCTAACGGCTGTAAGAACAGGGTGGAGTGTAATGATTACTGTAATAGAGAAGAAAACAAAGAAGAATGTGAAAACTTCTTTAAAGGCTTTGGCCTTAAGACATTTTATTGTTGGTGGGAATTTTGCAGGGAGTGTGACAAGTGTAGGTTTAACATAGGAGAATTCGAGTGCAAGGCAAACCAACATTTCAACATAGACGAAGGTTTCTGTGAGTGTAATGAAAGATGGTATGACTGTGATGGAGACTGGGATAATGGATGCGAATCACCTCAACAATGCAAGGGTTGTGAAAGCAAAGAAGATTGCGCAGAAGACAGGTGTGCTCCATGGGGTAATGTGATACAACAATTCGATTGTTTCAAAGGGGAGGAATGGTTGCAGGTACAAGGGGCTTTTAGGCTTGAGGGAAGATATAGGGTCTTGCCCAATGAGAAGATAAACTGTTGGGTTGGTTTTGATATGTGGGGAGAGCCCTTCGAAAGCCTTTATCCGATAAAGGAGGAAAAAGAAAGGGAGTTGGGATGGGAATGGTGCGAGTGGGAATTGGAGAACAACATAAAAGAAAGAATAGAGATTCAGAGCTCTCTTACAAAAGATTTCCTTAAATGGTTCTTTGAGGAATACGTTCCTTCGTCTCCAAGCGAATGGGAAAAGCACACAGGAGGAATATACGACTCGTACTGGAGAATTGTCAACAACAACCAACGGATAGTGGAAAATCTTTTATGTTTAGGAAGGGACAAATTGCCAGAAGAATACAAACCAATAGACATCAGTTATAACACAGATTTCGGTTCTGTTAGAATATGGGAGGTTGAAAAAACAACAGACTTCTTTGGGAAAAGAACAAAGATACTTTCTCCTTACATGCAGATATGGGTATTCCCACAAAAGGAGTTCATGAAGAAAGATTTCCAAGAGCAAATGGAAGGTGAAAGCTTAGATGATTTCTCACCTTCAAAAATTGAAGAAATGAAAAAAGATACAGAATTCATGGGTGTGATAAATTCTATTTCAAGTAAATATGGGGGCGAGGCGAAATTCCTGTTTAACATAGTTGATGGAAACGAAGTGGTTTTAAATGCCCTAATCACAATAAATCCTGAAATTCTAATGAAGGTCGAACATATGAAAACATATGAAGGTGATTATGATGCAAAAATCATATTTGATTTTGATTTCTTTTACTCGCTTGTAGGAACAACAGCGAAAGAAATAAGTGGTACTCAAACGCAGTATCCACCATGGGAGAAAGGAGATTTTAGAATAGGAGACGTGATAAAGGGAGTATTTGATGGTGTAAAAATGTGGTTCATGATAACTTCTGCTACAGCCACAGGAAAAATAAGAGCAGAACCATCAGAAGCACTGTCAGATGGTTTGAATATTTTGAAAATAGTATTTGAGAGAGGACCGTCTTAGAATCAAAAATTCTAATTCTATTTGATTAAATAACTATAGTACAAGTGAAGCATATATTTTAATGTTGCTTTTGTTTACGAACTATATGATAAATTATCACAACTGGAAATAATGTAAAGAATGTTAAAAATTCATGCAGGAACCCTTGTATGAAATCACCAATAAATTGAGAATTTTTTGGAATAGCGTGGAATTCTTCCCAGTTGTTTACACCAAAGAACGCGAAGGGATAGTTTGGAGCATTAATACTTTCAAAAACATTTCTATCAAAAATTGAGTTTAGTATAAGCATAGCATTTCCTAAAATAAAGGTAAGTAATGCAAAAGGCAAAAGGAAAAGCCAAAATTTCTTTGGTATTTTGCTCAAATCGCACAAAAAGAAAAAACCAAATGCTATTGGGAAGAATGTATGATCCCAACCAGGCGTGAGAAAGAAATCTAAACGGTGTATGTCCATAGCTTCACGAGAGAAAACTACAATTAAAATTATTCCAATAACTGATAGAACAGACCACTTAAACTTTAATCTCACTTTCTTCAGAGCGAGATATACAAAACCGACTGTAATCAAAGCAAATGCTATTGCTACAATTATCAGCATCGGGGCAGTGGGTTGCTTTCCAGTCACAAAAGTGTACAGATTCATAAGTGCATACCCTCCTGTGATAAAAATCGTAATTGGATAAACGATTTTTGTCAAGTCTGTATTGTTTAATCTACTGATATCAAACTTCATAATAAAATATCAAGTAAGATGATTTAATAATCTTTCTTTAACAATCAGTACTTCTCAATATCCATCAACAGTCCCTCAATGCAAACAAATAAATTCTACCTATGCGTAAATTATTAGTAAGCGGTAAAATAGTCAGAATTCAGTGGAAAAAGTCAAGTTGTACATGGCGTGAGTACGAATAGACGCGTTTTACAGTAGGTCAGTCTAATCGTTTTATTTGCAGCATCTCTTATATATTCACATATTTGAATATAACAATATGTTTTAAATAGCTTTTTGATATAATATAATCATGCTATCTAAATTATTGAAAGCACTTTCTGACCCGACAAGACTGAAGATAGTGGAGCTTTTAAAAAATAAAGAAATTTGTGCTTGCAAGTTTTCATCGCTTACAAAAAAAGCCCAGCCAACAGTTTCTCAACATCTTAGAATACTAGAAGATGCTGGTATAATAAAATCAAGAAAAGATGGTAAAAACATTATATATAGTATAGCTGACAAGAAAATTTTTGATTTGATTAAAATTGCTAAGGAGATTAGTAAATGATTGATATTATCTTGAAAGTTTTATCTGCTGGTTTCTACGCTCTTATAGATTATTTAGGAGCCCATGTATTGACTTGTTTGATTCCAGCATTCTTCATAGCAGGTGCCATGTCAGCACTTCTGCCAAAGGAAAAAATAACAAAATATCTTGGAAGAAATGTTCCAAAATACAAAGCCTATCCTTTATCTGTAGTAGCTGGTTTATTGCTAGCTGTATGTTCCTGCACTATACTGCCTTTATTTGCTGGAATAAAAAAGAAAGGTGCTGGCATAGGACCTGCCATAGCTTTTCTATATACTGCTCCTGCTACTAACATACTGGCAATAGTCCTAACGGGAAGTGTTCTGGGTTGGGAATTTGCTGTTTCAAGGATAATACTCTCAGTTACATTTGCAATATTGATAGGAATAATAATATCTAGAATGTTTAAGGACGAGGATACCGAAGATAAAAAATTAGTATCTTCACTTGTTAGGGAAGAGGAAAGAAAGCTGGATGGAATAGGCAAACCTTTTAATAGAAAAATTATAGATGGTTTTATACATTATCATTTGTTTATATTTTTTGCTACATTGCTTGCTATATTGATTATCGGAGCATCGAAGATAGGAACGGAAATAAAAACCATGACATTAGTAAGTTTGATTTTGTTATTGCTGGTACAGCTTAAAATTAGCTTCAAGAAAGATGAAATTAAAAGCTGGTTGAAAGAAACTTGGATGTTTTTCAAGACGATATTTCCATTGCTTTTGGTTGGTATTTTTGTGGCAGGAGTATTGACTTCATTAATACCTGAGAAGTTTTTGGCTAACTATGTTGGTAGCAATACGGTCTTTGCTAACTTAGCTGCTGTTTTGTTCGGAGTATTTATGTATTTCCCGACTTTAGTAGAAGTTCCTATGGCAAAAATGTTCTTAGGACTTGGAATGGCCAAAGGGCCTTTGCTGGCTTATTTGTTGGCAGATCCCGTAATATCGCTGCCGAGCATACTTGTTGTAAGAAAAATAATGGGAACAAAGAGGACTTTGGTCTATGCTCTTTTGATAACAATATTCTGCACTTTGTCTGGTTTAATATACGGATTTTTTGTGGGGTGATTTAATGAAAATAGAGATATTGGGTTCGGGCTGTTCAAAATGTAAAGCTACCGAGGAAATAGTTAAAAAAATTGTCAAAAAACTTGGAATAAAAGCAGAAGTAGGTCATGTATACGATATAGATAAAATAACAGAGTATGGAGCAATGCTGACGCCAGCAGTTGCGATAGATGGCAAAATAAAAGTTGAAGGTAAGATTCCAACAGAAAATGAAGTTGAAAAAATAATTAAAGAGTTATGATTTATCATTAGGAAGGAAGGACAGTGAAAGAAGAAAAGATAAAAAAGGTAGTAAGAGAAGGCTATGCAAAAATAGCTAAACAGAATACATGCTGCGGAAATAATTCTTGTAGTTTAGATATCAGCAAGAAGATAGGCTATAGAGAAAAAGAAATCAAATCTGTACCTGAAGGCTCAAATCTTGGCCTTGGTTGTGGAAATCCTGTTGCTATGGCATCACTAAGAAAAGGAGAAGTTATGCTTGATCTTGGTTCAGGTGCAGGATTCGATTGTTTTCTTGCTGCTAACAAAGTTGGTAATAAAGGAAAGGTTATTGGAGTCGATATGACGCCTGAGATGATTGAAAAAGCAAGGGAAAATGCTAGAAAAGATAATTACAAAAATGTGGAGTTCAGGCTTGGGGAAATTGAAAATTTGCCAGTTGCTGATAATTCCATTGATATTGTCATGTCAAATTGCGTTATCAATCTTTCGATTGACAAAGAAAGAGTTTTCAAAGAAGCATTAAGAGTATTGAAACCTAACGGCAGGATGATAATATCAGATATAGTTTTGTTAAAGAAACTTCCAGATTCTATAAAGAAATCAGTTGAAGCTTATATCGGATGCATTGCAGGAGCAATGATGAAGGACAAATATATGGATGCTGTAAAATCAGCTGGCTTTAAAGATGTTAGAATAATTGATGAAAAAATGCTTCCTGTAGAAATGTTTAGCGATGGCATGAAAGAGTCAACAAAAGATATTGCAAAATCAATTGCAAGCATAAAAGCATATGGAATCAAGCCAAAATAATAAGTTTGAGAACAATTATTAAATTTCTTAATTTATAATCAATACTTCTCAATACCCTGCCAATACCTGTCGATGAATCGTTCCTTATATTATATAAAAACTTATTAACCATAATAATTTTATGAATTTTCAAGCTTCACTCTTGCTGAAGAAATAACTTCCTAAAATCATCATTACTGTGGATATAATAACTAAAACGCCAAGACTGATGTAAAACGGAAAATGAGAATAATTGATTAAAGTTGCTCTCATGCCATCTATCCCATAAGTTATTGGATCCGCGTAGGATATTGCTCTTAGCCAAGGAGGCGATGCATCTAAAGTTGAGAATGGTGATGCTAAGAATAGAAGTGGAAATATAAGCAACGAGACAATAAACTGGAAGCCTTCTATGCTTTGCATTTTAGACGCAATGATTAAACCGATTCCTATGGCCACAAAGGATGTCAAAAGCATGAAAACAGGAGCTAGAACCAAGAATAAAGAAAAATTAAAATTAACTCCCAAAAGCAATGAAATAAACAATACAATGAAGCCTTGTATCAGAGCAATAGTAGCTCCTCCTAGAGTCGTGCCAATGACTATTGATAGCCTACTGACAGGTGCGACTAGAACTTCTTGCAAGAAGCCGAACTGCCTGTCCCATAGTATTGACAAACCAATGAAAACAGAAGGAAATAAAATCGACATAGCAATTATTCCAGGTGCTAGGACATCTATGAATCTTACACCAGAGGGCAATCCTGGAAGCGTTGCTGCACCTAGGCCAAAACCTAATACAGCAAGGAACATTAATGGCTGAATGAAATTTGATATAAGCCTTCCTCTGTCTCTAGAAAATCTCTTTAGCTGTCTAAGCCATATTACATATATTGCTTGATAATTCAGGCCCATCATGAAAATCTCCTTCTAAATTGTTCTGGAATAGAGTTGCCAGCATCTTGTTCTCTTATTTTTTTGCCAGTATAGTATAGAAATACATCTTCTAATGTAGGCTTTCTTATGTCAATAGAATTAATCTCAATGTTGTTTTCTTCAGCCATTTTTATTATTAATGGCAGTTTCTTCTCAATCTCCTTAGTTCCTATAGTTACACTAGAGTCATGTACCTTTATGCTCTCAACCCATTCTTCTTTTTTCAGGGAGTCAGCACACACTACTCCATTAGAACAGCCTATGGTTATAACATCCTTACCAATCTGGCTTTTTAATTTCAAAGGCGTGTCAATAACTAAAACTTTCCCATGGTCTATTATTGCAACTCTATTGCAAAGATAGTCCGCCTCTTCCATGTAATGGGTCGTTAGAAATATAGTTATCTTCTCCTTTTCATTCAAGTTTTTAATATAATCCCAGACGGATCTGCGAGTTTGAGGGTCTAGCCCTAACGTAGGCTCATCTAAAAATAAAACTTTAGGATAGTGCATCAAGCCTCTTGCAATCTCTAGTCTCCTCTTCATTCCACCTGAATAATTCTTAACTAAAATGTTTGCCTTTTCCTCTATGTCGACTAGTTTTAAGACTTCTTTCACTCTTTCTTCTCTTTTCTCCTTTTTCATACCATACATTCTAGCATGAAAATCAAGGTTTTCCTTTCCTGTCAATCTGTCGTCTAAAGCAGGGTCTTGGAAAACAATGCCTATATTCCTTCTAACTTTGTCAGGATTTTTGTTAATATCATCATCTACTACTTTTGCTGTTCCTTCAGTTGGTTTTAACAAAGTCACAAGCATCTTTATGGTCGTAGTCTTTCCAGCGCCATTAGGTCCCAAGAAACCAAATATTTCACCTTCATTAACATCAAAGCTAATATCATCAACTGCCTTGACATCCTTATAGTATTTTTTCAAGTTCTGAACAGAAATTATCGGCATAATATCGTTATTTAATTAAAAGTTATACTTTAATAAACTTTTAGAAATTATTACAATTTGCTTGCATGTTGGAATGTAGCTTCTCTCATTTCATCTACATTCTTGTATCTTCCTTCTGTCAATGGATCGCCAAGTATTCCTCTACCAACTATTCCATAAAACACGTCAAAGTTTTTAGTTACTTCAGCAATATCTCCAAGCTGTGTTATTAATCCTGGAGAATAAGCTGCAACTTTAATTCCTGGAACTGCTTTTCTTACAGCTTCTACATAGATTTTGCTATTTTCTACTTTGTTTCCTGGAACAACCAGATTATTTACACCAGCTTTAGCGCTACGAACGTACATTTTAGTTAATACTTCATCAGATATGTAGCCACCTTCGCTTACTTTAAAGCCAGGATGTGTCATTTCTCCTCCAGCTAAAACTTCCAGGTCGTTTTCAAAAGCGGCACGTATCCATTCTGTTTGAGTTAAGCCTCCCGACAGCGGGAATATTATAGCTGCGTCAAATCCAGCTTCTTTTACATTTCTCATGAATTCATCGCCGGTGTCTGGAATATCAGTACCAGCTTTTTGATGATCATATATAAGTATCTTATCAGGAGCATATTTTCTTGCAAGAGTTGTCCAAGATTCCCAACCTTTTCTTCCTGAGATTGCAGGGATTTTATAAGCTACAACCTGTGGTATATCATACGTAGCTTTGAGCACATCTTCGAAAACTTCAATAGGAGCATCGCAGGCCGGTATTATTCCCTTGTCTCTGTCTATTAGTCTTATGTCTCTGCAAGGTTTCTTTACATCTTCAATCCCATATGTTCTTTCATATCCGACCATTCTTCTCTTAGTTGCTTCATCAATTTTTCCTTGCATACTCAAGTATGGAACTGCTTCAGAAAGTACATTTACTAAAGAATGAACAGGCATTTTATTTAATTTGCTGAATTCGTCTACAGCAACATTCCCATCTTCATCTAATTCTTGTCTATTAGCTCCTAATAGTGTACCTAAATAATTAACTTTTGCGATAGAATCTACTTTTTCTTTTACTTCGTTCTTCGCTTTGCCTGTTGTAAGAACATCATCAAGAAGTAATACATTATCTCCATCTGTTGGAATATAACCTACAAATATTCTCTTGCCTGCAGCTGCCTTGCTAGCGTCTGTACCTTCTCCATGTGCTTTTTCTTCTTTCCTATCATTAATCCAATGAACATTTCTTTTATTTTCTAAAGCAAGAGCTATAGTAGTTCCATGTGATAATCCGTTCCCTTTATATGATGGAGCAACTATTGCTTTGATAGGTGCAGTTTCTTCTGGAAAATGTTCCTGTATGCCTTGTGCAAAGAAATGTCCTATTTGATACGTTCCTAATCCATCATTTAACTTTCCATAATCTAAAAACACTGGGGACATTCTTCCGCTTTTCAGTTTAGAACGGCCTCCTATTATAAAAACTCCATTTCCTTCTAAGAAGTTGATGTATTCTTTTTTCCAGTTCGTCAATTCAACTTTAGGAAACATTTTATCTTGAACAGAACTTATCCAACCCTTTCTACTTTGCATACTAAGAAATTGATGTTAAAAGATTTAAACTTAATTTTGTAATTTTAGTGCACTACAATTTCTTTATATTTAAAATTTAATTTACAATTTATTTCATGGATTTATCAGCACGAATAGGAAATTTGATAATTGATCCAGCTATATCTATATCTTCAGGAATATTCTCTCAACCTCATATACTAGAAAAAATGGCTGAATATGATGCTGGAGCAGTTTTTATAAAAAGTGTTGGCCTAAACCCTAGAAAAGGAAATATGGAACCGACTGTTGTTCAAGCTACTGAAGAGACTTTACTTAATGCGATGAACCTTCCCAATCCGGGTTATAGAAATTTAAGAGAGGAGTTAAAAGAAATTTATCCTCTTCGTAATGGAAAAAAATTAATATGTTCTGTCTTTGGAGATACTGAAGAAGAAATAGTGGAAGTTGCGAAAGGAGTTGAAGATTATTGTGATGGGCTTGAAGCAAATTATTCATGTCCAAATATAAGAGAAGGCGAAAAAACTGGAGTGACAATAGGTAGAGACCCGAAGAGAGTTGAAAGTTTTACACAAGCACTAACAGACAATGTTAAAAAACCAGTTATAGTTAAATTAACACCTCATGTTTATGATATAGGAGAAGTCGCACAAGCTGCAGAACGAGCAGGTGCAACTGCCATTTCTGCTATTAACACTGTTCCGGGCGGAATGGTAATTGATATTTACGCAGAAAGACCAGTTCTATCAGCCAAGTATGGTGGCGTCTCTGGTAGAGGAATACTGTCAATAGGAGTTGGTGCTGTTTACAAAATCTACGAAAGTGTTAAGATTCCTATAATCGGTGGTGGTGGAGCAACTCGTGCAGAAGATGTCATACAGTATGTTGAAGCTGGAGCAGATGTAGTCGGTCTCGGGACAGCCTTTTATCAAAATGGAAGAGTTCTTAGCACAGAGCAGATTGGAACTTATCTCAAAGATTTGAGACTAAATATAGAAAAAATTCTTGATAAAAAGAACAAATCAAGCTTAAAAGAACTAAAAGGGGTTGCTCATGCGTAAGCCATTTAAAATAACAAAAGTCATAGACGAAGGTAGAGACATTAAGACTTTTTTGTTTGATGAAGGTGTTGAAGCTACTCCTGGTCAATTTGTGATGGCATGGTTGCCACAAATTAAAGTAGAAAAACCACTTTCTCTGTCTTATGCAAGTCCTTTAGGAATAACTGTTAAAAAACGTGAAATATCTGAATCATCATTTACACCGACTCTGTTTGGCCTAAAGGAAGGAGATAAAGTTTGGATGAGTGAGCCGAAAGGAAATGGCTTTCCAATTGACAAGCTAAATTCTTCTGAAGTTTATTTAGTAGGCGGAGGTACAGGAACTGCACCCCTTTCGTTTCTTGCAGAAAGACTTGAAAACTCTAATATAACAAGTTTTATTGGAGCAAAGTCATTTAATCAAATAATATTTGAAGAAAGATTTAGAAAACATGGAAAAGCTATTATAATAGCAACAGAAGACGGCTCAAAAGGAGAGAAAGGTTTAGTTACTGATGCATTAAAGAATTATGAAAATGTCTTAAGTACTTTTTCGAAAAACAGGAAGGCAGTTGTCTGCGGTCCAGAAAAAATGGAATATTTTTCAGCTCAGATTTTAAGAGAGCATTTGAATCATGATGATATTTTCATTTCAATAGAGAGATATATGAAATGTGCTGTCGGTTTATGTGGCGCATGTGCTTTCGGTCCTTATAGGGATTGTGCTGATGGCCCGATATTCACTTATTCTCAAGCAAAAAATGTACCTGACTTTGGTAACTTCAGAAAAGATAGAGCTGGCGTGCGAGATTTTACATTTTCTTAGATATATCCCAAATAGCATAAAAATATTTTCTAAAATCCTCACTTAGATTTTTATCTTCAATTAATATAGTTAGATTTGATTGCTTTTCTACATCATCCATCAAGAACGCAACCTTATCTCCATAAATGTTTATTGCTATAGGTGTTTTACTCAGTAATTTTGGAAGTATTCTTACTTTAATGTATTTTAGCTTTGCAAAGTACTTTGCAGCTTCTAATTCATCTGATGGATAAAGCATTTTAAGATGGATGTGTTTAGCGATTCTTTTCTTATGATATAACTTTACATACCTAGAAATTCTTTTTGATGGTTGATGGGCGCCCAAAACTAACTGCTCATTCTTATCTTTTAATTTGTCTTCAAAAATTACTTTTCTTCCTTCAACTCCAGTATAAACTCTGACATTTTGTATTTCTTTCTGTCTTTTTGTCAGTTGAGGAATTATGGATTTTACTTTTTCCTTCCTTTCTTCAAAGATATCCATTATTCTTTTTGGATCAACTGCCTCAAAGTATTTTCTGTTGTTTTTAATGGTCCAAGAAGCAAATCCTTTTTCCTTTAGTTTCTCAATTGAATCATAGACATTTCTTCTATGAACTTTTGTTTTTAGGCTTATCTCTCCTACTAAAGAAGGTCCATGTTCTAGCAGCATCTGATATATTTTTGCTTCGTTCTTAGAAAGACCTATTTCCCGTAAGAAATCTTGAATCATATTAATGATTAACTAGATAAAAATTTAAATGGTGGTGTTTATCACCAAATAAATTTAATTCGTAATGTGTTACGTATAGAAATCATGAACTTTGCAGACAGACTTCTAAGAGCTATAGATAAAAAAGAAAACCTTAGCATAGTTGGTTTAGATCCTGATGTGGAATTTATCCCTCAGCATATTCAAGATAAATCTCTAGATGAAAAAGGTAATAACTTTGAAGCTGTTGGTGTTGCTTTTTTGGAATTTAATAAAAGAATTATTGATTCTGTTGCTGATATAGTTCCTGCAATCAAACCTCAGATAGCATTTTATGAGATATACAAAGCGCCAGGCATTATTGCTTTTGATGAGACAATAAAGTATGCTAAACAAAAAGGTCTTTTAGTTATAGAAGATGGAAAGAGAAATGATGTAGGTAATACTGCTAGAAAGTATTCTGAGGGACATTTGGGTAGAGTTAAACTATTAAGAAGGAAGAATGAAAAAGAAATAGAAATTCCTTCATTTGATTTAGATGCTCTTACTGTTAATGGTTATCTTGGTTCTGATTGTATATTAGAATTTGTTAAAGATTGTAAAAATTATGGAAAAGGTATATTTGTTTTGGATAAAACGTCTAATCCTTCTGCAGGAGAACTTCAAGATGAAACTCTATCATCCGGAATAAAACTTTCAGAAGGAATGGCACATTTAATTAATGAGTGGGGCAAAGGAACAGAAGGTGAAGAAAGTTACAAGTCAGTAGGAGCTGTTGTAGGAGCAACTTATGCTATTGATGCTCAAACATTAAGAAAAATAATGACTTCTAATGTATTTCTAGTGCCAGGTCATGGTGCTCAAGGAGGTAAATCAGAAGACATTCCTAATTTTGTTAATAAGGACGGGAGGGGAGCTATTGTAAATTCATCACGAGGGATAATAGCTGCTTATTCAAAAACACCATACTTAGAGAAATATGGAGAAGAGGGATTTTACAAGGCTTCTCGTGAAGAAGCTGTAAAAATGAAAGAAGAAATAAATCAAGCTTTAAGAAATTCTGGAAAGTCAAGATGGTAATTTTTACATATATCTTTTGCGTTTGAACTTTCTATGAGAGAATCCTCTATTAAATCCACCGCCTCTTCCAAAGTCTCTTCTGCCTCTGAAGCTACCGCCAAATCTTTCTCGTCTGTTCCATTTTGGAATTATTACACTTCTAGCTGAAATCTCATCTGAACTAATTGCAAGAACTTCACCGTTAGAAAACTTTTGCTTTTCTATTTTCACTTTCACAAAATTTTCAATTCTTAACAAGTCAGGTATCTCTTCTGGAGTTACAAAGGTTATTGATTTTCCTGAAGCTCCAGCTCTTGCAGTTCTACCTATCCTATGAAGGTAAGTTTCGATGTCATTAGGCATGTCATAGTTTATGACATGAGAAATATCTTTTACATCTATTCCTCTTGCAGCAACATCAGTGGCAATCAAATATATTATTCTCCTGTTTTTGAAATCTGCCAATACCCTTTCCCTCTGGTTTTGGTTTAAGTCGCCGTGAATGACTCCTATATTGTAGAATCTGCTTAATTCTCTATGAAGCCTGTCGGACTTTATTTTCATCGAACAGAATATCAATGCTAGTTGAGGTTTTTCATGATTCAATATATAGTCTAAGCATTGTAGTTTTTCATTTTCCTTAACTATGTATGCTAGTTGCTTTACTGTTTTTACAGAAGGCTTTTCTTTGTTTAGTTCGATAAGAATAGGATCTTTCATATAATTGCTGATTATTCTTCTTATCTCGTCTGAGAATGTTGCAGAAAATAAAAGAGTCTGTCTCTCTCTTGGTATGTATCGTAAAATAAATTTTATGTCGTCGATGAACCCCATATCAAGCATTCTATCAGCTTCGTCCAACACCAAAGTGTTTACATGACGTAAATCGATGTTATTTCTTCTAATATGGTCCATTAGTCTGCCGGGAGTAGCTACCACTACGTTTACTTGACCGAACGCTCTAGCTTGCATTTCTATTGACTTGCCACCATAGACTGCAATAGCTCTCGTTTTCATATACTTTGATATCTTTTGTATTTCCTTGCAAACTTGCTCAGCCAATTCTCTGGTTGGTGTAAGAACCAAAGCTTGTATGTTCTTTGGATAGGTTATTTTTTCTACTATTGGAATTGCAAAAGCCAGAGTCTTGCCAGAGCCTGATTCTGCTTTTCCTATTACATCCTTTCCTTCCATTATTGGTGGGATCGTTGTTTCTTGAATTGGAAAAGCCTCTTGCAGTTTCATTTCTTCTAAGGCTTTAGATATGCCATCACTTATCTTCATTTCACTAAATTTCATTAAATCACCAGAACAAGATTAACATCCAGCTCTAAGTACTAATTAAATAGAGTTTTTGAGGTTTAAAAATTAAACTTTTTCAATATTTATTACTCTTAGATGGTAAAATAAGATAAGCATTTAAAGTTTTATTTTCATATTAGATTTTAATTAGGATTCCTTTTAAAGATGATGCTCATGAAATTGAAAAGTTTAGAACCTAAAGACATTAAAAAAGTTATGAAAATAGAGAATGAGTGCTTTACAGGGGGCGTCAGACAAAGTAAAGAAGATTTATTGAGAACTATTCAGAATGAGAATCAAATAGGTATTATTGCATCAGGACGCTTTGGAAAACCTATAGGATATGTTCTTGGCGCTCCTTTAGATTTTTATGGTAATATTGATGATGAGCATCAATATAATCCAGATGGAACCTTTTATGGCGAGTCTTTAGCTGTCATGCCAAAAGAAAGAGGCAAGGGCATTGGTTCTTTGATGCTTGCGGCTATGCTTCTAGAGGCTAGAAAAAAGGGATTTAAAAGATATGTTAGTCATGCTCATGAAACTCTAGGTTTTAGAGAAGCTTTCAACCCTAAAGTAATCAGAGAAATACCAGAATATTATGGGGATGGAAAAAAGGCGATTTACTATGAGATTGACTTGAATTCCTTAATAGAGGTAAGTAAAAATGACAAAGAAAGAAGTTAACACATTTTTAAATTCGACTCTTAGAAGTTTTGAATTTACTCCTTACGCTACTTACATTCAGGAAGCAATAGAATATGGTGGAGTTAGGAACCGTGAGCTTTTGTATGATATATTTAAAAATCCGAACATTACTGAAGAAGCAAGAAAAAAAGCTCAGAAAAAACTAAAAAGTTCTATGTGGGACAAGCCAAGAATTGTTTCTATTCTTAACCTAAACACTCATAAAGAATCTGATTATGGTGGTTTTGATTATAAAACTGAAGTAAGAAATACATTGCATCATTTTTTAAAGGAAGATTCAGGGCATCTAACAGAAAGCCCAAAGCGTGTTTATCATGAGATGCAGTCAAAACCAACTAAAGAACAATTAAGTATACTTATTGATGCATTAAGAGAAAGCGAAGAAAGAGTTAAAGTTCAAAGATTAAGAGATTTGGATCAATTTCCTACTGATGAATTCTTAATTGCAAGGTATCTATCTGCAGATGTGGACGATAAAATAGTTGCAAAGATTTGGGACAGAGACCCGAAAAAAGATATGAGTAAGGATGGAGAACTTTTTTGCTGTACTTTACCAAAACATGGTCCTGAATACTTGGCAGACCCAAATATAAGTATGATGGATTTCTTTTGCGATGGAGAACGAAAAACAAGAGCAATTTTAATTCCTTGCGAAGACAAATGCTTGATGGTAGACTCTATAGAACGCGATTCTATGATTGTTGATAACCATCATAGTCACCAAGATTTAATTCGAAGCTTTGTTGCTAGAAGTATTTTAGATCATGCTGGAGAATGTAATTTTGAATCTGTATTTTTTAACACTAGCTGTTATAAGCAAGATATCCTACCTAACAAGATACGTTACGAAATGCCTTCATATAGATTAGTTTTAAGACCAATATTTAGAGTTAGAAAGGTTGACTTGAAAGATGATTATTACATTGAGGGGTTTAAATCGAAAGGGAGTTTCAAAAAAGCTTTAAAAGCATTTTTTACAAAAAAATATGAACTTGTTGGAAAAAAAGTAAATGTTGATGAAGAAATTGAAACAAAAGATTGGCATAAGTGAGAAGTCATATTAATAAAAATTATCTATTTTCTTCTTTAGAGGCTTGCTCTCTAACCTTCTCTATAGCGTCTAGGTTGACAGATAAAGAGTCTATGCCTACTTTAATAAGAAAATTAACAGCGTCCTCTCTATTGCTTGGCAGCTCTCCACAAATAGAAGATTCAACTTTATATTTCTTGCAAACTTCAATAACATGCTTAAACAAGAATTGCATTGAAGGATGCATTTCATCAAAAATGCTTATCAACCTTTCGTTGTTCCTGTCAATTCCCAAGGTTGTCTGCGTCAAGTCATTCGAACCGAATGAAGCAAAGGCAATTCCTTCTTTACAGAATTCTTCTATTGTTAATGCGCATGCAGGAACTTCAACCATTATGCCAAAGTTGTTTGGTGCACCCATTTCTTTAGCAATTTCTTTTGATTTTCTTAATTCAGAAACATTAATTATAAAGGGTAATTCCCAGATTACATTATCTAGACCGTCTTCGCGCAATTTCTTCAGAGCTCTTAATTCTGCTTTTAAGATTTCAGGTTCATCCAAGCTTCTTCTTATGCCATGCCACCCGAGCATAGGATTATCCTCCCTCGGCTCATTTTCTCCACCTTTCATATTTCTAAATTCATCTGTTCTAGCGTCCAAGGATCTAACCCATACATGCTTTGGATAAAATGCCTTTGCAACTTTCCCAACGCCTTCATAAATAATCTGCGTTAGTTCATCTCCTCTGCCTTGTCTTATGTATTCAATGGGATGCATTCCAGTTCTTGTTAGCATGTGTTCTAATCTTAACAGACCAACGCCGTCTGCATGAGGTGCTGCTTTTTCTGCAGACTCTGGAAAAGCCAGATTAACCTTAATTTGAACTTTTGTTTTCATTTGAGATTCTTCTTTCTTTTCTTCTTTTATTTGAATTTCACCAGGATAAACTTTGCCGTGAGTTGCATCAACTGTAATCTTCATGTTGTCTTTTAAGACTTGGGTTGCTGTTTTTGTTGCAATTATGCATGGAACTCCTAATTCACGGCTTACGATAGCAGCGTGGCAAGTAATTCCACCTTCGTCTGTAACAATAGCAGCAGACTTTTCCATAGCAGGAACATAATCAGGAGAAGTCATTCTTGTCACAAGAATGTCACCTTTCTGGACTTTTCCTATTTCACTCAGGTCTTTAATAATTTTTACAGTACCGCTGGCAACTCCTGGTGATGCTCCATAACCTTCTACAATAGGAGTTCCTTTCACTGCTTCTGTCTTTATCTCTTCTAGTGTTGTAACAGCTCTTGATTGAATAATGTAGATTCTTCCTCTCTCAGTTGCCCATTCGATATCTTCAGGAAAATTATAATATTGCTCTATCTTTTTGCAGTAAGCTGCTAAGGCAACTATTTCATAGTCACTCAAGACTTGAGCATTTGTTTTATCTTTTAGAACATTTCTTTCTACTGTTATTCCGTACATAGGGTCTCTTACCATTTCTGTTTTCTTATTCCCAATTATTTTTTCTAAAATATCACCTGTAGTTTTATCAATTATGTATCTGTCTGGCTCGACTTTTCCTTGGACTAAAGACTCTCCCAAACCCCAGCAAGCTTCGATCATGATATGGTTAGAACCTTGAACAGGATTCGTTGGATCAATAGTAAAAGCTACTCCACTACTTTCAGAATTAACCATTCTCTGGATAACTACTCCAAGAGCCGTGTCTTGTGGCTGTTTGTTTTTATTTCTATAGTATATTACTCTTGCAGTGTAAAGCGAAGCCCAACATTTTAGGACTGCTCTTATCAAGTTTTCCTCGCCTTTTACATTAAGAAAGGTTTCATACTGTCCAGCTGACGACGCCTTCTCTATATCCTCCATTATTCCAGAGCTTCTTACAGCAACAAAAGGCATATCCATTGGCTTTACAAAATCTAAGTTTAAGGCAGGTGCACCGTAAAGTTTCTTATAATTATCAATAATCTCATTTCTTATTTTATCAGGCATTTTAGCTCCTTCGATTATCTTCTTTATTTCTTCTGAAGCGCTTTGTAAAGAACTTACATCGTCAAAATTAATTTTTTCAATTATACCGAGTATATCTTCCTTTAGCTCGTTCTCTTCAACGAACTTTTCATAAGCGTTAGCTGTTATAAAGAAGGCCTCAGGAACAGGAAAACCAGCGTTAATGAGCTTTACAAGGTTAAACCCCTTTCCACCGACGTCTTTTATAGTTATGTTATCCTTAGATGTTGCAATAAAAGGCATAAATATATTATAAGTTGGGTTTAAATAAATTACTTTGCCTTAAATAAGCTTAAATAAATAGCGTTAAGATTAATTTATATGAAAATTGGCAGAGTGGAAAGGTATATTCACAATAAGCTTGAAGATGACGGCGCGCTATTGCTGCCATTAATTGACCCAGATAAACAGCCTTTTGAAAAAGGAGCTAATGTGGCAAAAGCTGCTTATGAGGCTGGAGCAGATATAATTCTTGTCGGAGGCTCAATTGGAGCACAGGGAATGATACTTGACAGGACAACTAAGCTTATTAGGGAAAACGTGGACATACCAATAGTTCTATTTCCTGGCAGCGTAGGTACTGCTACTCATTATGCTGATGCTATTTATTTCATGTATTTGCTAAACTCGAGGGATGTTTACTGGCTTTCGACTGCTCAAATACAAGGAGCACCTATTGTTAAAAGACTTGGATTAGAACCAATACCTACTGCTTACATAGTTCTTGAACCTGGAAGAGCAGTTGGATGGATATCTAATGCAAATCTTATTCCTAGAAACAGGCCTGATTTAGCAGCAGCAACTGCTTTAGCAGGAGAATATATAGGAGCAAGACTTATTGTAACAGACTGTGGTTCTGGCGCTGAGTCACCTGCATCAACTAGTATGATTTCTGCTATTAAGGCCCAGCTAACGGTTCCTTATTTTTATGCAGGAGGATGCAGAACCCCTAAACAAGCAAGAGATATAATAAAAGCAGGGGCTGATGGAATTCAGATTGGCACTGCATTTGAGATAGAGGACGGATATGACACGGTAAAGCAAAAGATATCTCAAATGGTTAAAGCAATAAAAGAAGAAGGGAAAAATAAATTAAAAGAATCTTCTAGAATAGAAAAAGTAAAGTCATTGATACCGACAGCTCCAACTTTAAAATTTGGCTTCTTTAAAAAAAGATGGGAGTTCTTATCAAGAAGAATTAAAAAGAAGAAGCATCATAACGAGGAAAATCAAGAAGAAGCTAAATAGTTCTTTTCCTATATTCTTCCAACCAGCCTAAGAAATTCTTTCTCTCGACATTGTTGATTTCATTTTCTATATTTTCAGGAGAAACAGCAGCATAATATTTTCTTTCTTCAGGAACAATGCTATCAATTACTATTACACTTCTTTTCACTAGCATATCCTTAATTTCTTTGTCTAACTCACCGATAACAACCTTAGGTTTTAGAGACGTTAGAACTAAAGAAGCTTTCCTTGAGAAAGTAAAGCTCTTAATCCAAACTATCTTATTTTCAATTTTAAATCTTCTGTTCACATTTAAAATAACTTCCTTTGAAAAATTAGGAATTATTATAACTGGTATCAGATTCTCATTTTCTATGTCTTTGATCTCCTCCTGTATTTTTATTTGTTCTTCAAAAACATTCTTAAAGTTCCTTTGTTTAGCAAGCTCGAATTGAAGCTGCTTAATAAGAATATCTCTTGTCTTTATTTCCTTCTCCTTTATGACGTTTTTTCTAGTCTCTTCATTTTTCTTCATTTCCTCTTCAACATATTGTTGCTTTTGTCTCTCCAAATCTCTTAACTTGTCTTCAATTTTTTCAGAATAAGACTTCATTATTTCATGTCTTCTTTCTTCTTCTTTTAATTTTCTTTCCAAGTCTTTTGCTTTTTCTCTCCAATTCAAGTAAACCTCCTTCACAATCTGTGGTGCTTTCTCAACATGCTCTTCCTTGGGCTTTATTTTCTCAATAGCCTCGGCAATGTTCTTCGCTTCTTTGTTTATTATCAATTCCTTGACTCTGTCCTTATATTGGCTTAGGCCCAAAGAATCAAGGTTTCTATCAATATTGTTGAACTGAGGCGCAAAATTCTTGTATGCATAAGTAGCAGCTGCTAAGGCATCTTTTTCATGTACGTCTTTTATAGGAATTCTAATAATCCCGTCTTTTTCTTCTACTGTTAAGTCATGGTCAGGATTAAATGTTCTGCAGCTAAAAGAAGCTGCTATCTTGCTAATAGGTTGTGGTATTCTTTTCTTGTCTGTAGCAATTATCAAAGGTTTGCCGAAAACGCTTATTTCTTTGATAACGTTTTCGATTGAAACATTCCTTTTGCTTCCTATATGAAGTAGGTTTCTGTTCAAGTCATATATAGCTAGACCTGTCGTGATTCCTATATCAACACCAACTATGATCGGCTTCATTCATATTCCTTTTCTAAAACTTCTTTTGTCTTTTTGGCAATTTTTTCTCCTACGCCTCTTACTTCCTTCAGTTCTTTCTCGTCAGCATTAAATATTTTTTGTGGGGTTTTAAAATGCTTTAGTAAATCCTTTGCCCTTACTGAAGAAATATCTGGTAGACTAGAAATTAAATACTCTTGTCTTTCCTTTACTGTTTCAGGAACTTTTTTGTTCCTTAACGAGACTTCTCGCTTCTCGTCTATCTGCTCTCTCTTCGCAATCCAGTAGACTAAACCAGCAGTGTCAGCTAAGTCCCTCGTCCATATTGTTGGAATAGATAAGTCTACTGTTATTGCAGCTAAGGCTCCACGGATAATGTTTGGCTGTAAATAGCCGTATAAAGATTCCTCTCCCTCTATAATCAAGATTGGCTTCTCAAAATTATCTTTCATAGCTTTCAACTGAGTAAAAAGCCTTTTGTCAGTGATGCTTTGAATAAAGTCTTTGGTTACCTTCTTTTCTATGCAAACTCTATCTGAGCAGATAAAATCGCCATAAAGAAGCATTTTCTTTTGAATAATACAATCATATTGTTTGAAATAATCCAATATAGAAGATTCTCTATTATCCACGAAAATTAGAACTTTACTCATCAGTTATAATTTAAATACATAAAATATAAATTAATTATTGTTGCTCAGGAGGATGTTACAGATAATAGATTCAAGTCTTCGGACTGGAACTCAGCGCACCGCTTCGGCGGTTCTCAAAGATATCTGAAACTTAAACTGAGCAACTTTCTTATCTTACTTAAGAATAAAGTTATTTATTTGGCTAATAGTAATAATTTTTATGAATAACATTATTAAGGTTGGCGCTATAGTTCCTATAATAATTCTTATAGCATTATTAACTTATTTTTTTGTAATTGCAAACCAACCAACTCAAACAATCCAAACAGTCCAATTCTCATTATCACTTTCTTCAGCGCACAGCACAATAGTTCCAGGAAAGAGTGTAACAACATATGTTGCAATAGCTCTAACAGGCAATATAAATGCAACAATAAATCTTTCAGCATCATACCTACCAGCTGCAGCATCTGTGAGCTTTAATCAGGCCTCATGTGATTATAATTGTAGTTCTGCTTTAACAATTTCAACTACACCAGACACACCAATCGGAACGTATGATATATTAATTAGTGGTACAGATGGAGTAAAAACAGACAATGTATCTTATTCTTTAACTGTTAGTTATTTGTCAACTATACTAAAACCTGTTTCAGCATTATGTGGAATTAAGGAAAGACCTCAATATTCAAAAAATAATTGGATTGAAATGCCCGTTAATTGTACTGATAAGCTCTTAGAAAAAGACTCAAGCTACTATACAATAGGAGGCAATAGCATTACACTAAATAAAATACCAGCAGTTGAAGTAAAATTTGATTTGAGCAACATTGAGATTAAAAAAATTGTTAATGCAACAGCAGAAATTAACATGGCATGCAGGTCTTATTTGGATATAGCCTCACTAACAGAGTTTAATGCGTGGGATCCACTCCCGTCTTATTTCTATTGCGGAAGAACAAAAGAAAGAAAAACCGCTTACATAGAACCAAAAATAATTAGCAACACTGCATATGTTCTGATTACACCAGGAACTGGAGATTCTGAAACAGACGTGGATAATGTTGTTTTAAGCGTTACTTACGCTTGACTAAAAATCACTTAAAATATGCTGAGTTTTATGCTGCATATTTCTAAGAACTTCTTTCATTCTCTTCTCCTTTCTATAGGCAGACCAATAATAGCTTTCGTCCCTCGTGTTCTTCGTTATTAGGAATATGATTTTTCCTACTTTAGTTCTTCCAACTCTTCCTCTTCTTTGAATTGTCCTTATCTCAGATGGAACTGAATCATAGAATATTGCAGTGTCAGCTGATGGAATATGAAGACCTTCCTCGCCTATAGGACTGGTAATCAAGCAGTTAAAATAACCTGCATTAAAATCCTTGATAACGTCGATTTGTTCCTTTTGTGAAAGTCCTTTTTCTCCACCTTGACCAATTAGAACGACTGGCCTACAAACCTCCTCTAATAGATTATGTAAATTAAAAATGTTGTCCCTATAATGAGAGAAAATTATTAATGCTACGTTCTTGTTTATTTCTATTTCTTTCTTAATAACATCCTTTAGCTTCTCAACTTTCGGATGCTCTTCAGAGGTTTCTATTATTTTCAAGGCCTTTAAAAATTCAACGTCATTCAAAAGTCCTTTGTCTGACTTGGTTTTCTTTTCCTTAATTTTTTCTAAGTAAATCCTAGTGGCTTTGACGCTTTGCGTCTCTAACAATTCTAGGACGTGCCATATCTTTACAGTCTCGACTATCAGTGATATTACGTAAAACAAGAAGGGTTTCCTCTCAGTTGCGATTTGTCTGCTAATTTTTTTCTGTGCTTGCAACAATTCTTTTTTTGAATTTATATTAAGGCTGTATTCTCTCATCTTACCTAGTCTTCTTTTTAGGGCGCCTTTTAAAAGTTCCTGAGCGTTTTTTAAATTATCAGACAAGTCAACTTTCACATATTCTGTTTTTATCTCCTTCACATAAGGCTTAACGTCCTCATCTTCCTCAGTCCTTATCTCGACTGCTTCTATGAAAAGATTCTTGCAAATTTCCTTTATTTTTTCCTCGGTTCCACCAGGAGATGCTGTCAAACCAAGAATCAGAAGGTTCTGACATTGCTCCTTGTACTTTTTAGCTACAAGAGTGTAAGAATAGTTACCGATCGAGTGTTGGGCCTCATCGAAGGTTATGAGTGAAAAGTCATTCAAATTGATCCTATTATGCTTTAGGTCGTTACCAATGCATTGGGGTGTTGAAACAATTACCTTGCTCTTTCTGTAAAGGTATTCTCTGTCCTCAGGCCTTATTTTTCCAGTTATTAGAACAATCTTTTCTGGTTCAATGTCGATCGATTCTTCAAAAGCCTTTTGGATTTGTGCGCATAAAGGACGTGTAGGACTAAGTATCATTACTTTGCTGTCTGGAAATTGCTGCAAACGATTTGCTGCTACTAATATCGATATCAAAGTCTTTCCAAGTCCAGTTGAGACTACTACCAAGCAGTTTTTTTTTGAAGCAGTGTCTACTATATTATTTTGATACTCTCTGGACTGAACGGTCTTATCCTTTATCAGCGGATGAGAAACATACTCTTCTTCCATAGGCCCACTATCTGCATATTATTTATTCTACAATTTTTAAATGATTAGTATGAAGTTTAAGAAAATCATTTTTGCCTCTTTAATTTATGCTATTTGGTCTGTTTTGATAGGCTATTTAGTACCGCCTTTGGCAATTTGGGCATCTGTTATAGCAGCAGTAGTCGCAGGGATATATGTAGGCAGAAAAAATAATGTCTCAAACGCTATATTAAGCGGTGCTTTGGCTGGTTTAATCGGCGGCATAATCTATAGTTTTGTGACTGTCTATACAACGAGCCTATATGGAATACCTTTGGATGTCCCAACAGCAGGCTGGCTCACTCCTCTTTTAGAACCATTTAAAAGCTATTACGCTTATTTTGCAATTCCAACCCTTTCATTGATAGGCCTTTTTTTTGGTTCAATAGGAGGCTTGTTTGGTTCAATAGCAAAGCTCAGAAAGATATTCCTTTTTTTAACTTTGTTCACTTTATTTATTTTTTATGCTGCTTTGGATAATGTCGCATGGTGGTGGGGCAGGGCCGATGTGAGATGGAGCATGTCTGTTGTCTTAACTCATTGGATAGACATATATATGGCATTTGCGTTCGCACTTTTCGTGACAGTCCTGGCGTATTGCTTAAAAATATATTAGTGATATCATGAAAGTTTTGTACGGAGCTATCATATTTGCTGTTTGGTCAATACTAATAGGATTTTTTGTACAGCCTTTGGCAGCTTACTCAACTATAATAGCAGCCTTTGCTGCTGGGATTTATGTTGGCTATGGTAAAAAATCTTTCGACGGCTTGAGAAATGGCGCCATAGCAGGACTTGTGGGCGGTATTTTAAGTGGCATCACTGTCAGCTATCTACCAAACTATTTTTCTAATGTAGGAGGGATACCTCTAAAAATCTATGTCAGCGAATGGTTCACTCCTGTTGTTGGGAATTTCTCATTGTCACTTCCACAGTTCTCGATTTTTATTTATTTGCTATCAGTAGGCTTAGTTTTTGGAAGCATAGGTGGACTAACCAGTTCAATAAAGATCTTTAGGGGCATTTTACTTTTTTCCACGTTGTTTATACTTTTCATCCTATTTGGTGCAGTAGACAATATGGCATGGAATTGGGGAAGAAGCGATTGGACTTGGTATATGAGTTTCCAGCACGTTTTAACGAACGTAATAGACATTCAGGTTGCCATTGTATTTGCATTTATTATAATAATCTTATATTATATTTTAGAGTGATAATGTGAAAACAAATTATGCATTAATTTTTTTAATAGAAATTTTAACTTTTATTTCAATTTCATTTTGGGCTGCTGCGATGGAAGGTCCTATAGGAGGGATATTTGGACAAAGAGAGATTTACGGATTTAATGCAGATTTTTACATCTTCTTTATAACAATACCATTATTTTTGTTATTACCGCTGATAATTAAGCCTGAGGTTAAATTGTTTGGAACATTGCTAGGTGGATATCTTATAGGCATTGCTTTGGAAGACTTCTTCTGGTTTGTGGTAAACCCTTATTACGGGATTCAAAAACTCAACAGTCATTATGCAATATGGCTAACTCCTTGGATGAAAATTGGACCTATTGAATTTCCATTTTTTTACATAAAATATATATTAGGAGGAATTTTAGTTTTAGTTATAATTGCATACAAATCAGAAAGAATTACCAGAATTCTTAAAAAGTTTATAAGAAAATGGTGGATATGAAAATAATTAAGCAGTTTTTTCTTTCAAGGCAATCGGTGAACCACCTGCATGCCACGATTGACGTGGACGAACCTGAATGGTAAAGAGCCTTTCAGAATTATCATCCAGAATTAAAGCAGAGCCTTTTGACTTTGGTAGTTCAGCTATTGATTTTCTTATATCAAATAAAAGATAGGTCTGCATTATTGCAGACAAAGCCTCCAAATCTGGTTTGGCAGTGAGACGATGTGCTATAACCAAATCAGCCTGAGCAATTGCATCCTCATGGATCTTATTAGGCCTTTGAGTTATAAGGACTAGACTTATACCAGGCTGCCTACCTTGTTTCAACAAAGTCAGTATGTCATGAGTAGCTGCTGTCTCTTTTTTAGCAGGAATAAAGTTCTCTATCTCGTCTGCAATTACCCATGTTATTGGGATTTTCTTGACGACCTCGCCGCCCATTACTGCTAGTTCTTCCTCTCTTCTTGCAGCCATTCTTACTTCGTAAATTTGTCTAAGTAATATTCCTAGCATTAAATTTCTAATGTTCCACTCTTGCAAAGAAACATCCAAAACAACTGCTACGCCCGGTTTTAAAAATTCCTCTATTGGTGTAGATTGGCTAGAGAAAATATCCCATCCACCTGCTGCAAGAAACCTATTCTCTAGAGCTAATTTTTCCTTTTCATCTGATTTTTTGTCTAGTTCAATCTCTCCTATAATATCATGTATAGTATAGTCTCTTCCTTTCAGTTTTTTTATTATTCTCTCTAGTAAAATTCCTAAAGGTTCCAGAAGGTTTATTTCAAATGTTAAGGCCCAATCACCCACTGAAAGGTCAGAAGGTTTTATAGAAAAGGTTCCATCATATGTTAGACCTGCTTTATCATAAAAGTCTGTCATTCCTATTGGAACTATATTCCTGATAGGAAATCCTTGCGGCTTTAATCCCCATTCAGCTAACATCAAGACGTCCTGATCATTTGGATTTTTCATTGACCAAAATATTCCCATGGTATCGATCATAAGACAGGCTAAGTTTTGCTTTACATCCTCAGGAAGTTTCATGATTTCCTCTGCTATTATGCCACCGGTATAACTATTATGAACTATAATGTCATTAGCTACAAAATTATGGATTTCTGGAACTGATATGTCATATACTTTAAATTTACCTTCCAATGACTCAATAGAAGTTATTTCATCCCAAAAAATGTCAGATTGTGCCAATAATTCTATAAACTCATTATTATCTTCTTCAGCGATTTGGAGCAACTTTTGCCTAGAAGGTCCATAATTAATGCTACTTCTAAGCGCTTTTGGTGTTTTATAATTAAAAGTTCTACCGGCTTCTGCCCAATTCTGGGGTCTATATATATCCCACATTTCTTTTGGTATAGTGTCCACATTTGGATTTCTTTTTATACTTTTCATTTCCTCCAAGCATGCTTCTTGTTTTCTTCTTTTTTCTCCGAAGAATCCTATCTCTTCTATGAAATTTATAACGCTTTCACCACCAATTACAATCTCAAAAGAATGAAATATTTTATCATTAAGTTTTGTTTTCTTACTTCTAATCTTAGATAAGATACCAAATCTTAGTAGAAGATGTTGAACTTGACGGATTAGTTTTTCTGACGAAGAACTATAAGAGATTTCCCAGTATTTGCTATCTTCTGTTGGTTTGTATATACTCCCATCGCAACTAAACATTCTGTTAAGGAAAAGAGATAATTGATATTTTGGTAACTGGAATATTATGTCAGGTATAAATTTTTCTCTTGATAACTTTCTATAGATTTTTATATCTTCAAGCCATTCGCGGATAGAACTCTTTTTTTGAGGAGCATAAGTACCTTTACTAAATTTTCCATCTTCTCTAATAAACAGTTTCATTTTGGATTTATCTATCTCTCTTTTAGATTTAGAAACTCTGTAGCAACCATCTTTACTGTGTTTTTTTATTTTTAGATTCGAGTCAAACTGTCTTACAGAATCCGAGAATTCAGTGAGTATTTCATTATTCTTATTACTGAATAATACAAACCCGTTGTCCAAATGACCTTCAGAAAGAAGGTATGCAAGTAACTTTATTTTATATTCTTCTATACTCTTGCATCCAAATGCTTCTATTTTTCTAGGAACGGCTATTCTGCTTCCTATTGACAATTCGTTAATTTGTTTCCATCCTTTAATGGTTAATAGCGGATGTTCAGGGGTTAGTTTTATTTCCCTCCCACTTCTTAGTTTTAAATAAATAATGTTATTTACTTCTCTGACAAAAAAATCCTCTTTATCTGCTTCTCTTATTTTTAATTTTTTATCCAGTCCAAATATCTTATTCCTATTGTTTTCAAGGTCTTTTATTGGAATTACTGAACCGTCTTCTAAAGTGATAAGTGTATTTTCTTCTATACACTTTCCCGAGCCCCTTTTTCCAACGATCAAAATAACGTGAGGCCTTAAAACATCCATTACTATTGGATTAGTTAAATGATAGTCATATCCTTTTCCAACAATATGCTTTCCTAAAAATATGCAGCCTTTCTTACCGTACTTTTCCAGATCTTCCTGGTCTCTTCCTATTATTATATCCTCAACAACCATGAAAAGAATTTAGTAAAAGTTATTTATATAGAATGCCTTATTTTATTATGAACAATAAGCAATTTACAATGTTTTTTGTAAGCATGTTTATAGGTTTTTTACTTGGTTTCTTAATCTGGTATTTAGTTTACATTCAAATTTTTAAATGAAAGATAACATATATTCTTATGAAAAAGAATAGATTTGATTTAGCAACTATATTCTTTGTAGGAATAGTGATATTTGCTATAATTGGGGCAGCAGTACCGATAAACAGAGGGATAATTTGGTTAATACTAGGAATTTGCGGTGCCATAGTTGCTATCCAAAACATCCAAATTAAGGAAGAGAATTCATTTTTAATAGCAATCTCAGCCTTAGTCATAATACTAACAGCATTCCTTTTAATTCCAGGGTTTGGGGATATGTTTTCCTCTCCTATAGGAACTTTGTTTGTTAATTTAATTATTGGTTTTGGAATAGCAGGGTTTATAGTTGCATTAGGCTTGATATCTAGACTAGGCTTAGAGAAATGAAGGCATCATTGGCTAGGCTTTCTCATTCTACTACTTGCTAGAACCCGCATCGTTATAAGACTATTTTTTAGAGTTCTTCTATAAAGTCAAAATGACTTAAAAGACACTTTGAGAAATAAGACCTATTAGAGAAATCGCAACCACAGCTATCCATAGTTTCATGTTCCAAGCAATAATCTTCGAACCATCCAAAGGAAACATTGGCAAAAGATTGAAGAATGCCAGGAAAAATGAGATTTGAGATATATTGAAGAACAGCTCTAAAGGATAAAGGAAAGACAATAGAAAGGACATCGTACCCACAGATATGTTAGTTAAGGGTCCAGCCAAGCTTATCTTGCCATATTCCTTCTTTGTCAAGCGAGCAACTGAGAATGCGAACTTCTTCTTAGTGTATGGAGAAATATAGGTTGCGCCAGGCGCTGCAAAAACTATTCCTGTAAAGGAAGACACTAAGGCTAAAGCAATTCCTAAAGGCCACATCCTATACTCTGCAAAGCAACCATATTTTTGGGCTGTGTATTTATGTGCTAATTCATGAAAAACGAAAACAAGAACTATTATAAGTAAGAATGATGGAAAGGTTGACAAATTAAACCCACTAAAAGCCAAGGCTAAGGCTATTACTGAAATTAAAAGGTCCCTAAGCTCTGTTTTAGATGACATAAACAACTTTTACTATTTATTCCTTAAAAATCTATTGGATTTGTATTTTATTTCACCAAAATCTTTATAAATAGGATAGTTCTATGATTAGCATAATTGTTAATCATAGGTGTATACCCATCCTAGTCCAGAATAATTTTAGAGATAGGATTATAAAGATACTTATAAAACACCCTGAAGGATTGGCTACTACAGAAATTGCAAGAATTCTTGGCTCTCATAGACATACCATAACCAAATATATTTATCAGTTGGTTGGAGAAGGTGTAATCTATCAAAGAAAGGTTGGAACAGCAAAATTATGCTATCTAAAGGTTGAGAAAAATGATAGAGAATAATGTTAGAGAAAGGATTATAAATGTCCTCATAAAACATCCTGAAGGTCTGACACTCCTTAATATATCTAATCTTATTGGAATGAACCGAGTTACTATTTCAAAATATGTTTATGGTTTGATTGCAGAAGACATGATCTATCAAAAGAAAATTGGACCTGCTAAACTTTGTTATCTAAAAAAGATGATTAAATGAGATCAGTATTAGGAAAAATATCAGGGATAACGATTTTGTTAGTAACTATTATATTTTCATTAATAATTATAAAGCAAATCGCAATTGTAAAAGCCCAAAACGAACAAAGTATAACTGGTTATGAAATAGCTAACATTACAAACAATGGAACTGGAAATTCTAATTCTTCTGCTGAAAGCAATGAAATTTTTAGTACATTTACTAGTACAAGTCTAAATGATAGTGAAATTGTTGATGAAAACTTAGAAAATGCTGGTAATGAGACTGATATTCCTCTATTAAATGACTTAAATGCAAGTGTCGGAACTGTCGACAGTATCGACAGTTCAGCTAATGACACAAATGAGACTTCTGTAGTTGAAAATGAAACTCCTATAGTTGAAAATAATACGACAATTAATGAAGGTTCTAAGTTTGACATAAACTTAGAATATCCACAAAAAATAACAAGAGGAGAGCTTATAACAGTAAAAGCAATTGTAAATAACATCGGTTCTTCGATTGCTAAAAACGTTGTTATTAACTGGCAGCTACCTGAGGGATTTGAAATAGCTTCTGGAAATAGTAGAGAATTTTGCGGAGATTTAGAACCAAGCAATGCTTGCGTTAGCGAAGTTAGCCTTAAAACTGACATCTCAGCAAGCCTTGGTCTAAACGACATAAAAATTGTGGTTAATTATGAAGAGTAATGTAAAAGGACAAAACCAGCTTTTGATTCCTTTAATCATACTTATAGGAGCTGCTTTAGCACTTGCTGCAGATATAACATTAAATGTTACCAATTCGACTCCAACAGGAAGATTCATAGGAATAACCCAAACTGAGGAAAAGAGCTTTCCAATAGAAGTCTGGGCAAACACTTCTATAAGACTAGAAACCATAGAAAGCTTGGTTAGGGCTACCCTAATCTTAGATAATGGAACTTTACTTGAAAACCAGCAAATAGACCTTTACTTTAATGAATCTTTCTTAGCTTCTAACTTAACTAATTCTGAAGGGTTTGTTGACTTTCCTGTTTTTGATAGCAGAATAGTAAAAGCTGTTTTTAATGGTGGTGAATATCTTAATCCTTCTCAATCAGAAATTGCAATAGGAAATGTCAGTTATAACGAAACTTATAATGAGACAAATATTACTGAGTTGAATTCAACAAGTATTTTCGCATGGGCTATTCCTAATCCTGTTCTACAAGACAAAAGTACGACTCTTTATTGCGATTATAAAAGTGATAATATATCGATTAGCAAAGCGACTGTTATTTTTAGGATTGATAACATAAACTATACTGCTATTTGGAGTGATGAATACTGGACTTATGATTATAAATTAAAAAATAATGAAGAAAAGATAGTTTATTGCTATGCTAATGCCTCTGGGTTTGAGAGCAATTCTGCTAGCTTTATATTGAAAGTAAATGAAACTAAGAACATTAGTGTTTTATCTGAAGAACTAGAGCAAGGAGAGGCTGAAATAGGAAAACCTGTAAAGTGGATAAAGAAAATCAAGGTTAAAAACCTATTCAAACAAAAAATGTTATTTGACCTTTCAAGCTTTATTCCTAAAAACGCTTTCAATATTTCATTATATGGGGATAAAGAAATAGGCATAGATGAGATTAAAGAATACGTATTAGAATACTTTACAGATGCTCCAAAGATATATGAGGAAACAGTAAATAAATATAAGAAATTAATAACAATAAGCTCAGAATTTAGCTATAGAAATATTAAAACCTATACGGATTTAGCAGATTTTCCAGAAAAGGCAATAAGGCTTTACTGGTTTATTGATAATAAAAGAGTTGATGTTACTCATGATTCTTCTATTAATCTAAAGTTTATTGACACCAACAATAATGGATTGATTGATAGAATAGAATGGACCACACCTCATACTTCTAACCAGACCTTCGAGGTAAGCATCATAATACTAAACCCTTATACTGTTGTTAGAAACAATGAGAACTGGACAGTTGCCTTCAACACAACAGGCCAGGCTGACCTAATCATTAACTCAACCAACGCAGCATGGACAGAGTTCCTAAAAGATGACGCTTACACCAAAGACGAAATGAAACTCTTAGACCTGTCATGCGGCAATATTTCTCTAAAAGATTCCTTAGAATTGATAGATGGGAATGATAATTATTACAATTATTCCCAGCTTACTGAATCGGATTCAATAAAGATTAAAAAACTTTTGATAAGAAATTACAGTTGCGACGATACTGGCTATCTAAATAACAATATGCTGAAAGCTGGCTATGCTATTTTGCAGTTTAATTTTGGTGACCAAGTTGCATATGCCTATGATGCTTCAAACAATCTGAACTGCTCCTCGACCGAAAGCACTGGATATTGCCCTAATGAAACTGTTGGTGGTCAGTGTGCTGCAACTTCTGGAGGCAGTTGTACTTATTTGACATGCGACTGTGTCGTTAACACGAGTCAAACGATTTCTCCTAATGTTAAATATAATTTCAATTCTTTAACGATCAAATCTGGATATGTAGTAATAGTGGATGTAAACGCCACAAACGGGACAGGAGGAGCCAAAGATACTGCAGGTACAGCAGGGACCGCAGGAAATTGGCTTTATGGTGGAACAGGTGGTAACGGTGGAAATGGTGGAAACTGTTCTGACGCATCCCAGTCAAAAACTGGAGGAGCAGGAGCAAGTAATTCTGGGGGCGGAGGGGGTGGAGGGGGCGGATTGACTTGCCTTTCTAATGGTGGAGCAGGTGGAAATGGCGTAAAGGGTGGTGGATTCGTTGTTTTCAACGCAACTACTTTTATAAATATTACTGGTACATTATCTGCAGAAGGTGGAACGCCTGGAGCGGTTGGATTACCTGGAACAAGCGGCAGTGGCAAGCCCGGTGCAGGAGGAGGGGGTGGCGGTGGTGGAGGAGGAGGAGGAATTTCTTTAATAGCTTCTACTGTTAACATATCAGGAACAGTTTCGTCCATTGGCGGCAATGGTGGATCAGGAGGAAAAGGTGGAAACTGTGCAGGAGGCGGTACTGAAAGTGGAAATGGTGGAAATGGTGGGAATGGTGGGAATGGTGGATTCATCAATATTTCTTCTACTTACTATTACCTAACCGGAACAATAATTGTGACAGCCGGTAGTGGTGGTAGTGGTGGTGGTTACGGCACCGGCGCTTGTGACGGCTACGGATTAAATGGTTTAAACGGCAACACTGGCAGTGCAGGCGTCAAAGCGACCTTAATAACAACACCAAGAACTCCTGCAAATGGAACTTCTGTTGCTGGAACAACACAACAGTTGAACTTCACCGTGAACTCTTCCGTGAACACGACGTTCCCTGTAACAGTATTCATGAACAATACCTTGAAATGCACCATTACCTATACAAACGGAACATTGCAAAACTGTACCGTCACGGGATTGACATTAGAAGCTACGTACAACTGGTCTGTAAACGCCTCTACCACAAATTCAGCCACCTACACCGTTTACACAAAGTCTGATACATGGCTATTTAATGTAACTGATACATCACCGCCAACATATTCTTTGAATTCAACTAATTCAACATGGGCAGGAACACCAGTTCTGCATTCTTTGAATTGGACTGATAATACTGGATTAAGCGGTTACATATTCCAATTCTGTAATGGAACTTGGAACGGCACGCATTGTTTAGGACATCCTTCTAATTGGTCCAGTTCACTCTCCGGATGGAGTTATCGCAAAAGCCATAACATTACTAACGCGACTGGTGCAGACGTTAATTACACGGTTAATATTACCATAATAAATAATACAGGAACGGATAGTGGTAACACAGTTTATATAAACAATAAAACAAGAAGCGATTTCGGAGATATAAGATTTACAAATTCAACTGGATCGCTTCTAGACTATTGGATAGAGAATGTCACTAATGGTGTAAATGCTACCTTCTGGGTTAAAATTAATGGCAATTTAACATCAACAAACCAAACTATCTACATTTATTATGGAAACAGTACTGCTACAAACATAAGCAACGGAACAAATACTGGAATAGTTTATGAGCAGTTCAATGATAATGTGACATTCACGTTTGAAACCAACCACAATGATTTTTTTTATCAGGGACAAGACAGCACACATGGGGTTGATTCGACCACATATTATGAGAGTGCACCCACTTCCATGCACATTTCAAGCAGAGTTGATGAACACACAGCAGCTGCTGGAGATTTTTCAAGGGCAAAGAAAAGCTACAATATCCCTTCCGGAGTTAACAAGATAGCATTGATCATATTCCAACGAAATAACCACCCACAAACAGCAAACTTAGCGATCTACTGGTATCAGAGACTTTTTGTTAATGGAGTGCAGGTCATCAACGAGGACTTGTATGACCATAGAGATAGTAGTTGGTATGTTAAAAAAGTGACAAACATAGATGTAACCGGCGGTGCCTCGAACGAATTCAATTTTACACTTAACTTAACAAATGGTGTGACTTGGTACGGCGCAGGAGTGAGTTGGGATGATATGTTCATAAGGAAGTACGTTTCTCCAGAGCCAGCTCATGGGAATTGGGGAAGCGAAGAAGGTAGTTGGGTTAATGATACATGGACTTCAATGATAGGAACAGGCAACTGGTCTAATGTCACAAAAGTTGTCAATTCAACACTAAATGCATGGATAGCATGGTGTGTCTATGCTAATAGCACTTCAAACAAATGGAATGGAACATCTTGTTCTAATCCGTTTACTTATAACACAACTGATACACTACCGCCTACATATTCTTTGAATTCAACTAATACTACTGTTGCAGGAGCACCAATTTCTCATAATTTATATTGGACAGACAATGTTGGATTGAGCGGGCATATATTTAGTTTTTGGAATGGAACTGATTTGATTAATAAAACTCCTTTTAATGTTACTGATAAATCTAGTGAAGCTCTTTATGCTAATAACACTATAGATGATAATAATGCTACTGATTGGGAGACTTCATTAGCAAATAATTGGATAACTTATGATTTAGGAGTAGAAGTTCTTGTTACAGCAGTAAGAATATATTCAGATGATTGGACTTCTAATCTCCGCCCTTGCTCTATTTCAGTTTATGTTTCAAAGGATAAAACCAATTGGGGCTCTTCTGTAGGTTATTGTATTTTTGATCAAAGTACTGCTTGGCATTGGTGCGATATTACAGACAAATCAGGTAGGTATGCAAACATATCAGTTAACACTTCCTCTTCTGGATCTTGTAGTAATACTGTTATTGGTCTGATGGGATTTTATGAGTTTGATTTTAACTCTACTGGAATGTATAATGACAGTTGGGTTGCGATGACAGGAGCAACAAACTGGTCTAATGTTACTAAAGTTGTCAATCCAACTGCTAATGCAACTATTAAATGGTGTGTTTATGCAAATGACACTTCAAACAAATGGAATGGAGCATCTTGTTCTAATCCATTTACTTATAACACAACTGATGGGACACCGCCAACATATTCCTTAAATTCAACAAACTCGACACTGGCAGGAACACCAGTTAATTTTAGTTTAAGGTGGGATGATACAGTAGGATTAAGTAGTTTCGTATTCAGTTTTTGGAATGGTGCAGATGATTGGACAACTCCAGCTAGTGTTCACAGTAAATGCGGTGAAGCTGATCCATATTTCGCAAACAATACTATAGATAAAGATAATGGAACAGATTGGGATTGTGGGTTATCTCACGAACATTGGATAGTATATGACCTTACTACTAAAGTTGCTAATGTTAGTAAAATTAGATTATATATTGGCGAATTTTTATATTCTACTGCTCCATGCAGTATAAATGCAATTTATGTTTCAAATGATACAGGTGACCTTGGTTCTTCGCTGGGTAGTTGCAGTATTACCATTGGGGGTTGGAATGAATGCACCTTTACACCAAAAACTGGAAGGTATGTAAAAATAACTATAAACGTTACTAAAGATGGAGTTTGTGTAAATGATTTTCCACTTAGCACTTTTGGTGAATTTAATGTCTATACAAATGGCTATGTACTTGACGCAGCAAATAACACTGGATGGGAAAGCCACCCGACTCAAGCTTGGAGCAATGTAACCAAGGTAATTAATTCTACTATAGGTGCAACGATAAAATGGTGCGTCTATGCAAATGACACTTCTAACAATTGGAATGGAACTTCTTGCTCTAATCCGTTTACTTATGTAACAACTGATTGGACGCCGCCTACCTATTCTTTGAACTCAACTAACACTACTGTTGTTGGAGCGCCTTGCAGATTTAGTTTAGAATGGACTGATGAAACAGCTTTGAGCCCTAATGGTGCATGGATATTTTCCACTAATAATTCTGGATATTGGAGAAATTATAGCGATTCTGTTTACACTGGTTCTGTAAAAACACCAAACATAAAATATAACAAGGGCTATTACATATTAAATGATAATTCTGATAATCCAGATGATGCAGTTACTGCTATAACAGATGCAAACTATAATTCTGTAAACACGTCAAACAACAATTACTACTCTTACAATGCCAATGCGAATACTTACAGCATCTCGAGATGGGTTTTTGATCTTGCAGGTTATGTTGTTGACAATATATCGAGTATTTGCTATTTGGTTGAAGGCAAACTGGGTGAAGCAATGTCTGGTGGTTATGTAAGAATAAAAAATGTATCCTTAGGCGGTTGGACACAAATAAATAGTTATTTTGGTACTTTGGACACCAATTTAACTTACTGCCTTACCAAGGCCAGCCAATATATAAATTCAACTGACAATACATTTCAGATATCCGTAAGCGTTTACAATGAACTTGACCCTGCATCTATGTATATAGACTATATACAGGTAAACATAACCACTAACCAAAGCAATTTTACAACAAAGCCTCAGAACTCAACTTTTGACTTGATACTAAATTCGACTGTTGGGACGAAGGTTGGTTGGTGTTATTATGCAAAAGACAATGTAGGTAATTGGAATGGAACTTCTTGTTCTAATCCGTTCACTTATAATACAACTGATGGGACACCGCCTACATATTCCAATCCTTCTATAAATACGACTTGTGCAGGAAAACCAGTAAATATTTCAATTGTTATACAAGATGAGACAGGTTTATCTGGGTATATATTCTCTACGAATAATACAGGAACATGGGTGAACACTACATGGTCTTCTTTGGCAAACGGAACAATCGCTTCAAACATAACAACATTAAATTCTACAGCTGGACGTGTTGTGAATTATACATGGTATGCAAACGATACTGCCTCTCCAAGTAACTGGGCAACTAATAGAAACAGCACTACGACTACAGATTGTACATTACCAACATATTCAAATGTTGGACAAAACGTATCTAATACTTCTACAATTGCCTTGGGAAGTGCTGTAAATCTGTCTGCTCAATGGAACGATGATACAGCTGTTAACTATTGGTGGTTCTACAATGGAACTCAGAATACAAGTTATACTGCTTTTACAACAGGAAACTGGTCCAATGTTACTTGGTCTACAACAGGATTGACCAAAGGAACAACTTACACTTTAAGAATATATGCCAACGACACATCGAACAATCAAAATGTTACAGGAGTATGGCAATACACAATTGATAACACATCGCCAACATATTCTTTGAATTCAACTAATTCAACATGGGCAGGAACAGCAATTTCTCATAATTTATATTGGATAGACAATGCTGGATTAAGTGGATATATCTTCCAATTCTGCAATGGAACTTGGAACGGCACGCATTGCTTAAGTAATGATTTTTTAGTGAGTATCAATCTTCTTCCCAACAATATAACCAATAACGCATATAAAAATGCGACAGACGATGCAAGTTGCACGAACCCATCAGAAGCTACTATAGACTTTAGTGATACTGATTATAATTCAACAAACGCATCAGACAGCAACCTTTTTGGTACTGGAAGTATATCCACATCAAAAGGAGCTGAAGAATGCAGGTATACAAGATTCACTTTCAATGTGACAAACGCTACCATAGGCACGACTGTTAATTGGATGCGATACTGCCTTAAGGGTCATTTTGAAAGAAGTTGGGTAGATGCATTTGCAGCATTTTTTTGGAAGAATATAACAAGCAACACATGGATTCAAAATGCAACGCTTAATGAATCAGAAGTAACTTATTGCCTGAACTTCTCATCAGGATTGTCCAGTTTGTATAATTCTACTTCAAACTTTCAGTTCGGTGTCAAGTGGGACAACGACTGCATAAATGCAGGGACAACATGCACCCTTAATGGTTATATAGATTTTGTCAACCTGACTGTGGGTTATGCAACTGGTTGGGTTAATGATACTTGGAATTCAACCAATTTTAACGGATTGACTTCTGCATGGTCTAACGTGACCAAAGTAGTCAATTCAACATTAAATGCAACAATAGCTTGGTGCGTCTACGCTAATGATACGTCTAACAATTGGAATGGAACATCTTGTACTAATCCATTCACTTATAACACGACTGATGGGACACCGCCACAATGGGTCGCTGGAAGCAATTCAACTAATTCCACAGTAGCAGGAGTTCCTGTTGAATTTAAATTGAACTGGAGTGATACAATAGGTTTGTATGGTTACATACTATCAATTGATAATTGTACTGGAAGTTTTTCAAATCAAAGCTTTAAAACCTTTGGTAGGCCTTATTGGTATGGGAAAGTTGAAGCTTATGGAAAAGTTACAAATGAAACTTCTTCATTTGACAAATTATTTAACGATACCAGTACGTGGGCGAATATAAACGGTACCAGTACTTTATATAGAGCTTGGCTTTTGCTTAATTTTACAAATGTTAAAGCATCGCAAAAATTATTCTATACTTGGAAGAATAATACCAAATCATTTTCTGAGGATTCAGATTTTTATCCTAATTTAAAAATTTGGAATTATACTAAAGGTGATTACGATCTAATAGACTATACTGTAGGTGATTGGAGCGGTAATTTTATAACAGAATCATGGGCAATAACTAGTGATTATGTAAGTAATGGTTATTTGAATATCACTTTTTCGTCTAGATATCCATTTCAAGGAAACATAAGTGTCAGCGATGTTTATGTAGGTACAAATGAAAGCATGTCATTTGACACTGCTGTAATAAACAGCACTTCTTTTTGCACAATGAGATGGAGATTTTTTGCTAATGATACTAGCGGGAATCAAAATGTTAGTGATAACTTTACATTTAAAACTGTGCCTTCATATTGTAGTTACAGCATGCAAAATTGGGAGTTGCCTTACACTGTAACTAAAAACAATAGTTACTATTGTTTAGCTTCTGATGAATACATAGCAGGGCAAACTGCCATTAGCTTTGCTAATCCTACTCAAAATACAACTTTAGATTGTTTAGGATATAATTTGAACAGCAATAGAACAACTCCTAGTTATGGAGTTTATTTGACTGGAAGCGGCACTAAGAATATTACAGTTAAAAACTGCAATATTACCAATTTTAAAAATGGCATTTATGTCTACACTGGTGCTAGCAATAATATCATAACCAACAATACAGTCGGTAATAATTCGTACGATGGCATTTATATTTACTGGAATGCTGACAACAACACTTTAAACAATAACATATTTTATAATAATAGTCAAAGTGGTATAAATTTAGGTACGTGCAAAAACAATATGTTAAACAATAATACAATTTATGGTAATAGCAATTTCGGTATTGACATTAATCAAGCTAATAACAATACCTTAAACAATAATACAATTTATGGTAACTTTTACGGTATTGAAATTACAAATGGTGGAGAAAACAACACTATAATAAATGGTTCAATATCAGACAACACACAACAAGATTATTATCTTTCTGGAGGCACAATTTACAAAAACAACTTCACAAATACAAACTTCACTTCTGCTAGAAAAATTTATTTAGAAAGTGGAAGTTGGTTCGATTATAGAAATGACACTGTTAATAATATTTGGCTTAAAACAAATGTTTCTGTTACGTCTGCAACATTAACAAGAAAACTTATTAACTGGAACCAAACTTTAATGCAATGGAATGACACCAACAGTAGTGGTACTGATGTTACAGCAACCTACAGCATCACAGGATTGCATGCTAACAAAGGTTATATAATTTATAACAACTCAGTTATAGCTTATAGAAACCAAACAGACGCTTCTGGCAATCTGCCTAGCTTTACAATTTACCTGGGTTCTGAGCATGAAATAAAAGCTGATGAAGATGCTACACCGCCACAATGGGTCGCTGGAAGCAATTCAACCAACACTACTAATGCTGGAGCACCAGCTAACTTCACTCTCAATTGGACTGATAATACTCTGTTAGCGGGATACATATTCTCTACGAATAATAGTGGAACGTGGAGGAATTCATCGTATATCACGTTTAGCGGTACAACAAATACATCGTGGAATGTTACTACATTGAATACAACACTCGGAATCATAGTTGCTTGGTGCTTCTATGCGAATGATACTTCAGGGAATATGAATGCTACTAACTGTGAGGAAAGTAAAAGGTTTATACTGACTACTATTGATACAATAGCACCAACTTACTCAAAGAATTATACTAACACTACTGCTGCTGGTTATGTTGCTAACTTCAGCTTGGAGTGGAATGATAATTACTGGCTGAATAATACTGGACAGTGGATATTCTCTACTAATAATTCTGGAATATGGAAGAATTATAGTGCTGTAACTGAAATTGTTCCTAATAATTTTAGTGATAGTGCATATATAACAGAAACGCAAACTTCTACAAATAATCCGGATGAAGCAACTATTGGATTTAATGGTTATGGTCAAACTAATGTAAGTGATGATGATAGACATATGTTAAGCATATATAATGGTGAAATCTCGTCTGCGTATATGTTTATAAGATTTACTTTTGATTTAACTGGCTTTAACGTTAGCAAATTAACTAATTTAACATACTGTCATGAAGGTTATTATTCGTTATATGCAGGAGTTGGCGGTGCAAATCTTACATATAAAAATGCTTCAGGTACATGGTTGGTGGACCAAAATTTAAATAGTGGTTCTGAAGATATAAAATGTAAATCATTTACTTCAAACTTTGACAAGTTGATTGATTCTAATAATTTATTCCAATTTGCACTTAGATGTTGGGCTAGAAAGTCCGTGGACGATGGTGAGATTGATTGTTACACGGATTTTGTAAGCTTAACAGTAAAAACAAACCAGACCAACTTCACGGCAACACCGCAGAATGCAAGCTTTGTTAGAAAATTGAACCCGACTATTGGAACAATTGTAGGATGGTGCTATTACGCGAAGGATAATGCTGGCAATTGGAACAATTCATGTTCAAACCCATTTACATTGACAACAAGTGATGGGACACCGCCTACATATTCCAACAATCTATCCCAGCTTATAACCACTTATACGCCAACAGGCTATTCTAACTTTAGTATAACTTGGAGTGATAATTCAGGTTCTGTCAATGCATACTTGGAGAATAACTTTTCAGGAACGCTTACAAATAGTTCTATGAGCTCTTATCCTAACTTTGTTTATAATTCATCGCCATTGGCTGCTGGACCATATCAATACAGGTTTGTAGCTAATGATTCTTCAAGCAATAGCAATGCTACTGACATTCAATACTTTACAATTGCTAAAGCGAGTACAACAGCGACTCTGTATCTTAATGGAAGTTCGTCTAATCAACCAACATCAGTGTATCCGAATTCAACAATCAACGCGACTGCTGTGTCAAGCATGTCTAGTCTGTATGCCCAATTGTGGAGAAACGGTACGTTGCTAAACAATGCAACGAGCACAGCATGGAACGTTAGCCAGTGGGGCGCATTCAATGGCAACTATAGTGCATCTGTGCTAGGCAACGCCAATTACACGGATTCGTCTTTAGTAACGTATTGGTGGAACGTGAGCAAGGGTCCGACAAACACGTCGCTATATCTTAACGGAACTCAAGGTGATAAAAATTATAATAAAAGTGATATTGCTAACCTAACTGCTGTTAGTAACATATCATCATTAACAGTATCTATCTATGCTAATTATTCTGGCAGTTTATCGTTGGTGAACAGTTCCATCGGAACGACCTATAACTTTACCAATACTTCCAACCTTGCTCTTGGTGTTTATTTGATAAAAGCCAATATCACTGATGATGAAAACTACTCTAGTTCCCAAATCAATTATACGTTAACAGTGAGCAACAGCCCTCCTTATATTGTGAATAACCAAAGTTTTATAAACTGGACTAGTACAACAGGATACAATGTAACTGCTAATGTCAGTGATCCTAATGGTCTAACAGATATTTCAAATTGTACTATCTATCATAGAAGATACTATGATAATTTAAGTTGGGGTTTCAATTTTTACAACAAAACAGGAATTTATAGTTCTTCTAATGGTAATTGTACAACTAATATTTCAACCAGTGACCAAAACCAGATAATTTGGAGTAGAACGTCTTCTCCTTATGAATCGTATGCAATAATTAAGGATTCTCAAGGAGATTTTATTTATGTTGGCGATACTAACGGTAACCTTACTAAAATAAGTGCTATCAACGGAACAGAAATATCATTCCAAAGAATTTCTACATCTTCTATTAATGATTTAAGTCAAGATTCTGAATTCGTTTATGCTATACATAATTCTTATAATTTGACAAAAGTAAGAAAGGCTGATCTACAAATTAATTTAACTGAAGATTTAGACGCATCTAATGGACAGTCAGTTTCTGTTGATGCTAATTTTGTTTATACTGGAGGTAATAATGGCATTGCAAAAAAAGTAAATAAAACAAATTTCACAGATGTAAAATGGAATTTTAGTCTTGGATTAGGAGGAATTAATGATATTGATAATAATCAAAGTTCTGATTGGGTTTATTTTATCCGTGGAACAAATGGAGGAAATGTTTCAAGGATAAATAAAACTGACAATACAACAAGTTGGAGTTTTCAGAAAGATTCTTCGGGATTAAATGCACTTGTATTAGATACTTATGATGGAAATCTATGGACAGGCGGTTATAATGGTAATCTAACTTTAGTGAATGAAACAAATGGTTCAACAATTCAGACTTATGATTATGGTAGTGGACAAATTGATGATATAACAGTTGATGATGATTTTGTCTACACATTTGACAATCTAGGCACAATAAGGAAGATTAATAAAACTCAATTTATGAGTGGCAATGCAACTCCAGAGTGGAATTTTACCATATCAACAGAAAATTGGCAAGAAGCAGACAGCGACACTAATTATTTATACACTGCTAGCTTAGGTGCACCTGTTAATGTTTTGAAACTTGCAAAAAGTTTAAATTACACTGCAAATGAAAGAATTTGTTCAAAGATAAGATTTACTGACTCTGCTGGAGCTTATGCAGAAACTTCTGTAGACTGTAATGTATTTCCTGATGCAACGCCACCGCAATGGGTCTCAGGAAGCAATGCTACTAACACTACTAATGCTGGAGTACCTGCTAATTTCACTTTAAACTGGACAGATAATTATCAATTAGCTGGATATATATTCTCTACTAATAATTCTGGAACGTGGAAGAATTCATCGTATGTAACATTCTCAGGAACGTCTAACACATCATGGAACGTCACTACTCTTAACACGACTGCTGGAATAAAAGTTGCATGGTGCTTCTATGCGAATGATACGTCTGGGAATATGAATGCAACGAACTGCCAGAACAGTAATTGGTTTAACTTGACTACAACTGATGGAACGCCACCAACATATTCTAAGAATTGGACTAACACTACTGCTGCTGGATATGTTGCTAACTTCAGCTTGGAGTGGAATGATAATTATTGGTTAAATAACAGTGGACAGTGGTTATTTTCTACGAATAATTCTGGTTATTGGAGTAATTATACTTTCGTAAATATTTTATTACCAAAACCGATAAATAATCCATTTTATTATACCACTGCTACTACTGATGGGTATAGCAATCCGGGTACAAGCTCCCCTTATACAGAGGGCTCTAGTTATGACCAAATAAATGTATCAGATGATAATAGATTTTCAGACACCATTACTTCCCCATTGAGCAGCAGTTATTACTATCGTCACTTTAAATTTGAATTCAACCTTTCAAACTATACGGCAAATGAAATAAATTGGATACAATATTGTTATGAGGGTTATTGGGAAAATGATGCTGGTCCAACACGTGGCTCAGGAAGACTTTATTATTATAATGTAAGTAGTAGTGGTTGGACTTCAGACCAAAATTTAGGCAATTCTGAATCAACAAAATGCAAAAACATAACTAATGCGAGTGAAATTATAAATTCAACAGGCTTTATGAAATTTGGTGCTTCTTTTGGTGCAAAAGGATATTATATAGCTGAATGGTACGAAACTACTACTACTGGTTATGTGGACTTTGTAAATTTAACTATAAACACTAATCTCACTAACTTTAATACAACACCGCAGAATTCAACTTATGTTTTAACATTGAATTCGACTCTTGGGACAAAGGTTGCTTGGTGTTTCTATGCTAAAGATAATGCTTGGAATTGGAATAGTACGAATTGTCAGAATCCGTTTATATTGACTACAAGTGATGTGACACCGCCGCAATGGGTCTCAGGAAGTAATGCTACTAACACGACTACTGTTGGACAACCTGCTAATTTTACTTTAAACTGGACAGATAATTATCAATTAGCTGGATATATATTCTCTACTAATAATTCTGGAACGTGGAAGAATTCATCGTATGTAACATTCTCAGGAACGTCTAACACATCATGGAACGTCACTACTCTTAACACGACTGCTGGAATAAAAGTTGCATGGTGCTTCTATGCGAATGATACGTCTGGGAATATGAATGCAACGAACTGCCAGAACAGTAATTGGTTTAACTTGACTACAACTGATGGAACGCCACCAACATATTCTAAGAATTGGACTAACACTACTGCTGCTGGATATGTTGCTAACTTCAGCTTGGAGTGGAATGATAATTATTGGTTAAATAACAGTGGACAGTGGTTATTTTCTACGAATAACAGCGGTACGTGGAGGAACTACACTGCAACAAGTGCTTTGATTCCTAAAATGAATATAAACAAGGGCTACAATTCTTCACAATCAACACCAAATTCTGATCCAGGAAATGCAACCAATGATTTATTAGATAATCATTATAACCAAGTAAATGTTTCTGATGATAACAAGCTATCTTTCTCTTCTTCTTCTATGGGATCAGGTCAAATGAATTATACGCATTATAGATGGACGTTTAACTTGTCTAAAGAATTGCCTGGATATGATATCAATGCTATATCAAGTATTTGTTATAGGGTTGAAGGATATTATACTGAGAATGTCGAAGGACGTGGTGATGGCTATATAAAAACTAAATATGTTAATGGCTCAGGTTTTACAGATATGAATGTTTTAAAAAAGGATTCTCCTAAAGAAAACAGAACTAGATGTTACACTAATGCTAGTGAGATAGTAAATCAAACTGATGGGACATTTCAAATAGCTACGACAGCAGGTTCTTATTATATTGGAGGAGTGGGTACTGGTACTGTCTACATAGACTATATAGAAATAAATGTGACTATGAATTTTGCAGCAACACCACAGAACTCAACTTATGCGTTGACATTGAACTCGACTGTTGGGACGAAGGTTGCTTGGTGTTATTATGCTAAAGATAATGCTGGTAATTGGAACACTACGAACTGTCAAGAAGGTAACCAGTTCATATTAACAACGAATGATGGAACGCCGCCTCAATGGGTTGTTAATAGCAACTCGACTAATACAACTAACGCTGGAGTACCAGCTAACTTCACATTAAACTGGACTGATAATTACCAACTAGCAGGATACATATTCTCTACGAACAATAGTGGAACGTGGAGGAATTCATCATACATAACATTTAGTGGAACGTCTAACACATCATGGAACGTTACTACACTTAACACGACTGTTGGATTAAGAGTGTCGTGGTGTTTCTATGCTAATGATACTTATGGAAATATGAACGCAACTTCATGTTCGAATCCGAATACATTTATAGTAACTACGACTGATGCTCCTCATTACTGGGACAATTCTACGAATTCTACATATGCAGGAACGCCTGTACAGTTTAGACTAAAGTGGAATGATACAGAGGGACTGAGTGGATTCATCCTGTCAATAGATAATTGTACTGGAACGTGGAACTTTGTAGATACTTGGAAGCCGTTGACAGGAACAACCAACTGGACTAATTATTCTGCTACATCGGCTGTATACGTGATTAACAGCACTGCTAGTTGCACTATGAGATGGAATGTTTCTGCCAATGATACTGTTGGTAATTGGAATTATTCACAGGCATTTAGTTTTATAACAAGTGATTTGATACCGCCCACATATTCTTTGAATTCAACTAATTCAACATGGGCAGGAACACCAATTTCTCATAATTTATATTGGACAGATAACTATCAATTGGCAGGTTATATATTCCAGTTCTGCAACGGGACATGGAATGGAACTAATTGCTTAGGTTATAACGATTGGTGGAATAACTCCTATTCAAATAGATATCCTATAATTGTCAACACTACTGCAACAATGCCGATTGCGATAAATGACAACAAAACTGTTAATGGAAGCACTATTTGGGCATATCAGTCGAATGATTCGTATGTCTATTCTACCGCAACAGGTCCGTCAGGAACCATGGCAATAGCAAATCAGACAACACAAAAGTTCTGGGAAAACGAGTCAAACCCGTTAACTGGATATAATGCGACTCAAGTTTGGACAAGTGACTCCAATTTATCAGCAGTATGGCATTTCGGAGAAGGTTCGGGAACGAATGTTGTAGACAGCACAAATAAATATAATGGAAGTTTAGTTGGTAGTCCTACTTGGAAAACTGGTGTGTTTGGAAATGCAGTAAATTTTAGCGGAAGCACAAGTCAATATTTTAAAGCAAGTTCTGGGACTGCATACCAGAGTGCTAATCTGACTGTTAGCATCTGGGTCAATACTACTTCCACTACTGCAAACGCACCATACATTGTTTACACAACTGTGGATAACTATCGCGGTTGGTTATTTGAAAATAATGTAACATCTGCATATCCTTTGTTCTTCTTCGCGGGCGCTGCAGGCAGTAATTTATGCAGTGTTACAGGCACTACCTTAATCTCAAATGGGAAATGGCATCATCTTGTTGTGACAAATGATGGAACTAATCTAAGGTTGTATGTTGATGGTTCGTTGAATGCTACGGCAAGCTCTTGCACTCCATTATGGACTTCTTCGATGTCAGTATATATGGGAACGGACAGACCAGAGTCTGCTGGAGGCAAGATAGCATTTACTGGAACTGTTGATGAAGCTCGCATCTACAATAGAACCTTGTCTGCGTCTGAAATACAGAACATGTATTTCAATGGAATTAATAATTTAACAAGATTGGGAACTCAGCAAAATCAATCAAATTGGGTAAATGATACTTGGAATTCCACTAATTTTAACGGATTAACAGCCGCATGGTCAAATGTAACTAAAGTTGTGAACTCAACAGTAGGAACAATAGCTTGGTGTGTCTATGCTAATGATACATCGAACAATTGGAATGGAACATCTTGTTCTAATCCGTTTACTTATAATACAACTGATGGAACACCACCCCAATGGGTTACAGGAAGTAATTCAACTAATACAACTGTTGCTGGTCAGTCAGCTAACTTTACTTTAAATTGGACTGATAATTATCAGCTAGCAGGCTACATTTTCTCCACGAACAATACGGGAACGTGGAGGAATGATACTTACAAGACATTTTCTGGTGCAACTAACACATCATGGAACGTCACTACTCTTAACACGACTGTTGGAACTAAAGTTGTTTGGTGCTTCTATGCTAACGATACTGTTGGGAATTGGAACAATACCAACTGTCAGAATGATAACACATACTTTTATTTGACTACAACTGATGGGACACCGCCTACTTACTCAAAGAATGTGACTAATACTACTGTTGCTGGATATGTTGCTAATTTCAGCTTGGAGTGGAATGATAATTACTGGCTGAATAACACTGGACAATGGTTATTCTCGACTAATAACAGCGGTACTTGGAGAAACTTTTCAGCTTTAAATAATATTATTTCTAATAGTTTTAGTGATAAAGCATACGTTTCAAATAGTTACGATGATGATCCTTCTATCGGAACTTATACGGAAATTAGTGATGGTAATTATAATTTAATAAATACAAGCGATAATAACAGATATTCTATTTCAGTTGCTAGTGGTTCATCTTCTAAATCAAAATCTAATAAGTTCACTTTTGATTTAACTGGTTTTGAACCTAGTAAAATAACTAATATAACTTACTGCTATGAGGGCCTCTGGAATTATACAGGCCCGGTTGGCCTATGTACTCTTTATTTTTATAATGTGTCACTCGGAGCTTGGACATATTATTATTATCCAGACAACTCTACTGACACGGATTTTGTATACTGTAAAAACTTTACAAGTGGTATTAGTAATTTAATTGACTCTAATGGCATAATATCATTTGATACAGAAATATATGCAGAAAAAAGTGGAAATCCATCTACAGCTTATCTTTACACAGATTATGTATATCTCATAGTAAAAACAAACCAGACCAACTTCACGGCAACACCGCAGAATGCAAGCTTTGTTAGAAAATTGAACCCGACTATTGGAACAATTGTAGGATGGTGCTATTACGCGAAGGATAATGCTGGCAATTGGAACAATTCATGTTCAAACCCATTTACATTGACAACAAGTGATGGGACACCGCCTCAATGGGTCGCCGGAAGTAATGCTACGAATACAACTGTTGCTGGTCAGTCAGCTAACTTTACTTTAAACTGGACTGATAATTATCAACTGGCAGGTTATATATTCTCGACGAACAACACTGGAACGTGGAGGAATTCATCGTATGTAACATTCTCAGGTAGTTCTAATACATCTTGGAATGTCACAACATTGAACACGACTGCTGGAATAAAAATAGCTTGGTGTTATTATGCGAACGATACTTCTGGGAATATGAATGCAACGAACTGTGATGAAGCAAATAGATTCTATTTGACTACGATAGCAGGTATTTCATTTAATGTAACCTTACCAGATAACTCTAATACTACCTCATCAGAAATAGGAGCATCAACAAACGATGAGGAATTTAATGCTACTATGGCAACAATTTCAAATGTTAATCCTTGCGTAAAAGGAACTGCAAACTGCCAGACAACACTTTTAGCTAATTTTAAGGTCAATAATACTGGAAGTGTTAATGAGAATATAACCATATGCATAAATGCTAGCTTAGTATCTTCAAAAATGGTTCTATTTGGAACCTTAACTAATGATCCTTACAATGCTCCAGCAATTATTCCAAACTGCACTTATAGCGTCTGGAAAGCCAATGAATCCTTGCTTATTAATGCTATGGATGAATTTTGGATATGGACCAACTTTACAGGCGTTGCTGTTGGTGATGATGCTGCTAGAGAGCTATATATAAATGCTACGCAGTCAGTAACATGAAAACAGAAAACTTTATATGGAAATAATACATATAAAATAAGGTGAATAAAATTATGAAAGAAGAGGAAAAAACTAAAAAAAGCTCAAAAAAATGGTTAATATCTATCGTTCTTGTTATAATAATAGCAGCAATAGCATTGGCTTTCTATAAGGGTGTTATACCAACAGGCTTTATGACTGGAAACGCAACTGGAAATCAAGAAACTTCTGGGAATCCGACAACGCCCTCAACTGGAGCAGCAGCAATGGTCGCAACTGGAGATGAAATCATAGTGAAGGAAGTAACTGAAAGTCTTCCTTACTATTATGAAACATATTTAGAGCCTGGAAGGTATTCATTAAATGTTGTTACTGATAAACCTGTTTGGATTAGAGTATATCATCAAGTAAATTTCGATGAATGGAAAAATACAGGAGTTCATGGAGCTGTCTTAGCGGGAACTAATTTAAATGAAAATGATAAGATAGAAAATTATAATGGTGAATTTATTATAAATAGGGGAGAAGCAGACAAAATCTATTTATTAATTTTAGGAAGTGAAACAACAACAATAAAATTTAAGATAACACAAAATATAAAATATCAATAGGAGGAATTAAGAATGGATAAAACAAAGGCATTAATCTTTGTAACAGTTTTATTAGTAGCAGTTACTCTATCATGCATACCAGCATTAGCAGCAGGTCTTGAATGGACAAAAACAACAGTTTATTGGTATGTTTTAGGCGTTGAAGAAGTAAGAGTTACTCTAGTCAATGATGCTACATGGACAACAACTAATACAACAGGTAATCTGACAACAACCCAACTAAACTTCACATGTCCAATTAAAGATTGCCAATGGGTGAATGCAAGTACAGTATCTGCAACTCCAGGAACTCAATCTGCAGGTACCCCGGCAGTTAAAATAGAAAATACAGGAACTGTAAATGCTCAAATAAACATCTCAGTAAATGTCACTTGGGCAGCTACAGACTGCTTTAAATGGATATATACAAACAGCAGTATGACTGTTCCAGCAATAGGTGATACTCAGAATCTGAACATAACTAACATAACATTAAAACAAGTAATGGTACCAGGAGATACTGCTTTAAGTGTTTGGTTATTCGGGAACTTTTCAAACTGCCAAAGTCAGACCAATGTAACTGAGCTTCGTATTTGGGCATACTTTTAATAATAATTAAATAGGTGAAAAAATTGAAAAAAATGATTAGTATAGTTTTTACTATTGATGACAATAGAGACGAAATGGAAATCATAAAGAACGTTAAGAAGTTTCTAAAAGAAGAGTTTCTAATAGAAGATTTAGGACATCATGTGAAACCAATATTAAATAAACAATATTAGAGGTGAAAAAATTGAAAAAAAATAAAAACAATAGATTTGCTTTGTATGCAATAATTGCAGTGATTCTAATACTAGCTTTATACTTTGCAAATAATTCAATAACAGGCAGAACAATCACGAACACTAATAGTGGAGAGTTTGACTTTTCAAGAGATAAGAACTCAGATTACTATAGCTTACTACCGACTAAGCCAGCTGACTTCTCAGCAATTCAGATAATGTGGCAAAGGGGAATAATTAGTGATGACACAACTAGAATAAACGCATCTTACTGGAAGCAACCAGAATGGTTTCCAAACTATAACAACTTTTTATTATCTTTAAAATCTACTGCCATAGAGGGAAGATTACCTATATGGAGCTTAGGAATATTTGATAGCCAGATATACAGAAGAATAAATCAAGACTGGCTTAAAAGTGCAACAGAGCTTCCAACAACATCCGGTTATGGAATAGTGGAAATAAAAGATAATAGCATAGTAGTAAAACATAGATTTTGGGTAAGAGCAGTGCCAGGAGCTATTAAGATATATGGAGTCGGACTTTCAGTTGTTTATCCTCAAGATACAAAATTTAAAGGAAACCCAGCTGCAGGCATACCAAACGCAACAATAATACAAAATCCAGAGTTGACGCAGAATTACATAAAAGCATGGGCATCGGAAGCTGAAACAGGTAAAACTGAATTTAATTTAGGAACTTATTGGCCAAAGCTAGATCCTGAGTATATAAAAGAAATAGAAGTAGCAACTGAAATAAATAAGGACATACCAAAGGGAACTTATATAATTGGCGTAAACTTAGGAGCTCCTTCAAGAGAATACCAGCAAGAACAAAACTTAAAATACCTTTTAGCATACACAGATCCTAACATAGGTATGTTTGCTGGTCCAAGCGAATTCAGACTCTTCATAGAAATAATATAAAATTTGTTTTGTTTTTTAATTTCTATTTATTTTTTATTAATATTAAAGCTATAAATTATATTTAACAGAAATATCAATAGTTATTCGGAGAATAAAAAACTTTTAGCTGGTTAAAATGAAAAAATTTTATTTTTTGATTTTAATTTTATTTTCTCTATCATCAGCTATAGTTTATGCCCAAAACATGGAATGGATTATAGGTCCGGCTCATTTTATAGTTGGAATATTACCTTGTTCTTTTTATTCAAATAGCGTACAATGTGAAGCAGCAGGATGTTGCTGGTGCGTTAACGGCACTGCTTATAACTGTCAAATCTGCCCTTGTCCAACAACACCGCCTCCACCGCCACCGCCTGGTGGCGGACCTGGAGGAGGATTTATCCCGCCTAAAGAAGAGCCAAAGGAGAATATAACAATAACCCCACCCATAACTCTCTCAACTAATGTAATAGAAATAAGACTCTACCCCGGAGAGTATCAGATAAGTTCTGTAGGTATTTCAAACAACAGGAAAGAAGATGCACAAGTTTCTCTTTCAGTGGAAGGCGACATCTGGCCTTACACGATGATTGAAAAGGACAAGTTGACAATAAAGTCAGCACAAACAGAATATGCAAGAATAAAATTCTTTACTCTTCCAACAACTATCCCTGGGATCTATAATGGAAATATATTTATAACTTCTGGTAACACGACTCACAGGATAGCTGTTATTCTTAGAGTTGAGCAGGAAAGGGAAAAACTATTAGATGTAAAAGTTGAAGCTATAACAAAAGAAGTCATAGCCGGAGAAAAACTAAAGTACCAAGTCACGCTCTATAATCTAGGCTTGACAAAGAAAGTTGATGTGCTTATTAATTATACTGTAAAACGTGCAGAGACCGACGAACTCGTAGCATATGATAAGGAAACAATGGCTATAGAAACCTCCTCATCTTTTTTAAGAACAATTACAATACCAGAAGCAACAGAGCCTGGCCTGTACACAATCGAAGCATTCGTATGGTATGAAAACCAAACAGCATCATCTGTCGCCTCGTTTAGCGTAGTAAGCCCGCCTTGGATATTTAAAATATTGTTGATGATATTTACAAACTGGATAACTTACGTCATATTATTCGTAGCAATCCCATGCTTCTATCTTGGTTGGAAGGCATATGAGAAATGGAAAATAGAGAAGAGATCAAAGGCAAGATACATCAGACCTATTAACCTTAACAAGCTACCTGCAAAAGGTTTATGGTTAGGAAAGGTAGCTGAAACAAATGCTGATGCATTCTTCGATGAAAATAAATTAACGACACATATGATAGTAGCAGGTGGTACAGGATCTGGAAAGACTGTAGCTGGCATGGTAATTGCAGAGGAATGTTTGAAGAAAGGCTTGTCTGTAATCGTTTTCGATCCTACAGTACAGTGGACAGGCTTCATAAGACCGAGCAAGGATAAGGCTATGCAGGCTATTTATTCAAAGTTCGGAATAAAGCAGGAAGAAACTAGAGGATTTAAGGGAACCATAGTTCAAGTCAAAGATCCTTTCCTAAAAATAGAAGTTGAGAAATATATAAAGCCAGGAGAGATAACTGTCTTCGTCTTGAGCAAACTTACACCTGACCAGCTAGATTACTTTATAAGAAAAACTATAGACTACGTATTCACAGTTCCTTGGCCAGAATCAAGACAGCTGAAGACGTTGTTTGTATTTGACGAAGTTCACAGGCTGCTTCCAAAATATGCTAAGAAAACTGGTGTCTCGTTAGGAGGCGGAGAAGGCTACTTAGCAATAGAAAGAGCATGCAGAGAATTTAGAAAATGGGGATTAGGATTGGTGATGATATCACAGGTGTTGTTAGATTTCAGAGGAGCTATAAGAGCTGTCATAGCAACAGAATCGCAGTTGAGAACAAAATACGAAGGTGATATAGAAAGAATAAAAACAAAATATGGTTGGGAATACTCAACTGCCATTCCAAAACTAGAAGTTGGAATAGGAATGATACAAAACCCAGAATACAACGATGGAAAGCCATGGTTCATAAGATTTAGGCCTCTCTTACACGACAGTTTCAGGCTTACTGAAGAGGAATTAGATCAGTATGAAGATTACATGAATGCAATAGAAGAATTAGGAAAGAAAATGGAAACATTAAAGAGCAAAAATGTAGATACTTATGATATGGAACTGGAACTTAAGCTTGCACTCGACAAAGTCAAGACTGCTCAGATGAGGATGGCTGAAACTTATATAGATTCTGTAAAGTCTAGGATAAAAACTCTAGAGGAGAAGTCAAATGCCTAAAACAGTAGAGGAAATATTGAAGGAAGAAGGTGTGATAAAGCCTACTCCACAAGAAGATAAAGAAAAGATAAAAGTCGAGGAAGAAATAGATTTGAGAAAAATTGTGATGAGCATAGAAAAGCTTCAAACTCAGATTGACACTTTTAAGGACGTAAGAGAGCAAAATGATGAAAGAATAAGAGAGTTAACTGAGAAGATGGGAGAAATAAGGTCAATGTTCTTTCAAAGAGAGAGTTTGATAAAAGAAACAGAAACCAAGGTTAAGATGCTTGATGATATCGTCTCTGATATAAATCCGCAAAAATATATGAAAGAACTGGAAAAGTCAAAGCAAGAAATACTAGAGGCGCAAGCAAAGGTCGAGAAAGTAGAGGTCGCTGAAAGAGATATAAGTAACAGCCTAAGCACCCTAAGACAGACGATGCAAAACATAAAGAGCGTAGAGAATTTAGAGAAAATGCTGGATGAAGTCAAGGAAAACGTTACTAAAAGTAGAGTGTTGAAAGATGATATTGACAGGATGGCTGCAAAGTCCGAGAGATTTTATCTTGAAATGGAGGGAAGAATCAAGGAGTTTATCGAGATAAAAGCAAAGGCTGATAAAACAGATGATTTGACAAAAGAACTAACAAGATCAATTGACGCGATTAACATTAGACTCACTGGATTCATTACAAAATCTGATGTGGAGGATCTTAAAAAGAACGTTAATAGCATATTCTCCTCAAACAAGGACTATATCGAAAGCAAGCTAAAGGAGCTTGGAAGTTTCCTTGATCTTCCATCAGAGGAAATAAACAACAGGATAAACCAACTTAAAAAACGCAGAGTTGAGGTTTCTAATCTTTTAATGAGCATTGAAGATCAGTACAGAAAAGCTTTCATCTCACAAAAAACTTATGACGAGGTTAAACAAAAGAATGAGAATATAATAAAACAAATAGAAGAAGAATTAGATCAACTGCAGTCTGGAGAAAGATTCTCATTAAAATCCTTACCTTCAATAATAGGTAGAATCAAAGACACGACAACCAATTTGGAAAGGAGACTAGATGATTTTGAGAAGACAACTGACGAGTCCTTCAAAGCCTTGAACTCTGAATCAAACTTAACGAACGTTACAGAAGTGGTTAAGATACAGACCAACATGCTAGATGACGTGGTTAGAAAAATTAAAGAAATGAATGACAAGATTTCAAAAATAGTTGGAGGCTTGAACTCATTCGAGTATAGGATAAAGTTTTTTGAGGTTTTAGATAGCCTAGTCAGAGTTGATGATTCTAATGATATCACATTTTATATAAACGGACTAGAGGACCTGATATCAAGCATGAAGGTTGTAAACATATGGGACCGCCACAGAGAAAAATTAACATTAAACTTGCTAGCTGACATAGCCACCAATTGGAGAAAATATGGATATAATGAGATAGCCAAGGTATTCGAGGATGAAATAGAGAAAATAAAATCCCTTGAAACGAATAAAGTTATGCTAAAGTATTAACATGAAAATGAAAATTTTTCTGATTCTCGCCTTTTCCTTTTTTATTCTATCTAAAACAGCCCTTGCAGCAGATTATAAAATAGACATTGTAGACTATCCCACTGACATAATGATAGAATCCGGATGGATGCAGTATTTCAACGTGGTTGTTAAAAATAGCGGCGACTCAAGCCTTACAAACGTTTCAATTTATTTTGATGGTGAATTCCCAGAATGGTTTGAATCACAAATCAAACAGAAAGACATGCTAGAGCCAGACGATAACGTAAGTTTCTTGGTTAAGATAAGTATACCTTACAATCTGGAGTCAGAAGCTTATCCTTTTATTTTAAATGTGAAATCAAAGGAAGCTAGAAGCAGTGAGAGTCTTGATGTAAGAATCTTCAAAACAAAAACAGACATGATGCTTTATCAGATTCAAAAAATTGAAGTGGAAGCAGACGCTATAGAAAAAAACGCAACCAAGCTTGAAAATTTAGGCAAGGACATTACAACTATAACAAATGTTTTGAACGAAATCAAATACTCTTTGAATGAAGCAAAGAGCTATGTTAACATAAATGAATTTGACAAAGCAACTAGACTAATTAAAAGCGTAGAAATATTAATTAAAGAAGCCACGTTTGACTTGACAGTAGCTCCACCAAAAGAATCTGAAGAACCAACTACTCAGTTTCAACCTGAAATAATAGTCTATATAGCCATACCTTTGGTGATAATAGTAATTTTTTATATTATAATCAGGAGAAGGAAAAAAGAACCTCTAATGCGCCCTGTAGATAAGATAAAAGGAATTGTGTTAGAAAAAGGAAGCACTCAAAGCAATGAACTGACAGAGATTGAAAACTCTAAAAACTTGCTTGAAGAAGAGTTCAAGGAAAATTTAATATCTAAGGAAAGTTATGTAGAATTAAAGGAAAAATATGAAAAAAGGATTTTAGAATTAAAAGGAGAAGCAGATAGAAATAAAAAAGTTTAGGTCATTAAATGGAAAAAAATACGAGAATCATTGGGGTCATCTCAGGAAAAGGCGGAGTGGGTAAAACTACTGTCGTCGCTAACATTGGCGCTGCTCTTTCATCCAAATTTAAGAAAGAGGTAGTTATTGTCGATTGCAACTTGACGACATCTCATCTCAGTCTTTCTCTAGGATTGTATTACTGTCCGACAACGCTCAACAATATCCTAAGAGGAGAAAAAAACATCTATGACGCGATGTATGCTCACAGCAGCGGCATGAAAATAATACCCTCCTCTCTTCATCTGAGGGAGTTGGAAAACGTTGATATCACCAAACTTAAAGATGTCATAAAAGAACTTAAAGGAAAAGTTGACATAATACTCTTGGACGCCTCTCCTGGATTAGGGAGAGAAGCTTATGCTGCAATCCATGCAAGCGAAGAGATTGTGTTTGTCACAAACCCAAACGTGCCTGCGGCCACAGACATAATAAAATGCAAGGAAATCATAAGCCAAGTTAATAAGAAGCCTTTGGGCGTTGTTTTAAACATGGTTAATAAGAAAGGTTATGAGTTAAGTAGAAGAGAGGTCGAGATGCTAACTGAATTGCCTGTGATAGCATCTGTTCCAAATGACAAGAGCGTTCATAAGAGCTTGGCTGCCAAGATGCCTGTCGTCATGTTTAATCCGAACTCAAAGTCAAGCAAGGAATTGGTGAAGTTTGCTGGTTGGTTAATAGGCGAAAAGGAGCTTGGTTTCTTTTCAAGGCTCTTTGGAACCAAATAGTTTTTTAAATCAGATTGCTAATTATATTCATGGTTGTTGAGATAACATTCGACTCTATTCTAATATTTTTAGTATTCATAGTTGTAGTATTCGTTCTTTACAAGACCTTTAAGGTTATTGTAAAAGCCTCTTTAGTAGTTTTTGCAGCATTTACCTTTCCTTGGATCGCTCAATATTTAGGTTTGCCAATATCAGCCAGCATGGAAATGGGATTGATGTTCGCCTCTGCTGGGTTCGGGTTGTTTATGTTGTATGAATTCTTTAATTTTATCGCTCAACTCTTTAGAATTTTAATGTGGCCATTCAAAAAGAAAAAAGTGAGCTAATGGAAGTAGAAATCAACAGAAAATTCATCCATGCCTTAGGCGTTTTTTCAATATTGTTAATCCAAGTTTTCGGAAAAAATCCAGCAGCAGTAATAATGCTCTTTGCAACCATCTTTGGCTTTTTAATCGCAGAATATAGGAAGAATAGGAAAAAATACAAGATAATTAAAATAAAAAAACTTGATGCGTTTGAAGACTTTTTAGAGGATGGATTCAAAGAAATTGAAAGACCGAACTCCCTAATCTTCAAGGGAGCAATAGAATTTGGATTAGGCTGTACTATTGCAACCTTTGCATTCAGCGAAAAAATAGCAATGGCCTGCATAGCTGTCTTGGCATTAGCAGACTCTTTGTCAACCTTAGTAGGATACTATTTTGGTAAATACAAACTGCCTATAAACAAAAAGAAGACATGGGAAGGCAGTATAACCTTCTTTTTAGTATCATTTTTTATATTATACCTCTTTACAAACCCTTTGTACGCCTTGATCTTAGCTCTAATAACGACTGTTGTTGAAGCGCTCCCTTATTTTGATGATAACTTATCAATTCCAATAGGCCTTGGAATAGCAATGAACCTAATAGTTTAGATTTTCAAAGAGGAGAAAACTATATAAATAACAATAAACTAAGTGTTTTTATGCTAGCACAAATTGGCGGAGACTTGATGCAAGTCATATGGATCATATTCTTTTTTATAATGGTAATCTTTGGACAAAGAATAATGGCAGCTCAATCAATCATGAAGTTGGAACAGGAAACAGTTGCAATTGAAGAAATGGCAGAAAAGTCAAAAAATTATATAATCAAAGCGTTATCTAAAAAATCTAATCCAAAGCTAAGAGAAAACGTTACTAACTTCATGGATTTTTTCGCAATAACACCTGTTGAAACAGACCCTTATGGAGTGATTAAGAAGATTGACCATATCTTAAAAAATTCTGACCAAAGATTTAGATATTTTGTTAATCAGATTGCTCCAGACTTTCCGGAAGAAAGGAAAAGAGATATTAAAAATGCACTGGAAGGTGCAATAATGACCCATCAGGTCGCAAAGATAGTTAGACACTACTTAGAATTAATAAAAAAATATAAAATGTATCAACTGGCAATGATAATTCAAATGCAGTTACCTTTAATTACAAGAATTGCAAAGGCTGCTATGCACGCGACCCATGCCTTTGTTGATGGAATACCTATAGGTGATGGGACAGGTCCTTTAGTAGCAGCAAACTTGATGAAAGGTAAAATTCAGACCTTCAAAGAAGAAGAGTTCGTAGTATGTGAAACTAATTTTGCTGGAAGAAATGTTTTTGTCGCAAAGGCTGAAGGTCCAGGAGCTTCAACCGGCTTTCCTGGCAAGTTCTTAACAAAATTTATTAAGCAGCATAAAATCAATAAGATGATTACAGTTGACGCAGCGTTAAAACTAGAGGGTGAGAAAACAGGATCTATAGCTGAAGGTGTCGGAGTGGCAATGGGTGGCAGTGGTGTGGACAGATACGAGATTGAAGAAATTTCAGTTAAAAAGGACATTCCTTTAGATGCTATTGCAATAAAATTATCTGAAGAAGATGCATTAGAATACATGAAAAAGGACGTCGTAGACGCAGTTCCAAAGGCAATAGAATTTGTTAAGAGAGCTGTAATAAGAGCTGGTAAGAATGAGAGGATACTAATTATTGGAGTCGGAAACTCTTGTGGAATAGGCAATGATTTTAATTCTGCTACTAAGGTTGAGGAAAAAATAAGAAATCATATAAAGAAAACTGAAGAAAAGAAGAAAGAAAAGAAAGTAATAAAAATTTAAGTTTAAATTCTTAAGATAGAAAAGGTTTATAAATTATCAAAACACATCTTTCAAAAGTGATTTTATGGGATTAAGACCAGGAAGATGCTATCATCATTTAAAGAAAAAGCCGTACACAAGAATATCGATTCATAGACCTAGATTAAGCTATGTAAAAGGTGTACCAGCTTCTAAGATTCACCAGTTTGAAGTTGGAAAGAAAGGTAACTATCCCTTAAAGTTCTTCTTAGAAACAAGCTATGATGTTCAAATAAGATCTAATGCATTAGAGGCTGCAAGAGTCACTGCGACTAAATACTTGACAAAACAATTGGGTGAGAATGAATTCTTCCTAAAAATTTTAGTTTACCCATTTCACGTTCTAAGAGAAAACTCTATGGCAACTGGAGCAGGAGCAGACAGATTCTCAGAAGGAATGAGACATAGTTTTGGAAAGCCTATTGGACAAGCAGCAAGGGTTAAAAATGGACAGAGAATATTAATTGTTCAGGCACATGAGAATTCAGAAGAGATTGTCAAAGAGGCTTTAAACAGAGCAATTAAAAAACTACCTGGAAACTGTAAAATTGCAGGGTGATGAAATATCACTGCTCTAATCACAGGTGCTACAGGCCGAATAGGAAAACATCTCGTTAATGCATTATTGAATCAAGGAGAAAAAGTAAGAGCATTTGTAAAGGAAAAAACTGTAGAAAATGAAAACGTTGAAATCTTCTATGGAGACTTGCTAGATAAGGAATCTTTGAAAAAAGCTGTTGAAGGCGTGGATGTAATTTATCATCTAGCTGCTATCGTAGACTATTTGGCACCAAAAGATGAGATGTTCAAAGTAAATGTCATTGGAACGAAAAATCTTTTAGAGGTCAGCAAGGCAAAAAAATTCATTTACTTAAGCTCAACTGCAGCAATGGGGAAGAAACTTAAGGAAATACCTGCAAATGAGAGCACTTCATGTCATCCCTCAGATTTTTATGGTCAAACCAAACTTGATGCAGAGAAGCTTGTGAAAGAAGCTGGCGGAATAGTATTAAGATCTGTTGATGTGTTTGGATCTGGATTCACAGAAGGCTATGATTATGTGATTTCTGGCCTTGAGAGTGGAACTCTGCCAGTAGTGGGTGATGGTAAAAACTTCATACAATGGATACATATAGATGATTTAATCCAAGCATTGCTTCTGGTTAAAGAAAACGGAAAACCTGGAGAAGTTTACATTGTTTCTGGAAAAGAGGTTAAAACCTTAAACGAATGCTTAGAATTATTAGCAAAGTATCTGGAAGTTGAACCACCAAAAAGACACGTCTCCAAGTTCTTGACTAAGACATTAACTAACTATAAGATGTTTAAAGCAAAGATTAAGAAAGAAAGACCAAAAGTTATTCCTGAATACATAAACAAAATTACTGCAAATAGAAGCTTTGACATTTCCAAAGCAAAAAAAGAATTAGGCTTTGAACCCAAGGTAAGTTATGAAGATGCTGCAAGAGAAATGATTGAAGAATATAAAAAATCAAAACAGCAAGAAGAAAATGTCACCCAAGAGCAAAGTAAAGAGCAAGGTTAATGGGAAAACTAAACCATATCTAATTCCTTCTCTTATCATAATGTACCTCTTGATTTTCTTGATTTTAATGACCTGCTCCTTTGTTAGTCCTTTTATGAATCTCTTGTAAATTTTTAATCTAGGAATATCCTCTCCGAGCATGTCATCCACTCTCAGTTTGCTTACTGGAATTTTCTTGAAAAAGCCTTGCTCTATTGACTTGGAAAATTTCCAAAAAAGAATTAAAATAAACATCAAAAAGAAGATAAATGAAAAATACCTCACATAAAAGAATGAGACAACGGAAAGTGTTAAAAAAATTGCTAATGTTGCTAGCAACAGAGGTTTATTGATTGCTTTAAAGAAGCTCTTACTTATAGACGGGTTCCTGTATGACAAAATTAATGAGTAAAATATTGAATAAACTGCCCCAATGAAAAAGCTGTTTATAAAAAAACTTAAGGCAAATGGGAAGATGGTCTTAACTACTGAGATTTGAGGAAGCAAAATTCCTATTGCAACTAATAGCTCTCCATCTCCACCACCCCACTGATTAGTGAAGTACATTAGCAAGCCGAACGCCAGGAACAAACCACCGAACATAAAAGAGTTTATTAAAATACTAAAATCTCCTGTTTGAAAGCCGTAGATAGAGTGTATAATTAATCCAAAAATTATCATTAAAACGCATAACTTATCTGGGATGTTTGACGTCTTTAAATCATAAAAACCTGCTGCGAAACTTCCTATCAAAGCTATTGCTATCAACAAAAGCTCAAACATATTTTATTATATTTATCAGCAATATATATAGTTATGAATAAAAAACTATTTTTAATTGGAATTTTATTTATAACATCTGGAGTTATTATTGCATTACTTGGGACTCTTTATGCATCTAATGTTAAATTTAATTTTGTTGGTTTTATTGGTTTTTTGCCCGTGTTTTCAAACAACTCTCAAGGAAGTTTAATTTTAATTGTCTTGATAGCATTGATAATATTGATTTTTATACTTCCAATTCTAAAGGTTTTTAAATTGTGATTATATGGCAGATAAAATCAAAAAAGATAATATTTTATTACTTTTAGGCAAGCAGAAAAATTATTTAATCAGACCTATAAAATTTAGCTGTGAGTTCGGCTTTATAGACTTGAGAGCGCTTATTGGCAAAAGTTATGGGATTAGGATAAAAATTGGTAAAGAGCAATTTACAATTGTTAAACCTAGCATAATAGACATGCTTAAAAAAGCAAAAAGAGGTCCTCAAATAATAATGCCAAAAGACGCAGGCGTAATAATATCAACTACCGGATGTTCGCCTGACTGGAAGGTTGTTGATGCTGGAACAGGCTCTGGTTTCTTATCAATGTTCTTAGCAAACATAGGCTGCAAGGTTTATTCCTATGAGAAGAAGAAAGAGTTTTATGAGATTGCTAAGAAGAATGCAAACAACTTTGGTTTGAAAAATCTTTTCATAAAGAATGCAGACATAACAAAAGGAATAAAAGAAAAGGATGTAGACTTGATGACGTTAGACATGCAATATCCAGAAAAGGCTGTAAAGCATGCCTTCAAAGCCTTGAAAACTGGTGGTTGGTTAGCAGTTTATTCTATGCACATCGAAGAAGTTAAAAAAGTTTATGAAGAATTAAAAAGACATAACTTTGTTGAGATTAAGATTTTGGAAAATATTCAAAGGGAATGGCAATCATTAGGAAAACTGACTAGGCCGAAAAACTATATGCTTGCGCACACGGGCTTTCTAACATTTGCAAGAAAGATGTAGTCTTAGTGCATAATGCCTTTTTTAGTTATCTCCTCTATTGCCCATTTGGCACTATCTACCAAGTTTAGATTCTTAGCCTCACTTACAGTAAAGTATTTTGCGTCCAAGGTTCTCTCTAATTTTGCTATGTCATGATTCAAAGGTTTTGCAACGAAAAAGAATATTATAGTGTGATAATCAAACTGCGTGCGAATGATTTCCTTGAATCCTAAAAGTTCTTTTATTTCTACATCCGAATCAATCTCTTCCTTTATCTCACGCTTTGCAGCTTCCTCTAAAGTTTCTCCAAAGTCTACTCCACCTCCAGGAAATATCCAATGCTCTTTTTTATCTTCCAGAACCTCTTTGATAAGAAGTATTTTATTTTCTTTCTTGAGAATAACGCTTGCTATGACTCTTGGCATTTTCATAAAATTATTTTTCTTCTAACATTTAAATGCTTCTTTTTAGAAGTGGGCTCGAGGAGATTTGAACTCCTATCGCCAGCTCCCGAAGCTGGAATACTAAACCAAGTTATACTACAAGCCCTTAAAAAGAAATGAAATTACTAAATTAAAATACTTATAATAAGCCTAATAAATTATTATAATGAGCTATGGAATAATAATAATAATTGCACTTATAATTTTGGCAGCATACTACTCTTCTTTCAATAAGACAAGCACTTCAAGCAATAAAACCTATTCAATACCTCCTGAGTATAAAGGCGTACAAGGATTAGATTATGTAAAAAAACAATACTCCTCCCAATTAAGTCAAGCAAGGAGTTTATGCACAAGTCAGTTCAAAGGAAACTGGGTAGACAATTCAAACAGTCTAGGCTGTTATAACATGCAAGGCTTTTCTACGTCTTACTGCGGTTTTAATATCATAAATAATCTTGTAAGTTTATGCAGGTCAATTGGAGGAAGCCCTACTTGTTCTTCAACTCAAGCTAGCTGCACAGTTTAAGCAAAAACTTCCACATAAGCTCCAATGAAGATAGCTAAGACAGCCAAGCCTAAAAGAATCAGAGAGTCTCTGAAAACTAGGAAGAACTCTTTGCTGAATAACTTCTCTCTTATCATTCCAACAGACAAAACACCGCCAGCTATTCCTGCCAAGAAATATGCCACTATTTCTATAGGTGCGTGCGGTATTAGGCTGATGCTTCTAACAAAGAACTCTGTCATCAAACCTTTCCTTAAAAATGAAGATAGGTACAAAGCAAGGATAGAAGCATTCCAAGCAAGTATTATGACAGCTCCTGAGCCAATTAAAAATGACAGTAGAAATGACAAACCCATCACTCTAAGGTTGTTCTCAGTAATTATTTCTAAAATATCTGAAGTTACAAAAGAGCCTGTGCTCCCAAGAGAAGTTACTCTTGTTATCTCAGCCAATTGATCTTCAAATATGTATCTAATATATTTTTCATCTGAAAAAACAGAAATAGTGAAAATTGAAATAAAAACTCCTAAGAAAAACAAGCTAAATAATAATATAGTCTCGCCATGCCTTTCAAAGAACTTTTCATTAATTTTATGCTCTGCTTCTTCTCTTTCTATTTCTTCTTCTTTCTTAAAGATACTATAAATCATCGGAGTTACGCCCACAGTTATGAACAAAGTTATTATCTTGCCTATTGATTTGCCTGGAAATATGAGATCTGCAAGATAGATTGAAACGAATGAGATTATCATAGAAAAAATAAACATGTCTATTGGATTTTTAATTACCTTCTTAGCAGGTATTATAGACTCTAAAACCATAGTATATAATTGATATTCTTATTTAAAGTTTTATCTAAAATATAAAGTTAATAAGTTATTTATTTATAATACTCTATAAGATTCTTATGTCAGACGAAAGATTAATAAGAAGAAGATTGCCTGCAATAGAAAAAAAGATATCTGATATTCAACCAGAGTCTGACGTAAGAGTAAGGTTAATAGGAACTATTATTGATTCAAACCCAAACTCAATTGTTTTAGACGATGGCTCTGGTAAAATAGAAGTCTATTTCGAGGAACCACCGAAGATTAGGAACGGACAACTTGTAAGGATAATAGCAAGAATTCTTCCATTAATTGACGGATATGAATGCAAAGGCGAAGTATTACAAAGTTTAGACGGGTTTAACCTAGAATTATATAAAAAAGTTAAGGAAATTGTGAGGTGATTTAATGTTTAAAGCTGTTACAAAAGATTCAAGATTGCTTAGAGATAGTATAGATACCATTTCTCAGCTCATAGATGATGGTTTGTTTAAACTGAAAAAAGATGGAATAGAATTAATGGCTTCTGATAGAGCAATGGTTTCTTTTGTTGATTTTAAATTAAAAGCATCATCTTTTGATGATTATGAATGCGACAAGGATAGGACAATTGGAATAAATTTGTTAAACTTTTTAACTGTGTTAAAAAGAGTCAACCCTAACGACAAATTAACCTTAAACTTAGATGAAAAGGAAAACAAGCTTGAGGTTATTCTTGAAGGAGACTCTAAGAGAAGATTCGCAATTCCCTTAATAGAAATTTCAAGAGAAGAAATGCCACAGATAGATCAATTGAAATTTGGCGCATCCGCCGAGATTAGAGCTGACATATTCGAACAAGGCATTAATGATGCTGATATTATTGCTGATTCTGTTGTCATAGAACTGACGCCTGAAAGTCTAAAAATGTCTGCTGAAGGCAACAGCAGCAAGGCTGAACTAAACTTGGAAAAGGGAAACGAGGCCTTGTCTGATTTGAATGCCAATGAAAAAGTTAATTCTCGCTATTCTCTAGAGTACTTGAAAAAAATGATAAGAGGTTCTAGACTAGCAGAAAAAGCAAGAATATTCTTAGGAAAAGACTTCCCATTGAAGCTTGAGTTCAAAGGAGAAAATGCTGTTTTAAGCATGATTTTAGCGCCACGCGTAGCTGAAAGTGATTAGTTGCTAAGCCCTGATTTAGGATATGTTTTAGGATCAATAGCTGGAGATGGATTCATTATTAATTCTTCTATAGGAATGAACGTAAAAGATAAAGATTTTGCTTTAGCTTTTAGAGAAGCATTTGAAAGAGAATTTAACAAAGAAGGTAAGTTACATTTTTATAATGGCTTGTGGAGAATTATATTTCACAGTGTAGAATTGGTAAACTTATTCAGAAATTTTAATATGTTTAATTTAATTAAGGAAGGTAATAGAGAAGTTAAATGTGCCTTCTTAAGAGGATTTTTTGATAGTGAAGGTTCTGCTTCCTTAAATATTATAAGAGGTAAAGGGCATGCTGATAGAAAAATAGAAATAGCAAATAAAAATTATAAACTTTTATTATTTTGTAAAAATCTATTAGAGAATTTAGGAATTGAAACAAGAAAAATGGATAAAAGAATTAGAGAAGAAAGATTTTTTAAAAATAGAAAATTACCTATATTAGAATATTTTAGGTTTACATTAAAAGAAAATAAAGACAATTTTTTGAAATTTAGAAATTTAATCGGATTTTCTATCAAAAGAAAACAGGAAAAATTAGAATCTATTATAAATTCTTATTTAGCTTATAGAAGTAAATGGGGTAATTTAAAATCTGAAGTTCTAGAATTCAGAAAAAATAAAAGATATACAGAAATTAGAAGACATTTCAATTTTCTTCCAAAAGGTACTATTGACAGATGGCTTTATAATTACTAAAATTAATGCCTAGGGTGGCAGAGGAATAAATAAAAGTTTAAGAATCCAACTAATCTTATGGTACGTAATAAGATATTCCTATCTCCTGTCCAAGAACTTATTGTTGGTGTTTCTTTCTTTAATGGTATATGGATACGCCTAGGAGTCTATCTTGGAGGAGAAACTTGGAATTCAATTTTTTTGCAAATACAAAATCTTTTACCAAACACATATCTGTTTTGGGTCTTACCATTTATCTTATCATTTTTTTCTATAATAGGTTCTTATTTCATAGGAGGCTGGCTAGGATTAGTATCTATAGGCTTCGCCTTTTTAGGAGGCTTCTTCATAAATAGCTTCTTCGGTATGATATTGCTAATAATCGGATTGTTCTTAGGATTCTTTGCTCCATTAAGAGAGTAATTTTTCATAAATAGCTGCAAGAATTAAAGGTAGAATTATAGTGGCATCTCCATCTACTGTCACATATTTTGCATCTTCCTTAATCTTGCCCCAAGAAACAGCTTCTTCTAAACGAGCTCCAGATAAGGAACCGTCATATTGAGTTGCAGTTGTAATGTAAACTGCGTAATTAAGTCCTCCAGAGAACTGAGCATGCCATATGACATGGTGCTTTGAAATTCCACCGCCAATCATCAAGGCTCCTGTATTTTTCTTTGTAAATGCTATGTCAGCTAATTCTTTCTCGTCTTTTAGAATGTCTAGCTTGAAATTATGATCTTGAGAGAACCAAACCAAATTAGTGCCAAAGGCACCGTCAGTTATGCCAGGCACGTAAACAGGAATGTTTTTCCTAGCTGCCTGATAAAGAATAGAATTCTTATCATCAAGTCTTTTCCCGAACTCATATATAAGTTCTCTCCCAGACCATTCATTCTTCTGCTTAGTTAATTCATCGAGTATCGGATTCATCTTCTTTTCTAAAATAATGCCGTAACTATCATTGGGAACTAGAACATTCCCTAGTCTGTTTATACCGACTTTGTGTAGTTTAGCATCGTCTAGTTCAAATGAACCATGAAAATAATCTCCACCATAAGACCTTGCCAAGTCATGATCTAATGTGCCGCAGGTTGTTACAACAATATCAACCAAACCTTTCTCTATCATCTGAGCAATAGCTCCTCTTAAGCCAGTAGCAACTATGCATGCAGGGAACGAAAGGAACTTTATACAATTCTTATCCTTTATCATATTCTCTAGTATAAAGACGGAAGTCGCCAAGTTCTTAGCACTAAAACCGCCTGAAGAATCCATCTGCTTAATTAAATCTGAAAAATTTATTTTTTCAAGGTTCATGTCTTCTACTTTTCTTTTTAACAAGTCGTTCATAAGCAATAGTATTTTGTCAAGTTATTTAAATGTTTAAAAACTTTATAATGGTATGAATCTGGTAGAAATTTTAAGATACTACTCTAGACCTGAAATACAAAACGCAATATTAAACTTCTCAAAGGAAAGAGAGGTAGTTGGAAGTTTAGTGGATGGTTCTTATTTGAATAGACCAGACACGCTTCTTTATCCAAAGGACATATTAGAAAGAGTTAAGAAAGGAGTGGTTGCTTTTCATTGTTCTGTTGAGAAATGGATTAGCCCGATGCAATTGTCTACCAATCTATCTCAGAAAGAAATGGACAATTTAAGAAAGAGTTTTGACTTCATAATAGACATTGATGCTAAAGTAAAGTTAGAACATGCAATCATAGCAACAGAAGTTGTTTATAACTTTCTAAAAGACCTTGGCGTTAAGGCAACTATAAAGTTTTCTGGAAGGAGAGGAGCTCATATAGGAATTGCTGCAGAAGCATTCCCAGAAACAATTGATTTTAAAAAAATCAGTAGCAGATACCCAGAAGTGCCACAGACCTTAGCAGAATTTATAGCAGAAAAGGCAAGAGAGCAAATACTAGAAAGTTTAATAAATTTTGAAGGCGGAGTTGCCTCGTTAGTGAAATGTTTACCATCTATATCAGAACTGTCCCCATATTCTTTCATTGATATTGAAAAGGGATGGAGCAACCGACATCTATTTCGAATGCCATACTCTTTACATCCTAAACAATGGTTAGTTTCTGTTCCAATAAAAATAGAAGACTTGAAACACTTCAAAATAGAAGATGCAAAACCAGAAAATATTAAGACTGATGCCGAGTTTCTTTCAAACAAGGAAGATGAAGCAACTGAACTGCTTTTGCAAGCATTAGATTGGAAAAGTAAACAGCCAAAAGAAGTTATAAAATCAGTAAGAATAGGACAAAAATCAAAAACTCCTGTCGCAGAAGAATTCTTCCCACCATGCATTAAGCTTATATTAAATGGTCTAAGTGATGGAAAGAAAAGGTCATTGTTCTCTTTAATAGCTTTCCTAAGAAACATGAACTGGAGTCAAGAAGACGTAGAAAAGAAAATAAGGGAGTGGAACATGAAAAATTCTACTCCCCTACCTGAGAGATTTATTAAAACTCAACTAAAATGGCACTTTAGACAGAATAGGAATTTGATGGCTGCCAACTGTACTAGTGAGCTTTTCTATGATAACATAGGAGTCTGCAAACCTGACAAAATATGTGACCTTAAAAATATCAAAAACCCGGTTAATTACCCGTTTAGATTGATGAGAAAAAATAGAAGATAATATTTAATTCTATCAGTTTATTATAAAGATAAAGAATTTAAACTGTTTGATTAATGCTTTTAAACTTTAAAATAAAATTAATATTTGATTATAATGGACTTGATAACTTACGAGACAATAAGGAATGCTCATAGGGCTGAAAAGGAAGAAGAATTGCAAAAACTTCCTTTAGGCTTCTTTGATTCTGTTAGAAGTTGGTTTTCACATAAGGAAAAACTAAAGGATACAACATCTTTGTTGGAAGTTGAAAACGCAAAGAAACTTCTAGAAGACGTAATAAATAGAAGGGAAAGAAAAATTGTTTTGTCTGCATTAAGGACTGTTCGTGGCGAACTACCTCCTGCGAGCCTTACTGATGACGAAAGAAAGTTTTTTGACCAAATAGTCAATATCTTAAAGGCCTTTGGAAATGAGATGACTGAAAAATTTAGGAGCTATGCTGACATTGCAGAAGAAAAGGTAGAAGAAGCTAAGAAGAGCATAGAGGAGTTAAAACCTGTTGAAAAGCAGGTAGAGAATAAATTTATAAAACCTAATGGTAAATTGTTAGTTAAAGCTTTAGTCGATTTGCCCAGATTTGTCGGAAGCAACATGGAACCTTATGGACCATTAAAAATTGGAGACGTGATATATGTTCCAGATGAAGTCGGCAAGCTTTTGATAGCAAGAAAGGTTGCAGAAAACATTTTAGAGTGATAGTATGAACATACCGATAACTCAAAACAGGTATTGCCCTTTTTGTAAAAAGCACACGCCTCACACAGTTAAAAAGGTCGGTGCTAAAAAGGTTAGAGGTTTGCTTACTCATGGTCAAAGAATATTCAAAAGAAAGATGAAAGGATTTGGAAGCTATCCCAGAACCAATCCAAAGGGAAGATCCAAACCCACGAAAAAGCTGGACTTGAGATACAAGTGCAGCGTTTGTGGAAAGGAACACACAATCGGAAAAGGATTCAGAATAAAGAAATTCGAGCTTAAGAAGAAGGAATAAACATGAAGGAACCAAGAAAAACTGACAGCAAATTTTTAAAAGTCACTTGCTCAAAATGCAAGAACGAACAAATAATATTTAACAAGGCTACTTCTCATGTCAAGTGTTTGGTTTGCGGTTCAGAGCTAGCAGAGTCAACTGGTGGGAAAGCAAAGATAAAGTCAAAAGTTCTCCAAGTCTATTAGACAATAGTTTTAAAAGTTCAACTTGTATAAATTGTTTATGATAAAAGAAGATAGATGGCCTCAAAGGGGAGAATTGATAATAGGAACTGTTGTTAGAGTTAATCCTTATTCTGCATTCATATCCCTGGAAGAATACCAAGGCAAAGAAGGCATGATACATATTTCTGAGGTTGCTGGAAAATGGGTAAGAGACATAAGGGAGTTTGTTAAAACTGGAAAAAAGATTGTCGCATTGGTGATGGTAGTAGACAGAGAGAAGAATCATATCACCTTAAGCCTCAAGAGAGTTAAGAGATACGATGCTGAAGAGAAAATGAAAGAGTACAAAAGAGATATAAAGGCTAAAAAAATGCTTGTGGTCGTCTCAAAGAAATTAAACCTAAGCCAAAACGAATCACAGGATATGGAAACTAAGCTTAAAGAAATCTTTGGAGAACTGTTTAAGGCGTTCCAGATGTCCATGACCTCTGAAGGATACGACCTGTTAAGAAGAAAGGGAATTCCAGAAGAATGGACAAAGATAATAAAGATCGTCGCAGAAGAGCAGATGGAAGTGAAGGAAACTGAGATAAAAGGAATAATTGAGTTAAAGTGTTCCAAACCTAATGGGATAGATTTGATAAAGAAGGTTTTGGAAGAAGCAAAGGAAAAGCATGAAATAGAAATAAAATATATTTCTGCTCCAAAATATTCCTTGTTGATAAGGACAAAGGAGGCAAAACTTGGAGAGAGGAAATTAAAGGAAGCCTCAGAAGAGATTATTAAAAATATTAAAGCCCTAGGCGGCGAGGGTAGTTTTAAGGTTGAGTAAATGATTTTGAAAAGATGCACAAACTGCAAAACCTATACAATGAAGGATTCATGTTCTAAATGCGGAGCGAAAACAACAAGCGCACATCCTTTGAAGTTTTCAATTGAAAAAGAAAAGAAATATAGCAAATATAGAAAGATTTAAATTAGGTAAAAGCAAAACTGATAGCATGCTTGAAACAAAAATCTTTATGGAGAATAAACCTAAGCTAAAAAATCCTATATGTCTTGTCGGCTTGCCTGGCATAGGAAATATAGGAAGAATAGCCATAGGCTATATGGTTCACATGCTAAAAGCTAAAAAGTTTGCAGAGCTGTATTCTCCGTACTTCTTTCCGTTTGTAATGGTACACAATAACTTGATACACACTTTAAAGAATGAGTTTTATTTTGTAAAAGGAAAAGATCATGATTTAATCTTGCTTATAGGAGACTGTCAGACTTATGATCCAAAGGGACATTATGAAGTTGCTGGAAAGATTTTAGAATTTGTAAAAGGCCTAGGCTGCAAGTTCATAATAACTGTTGGAGGTTTTGGAACAGGAAAGGTCTCTGAAAAACTAAACGTCTACGGAGCAGCGACTGAACAGGAAACAATAAAAGAATACAAAAATTATGGAATAAATTTTGATATAAGCGGACAAATAGGAACAATAGTCGGAGCATCCGGTCTTTTGGTCGGACTGTCAAAAATCTATGGAATAAAAGGTTTGGTTCTGCTTGGCGAAACAACAGGCTTCCCAATAATGACTGATCCGACTGCAGCTGAATCTGTACTAAACGTCTTGGAAAAAGTTTTGAAAATTAAAATTGACCTAACAAAATTAGACGAAAAAGTCAAAGCTATGCATGAGTTCATTAAGAAACTGGAAGACATTCAAAAACAAGCGATAGACCAAATGCAAAAAGAGAAAAAACCAGAAGAACTTAAATATATAGGTTAAATTTAAATAATAGTTTACGAATTAGTGTTTTTTATGAAAGAGTATACTAGATTCGAAAAAGCAAGAATAATTGGCGCACGAGCTTTGCAGATAGCAAGAGGAGCTCCACCAGTCATTCAAACAGATATTAAAGATCCCATAAAAATTGCTGAACAAGAGTTTAAAGAAGGGGTCATACCTTTAGACACAAAAAGACATGAGCCATGTTAGCATGATAAAAGACATAACCTTGTCTGAGATTTATAATTCTTGTGGAGATAAAACAATAAAGGTTTCAATAAAAAATGAAAATGGAACTTTTTCTGCATCTTCTCCCTCAGGAACATCGACTGGAACTTATGAGGCAAAAACCTTAGACTTGGAAAATACTAGGAAAATTTTTTCAAAAATCAAGTGGAGATTTATAGGTGAAGATGAAAAAGAGGTTGATAAGACAATAGAGAAAATTGGATTAGAAAGGATTGGTTCAAGCCTCTCATTAGCATTATCAATTGCAGCTATAAGAGCACTAACAAAAAATGATGCTTATAGATTCTTTAAAAAAGAAGCAGAATCTTTTCCCTATCCTTTAGGAAACATCATAGGGGGCGGAGCGCATAGCGGTTATATCTCTGAACAAGAATTCCTAGTAATCCCTCTAAGGGCTAGAACAATAAAAGAAGCAATAAAGACCAACTTATCCATTTGGAAAGAAGTTGGAAAAACATTAAAGCCTTTTATAACTGGAAGGAATAGGGAAAATGCCTGGATATGCAAGTTGAATGACTTGAAATCTTTAGAGATTTTATATGATATAGCTGAAGACCATGGAGCAAGATTGGGAATAGACTTTGCAGCAAACAACATCTTCAAAGATGGAAGATATTATTACAGACATCCTGACAGAAACTTTTCTCCTGATAATCAGCTAGATTTTGTTTTAAGTCTGATAAAGAATTACAAACTCGTCTACGTAGAAGATCCTTTCCATGAGAATGACTTTCAAAACTTCTCTGTATTAACAAGGAAAGCAAAATGTCTAGTCACTGGTGATGACATCTTTGCCACTCAATCTTCTCGTTTGAAACTAGGAATAAAAAAGAAAGCGGGAAATGCTATAATAATAAAACCAAACCAAGCAGGAACTATTTCTAGGACCTTAGAAACTATAAGCCTCGCTAAGAAAGCAAGGTATACAACAGTCGTTTCTCATAGATCCTGCGAGACAAAAGATAGTTTTATTGCAGACTTGGCTGTTGGAATTGGAACTCCCTTAATAAAGTGTGCAGCCCATGGAAAAGAAAGGGAAGCGAAATTCAAAAGATTAGAAAAAATATGGAAGAGAGCTAAAAAACCGAAGATGGTAAAATTGATTCTTAAATGAGTAATGTTTTTATTCAAGTTAAATGAAATAAGATTATGCCAAAAAAAGAGTCAAGCATGGAATTAATGGAGGAGGAACAAGTCCTACTCTCAAAGGAGAGAACAATCCTCTCTTTCATGAGAACAGGCCTAGCGTTCGTAACAGCTGGAATTGTACTTGCAGGATTCTTTGATGAACTAAGGTCAGCACAAATAGTCGGTTATATCCTAGTTGTTATAGGTTTTATAGAAGTTGCAGAATCCATTAGAAGGCTTCTGGTCAAGCAAAAGGAAGCACAGGAATTAAAAAAGAAATTAAAAGGTTTTAATCTTTAATTTTCTTCCATCTTGGACCTTCAGGTGAATCTTCTATTAAAATTCCCATATCAACCAGTTCCTTTCTTAACTTATCTGCTGCTGCAAAATCTCCTCTTTTCCTGTAACCTTCCCTTCTTATAATCAGGTCCATTATTTCCTTTGGCAATGACTCCTTTTTAACTTCTTTTTGGAGAACTCCAATAACATAACCCAATTCCTTAAATGTGCTAATTACTTTTTCCCCAGTTTTCTTGCTGATTTTATCGTTTTCATCCACAAATTTGTTAGCCTCTTTAGCCAACTCAAAGAGAACTGAAAGTGCTAGAGGCGTGTTGAAGTCATCATTCATAGCGTTCGTAAACTTTGTCTTAGTTTCTTCTATAGCCTTCATTAGTTTCTCATCATTAATTTTCTCATCCTTCATTGAATTGTTTATTCTATTTATTATGTTGTAAAACGCAACCAGTTTTTCCTTTGCTTGCTTTATTGTTTCTTCATCCAAATCTATCTGCGCTCTATAGTGGGTAGAAACATAAAACATCCTTAAAACTTCAGGTTCATAATCTTTTAAGACCTCTCTGATCTTTACGAAGTTCTTCAAGGACTTGGACATCTTTTCTCCTCTTATGTTAAGGACACCGCCATGCAACCAGTATTTAACAAAAGGTTTCTTCCCTGTTGCTGCTTCTGCTTGAGCTATTTCATTCGTATGATGCGGGAATATCAACTCCGAGGCACCGCCATGCAAATCGTATTGAGGACCAAAGATGCTTACAGTCATAGCAGTGTCTTCGATATGCCAACCTGGTCTTCCTTTCCCCCATGGAGAGTCCCACGATGGTTCGTTTGGCTTTGCTGCCTTCCATAAAGAAAAATCATAAGTGTTTCTCTTTCTAGGGTCAGGTTCAATCCTGTGTTTGGTCAGATCGTCTATAGTCATTCTAGAAAGTTTAGTATAGTCCTTGAACTTGTCAACATCATAATAAACATCGCCTTCGACAACGTACGCATAGCCTTTATCTATGAGCGTTTTGATTTGCTCGATTATTTGAGGAATATATTCAGAAGATCTGGGAAATAAATCAACGTTCTGTTTTACTTCTAATGCTTCCATATCCTCGAAGAATCTCTTTGTGTAAAATTCTGCCAGCTCTTTGAAAGTCATTCCTCTTTCATTTGATCTTTTAATTATTTTATCGTCTATGTCCGTGATATTCTGTGCGTAAAAGACATTAAAGCCTAGGTATCTCAACCATCTAACTATGACATCGAAATTTATGTAGGTCTTTGCATGCCCTAAATGGGCATCGTCATAAACAGTCTGACCACAAACAAACATTTTAACTTTACCTTTTTCCAGAGGTACGAACTCTTCTTTCTTTCTTGTTAGAGTGTTGTAAACTTTTAACATACTATCGCTTCCCACAATCGCAATTCTCTCCGTGTTCCTTTCTCCACTTGTCCTTCTCTTCTTCTTTTCCTTCTTTTGGAAGCTTGTTTTTCAAATGCCATTTTTTGTTAAACATCTAATCACAATGAAGCGGGAGTCGAGAGTCGAACTCGATTGTCTTGCTTTCTTCATAGTTCTGCAGGCAAGCGCATAGCCGTTCTGCCACTCCCGCATATTAACTGAATATCATTATTTTCTTTTAAATCTTTATTTAAGATACCCATAAGTACACCTTTTTTCTCATATCTTTTAGAATATTATACTCTATTATCAATTTCTTTTTCTTTAGAATAGCAAGCTTGTATCTAAGCGTTCTTTCAGGTAACTTTGTTATCTTAAGAAGTTCTTGCCTAGACTTGGGAGTAGAAAGAGTTTTCTCAATCATTTTCAAAGCAAAGTCGTTCCCCGGTCATACCAACCCAATTAATAGTTTGATAGAAAGATATAAAAACCTTTTTATAGCGGCAATCTTAATTTAAAGTTTTCTGTACTACTAAAATTATGCAAGCGGAGATAGTCAGGTTCGTGCCTTCAAACTTGAAAGTAATAGAAAAAGCTCTAGAAATAGCTGAAATAAAAGCTGGAGAAGATGTTAAATGAATAATGAAGTTAAATATAAGGCAAAAATCAAAGGACAATTGGAAGAGATGTTGGATGAAAAATTAATCGCAGAATTTTTTCACTTCTTCACCAAAGAAGAGATAGAATATGTTGAGGAAATAAAAAAATGAAAGCTATGTTCCTAGATATTGATGGTGTCTTATTGTTATGAAGTAAAAGGATGAAAACCTTCAAAAATTGTAGATGTAGTTGCTCCAAAAGGAGATAGAGGTCCGCTCACTCATCGTCCTCTCTATCTTTATAGAATGAGCGAAATATAAAAGTTTTAAATAAGAAACCATAAAATTCTTTTATGGCTCAAGCTTACAAAATGTATATTAACGGTCAATGGATAGAATCTGGTTCTGGAGAGACATTCACAAAAATTAATCCTGCTACTCTAGAAACAATCGGCGAATTTCAAAAAGGAAGGGAGATGGATGTTGAAGCAGCAGTCAATGCTGCTGAGGACTCGTTTAAGTCATGGAGCGAGACTCCTGCTCCAAAAAGAGGAGAAATCTTATTCAAAATAGGTCAATTGTTACAACAAAATAAGGAAGAACTAGCAAAGGTCATAACGCAGGAAATGGGAAAAGTCCTTGTAGAAGCAAGAGGCGATGTCCAAGAAGCAATTGACATGACATTCTTAATGGCTGGAGAAGGTAGAAGATTGTTTGGCAAGACAACACCTTCAGAGCTCAAGGACAAGTTTGCAATGGCAGTAAGAAGACCTTTAGGCATAGTCGGCTTGATAACTCCTTGGAACTTTCCTATAGCTATACCAGCATGGAAAATAATGCCAGCCTTGATTTGCGGAAACACTATTGTTTTCAAACCATCGTCTGACACGCCACTGTGCGCTATAAAGTTTGTAGAGATTCTAGAAAAGGCAGGAATTCCGAAGGGTGTTGTTAATCTTGTGACAGGACCTGGAGAAGTCATAGGACTTCACACGGCAAGACATAAAAAAATAAGAGCAATATCGTTTACAGGTCATAGAGACACTGGATTGGAAATTCTAAGAGCAGGTGGAGTAAAGAGAACTAGCTTAGAGCTAGGAGGAAAGAATCCAATTATAGTTATGGATGATGCTGACCTAAGCTTGGCAGTAGATGGAGTCATTTGGGGCGGTTACGGCACAACAGGACAAAGATGCACTGCTGCGTCACGAGTTATCGTTCATGAAAATATAAAGAATGAGTTTGAGAAGATGCTCATTGAAAGAATTAAAAAGTTAAGAATAGGAGACGGGTTAGACCCGAGCACTGACATGGGACCGTTAGTTAACAAGGCTGCGCAGGAGAAATCAAAAACATATTCCGACCTCGGCCTCAAGGAAGGAGCTAAACTTTTGATTGGTGGTAAAGCTCCTAACATGAAAGGATTTTTCTTTGAGCCAACTTTATTCACTAATTGCAATATAGATATGAGAATTGCAAAAGAGGAAATCTTTGGTCCCATAGTTTCTTTGATATCTGCAAAGAATTTGAAAGAAGCAATTGAGATTGCTAATTCTGTTGAATATGGGTTGAGCTCCTCTATTTACACTAAAAACATAAGCAACGCTTTCAAAGCAATTGAAAAGCTTGAAGCAGGATTGACATACATTAATGCAAGTACTATCGGAGCAGAAGTTCACTTGCCATTTGGCGGCATCAAACATTCTGGCACAACTCGTGAAGGTGGATGGACTGCCATCGAAGAGTTTAGTGAATTAAAAACTGTTTATTTTGATTACTCAGGAAAATTGCAGAAAGCACAAATAGATGTTGATTAAATGATAACTACGCCTGAAACTAAAATCTGTTCATCAATGGCAAATCCAACAAACCCTCTAGGCTGCCTGATGTATAACTCGGCTTTCGAGTATCTGAAACTAAACTATATTTATTTTGCATTTGCAGTCACTGATTTGGAAAAAGCGATAAAAGGCATGAGAGCACTAAACTTTAGAGGAACAACAATCTCTATGCCGTATAAGATAGAAGTAATGAAATACCTCGATAAACTGGATGAGACCGCAAAGTCTATAGGTGCTGTAAATGTTGTAATCAATGATAATGATATTCTTACAGGATATAATTCTGACTGGATTGGGGCAATGACAGCTCTGAAAGAGGTAACAAAAATCAAAGACAAGAAAATCTTGGTTCTCGGAGCAGGAGGAGCAGCACGTGCTATAGTCTATGGCTTGACCAAAGAAGGTGCTAAAATTAAAGTTCTCAATAGAACAATTTCCAGAGCGGAAGAATTGGCTAAAACTTTCAATGCTGAGTCTGGCGGATTAGAATTAAAAGATATTTCTAAATATGATATCATAATGAATGCAACCTCTGTTGGCCACAAGAACACAAGCGAATCTTTGATAGACAATAGCCTTCTAAGTTCAAAACAAGTAGTGTTTGATACTGTTGTCTCTTCACTGGAATCAAAATTAATCAAGGATGCAAAAGAAGTTGGCTGCAAGGTTGTTCCCGGTTGGAAGATGCTACTATACCAAGCTGTATGGAACTTCGAGAAGTTTACAGGAATAAAAACTCCTGTTGAAGTTATGGAGAAAGCTTTGAAAGGTTGGATGAGCAAATGATAAAAATAGTAAAGGCATCTGAAGCAGTGGAAAAAAAGGTATCTGATACGTATAGCATTTTTGGAATGCTTTCAAAGAAAGATAGCAGAAATCTTTCGATGTGCATCAGTAAAGCCAAGAACCATAAAGAAATAGCTCTCAACACAAAGAGCGATAGATTCTACTATATAATCGATGGTAAGGTAAAGGTAGAGGCTGATGGACAAACATTTGAGGCACAAAAAGGAGATTTAGTGTTTATTGCAGCAAACACCAAGTATAAGTTCAGTGGTACATTTGAGGCTGTTCAAGTTCTTTCTCCACCATTCGATTCTACAAATGAGCCATTAGATATAAACGGCAACCTGAAGAGATGATAGAATGACAAATGCCATACTAATAAAAAATAATTTTTTAGAGAATCTTAGAAAAATTGTAAGCAAAAACAAATTCTCCAAAAATGATAAAATTGCAATCAAAGTTCATATGGGAGAATACGGAAACATAACTCATGTAAGACCACAAATAGTTGGTGCTGTGGTTGAGGAATTAAAGAAAATGGGAGCCAAACCTTTCGTGTTTGATACACCTACATTGTATAAAGGCTCTAGAGATACCCCTGAAAAATATTTGGAGACAGCAAGAAAGAATGGTTTTACTGAAGAAACTATAGGTTGTCCAATAATAATCTCTGATGAAGGAATAAAAGTAAAAGGCAAGAAATATTTGAAAGAAATAGAAGTTGCAAAAGAGATTCAGAATGCAGATGGGTTAGTAGTAATTTCACATTTCAAAGGTCATCCAGAAGCAGGTTTTGGAGGATGCATCAAGAATTTGGGTATGGGTGCTGTTACCAAGAAAACTAAAAAGATAGAACATACAGAATCCCAACCTATAATAATCGGGAATTGCAAAGGTTGCGGAACCTGTGTAAAGTTTTGCAAGGAAGGAGCTATCCAGATCAAGAACGGGAAAGCTGTCTTTGATTATGATAAATGCTTTGGCTGCGGAGTTTGCTCGGAGGTCTGCCCTAATAAAGTTTTAAAACCTAGGGAAGTTTCTTTCAGAGTCTTGCTAGCGGAAACTGCATCTGCAATCTTGAATAAGTTCGATAAGAAGAAATTACTTTTCATTAATGTTCTTTTTGACATAACTGAGAGATGCGATTGCTTTCCAATAGGTGAAACTGATGCTGGAGAAATAATATGCCCAAATATAGGAATCATAGTTTCTGATGACATAGTTGCTACAGACAAAGCATCTTTTGATTTGGTTGTCAAGACTGTTGGGAAGAACATCTTTGATTTGAATAGCCATATAAAATCCGAGGAGCAGATAGATGCTACTGTAAATTTTGGAATAGGCTATAAAGATTATAAACTTGAGGTTCTGCGATGAAGAATCAACTGCCTATCATTGGTCTTTTCATAATAACAATAATATACGGATTTACCAACATCGTATATAGATTCATAGGCAATGTCAACTTTCTTTTAGTAGCATTTCTTCTTATGCTATTTTCTACTTTAATACTTCTGCCTGTTTTAAAAATAACCAAATCATTAAAAGAAATAAGACATCTCAAAAAGAAAAAATGGTTGTTTGTATTAGGCGTAGTTACAGCTACCATATGGTTTACGATATACTTCTCAACTACAAATACGATGATAGCTAATGCTGTTTTTGGATTTATAACCTCGCCAATATTTGTCGTTGTTTTATCACCTTTCTTGTTGAAGGAGAATATAAACAGAAAAATTGGTATTGCGTTTGTTATTTCCCTAATCGGGATAATACTAATTTTTGATCCTATAAAGATTTTACAATCAGTTATTTCCATAGGGATTTTGGCTGGTCTTTTAATGGGATTTTCGTCTGGTATGAACAGTATAGCAGGAAGAAAGCTTAAAGATGATTATAGCCCATATTCCTTAGTTTTCTTAGGTAGTTTGATAGGCATGATGCTGATTGCACCAACTTTATTTTTTATTAATCTTTCCATACCAAGCTTGTATTCTATTTTAGTCATTGTATTGATAAGCATTGCAGGGGTAACTGGAGGAATAGCAATTTTTTATAGTTTAAAGTATATCAAAGCTCAAAGTGTCTCAATTATTTTATTACTAGAACCTTTGGTATCCATTATAGCAGCATTGATTATATTTTCTGAAGTGCCAACAATGTTAACTATACTAGGAGGAGCTTTACTGTTAGGTGCAGATGTAATTATAATTAAAAACCAGAAGTGATTAAATGAAACTAAAACTTGGTCCAATTCAGATATTCGTCTCAGATTTGGAAAGAGCTAAAAAGTGGTATGCAAAATTTCTTGGAATGAAATTGATAGAAGAATATCCAGAATTCAAATGTGTTCTAATGAGACTAGGAAAAACTGAGTTTGATATCGGCGTTCCGAATCCGTCTTGGGGTGAGGGTTGGAATAAAGTAAAAATAGGCGGAAGAACTTGTATATTCTTTGAGACCGACAGCATAGAAGAAGTTTGCAAGGAATTAAAAAGAAAAGGAGTTAGACTTGTTGAAGAACCGTACAAAAGACCTTGGGAAGAGATGAATGCAGTATTTACTGATCCTGATGGAAACGAATTCAACTTGATAGAAGTGATTGCTTAAACCAAAGCGACATCCCTTAAATCTTTCATTAATAATCCCCCACTCCAATGAAGTTTGTATACTTCTTTTCCATCAAAAAGTATTTTTTCTACACCAGTTGCATTGGTTACATCACTACCTTCGACTAATTCATTTTGATACTCAAACCCACAAAAACTTTTTTTGCAAAAGAAATCTGGAAAATCTTTATTAGAAAATCTTCCTATCGGACCCCTGAAAGGAAGGTCTAATGGAACAGCCTTGAGAGGATACTTTAAAAATTCAAAGACATTATATTTAGGAATGTCTTCACTTATCAATCCTCCATAATAAGTCATGTTCCAAATTCCAACTATTTTTCCAATTGTAAAACTTCCTCTTTTAGAAGAGACATCTCCAGTTAAAGATTGTGAAAGAAGTTCCATTCCCGCAAAGCGTGCGTCACCACAATATTCATCTGTAAAATTCCAACAATCCATCTTACTTTCACGTATTTTTGTTCCATAAGGTGTAGGTTCATATTTCCCATCTTCAGCATAAGCTTCCTTTTTGAATTTAACCAGTAAGCACTGTAATCTTGGTTTAGAAATTTCTATTGGCATAATATTTTTAGTAAAGTTAAAAATTTAAGCTTAAATATAACCCCAAGCAAAAAGCTTATCGCTGTCTGTAAACCATCTCTCGCCTATGTCAGTTCTGTAGAACATGTTTGGTATAGATATATTAGAAATTTTGTTATAAGCTGCTTTTCTGGATTCTTCCATAGTTGTCCCAGTACCAACTACTATAATTACATAACCAGAGTTACCAGCAAGTACCCAGTTATTGTCAACGAGCTTTACGTCTCCAAGCCTTATGCCATCCATATTAGGCTTTTTGAAAACTATTGTGGCATCCTCAGAATATATTTTAAATGCATTAGGGTCTCTAAATGGAAAAGGCGGGACGGCTACCACGACACCAACTTGGAAACCTTTCTTAGCCTTAAAATCAAACTTATCTTTTTTTACCAAAGAGTATAAGAATTCTCCCCACTCACTTAAGATACCTTCTATTTGTATACTTATTGTAGGATATCCGAATCTTGAGGTAAATTCAAGTGGATATATGTTTCTTCCGTTTACAATGCAGTTAATATCCATGTAGCCAACGTAACCACTTTGTTTTAGTTTTTCCTTCATCTTAAGCAAGGTCTCATTAAAGATGGTGTTAGGTTGAGACCAGTACATGGATGTGCCCATCTCTCCTGTTGATGGACCTATATTGCCTGGGAACAATTTCTTGTGTTCAAAGTTAACATTTATCGGATAAATAAAATCTTCTCCATTAAAAAATGCACCAACTGCAATCTCAACACCTGAGATGAATTTTTGTAATTGGAATGTTTTTATTTTTTTAGACCATCTTAGCTTATAGATCGACAGAACTTGTATTACATCCTTACCATCATCTTCTTCCCCGACAAACAACAGCTCTTTTTGTTCTCCTTGATCAATACCGCTTGGTTTAATAACATACCTGTCTGGATATTTTTGCACGAATCTAATTGCTTCATCAAAATCTGTAAAAATCCAACTAGGAATAACATTGATTCCTGCATCTATCATTTCCTTATATCCAAAATCTCTATCGACCTCTAGTTTATCAGTATAAACACTTCCACCGATTATAAGTTTTCCTTCTTTTCTTAATTTTTCAGCTATTGAACCAAAATTTATATCATCAAAAACAATCACATCAGCCCAATCTTTAAGTTCTTCCCAATTATCAGTCTTATCAACAAAACCATCGCAAACGTCTTTCTCATTTTTATCTTCTATAAAGTATTTCACTTCGTGTCCTTCTTTCTTAATTTGCCACACAAGATCTCCTATCAAACCTTCACGTGATACAAATAAAAATTTTTTCTTTCCGTTCGGCATGAAATTAATTTGTGAATTGTGATTTATATAATTAATTTTAATAGAACAAACTAATTACTTTTATGAAAATAGCTGTTATTGCATTAGGTGGAAACGCCTTACAACCTTCTAATGAGAAATGGACCTATGAAGGACTTGAAAGGAACATTAACAAAACCGTTTTGCATCTAGCGCCGCTATTTGCCAAATATAAAGTTGTTATTACGCATGGCAATGGGCCTGAAGTAGGCAATCTTTTAATTCAACAACACTCTACAAAAGAGGTTCCTGAGATGCCTTTAGATGTTTGCGACGCAATGACACAAGGTCAACTAGGATATCTATTACAAAGAAGCATTCGAAACAATCTAAAGAAAAAGGCAATAACGGTTGTAACGCAAGTTGAAGTTGATAAGAATGACAGGGCTTTTAAAAATCCAACCAAGCCAATAGGACCTTTCTATAAGGAAAAAATAGAAAAACAGATGATAAAACAAAAAGCAGGTTGGAGAAAAGTTGTCCCTTCTCCAAAGCCAAAAAGAATAATAGAAATAGAGGAAATAAAGTCTTTGATAAAAAAAGGATATACCGTCATAGCATGTGGCGGTGGAGGAATACCTGTTGTTAATGGAAAAGGTGTAGAATCAGTTATTGACAAAGATTATTCAACTCAGCTGTTGGCAAGCCAGTTGAAAGCAGATTTGCTAATTTTCCTAACTGATACAGATTATGTTTATTTTAATTATGGAACTAAGAATGCTGTACCAATAGCAAGAATAAAGCCAAAAGAAATGAGTAAGGTTTTAGTCTCATTCCCAGAAGAATTTAAGGAAGGTTCCATGAGACCTAAGATAGAGGCCTCATTAAAATTCTTAAGCAAAGGAAAGAAAGTAATAATAACAAAACCAGAACTGTTGGGAAAAGCATTAAAAGAAAAAGCAGGAACCATGATTAAATGAAAAACTTGTTATCATTAAAGGATTTGAAAAAAGAAGATATAGAAAAATTATTTGAAATAACTAAAAAAGTAAAAAGAAAAAGAAGTGAAGACTTATTTGAAAAAACTTTAATACTATACTTTGAAAAACCATCCACGAGAACTATCATAAGTTTTTATGTGGCAATGGTCGAACTAGGAGGAGATGCAATAATCTTAACGCCTAATGAAATGCAGATAGGAAGAGGAGAAACAATTTCTGACACAGCAAAAGTTCTGTCAAGATATGCAAATGGAATTGTAGCTAGGACCTACAAGCATAAGACCATAGTTGACATAGCAAGGCATTCGACAATACCAGTCATCAACGGTTTATCAGACTTGTACCACCCATGCCAGATTCTTGCTGATTTGTTTACTGTTCTGGAAAAAAGAAGCACACTGGACTTGAATTTTGCATGGATAGGAGATGGAAATAATGTTTGCAATTCTTGGATACAAGCTGCAAATATAATGAATTTTAGCTTAAGCGTGGCAACTCCAAAAGGCTACGAACCAAAAGAAAAATTAGGCAAAGTGAGGTTGCTTCATGACCCTAAAAAGGCAATCAGAAATGCTGACGTAGTTATGACTGACACCTGGATAAGCATGGGAGAAGAGAAAGAAGAGAAAGTAAGGAATAAAATATTTAAACCTTTTCAGGTCAATTCAAAGCTTGTGAAACTAGCTAAAAAGGATTATCTTTTCATGCATTGCTTACCTGCTCATAGAGGCTATGAAGTAACAAAAGAAATCATTGACGGGAAGCATTCAATAGTATTTGATGAAGCTGAAAACAGACTGCACGTACAAAAAGCATTACTGTTATATCTATTAGGTAAAATCTAAAATTCTTTAAATAAAGAATTGTAACAATTATTATGAAATATAAGCCAGGCTCAAAGTCTCTGAGAGTTATTGAAAGAGACAAGAGAGTTATTTCGCCGTCATTGACGAGAGAGTATGACCTAGTCTTGGATAAGACAAAAAGTTGCTACGTATGGGATATAGACGGAAGGAAGTACTTGGACTTCTCAGCAGGAGTGGCAGTAGCAAACATAGGACACAATAATCCTGAGGTCGTAAAGTCAATAGAACAACAATTGAAAAAAGCAATTCATCCTGCGTTTTCTGATTTCTATGCTGAATTACCTGTAAGATTCGTAGAAAATCTCCTAACATTTTTGCCGAATAATCTTAATTGTGCTTTCCTCTCGAACTCAGGCACAGAATCTGTCGAGGCAGCATTGAAGCTTGCAAAGTGGCATACGCAGAAGAAATATCTGATTGCTTTTGAAGGTTGCTTCCATGGCAGAACAATGGGATCATTATCGATGACAAAATCAAAGTCTGTTCAAAGGGAAAGATACGAGCCTTTCTTGCCTGTTAAACACACTCCATATGCTTATTGCTATCGTTGCTTTGCAAACAAGACTTATCCTGAATGTGGAATGGAATGCTTGAAAGAATTAGAAAATACAATGAAAACTGTAAAGGATGATTTGGCTGCAGTCTTTATCGAACCTATCCAAGGAGAAGGAGGTTATATTGTACCGCCAGAAGAATTTGTAAAAGGTGTGAGAAAGCTTTGTGATATTTACGGCATTCTCTTATGTGATGATGAAGTTCAGTCCGGTTGTTTTAGGACTGGAAAATTTCTAGCAATAGAAAACTTTGCTGTCAAACCAGATATAGTTTGTTTAAGCAAGGCCATTGGTGGTGGATTACCAATGGGAGTTACGGTATCAAGCAAGGAAATCATGGATTGGGTTCCGGGCTCTCATGCTAATACAATGGGTGGTAATCTTTTGGCATGCGCAGCTGGCATAGCTAGTCTAGATTATATGCGAAAGAAAAAACTTGGAGAAAATGCAAAGAAAATTGGAAGTTACATGCTGAAAAGACTAGAAGAAATGAAGGAAAAGTATGAGATAATAGGAGACGTTAGAGGAAAGGGATTGATGATTGGTATCGAGCTTGTCAAAGATAGGAGAACAAAAGAGTTTGCAAGAGAGGAAAGACATAAAATAATAATGAACGCCTTAGCAAAAGGTTTGATGCTTTTACCAGCTGGTACAAGTGTTATAAGAATGTGTCCATCATTAACAATAACAAAAAAAGAAGCTGATAAAGGACTGGAGATATTTGAAGAATCATTGAAAATAAAATGAAAATTTAAAAGCCAGAAATTCTAAATAATAGATATGAAGAGGAAACAGCAGGAATACTTAATAATAGCTATAATAGTTGTTTTATTACTTATAATTTTTATTCTATGGTTTTATAGTGGAACGACAATAGAAACTCAATTAAATGTTAAAGAAGAATGTATGAGAATGAATTGCCAATATACTACAGATGGTAAATGCGTTTGTTATTAGAAAAAGAAAATAATATAAGCAGAAACAAATATTCTATAGGTGAAACAATGGATTTGTTAGAAAGATTGATAAGCACTTTTGGTGTAAGTGGGAACGAGGAGAAAGTTAGATGTTTGATTCAGGAAGAGATCAAGAAATATGTTGATGAAGTTTACACAGACAAGGTAGGAAATCTTATTGCCCACAAGAAAGGAAAAAAACCAAAGATAATGCTTTCTTCTCATATGGATGAAATTGGCTTAATGGTAAAGAACATCGAGTCTAGAGGAAGAATTTACTTTGTAGAACTAGGTGGAGCAGATCCAGTCATGCTCTTAGGTGAAAGAGTTCATATAGAAACCAAGAAGGGAATAATACATGGAGTTATAACGACGAGAGAGGTCAATGATGGAACTTTTTTAAATCAGGTACCAAGAGTAGAAGACTTGTTTGTTGACACTGGTTTGAGTGAGAGAGAGCTTAAAAAATTAGGAATTGAGATAGGATCTTATCTCTCAATGGAAAGGGATTTGTATTATCTGGGCTCTGATAAAATAATCTGTGGCAAGGCTTTTGACAACAGGATAGGTTGTTACATACTCATAGAGCTTGCTAAGAGATTAAAGAAAAGCGGATGTGAGATATATTTTGTTTTCACTATCCAAGAAGAGATAGGACTTGTAGGAGCTATGACTTCTGCATATAAAGTAGAACCTGATTGGGCAATTGCTGTTGACGTCATAGAGACGTCTGACGCTAGAGGAGAACCTGTAATAACTTTAGGTAATGGACCCTCTATCACAATGAAAGATGCAGAATTAATTGGAAACAGAACTCTTAATGAACACATAATTGGCATTGCAAAAAAGAAGAAGATTCATATTCAAAGAGACGTTAGTGAAACTGGAACAACAGATGCCACAAGCATCTCGATAACAAAAGGTGGCGTCCCTTCGACAGTGGTTGGCGTACCGATAAGAAATTTGCACACTGCAACAGCAGTCGCAAACAAAGATGATATAGAAGATACGATTTTGATATTGGAAGAATTTTTAAAAAATCCACCAAAATGAGGTGATGTAATGGGCGGTGTAAAAGAAAAGGGAGAAATATTTAGATGTAATATTTGCGGTAATGAAGTTAAAGTTTTATCCGTAGGCGGAGGAACTTTAGTTTGCTGCAACAAACCTATGGAAATGATAAAAGAAGGCGAACCTGTAGAAGAGGATGAGATTGAATCAGAAGACAAAAAGGAAGAAGAAAGCTGGGGCGGCCTTGGAAATGAGGAAACTGAAAACGAGGAAAATGTAGAAGGAGATATAAACAAAGGGTTTGCAGGTTAAGCATATTTTAAATCATAGTACTATATTTTCAATATGCTTTAAGTAGATTTTTTAGAAGAAGCTTTATCAAGAATCTCTTTTGGCATCATTCTTCCTTCTATAAGTCAAGATTTTTATTAGTGTCTAACATCATTGAAACTTGTACGCCAAAGTTTGTTACTTCATAATACTTATTTACTCCACCCAAATGTTCTTCGATTAGTCCTGCCTCTTTTAGATTATCAAGCCTTCTCTGTAGTGCTGGATATATAGTAGGTTTGGTTGCTTCGTATAAGATTGGTTGAGTTGATCTACCTGTCTTATTTAATTCTTCTAAAATGATGAAAGTTTTTTCATCCATTCTCATCTAATAACACCAACCCAAAATAGAATACTAATCTTTAAATGCCTTTCGCCCTCCCAGTCAATTAACATGAAGGACGTCAGATGTGCGGAGGGCAGGATTTGAAGGAAAAGGACAACCTACGGTTTTCTTCTTTCATCATCGTTCCCTCACTCAAGAGTAACCAAACCATAGAACAGCTCTATCAAGTCTTTTTCCTAATTCTCTATTTATTTCATATGCTTTTGATAACTCCGTATCTCTTCTAAAATTACCTTTTCCAATACGCTTTCTTAAAAGACTCTTTACCATGTCTGTTTTAGTATCAAGCAGAGACCATCCTCTGTAAATTTCCTTGAATAAATCAACTTCAGATGATTCTATACGTCCAGAAGAAAAGTAATGAGCTAACGTTTTAATGGGAGTATCATATTCGATGAATAATCCTTTATACACTTCTTCGGCTACAGAACCTAATTGCTTATATTTTTGTTTCAAATCCTCTGTTGATAATCCTGTCAATTCCTCTTTATGATTTTCCAAAAATTCTCTACGAAGTTTAGCACAGTCATATTTCAAAGCTCTTAGAAAATTTTTTTGATTAAATACGTTAAATGGAACTGTTTTTTCTTTACCGTCAGGTAAAGTAATTGTTATAGACATATCCAATTATATCATTATAAAAGAATTTAAATTTAGTGTCGCCCTCACATCAGCGGTATTGAGCATCCTATGTGCGGAGGGCAGGATTTGAACCTGCGAACAATTAAAAAGTTTAAAAGAAAGTCTGACTATATTTTTATTATGATGATTTCTGAAATAAAGAAGAGAGATGGAAGGATAGTAGAATTCAAACAGCAAAAAATAACAGATGCTATTCATAAGGCTTTGGTAGCTTCTTATTATGAGAGTAAAAAAGCAAAAATTCTTTCTGATAAAGTCGTCTACATTTTAAATAAAAGATTTTCAGAAAGAATCCCGAATGTGGAAGACATTCAGAACATTGTCATAGAAGTCTTAAAGAAGAATGGCTTTGAGAAAGTAGCAGAAGAATATTCTAATTACAGAAAAAAGAAAGAGGAGATTAGACAGCTAAAGAAAACCTTTGGAATAGATGATTCAAAGCTCAGTATAAATGCCTTGGAAGTTCTAAGAAAAAGATATCTTTTAAAAAATGAGAAAGGAGAGATAGTTGAAACTCCTTCTCAGATGTTTAGAAGGGTTGCAAAAGCTGTAGCTGAAATAGACAAGAAGTATGGCGATGACCCTAAAAAAAGTGAGGAAGTGTTCTTTTCAATAATGAGCAAGCTAGAGTTTTTACCAAATTCACCCACACTTTTTAATGCAGGAACTGGAACAAACTTTGGCTTGAGCGCTTGCTACGTTCTAGGCATAGAAGACTCTTTAGAGAGCATATTCACAACTCTCAAGAACCTCGCATTAATACAGCAAAGCGGTGGTGGCATTGGAATAAACTTCTCAAAACTTAGACCTAAGGGCGATATAGTCAAATCCACTCACGGCGTGAGCTCTGGACCAGTATCTTTTATGAAAATCTTTGATGTTGCTACAGAAATCATTAAATCCGGTGGTCGCAGGCGCGGTGCAAACATGGGAATTCTTAACTGTAATCATCCTGACATAATAGACTTCATAAACGCGAAAGTCGATGGAAAAAGCTTCCAGAACTATAACCTGTCAGTTGCGATTACAGACGAATTCATGAAAGCTGTCAAGGAAAACAAGGATTATGATCTAATAAATCCTAGAAATCAAAACATTGTGAAAAGACTAAAGGCAAGGTATGTTTGGGATTTGATAACAGAAAATGCACGGAAGATAGGAGACCCAGGAGTAATATTCATTGACGAGATTAACAAGAACAACCCAATACCTTCTGCTGGGAGGATAGAAGCTGTAAATCCATGCGGCGAGGTTGATCTTCTGCCTTTTGAGTCATGCAATTTAGGCAGCATAAATCTAAATAAAATAGTTTTAATAAAAAATGAAAAACCTGAAGTAGACTGGGATAAACTGGAAAGGACTGTTAGAAGTGCTGTACATTTCCTAGACAATGTGATAGACGCAAACTACTACACCTTGCCTGAAATAGAAAGAATAACAAAGTCTAACAGAAAAATAGGTTTGGGAATAATGGGTTGGGCAGAGTTCTTAATTAGACTAAATATCCCATATGACTCAGATGAAGCATTAAAACTAGCAGAAAAAGTAATGAAATTTATAATTGAGCACGCCAGAAAAGTTTCTGAAGAATTAGGACTGAAAAGAGGTTCGTTCCCAAACTTTGAAAAAAGTATATTCTTTGGAAAATATAAAGCAATGAGAAATGCGACTGTCTGCAGCATCGCACCCACGGGATCAATAAGCATCATAGCTGGTTGTTCTTCTGGAATAGAACCCTTATTTGGGGTCTCATTCATGAGAAATGTCCTTGGCGGAACAAGACTTTTTGAAGTAAATCATTTGTTTGAGAGAATTGCAAAAGAAAGGGAAATTTACAGCGGAAAGCTATTAGAAAAGATTGCTAAAACTGGTTCTATGCAGACAATAAGAGAGGTTCCTAAAGACATTAGAGAAGTATTTGTCACTGCTTTAGACATTAAGCCTGAGCGGCACGTTAAAATGCAAGCTTCGTTCCAAAAATATGTTGACAACAGTATTAGCAAGACTGTCAATTTGCCAGAAAGTGCGACCATAGGCGATGTTAGAAAAGTTTTTGAATTAGCCTATAAACTAAAATGCAAAGGGATAACCGTCTATCGTTACGGATGTAGAGCACAACAAGTTCTTTACTTTGGCAAACCTCATTTGACAGTTGAAGCAGAATACTCTGGTGGTTGCCCAACTATTACATGTCCTTAGTGATTAAATGACATTCATTTTTGTTTACATAACAAATCCTAACAAAAAAGTAGCAAGAAAAATAGCTTTGCATTTACTAAAGAAGAGGCTAGTTGCTTGTGCAAACATCTTTCCCATCGAAGCTTCTTATTGGTGGAAAGGAAAGATTGAAAATACAAAAGAAGTTGTTTTAATTGTAAAAACAAGAAAAGAGAATTTTAACAAAATAAAGAACGAGATAAAGAAAATCCACCCTTATTCTATACCTTGTATTATAAGGTTTAATGTTGAAGCAAACAAGGATTATGAAAAATGGATAAGAGAGACTATTTAGGCTCTAGAACGCTTTCAAGCAATACTATGAGCAGAATAAATAGTATTACTATGCTAAAGAATTGGAATGTTAAGGATAGAAACTGTGATGAAAATTCTGTAGTTGTTGCAGCTGTTTCTCTCATCGTTTCTCTTGGCGCTTCGACTGTCTCTTGTATTTGTTCCTCAGATTCAGCAGAATCAAAATGATACCATGTCTGACAAACGCCATCTATATAAACATGACAATCGGTAGCACTTGCATCAGCAAGTTTAAAGTAGAAAGAAAAAAATAAGAAAAAGATTAAAACAAGTAGTAAATACTTTTTCATTTTAATTCTCCTCTTTATTTGTTTCAGCTATTGTTACAGCATTTGACACCAATATGAAACCCCGGTGTAATATAAACCTCTACCTGTTGCACTTACTGAATATTTTCTGCCACCTATATGTGCCAATGGAATAGATGAACATTTTTGTTCAATTGCTTCTTTACCATAATTTACACCGTATAACACGGCATCAAATATATTTATTTGACCATCTTTGTTTATATCTGCTTTTGACTTTGTATCAACAAGTCTTTCAAAGGTATCAGCACTTTTATTAAATTCTATACCAGCAATCACTGCATCAATGATGTTAACAACACCGTCTTGGTTTATATCTGATTTACATATATCATCGCTTTCGCACCCTGGATTATTCATATATGAATTTTTTAAACCAAATGAAGCTGTCATTAAATTCATATCAGATTGATTAAATTTACAATCTCTAGTTGGATCCTTGAATTTACGACCTCCAATAACGAAAAAACATACATCTACTGGTTGATTCCAACAATTCGTCGTATCTCCACTTTTACAACCAAAGGACTCCATGAGAATAAACCCATCTGTTGCATCTATTTTTCCGTCTTGATTTATATCTGCACTTGCATTCACACCTGACTTGTAAACATAGTGACAATAATTCACAACACCTTCACAACCATCACTTGGCAAATAAATTTCATTTGAAAAAGTCTCATCTCTAAGGAATTCATAGTCCGCAAATGTAAGTTTTTGGTCTTTTAAAACCATAACACCTGAAATTGTGCTAGGAGTAGCGCTTTTAACTGAATAAGCATAGATTGGCACTAGAATAAAAGCTGAAACTAATATTATCAATATTTTTTGATTTTTACTATTCATATTAAAGTTAATTGTAAAACCGGTATATAAACTTACCTATGATTAATTCCCATTTCAAAAACTTTTTTGTTCACATCAAAATATTTGGGTGCAACCTCTTCCATTGCTTGCAGAATGTATTTTTCATCTAAAGGAATTAATTTCTCGCCAATAGCGTAACCTAGCAGATATATGTTTGCAGCAATCTCACTCCCAATTGCTTTCTTGACTGTTTCTGAGGCATTTAAAATAGTTACTTTTTCAGAAAAGTCTTTAAGACTGCTTTTTATCTCTTTTATAGAAGGATAGGTTTCCCCTAAAACAGAAACTGATAGAGGAACAATCGGATCGTTGTCTATTAAAAAAATAGTTTTATGCTGCTTAGAACCATAATAACAAGAGCGTAAGGCTTCCAAAGGTTCTAGAGAAATTATAACATCTGCTTCACCTTCAAGGACAAGAGGTGTATACATTTTTTTGCCAAATCGGATATGGAATGGTATGCTACCTCCTCTTTGGGCCAAACCGTGAAGCTCAGTTGTTCTAATATCATATCTCTGTTTTAAAGCAGCTTCAGCTATTATCATTCCTAACGTCAAGACCCCTTGCCCTCCTACTCCGGTTAAAACAATGTTAAATTCTTTCATTCTTCTTTCACCGCATGAATTGCTTTTGTAGGGCAAACTTGAGCACAAACGCCACAACCAGTGCATATATCCTTATCGATTTTATATTTTCCTTTTTCCTTGTAGATAGCTGGACAGGATAGTTCATTTAAGCATACGCCAATCTTCTGGCACTTTTCTTGATCAATCTCAAACTTTGCAACTTTTATTCCTTGAGCTCTTTTCTTTCTCATAGCAAGCAACTGGCACTCTCTTTTTGCTACTATAACAGAGACTTTGTCTTTGTTCAAGAATTCCTTTATTGTATCTATCATTTCTTTTACAGCATAAGGGTCAACTACTTTAACGTTTTCAACTCCAAATGATTTTACAACTTCTTCTATAGAAATTGCTTTTGTTTCTTCGCCCATTGCTGTTACTCCACAACCAGGATTTGGCTGATGACCTGTCATGGCAGTTATTCTGTTATCAAGAACAATTATCAAAGGATTTGATTTATTAAAAACAGTATTAACCATTCCAGGCATTCCTGCATGAAAGAAAGTCGAGTCACCTAAGAATGCTATTGCCTTTTGATCAGTCGACTTCTTAATACCATGAACTATTCCTTCAGATGCTCCCATTGAAAAAACAAAGTCCTGTGTCTCCATTGGTTTGTATATTCCTAGAATATAGCATCCAACATCACCACCATAGACAACGTCCATGCCTGCTGTCGCAGCCTTGGCTGCATAAAAAGTAGCCCTGTGCGGGCAGCCTGGGCATAAAACTGCCAATCTTTTAGCTATCTTTAGTTTTTTGTATTTTTCTTTGTGAGCAATTAAATTCATCGAATATTTCTTTCCAGTTATAGCACTTAATGCTTCTAAAACCAGTTCTTCACTATATTCGCCTGCTGTTGGTAAATGACTTTTTCCATACATTATGAGCTTGGGATTGACATCATTCGCAAGTACGTGAATTCTTTCTTCTAATATGGGCTCTAATTCCTCGACAATTAGAACAGACTTTAACTTTTTAATGAATTCTTTTATTTTCTTGTCAGGAGTCGGGTAAGTAAAACCAATCCTTAGGACAGGAAGATTTATCTTCAAATCATCCATAGCATCCATTACATAATCATAAGAAACTCCTGTCACAATTATTCCTAGTTTGCTTTTCTTATTGTTAGAGATAAAATTAATTTCAGATTTCTCAGAAATCTTTTTTATCTCTTCAAGTTTTCCATGCAATTCTTTATGAACATCTATAAGATATGGTGGGAAGTTCCTAAGATGAATGTCTTTTACGAATTTCCCCTTTGTTTTTCCTTTAATGATTTTTCCTAGTTTAACAATGCTTCTCATGTGGTTGACACGGGTAGTAGTTCTTATGAAAATAGGAATCTTGAATTTTTCAGATAATTCAAAAGCCATTTTAACAAAATCCTTGCATTCTTGAGCATTTGAAGGCTCTAGCATTGGAAGGTGAGCTATTCTTGCAAAGAGCTTTGTATCCTCTTCTGATTGACCGGAACTCCAACCTTGCGGATCATCTGCTACAAGAATAACCATTCCTGCATTTACTCCTGAATATGCTAGTGGAAAGAGACTATCAGAAGCAACGTTGAGACCAAAATGCTTGAAGAATGTCATTGACCTTACTCCTGAAAGAGCAGCACCTGCAGCAACTTCTAAGGCAACTTTCTCATTCGTTGAATATTCAAAATATATGCCTGCTTCTCTTGCTATTTCTGCAAACGTATCGCCGATTTCAGAAGAAGGAGTCCCAGGATACGTGGCGGCTAAGCCGATGCCTGATTCCAAAGCACCTCTAACTATTGCCTCGTTTCCTAAAAGAAGAACTTTTTCTCCGACTTTATCTGAAAGAACCTTGTTCATATAATTAATATCTTTGACCTTTATATAAAATTATTTGGTTTTAGTTTATGTTTGATATGGGCCAACGGGATTCGGAAAAGCTTCTTCAAAAGAAGCTTCATCAAGAATATCTTGCGTCATCTAATTACCATTTAATTCCTTAAGTTTATCAAATGCTTTCATGGCTGTGTTTCTAATGGCATTTGAAACATAATCTTGTTTTAATTCTTCAGCTGTCAGCCATTTGAAATCGTTTACCTCGGACTTGTTAATTAAAATGTCTTCTGGGTTTTTCGGGATGCAAAGATAGAAAAAGCAACAGTGATTATGGTCACCAATGTTATGCACATTAACATAAAACGGAACAGCAAGCTGTTCTATTATGTTATCCTCCTTTGGAACATCATTCCTATTCAATATCTCAATTTCAAGTCCAGTCTCTTCTTTTATCTCCCTTATCAGAGTTTCGTCTGGAGTTTCATCTTTCTCTATATGACCTCCAGGAGGTAACCACTTTCCAGATTTTTTATGATGGATTAATAGGACTTTATTATTATGTATTAAATAACCTACTACAACCAATTCAGTTTTCATACTATCAATTTACTTACCAGATTTTATATGTCTCATCCCTCTGAAGAATAAGATGGGCCCAACGGGATTCGAACTCTCGACATACCAATTATAATCTTTCTTTTATTATCTTTGCTAATCTTTTGATTCCTTCTTCTATTTTGTCATCATCAGTATTACTAAAGTTCAAGCGCATTGTATTTTGTCCCTTTCCATCAGTGCAAAATGCAGCTCCATGAACATAAGCAACCTTAGCTTTTATCGCATCGGAAAACATTTCTTTTGTATTTATTTTTTCAGGTAGCCTAACCCAAATAAACATTCCACCATCAGGCTTAGTCCATGACGAGCCTTTTGGAAAATGCTTCTCCAAAGCCTTAAGCATAATATCTCTTTTCTTTTTGTACATCTTCCTTATCTTAGGAATTTGTTCGTCTATCAGTCCTGAAGTTATATATTCTTCTGCTATAAACTGGACAAACATGTTGGTGCATAGGTCTGCACCTTGCTTTGCTATTGCCATTTTTCTTATTATTTCCTCGTTTCCAACAACCCAACCTAGTCTAAAGCCTGGTGAAAGAACCTTTGAAAGAGTATGAGTATATATTACCAAACCCTTTTTATCCATACTTTTTATTGGAGGCAAATCTTTACTAGAATAGTTTAGCTCTGAATAAGCTTCGTCCTCTAGAACAGGTATGTCATATCTTTTTGCTATTTCTAAAAGATGTTTTCTTCTTTCTGTTGACAAAGTAACGCCAGCAGGATTTTGAAATGTAGGAATAGTGTAAATAAACTTTATTGGTTTGTCTTTGTTTGCCTTGATTTTTTCTTCTAGTTCTTCAGTTCTCATTCCATCCTCATCCATTTGGATAGGAATATAATTAGGCTGATAAGCATTGAAAGCTGTCAAAGCGCCTATGTAAGTAGGGCATTCTACAACAATGTAATCTCCTGGGTTTATGAGAATTTTTGGAACTAAGTCTAAGACTTGTTGAGAGCCTGATGTTATTATTATCTGGTTTAGATTACATTTTATGTTTCTTGTTTTTTTCATTCTTTTTATTAATGCTTCTCTTAGTGGAGTTATGCCTTCTGTTGGTCCATATTGCAAGGCCTGAGGGCCATGTTCTTTTAGAACTTTTCTTGTAATTTTATCGACAAATTTAATAGGAAATGAGTTTGGGCTGGGCATTCCGCCACCAAAAGAAATAATCTTTGGGTCTTCTGTCAGCTTTAGCAGTTCTCTTATCTCAGAAGCTTTCATAAACTCTGTTCTATCAGCATATTTCATAAGTGGTCCCAATATTTAATATTTGAACTCTATATATAAGATTAATTACTATGAAAGCTGTTATAGAAATTCCAAAAGGCGATGATAGACGTCGTCACATCAAGTATGATAAAACAGGGTTTGTTGATCTCGGCCCGATAAAAGACGTGATTCCAGTAAATGAAGGGGTAATGCCAGTTGATTATGGATATGTCCCTGGAACTATGAACGAGAAAGAAGGAGATGAAATTGACATCTTGATAATATCTGATAAAAAGTTTAAAGTTGGACAAGAGATTGAAGTTGAACCTATTGCATTGATTATGCTTGATAATGGTGATGATAAAGTTATAGCAGTTGATGAAACAAAGAAGTCGATAAAAGGATGGTCTGACATACCTGAGCAACTAAAGAATTTAATCAAAAACTTTTTTGGTTACAAAAATAAAATTATCGCAATAGAAGATGAAGAAAAAGCAAAACAATATGTGAGAAGTAATCATACCTAACTTAGTTCTAATATGCTTACAGTCAGAATTATATTATAATCATAGTTAGTTAATCTCAATAAAAAGATTTATTTTATAAGATCTTTACAAACTTGCTACTTTCTTTTGCTCTTCTAATTAATACTTTGTCTCCAGCTTTGATGTTAGCATAAATTCTTTCCTCTTTCCTTCCATCAGGCACTATTTTATTTCTCATAGCTCTAGAAAATTTGATTGTAATTTCTTTATTATTTGGAATTACTTTGCCTTTTTCAATTCTTTCCATAACTTTTCTATTTTTTATGAAAAATCTTTTATTAAAATATGCTGAGCAAACAGGCATTATTACTAAATTTTTTTCATTTTCTTTTAATATAGGACCACCAACAGTCCAGTTATAGGCTGTGGAACCATAAGGTGTAGAAACTATAATACCGTCTCCTATTAATTCGTCCCCAAAAAAATCCTTTCCATCTATAAAAACTCTAAATCTGCTTGCGCATTCATCATCTCTTAAAATAGAAATATCATTTATTCCCCATACTTTAAAATTCTTATATTTAGCTTCAATTCTAATAAAATTCTCAATTAAATATTTTCCTTTTTTAATTTTTTCTAAAGCTTTTGAAATAGGTTGCTTTAATCTCTTAATTGTTAAAAATGCTGAATTTGGATATTCCTTAACAGCTCTAAAGAATGTGCCATCACCGCCAACAACTATTATAATATCAAATTTATATTTTTTATTTTTACAGATTTTAAATTTAATATTAAGACTTTTTAGAATTTTAATTACTTTCTTTGTCTCTTTTTTATAAAATGTTTCTTTATTGCTAAAAATTCCTAGATTCATTATTATAGTTTGTTATTTCTATTAAAAAGGTTTACATAAATGATTTATTTAAAGAAAATAATCTTTTATTATGGGTTATATCTATTTATACACTGGTTCTGGCGGCGGGAAGACCTGCAACGCCTTAGGTCTAGCATTAAGATGCATAGGTCATAAACAAAAAGTTGTAATAATCCAGTTCATGAAGTGGTGGAAAAATACCGGAGAATATAAGATAAGAAAGAAACTTTATCCTTACTATGAGATTTATCAATTCGGAAGAAAAGGTTGGATTGGATTGAAAAACTTGAATGAAAAGGACAAGAAACTAGCAGAAAGGGGTTTGAAATTTGCTGAAAAAATGTTAAAAAAGAAACCAAACCTTTTGGTCTTAGACGAAATAAATCTTGCATTATACTGTAAACTTTTAGACATAAAAGACGTCTTGAAGTTCTTAGAAAAGATACCAAATAAAACAACAATAGTTCTCACTGGAAGAAATGCCCCAAAAGAATTAATAAAAAGAGCAGACTTTGTAAACGAAATAAAGGATGTAAAGCATCCTAAAAAAATACCGACCACAAAAGGCATTCAATATTAAGTTTAAATATGTTTATAATTAATAATAGTCTATAAGATGGGAGAATAATGAAAAAAATTAATCCTTGGATGATATTTTCTATAGTTTTAGTTCTAGTTGTAATTGGCTTATTATTCGGAAAGCAAATAACTGGCTATTTTGTCGTGACAACTCCTCAAGACATAGCAACCAAAGCAGTAGATTATTTAAATGAAAACATAGTTGCTCAAAATACTTCAGCAACTTTTTTGTATGTAAAGGAATTTAGCGGCCTTTACAATGTCACAGTTTTTTATCAAAATCAAACCTTGTCAATTTTTGTCACAAAGGATGGAAATTATATCTTTTTAAATAATCCCCTAAAAATAGGAGAGAAAATAACTTTACCAGAAGTCCCCAAACAAACAATAGGAAACTTCCTTGTTGACGAACAAAGCGATATCTGTAAAGAAGATGGCAAACCAATAGTATATTTCTTTGGAAGTCAAAGATGTACACAGTGTATATGGGAAGACCCGATTATAAAGAACGTGACTGAAAAATTCAAAGATCAAATTTCATTCCATGAAAACATAGATACTGAAACAGACAAAGATGTAATCTTAAAATACAGCCCAAGAGGTTATATACCCCTCATAGTAATAGGTTGCAAATACTATAGAATCGGTTCTGGAGAAGAATTTGGAGAAGATAATGAAAATAAGATTTTAACTTCACTAATATGCTTAGCAACAAATAACAAACCTCTTAGCACATGTATTGAAGTAGAGGACATATTAAATCAGATAGGATAACATGCCTGTAAAAGTATATACAACAAACTCATGCCCATTTTGTCATATGGCTAAAGATTTCTTGAAGGAAAATAAAGTAAAGTTTGAAGAAATAAACTTGGAAAATAATCCAAAGGCTGTTAAGGAAATTATTGACAAGTCAGGCCAAACAGGTGTTCCTGTATTAGATATAAACGGAAAAATAATAGTTGGATTCGACGTTGAAAACATCAAGAAAGCATTAAAGTTAAAATAGTTCTCATTCTATAATGTTTAAATAAATCACTAATTAATGATTTTTATGGAAGAAGAAAACAAAGGAAAAACTATAGTAATTAGAAAAAAATTACTTATTGCTATTGCTATATTTGTTATAATTTTACTAGTACTAGCATTTTTCTACTTTAGACCGAGCGGGAAAGTATTGTCTGACGACAGTCCTGTACTTGGAAACCCAAATGCAACTGTATATGTAGTGGAATTTTCAGACTATGAATGTCCTTTTTGCCAAGCTTCTGAAGGAACTAATCAAGACGAAAATATAATATCAAGCTTAAAGAGAATCGACCCTAACTGGGAAGCTCCGATACCAAAAATAATAGAAGAATATGTAAACACCGGAAAGGTTAAGCTTGTTTTTAGGCAGTTCCCAGTCCACCCAAACAAGAACCCAGCATTCGCAGCCAAATGCGCACAAGAGCAGGATAAATTCTGGGAATACCACAAAGTTTTATTTGAAAATTATAACGCCCTAGCTATTACTGACTTGAAAAAGTATGCTGCAGGTTTAAACTTAAACCTAATTCAATTTAATGATTGTTTCGAAACAAGGAAATATGAAGATAGCATTCAAAATGATCTGAACGATGGAATGGGCGTAGGCATTGATGGAACTCCAACTTTCTTTATAGGAAACGAAGTGAAAGGCTTTGAAAAAATTGAAGGAGCTCAATCTTTTTCTGTCTTTAAAGAAAAAATAGAATCTATGTTATAGCTATTTTACCACTATTTTAATGTTCTTTTTCTTAAAATAGAAATAGATGAAAAGAATTATAGTTATTACTGCGATAATTGAGACGGTTTCAACTTCATGACATGAGATAAAATAAAGGAAAGAAGCTATCTCACAAGAAGCAGAATTAGGGTCGCATCTTCCTATAGCCAGCAAATTGTAAATCCCGTAAGCAGAATAAAACAAGCTAGCAAAAAAACTTATGGTAAATATCCAAGATATTGGCTTGAAGTATTTGTAGAAAAATCTTGCTAAAGATGGAATAACCATTAGTTTTGATGTTATTTTTGTTTTAATCTTAGTCTCTAGTTGAACATCACATGGCCTGAAAGTTGCCATACGATATACGCATTTGAAAGCGTCTTTTGCAAGAGGTCGGTATCTAGCACTTACAATACTTAAAAAACTAAAAACTATGAGTGCAACAATGCATATGACCATTTAATCAACCAAGTGCCTTTGCAATATTATTTAACTTTTCTATAAATGTTTTTATCTCCTCTTTTGTGTTGTAGAAATATAAAGATGCTCTAGCAGATCCTTTATTCTCATGCAGAAACTTATGTATTGGATATGCACAGTGCATACCAGACCTCACGAATATGTTTTGTTCATCTAGCATTATTGCTACATCATGAGGTTCCATTCCTTTTATATTGAAGGCAGCCAATGCACCTTTTTTCTTATAATCTTTAGGACCTATCAAATCTATTTTAGGAACAGTTAACAAACCTTCTATCAACAGCTTTGCCGTTTCTTTTTCATAATTCTCTATATTCTTCATTCCTATTGATGAAAGATAATCAACAGCAGCTCCTAGGCCTATTGCACCAGCATAATGCTGTATACCACCTTCAAACCTTTGTGGTACTTCCTCTAAGACATGAGATTTTAAATCAGCATCTCTTATTGTTTCACCGCCAATAATGAAAGGCTGTAATTCTTTTAGTAAATCATACTTACCGTACAGACAGCCTATACCAGTAGGACCGCACATCTTGTGACCGCTAAAAGCTAGGAAATCAATGTCAAGTTTTCTAACATCTATAGAAATATGTGGAACTGATTGTGCTCCATCTACCAAAACCAAAGATCCGTTGTCATGAGCAATTTTAATTATTTCTTCTAAAGGAGCTTTTGTCCCAGTAACATTAGAAACATGTATCACTGAAACTATTTTAGTTTTTTTATCAATTTTTTTCTTAAATTCTTCTATGTTAAATTCTCCTTCCTTATCACAAAGAACAAAATCTAAAACTATATCTCCTTTTTCAGCCCTTAGCTGCCAAGGCATTAAGCCAGAGCTGTGCTCTAGATTTGTTGTCAGAACCTTATCTCCCTTGTTAAATTTAAAACTATGAGAAACAAGGTTTATGGCTTCAGTTGTGTTCTTTGTCCAAATTATTTCTTCAGGTCTTTTTGCACTTATGAACTTTGCAACTTTTTCTCTTGCTTTCTCAAACTCTTCTGTTGTTCTAGTAGCGAATTTATGGACTGACCGACCTGCACAACCTGTATATTCAGTATAGTAAGCTAGAATAGCATCAATGACTTTTTTCGGCTTAAGCGAAGTACATGCAGAATCAAAATAAATGAAAGACTTGCCATTAATTTTCTTACTAAGTATTGGAAAGTCCTCTCTTATCTTGTCTATGTCCATAAAAATACTTACCTCTAAACAATATAAAAATAAAGGAAATTAAAAAAATAAAAATTAAGTTGCACAACCGCCGCTAGCTTCACTACCTGTAGTGCTTAATTGCTGTGAACATTCTGAAGGTTGAGTTGTAAATGCATTGCAAATACCTTCTTTGTAAGCGTCTGCAGTTCTTGCACCACTATAGGTTACGCCGTTGATTATCAATGTTGGTGAACCTGATACACCTTTTGATGATGAAAGATCATCATCTGCTTTAAGCAAAGCTACTCCTTCTGCTGCTTTTGAACAGGTATCTATCTTTGAAGCATCTATTCCAGCCTTAGTTGCTGCGTCTTTCCAACATGCGTCATAAGTAGCATCTCTGTACTTACTTGAACAGTTTGTATCTATTGTCATCATATAGTTCCAGTAAGTCTTCTGATCATAGTACTTCATTATGCATACTTGTCTCAAGTCTTCTTGTGCTTCTACTGTTCCATGTAATGATTGGATTGTGTCTGGAGTTGTTCCGCCTACATTTGCTATGAAATGAACTTGAATGTCTGCCTTGCTTCCTAGCAAGTCGACGACAGGTTTCATTGCATTCTCTGCTTGAACCCCATATGGACAGAATGCCATCACGAATAACTGGACAATTGGTTTATCTGTTTTTGGAGTTTCTGTTGGTTGTTCTACAGCTTGTTCAGGTTGAGGTATTGATATTGTTGTGTCAATTGGCGATGAAAGAATTAAAAATTTTCCATCTTCAGTAGTATAGATTGGTATTTTTCTTCCTTGATATAAGACTGTTATATTTAAAATTCCGCTAGCTTCGCTTACTGAATCTAAAGATGCTGTATCATTACCTGTAATAATGTTCTTATTTAAGAACTCTATTGTTTTAGTAGCTATTTCATTAGCTTTAGTATCAGATAGAGCTAAAACTCCTCCTGTAGCACTGGTTTCACCTGGCTTCCAAAGAAATGCTGCGATTAAAAGAACTACTATAGCTATTAATGCTATGGTTGTATATCTCCACTTATTATTGTTAGATGTTTTAATTGTTTTTTCGTCTTTATTTTCCTCAGTCATACAATCATCATAATCTTATAATTATTTAAAGCTAAGTTGTTGGTTTGGTTTTTACCAAACTTTTTATTTACTACTTATTAATAATAAGATAGAAAGATATTTAAAGCTATTTTTTCTTTGCTGCTGCCTTATTAAGGTCCTTAAGGAGTTTATCTATTTTCAAACCATGCATTTGTGCAGCTTCTTCAACTGTTTCAGAGTAAGCCATACCGCATCCTGCACAATGTAAGCCATGTTTTATAAAAACTTCTATAGAATTAGGATATTTGCTGACAATTTCTCCTAAAATCATTTTCTTCGTTATTTTTTCCATTTTAATCATTTAACGTGTATGCACTGAACTGGACAAGTATTCTCTGCGTCTTTGTTACAGCCTGCTTCCTTAACTGTAAGTTCAAAATTCTTTCCTGCCTTCTTTCCACCTTTTAGAACAGACTTTCCATCGTCACCCATTTCCCAGAAGTCTGGACAGACTGCTGTACACGCCCCGCAACCAATGCATTTTTCTCTTTCGTGAATTACCTTTGGCATAAATAAAGAGTGTAGAAGACATTTATAAATTTATTTGTCAAGAATTTTTTCTTCAAACTCTGTAAATTCCTTGTGTCTCTCTTCGACTTGTTTCAATGTGCTTACTATTCTTTCATGATCTTTTTGCAATTCTTCTGGTACTGGTTTTTTATTTTTTGAAAGATAGCTGTAAATAGCTTCTTTCAGAGCATCAGAAGCTAGAAAAGAGCAATGTACTTTTATTGGCGGTACTGGGCCTGACTTTTTAAGGATATCTTTATTTGTTATTTTGAGAGCTTCTTCTACGGTTTTGTCTTTAGCAATCTCTGTAAGCATACTGCTAACGGCCAAAGCAACTACGCATCCAAAAGTTT